>ERZ795044.4073-NODE-4073-length-12110-cov-4.081626_pt1 | contig 12110 bp, 7 predicted proteins | sample MGYA00375128_ERZ795044 | MGnify/ENA primary metagenome ERZ795044 (study PRJEB30173, sample SAMN05720213) | anaerobic digester metagenome | isolation source: active sludge of municipal wastewater-treating anaerobic digesters | place: USA | collected 2014-12-22 ... | reverse complement strand
TGTGCACGCCGCGCGTGGTCATGCATTGGTGCGCAGCCTCGACCACCACGCCCACGCCGCGCGGTTGCAGCACTTCCTGGATGCAGTGTGCGATCTGCGCGGTCATCTTCTCCTGCACCTGGAAGCGGCGCGCATAGGCCTCCACCACGCGCGCCAGCTTGCTGATCCCGACCACCTTGTCGGTTGGCAGGTAGCCGACGTGGGCGCGGCCGATGATCGGGGCCATGTGGTGTTCGCAATGCGATTCGAACTCGATGTCGCGCAGCACGATCATCTCGTCGTAGCCGGCCACTTCCTCGAAGGTGCGCTTGAGGTAGTCCTCGGGATCGAGCGCGTAGCCGCTGAACCAGTCGCCATAGGCATCGACGACGCGTCGCGGCGTGTCGAGCAGGCCTTCGCGCGCCGGGTCTTCGCCGGCGTAACGCAGCAGCACGCGCACCGCGTCCTCGGCCTGTTCGCGACTGATCGTGGGCTTGTCCTGGCTCATGCTCGACTCCGTGGTTCGCGCGCCGATGCTAACCGACGCCGCGGGGCGCTGTAATTCCGCCACGGCTCTGCGAAGATGGGCGGTCCTTTGCCCATCGCCATGACACTGACCGATCACCTGCAATCGCATGCGGAACGCTTCCCGGTCGAATTCGGACCGGCGTGGGCGCGCGGCACCGCACTGGCCGATCGCGGTGCCGTGCACGACGTGCTGCATCTCGACGAGCACCGCGTCAGCGCCCAGGTCACCGGCACGCGCGGGCACGTCTACGAGACCAGCCTGACGCTGACGCATCCGCGCGGCCGCGGCCCGACCCTGCTCAGCGACTGCAGCTGCCCGGTCGGCTTCGAATGCAAACACGCCGCGGCGCTGATCCAGCATTTGCTGCGCGCCGTCGTGCCGCCGCGCGAAAGCCTGCCGGCACCGCCGCGCAGCGCCTGGGAGACGCTGGCCGAACGCGTGCCGGCGAGCGATGTCGCACGCGATCCGACCGAGTTGCTGCTGCTCGCCACGCTGGACGAATCGGCGCGCCTGCTGTTCCGGCCCTTGCGCGCGCGCCGTGGTCGCGACGGACGCTGGTCGCACCCGCGCCGAGTCGACCTGGAATCGCCGCGCGTGCTGCAGATGCTGCAGGCCTGGCCGATGCACGAACGCCTCGCGGCCCTGTCCCTGCTCGGCTTCGACGGCATCGAATACATCGACGGCGACTACTGGCTGCTGTTCGACGGACCGATCGACGCGATGCTCGGCCAGTTCTTCGCGCTCGGCATCGAACTGCGGCTTGGCCAGTTGCAGGGCGCGCCGCTGCATGCCGGCACGCCGCGCGTGCTGCAGGTGAACTGGCAGCTGGCGGCAAGCGGCGACCAGCAGCTGCAGTTGCGCGTCGAACCCGATGGGGTGGCGATCGCGAACACGCGTTACCGCCGTTACCTCGATGTCGAACAGGCCGCGATCGGGCCGGTGATCAGCGACTTCGACGACGCCGAACTGGCGCAATTGCGCGACCTGCCGGCGGTGGCGCCGGACGAAGTCGAGATGGCGTCCGCCGTCGTCGCGAAACTGTTCCCGCGCGGGCAACTGCCGCTGCCGCAGACGCTCGCGACCACACCGGCCTCGCCGATCGCGCCCACCGCCGTCGTGCTGATCGGCGGCGCGCCGTACCTGAATCGCGTCGACTTGCTGACCCAGGCGACGGCACACCTCGGGTTCCGCTACGGACGCCATGAAGTGCGTGCCGGCGACCGCAGCAACGAACTGCGCTGGCGCGGCGACGACGGCCGCGTGCACGTGCTCGCCCGCGACGTCGAAGCCGAAGCGCGCGCCAGCCAGTTCCTCGCCCGCCACGGCTTCAAGCCGGGCAGCAGCCATGGCAGCGGCGGACCGGCCGAACACTGGTACTGGAACGGCCGCCTGAAGAACGGCGAACTGCAGGCCTGGATCGGCGAACTGCGCCGGGATGCGGCCGCCAGCCACATCGAATTGCGCTCGACCGACGACTTCCCGATCGCGCTCGAACCCGAACTCGGCGCGCTCGACCTGCGCGTCGACGAGGACGGCAACGACTGGTTCTCGCTGCGTCTCGGCATCGAAGTCGACGGTCAGCCGGTGGACCTGGTGCCGGTGTTGCTGGAGGCGCTGTCGCGTCCCGAGGAACAGCGCCCGGACGGCCTGCGCCTGACGCTTCCGGACGGGCGCCGCGTGTTCATCGCGAACGAACGCCTGACGCCGCTGCTCGACCTCGTGGCCGACCTCGACACCTCGAGCGATGGCCGCATCGGCCTGCCGCGGGCGCGCGTCGCCTCGCTCGATCCGTCGCCGGACTGGCGCTTCCTGCCGAGCCCGGAAGCCGCCGACTTCATCGAACGCGTGCGCAGCTTCCGCGGCGTCGAATCGCGCGAGCCGCCACCGGGCTTCCAGGCCGAGTTGCGGCCGTATCAGAAGGAAGGCCTGGCCTGGCTCGACTTCCTGCAGGCCTTCCAGTTCGGCGGCGTGCTGGCCGACGACATGGGCCTCGGCAAGACCGTGCAGGTGCTGGCCCATCTCGCGGCGCTGAAGCACGACGGTGCGCTCGCGCAACCGGCGCTGGTCCTGTGCCCGACCAGCGTCGTCGACAACTGGCGCGCCGAGGCCGAGAAGTTCGCGCCGATGCTGCGCCTGCGCGTGCTCGCAGGCGCCGAGCGCCACGAACATTTCGACGCGCTCGGCGAAACCGATCTGGTCATCACCAGTTACGCGCTGCTGTGGCGCGACATCGAACAGCTGAAGTCGCAGCGCTTCACGCTGGCCATCTTCGACGAAGCGCAGTGGCTGAAGAACGCTGCCAGCCGCAGCCACGCGGCGGCGGCGCAGCTCGACGCCGCGCGTCGCCTGTGCCTGACCGGCACCCCGGTCGAGAACCATCTCGGCGAATTGAAGGCGCAGTTCGACCTCGCCTTCCCGGGCTTGCTCGGCACCCACGAACAATTCCGCACGCGCTTCCGCCAGCCGATCGAGCGCGACCGCGACACCGACGCCGCCGAGCGCCTGCGCAAGCGCATCGCGCCCTTCCTGCTGCGCCGACGCAAGAACGAAGTCGCCCGCGACCTGCCTGCGCGCACGCTCATCGTGCAGCCGGTGGAACTCGAGGGCGCGCAGCGCGACCTCTACGAAACCGTGCGCGTGCAGATGGAGGCGCGGGTGCGCGAAGCCTTGGCCGCGCAAGGTTTCGGCGCGTCCCAGATCACCATCCTCGACGCCCTGCTGAAGCTGCGGCAGATCTGCTGCGACCCGCGCCTGATCGAAGCCGGGCGCAAGGCCGAAGACGCCGCCTCGGCCAAGCTCGACGCCTTGATGGAACTGGTGCCGACCCTCGTCGACGAAGGCCGCGCGGTGCTGGTGTTCTCGCAGTTCACGCGCATGCTCGACCTGATCCAGGAAGCGCTGATCGCGCAGGGCATCACCTATGCGCGGCTCGACGGCAGCACCAAGCGCCGCGAAGTCCAGGTCGCGCGCTTCCAGGACGGCCAGGTGCCGGTGTTCCTGATTTCGCTGAAGGCCGGCGGGGTCGGCCTGAACCTGACGCGCGCCGACACCGTCGTGCTCTACGACCCCTGGTGGAACCCGGCGGCCGAAGCGCAGGCCATCGACCGCGCGCATCGCATCGGTCAGGACAAGCCGGTGTTCATCTACGAACTGCAATGCCGCGGCACCGTCGAGGAACGCATGTCGGCGCTGAAGCAGAAGAAGCGCGAGATCGCCGACGCCGTGCTCGAACACGGCGAGGCGACGCTGTCGACGATTTCCTCGGAAGACCTGCTGACCTTGTTTGACGCCTGAGCCGCAACGACGCCTTCACCGGAACGGGCTAAGCTCGCGAGGAGTTCGGGGACGGGTCGATGCGGCGATGCGACACCGGCAAGCATGGCTGGCAGGCCTGGGCGTTCTGCGTCGGGCTGGCGGCGCTGTCTGCGGTCGCCGCACCGGCCGACCAGGTCAAGCAATTGAACGCGGCGGCGATGAAGCTGTTGCGCAGCGACCCGCAGGCCGCGCAGCAGCAGGCGCAGCAGGCACTGACGCTGGCACAGCAGTTGCACGACCCGGTGGGCGAAGCGGCCGCACGGGTCAACCTCGGCTCGATCGAACGCCAGCGCGGCCGTTACGACCAGGCCGTGGTCGAGTTCGAACGCGCCGTCGCCCTGACCCGCGATGCCCAAGAGCAAGCCGGCTATGCCAGCGCCCAGGCCAACCTCGGGATCACCCTCGATCTCGGCGGCCTGCACGCGGAAGCGCTGGCGGCGCAAGGCGAAGCGCTGAAGATCTACGAATCGCTGGGCAACTTCGGCAGCGCGTCCGCGGTGCTGACCAATCTCGGCAACACCCTGTCGGCGCTCGGCGACAATATCCGCGCCCGCGACCACTACCAGCGCGCCCTCGACATGAAACGCGCCCACGGCATCCGCAAGGGCGTCGGGGCGGTGCTGAACAACCTCGCCGACCTGGCTCTGGAAGCAGGCACGACCGAGCAGGCGGTGCGTCTGCTCGACGAGGCCATCGCCGCGCACGAGGAGGATGGCGACCGCATCGGCCAGGGCCTGGCGCTGACCAATCGCGGCATTGCCCATGCCCGCGCCGGCCGCTTCGACGCCGCCTTGTCCGACATCCAGCGCGGCGAAGCCATCGCCCGCGATCTGGAACACGCGGTCGGCCGCTCCGCCGCCCTGCGCGCACGCGCCGAGGTCTGGCTGCTGCGGGCGCGCAGCCTCGACGGCGAAGCGCGCGACTACGCCCTGATCAATGCCGAGCGCGAGGCGCGTGCGGCCCTGGTGGGCAGCAACGACAGCGACGACCCGGACCGCCGCCTGGCCGCCAAGCGCCAGCTCGCCGACGTGCTGGCCGCGCGCGGCGAGGCCGAGCCCGCCATCGCCCTGATCGACGAGATCGATCGCGAGGCCGCGGCGATCCGGGCCGAGCAGGACGAGGCGCGCGTCGCCGTCGTGCGCGCCCGCTACGAACGCCAGCAGGCCGACGCCGAACTGGCCCTGCTGCGCGAACGCGAGGCGGCGCAGGCGGCGGAGCTGGCGCGCAGCCGCCTGTTGTTGCGCAGCGCGCTCGGGCTCGGCATCGCCGGACTGACCGCGATCGTGCTGCTGTTCTGGATCGGGCGCGAGCGGCGCATCCGCGCCGAAGCCCTGCGCGATCAGGGCGAGGCGCTGCAGGAAGCCCTCGCGCACGCCGAAGCGCAGAGTCGGCGCGCGCAGGCGGCGGCGCAGCTCAACCAGCGCCTGCTCTCGCTGGCCGGCGAAGATCTTCAGGCGCCGCTGAGCGAGATCCGCGGCAGCGCCGAACGGCTGCTGGCGGTGCATGCGGCGAACCCGGAGCTGTCGCGGCCGATGGCGGCGATCGCACGCCATGCCAGCGAACTGATGCAGATCGTGCTGCGCATGCGCGAGTCGGCCGAAGCCGGCGAGCGCGCCGATCAGCCCGGGCTGCTGTCGGAGGCGCTCGACCATGCCCTGCTCGACGCCGACGCGCGCGCGCGCCAGCGTCAGCAGCGCCTGCGCGCACAGATCGCACCGGCGACGACCGTCAAGGCCGACCGCGACACGCTGACGCAACTCTGCGCCGAACTGCTCGACCATGCGCTGCGGCGCAATCCGGCCGACAGCAACATCGACGTGGTGCTGCGCCACGAGGCCGGCCAGGCCGTGCTGACCCTGTCCGACCACGACGGCGCGCTGCGCGAACTGCTGCTCGATGCGCAGCATGGGCAGAGCCGCGACCACACCTCGCGACGACTGGGGCTGGGCCTGTTGCGCGAAACCGTGGCCCGGCTCGGCGGCACCCTCGACAGCGTGCCGGCCACCGCGCCGGAGACCGGCCAGTTGCTGCGCATGATGCTGCCGCTCGTGGAATGACGGCCACGGCTCGTCCCGCAGCGGGACGAAGCCGGCATGCACGCTGCTAGCGTTCGGCGCTTCGCTGCTGCCGGAGCCTGATCGATGTCGTCCCGCGTCTGCCTCACCCTCATCGCGTCGTCGTTGATCGCGGCCTGCAGCGATCCGCAGCCGCACCGAGCCGCCACGATCGATGCCGCGGCGCCAGGCCGCATCGAAGCCGACGTGCGTTTTCTCGCCGACGATTTGCTCGAAGGCCGCGAGGCCGGTACCCGCGGCCACGATGTCGCCGCGCTGTATGTCGCCAGCCAATTCCGCAAGCTCGGGCTCGATGCCGGTGCAGGCGACAGCGGCCTGCAACCGGTGCCGCTGCTGCGGGCCCGTGCCTTGCGCGAGGGCGCACGCTTCGCCCTCAACCGCGATGGCGTCCGCACCGAGTTCGCCTTCGAGGACGATTTCGTGGTCTCCGCGAACTTCAACGAGGCCACCGCGGAAATCACCGCGCCGCTGGTCTTCGTCGGCCAGGCCGTGCATGCGCCGGAACTCGGCCAGGACCATTTCGCCGGCGTCGACGTGCGCGGCAAGATCGCGGTCGTGCTCGCGAATGCGCCGTCGAACCTGTCGAACGACGAACGCGCCTTCCACGCCTCGCGCATGGAAAAGGCGAAGCTGCTGGCCGAACGCGGCGCCGTCGGCACCATTTCGATCGGCGACCCCCGCGACGAGGAAAAGCGGCCGTGGGCCGTCGGCGCGAAGAACTGGGGTGCGGCCGGCATGCGCCTGCGCGATGGCGAAGGCCGCGCCGTCGACAGCTTTCCGGCGCTGCGCGTGCGTGTGTCCTTGCGCGCGGCGCTGGCCCAGATCCTCTTCGCGGGGTCGCCGCACGGCGCCGACGAAGTGTTCGCGATGATGCGCGAGAACCGCCTGCAGGCCTTCGACCTGTCCGGCACCGCGACCCTGACCCAGGCCACGCAGATGGAACGCGCCGAGAGCGTCAACGTCGTCGCGCGCCTGCCCGGCGCCGACCCGGCGCTGGCCGCCGAACACGTGGTGCTGACCGCGCATCTCGACCATCTCGGCATCGGCGCGGCCGTCGATGGCGACAGCATCTACAACGGCGCCATCGACAACGCGCTCGGCGTATCGGTTCTGCTCGAAGCCGCGCGCCGCCTGGCCACGGCGCCGCGACGTCCGGCGCGATCGATCCTGTTCGTCGCGTTGACCGCCGAAGAGAAGGGCCTGCTCGGCGCACAGCATTTCGTCGCCGCGCCGCCGGTGCCGAAGTCGAGCCTGGTCGCAAACGTGAACATGGACATGCCGGTGGTGCTCGGGGATCTCGTCGACGTGATACCGGTCGGCGTCGAACACTCCACGCTGCAGTCCGTGGTCGAAGCCGCGGCCGAGGATCTTGGCCTGGCCCTGACGCCGGACCCGAAACCCGAGGAGACCGGATTCGTGCGCAGCGACCAGTACGCCTTCATCCGCGCCGGCATTCCGGCGGTGTATCTCGACGGCGGCGTGAAGGGCCGCGATCCACACTTCGACGGCCTCGCCAGCCTCGACGGTTTCCTGAACCAGCATTACCACCGTCCGAGCGACGATGCGGAGCAGCCGATCCACTATCCGACCGCGGCGCGCATCGCAGCATTGAATGCCCTGATCGCCGAACGCATCGCCGATGCCCCCGCGCGTCCGCGCTGGAACGACGGGGATTTCTTCGCGAAGCGATACGCGACCGACAACTGAGTCGCCCCGGCGGGCGCCACGCGTCCGTCTTGGCTGTCCGGTCGCGGCCGGAATTCGCGTACCCCCGATCATGCGACCGCGGGTCGCGGAGACGGGATCGACATGTCCAACCATCGATACAGTGCAGGCACCGATCGCGCCCGCGGGCAAGGCGGCGGCGCGACCTTGCTAGCCGGCGACGCCGCGCTCGGCGAATTGCCGTTGTGGGCGCAGGTGCTGGTGGCGGCGCGCCTGCTGCAACGCGCGGCGCTGGCGATGCCGGACGAACTGCCGCCGGCGTTGCGCGAATGCGTCGATGCCGTGGTCGCGGCGATGCAGGACTGCGCCTGCGCGGGCGGCGGCGTGCATCGCCATCGCGCCTGCTTCGACGCAGCAATGGCCTGGCGCGATGGCGATGCAGCGGCCACGACCGCCCCGCTGCGCGGCCTGCTCTGGTACGCGATCGATGCGACCCGCGCCGCCGATGCCGCACAGGATTTCCCGATCGATGCCACGGTGATGCGGTCGACGCTGCGCGGCGTCGGCGAGCTCGCACGCGACGCGCGCATCGTGCCGCTGCAAACGCGCGTGCTGATGGCCGGCGACATCGACCTGTTGCGGTTCGCCTGCGACGAAGCGGCCGTCGGCCGCTACGACGCCATGCCCGATGCGGTGTTCCTGAACCTGCCGCCGGTGCATGCCCTGACCCTGACCGAAACGCCGCAGGACGAACCGTCGTGGCGCTGATCCCGCATCCCGGAGTACGCATGTTCCTGTCCCTGCTCGCCACCGTCGCGGCACTGCTCGCCGGCTTGTTGCTGCTCGCCAACCTGCTGATGAGCGGCGCCTACGCCGGTCGTGTGCCGAGCGGCGACGCGGCCATGGGTCTGGTCATTCCGTTCTTCTGCGCGGTCGGCGCCGCGGTGTTGCTGCTGGCCGCGACCGGCCTGCTGATCGCGAACGGCCGGCTCGACTGGCTCGGCGCCCGCGGCGGCTGGGTCGCGATGATCTGCATGCTCGGCGTGGGCGTCGCTGCGCTGGCCGTACTGATCGCGTGGACGGAACGCATAGGCACCTGGGTGATGCCACTGGGCTGGTTCTGCGGCGTCATCGCGCCCGCATTCGCCATCGCGCTGCTGATCGCGAGCGCCTGGCGCGATGGCGCGACCTTGCAGGGCGCGGGCTGGACGCGCGTCGCGATGCTGGCGATCGCCGCGTCGGTCGTGTGCGCCCTGGCGATGGCGGCCTGGGGTGGCGTGCGGCAGTGGCAGCAGAGTGCCCGGAATGCGGAGCACGCCCGTGCCGAACAGGCACGGCATGCGCTCGAATCCGCGCGTCGGGATGCGCTGTCGCCGGTCGAACGACTGCGTGAGGACTACGCCGGCTTCAGTCCGGGCGTACCGCTCTGGGTCTTCGTCGCCGGCCTGCCGGATCCGACCGAGGCCGAAGTGCGCGACTTCATCATCGGGCGCGCGCTGCAGGTGCCGAACCTCGACCGCGATCTCGCCGCGACGATCACCGACGCGCACCCGCGGTATCGCCATGGCGCTTGCGAATTCGTGCGTCATGCGCCGCAAGCGGACCTGCGGCCGCAATGGGCCGAAGCGGTCGCGGCGTCGATGCGGGCGACGGCCGCACAGATCGCATCGACGCCGGACTGGCTGGTGCCGGACGATTTCGCGAATCCCGATCCGGTCGCACATCTCGCCAGCCTGGTCGCGGCCGCGGCGCGTTTTCCGCAGCATGCCGACCTGCGCGCCGCACAATCCGAACTGCGCGCGGCCCTGACCGCCTTGCCTGTCGGCACGCAGCGCGAGCGCGCGCTCGCTGCGGTGCCGATACCCTGAGCAAGGGTTCAGCGCTTGCCGCGCGCCGTCTTCTTCGCTGCCGCTTTTTTCACCGCGACCGTTCGCCCCGAGCCTGTCGAAGGGCGTTTCGACACGCCCGCCTTCGCCGCCTTGCGTTCGGCCATCATCGCCTGGATCTCGGCGCGCGACTTCGGCGTGTACGCCGCGCGCGCCGCCTCGTACATCGCGACGAACTTGTCCGCGGTCATGCGCCGGAACGATTCGGCGATCACGTCGAGCGCGAGGTCGTCGAGTTTCCTGAAGCGGATGCAACCCTTGCCCATGTCGAGCTTCTTGCCGGTCTTCGCCCATGCGCTGCGGAACCAGTCCGCTTCGGCCTCGGCGTCGGCATTGGCCTCGCCCATCGACGGCGGGCAGATGTACAGCGACATGTAGTTCTTCTGCGACGCGAGCCCGGCGTAAGGCAGCGGGTCCTTGGGATTGCAGTGGTAACCCGCCGGGTAACGCGAATGCGGCACCGACCAGCCCATCATGCCGTAGCCCATGCCTTCGCTGAATCCGGCGTCGATGTTGGCGCGAATCAGGTCGCGCACCGCGCTCAGCGCGGCGCGGCGGTCCTCCGGCAGTTCCGCCAGGTATTGCGCGACGGTCGTTGCTTTCGACTGCATGGCAGACCTCCGGCGATGGGGTGCGGCGAGCATAACGCGGCGCTGGACAGCACGCCGGCCGCGGCCGAGACTGCGCCCATGCACATCGACCTGCAGGCCATCGCCCACTTCGCCGCCGCTCCGGACGCGGTGTTCGCACTCGCCGTCGATGCCGGACGTTTTCCAACGCTGTTCCGCGGCTACGGTCCGATCCCGGCGTTGCGTCGCATCACCCTGCACGGGCCGCTCGCAGTCGGCGTGACGCGCGATGTCGAAGGCGAAGACGGCGTGGTGATGCTGGAAACCGTCACCGCGCTCGATCCCGGTCGCCGCCATGCCTACACCTTGAGCCGCTTGCGTCCGCCGCTGTCGTGGCTGGTGCGGATCGGTCAGGCCGACTGGGCCTTCGCCGCGAGCGGCGCCGGCACCGACGTCGTCTGGCGTTATCGTTTCGAACTGACCACACCGCTGGTCTGGCCGATCGCGGCGCCGCTGCTGCGCGTGTTCATGCAGGGCGCGATGCAGCGCTGTCTGGCCGCGATGACGCCAGCACGCGCGTGACCGCATCGTTCCAGCCGCGATACAACGCCTCGCGTTCGGTCTCGGGCATCTGTACTTCGAAGCGACGTTCGCAGCGCCAGTGTGTGGCGATCCGGTCCAGCGAGTCGTACCAGCCCAGGCCGAGCCCGGCCATGTAGGCGGCGCCGAGCGCGGTGGTTTCGATCACGGTCGGGCGATCGACCGGCACGCCGAGCAAGTCGGCCAGCGACTGCGCGAACCAGTCGTTCGCGGCCATGCCGCCGTCGATGCGCAAGGTGCAGGCGCCGGTCGCGCCATCGCGCTGCATCGCGTCGAGCAGGTCGCGGGTCTGGAAACACACGGACTGCAGTCCGGCGGTGACGATCTCGGCGATGCCGGTGTCGCGGGTCAGGCCGAGGATGGCGCCGCGCGCATGCGGGTCCCAGTGCGGCGCACCGAGCCCGGTGAAGGCCGGCACCAGATAGACGCCATGGCTGCCGCGCGCGTCGCGTGCGATCGCTTCGGTCTGTGCCGCCGAGTCGATCAGCTTGAGACCGTCGCGCAGCCACTGGATGGCCGCGCCGGCGACGAAGATGCTGCCCTCGACCGCATACGTGGTCGCGCCGTCGATGCGATAGGCGACGGTGCTGAGCAGGCGGTTTTGCGACTGCACGCGTTCGCGGCCGGTGTTCATGACCAGAAAGCAGCCGGTGCCATAGGTACTCTTGATCATGCCGGGCGCGAAACAGGCCTGGCCGACCAGTGCCGCCTGCTGGTCGCCGAGCACGCCGCGGATGGGCCATGCGGCGCCGAACAACGCTGCGTCGACCTGGCCATAGTCGCCATTCGAATCGCGCACCTCGGGCAGCAGCGCGCGCGGCACGTCGAACAATTCGCAAAGTTCGTCGTCCCACTGTTGCGCGTGCAGATCGAACAGCAGGGTGCGCGAGGCATTGGTCGCATCGGTCGCGAAGGTGCGGCCGCCGCTGAGCTTGCACAGCAGCCAGCTGTCGATGGTGCCGAAGCAGAGTTCGCCGCGCTCGGCCCGCGCGCGCGCATCGGGCACGGCGTCGAGGATCCACGCGATCTTGGTCGCCGAGAAATACGGGTCGAGCAGCAAGCCGGTCTTGGCCGCGACCGATGCTTCGTGTCCTTCGGCGCGCAGTCGCTCGCACACGGCAGCGGTGCGACGGTCCTGCCAGACGATGGCGCGATGGATGGGCGCGCCGCTCATGCGCTCCCAAAGCACCGTGGTCTCGCGCTGGTTGGCGAGCCCGACCGCAGCGATGCGTGCGGCATCGATCGCGGCTTCGGCCAGCACGCGCCGGACCACGATCAACGTCGTTGCCCAGATCTCGTCGGCGTCCTGCTCGACCCAGCCGGGCTGCGGGAAATGTTGCGTGAATTCCTGTTGCGCGGTGGCGCGGGCGCGACCGTCGCGATCAAACAGGATGGCGCGGATGCTGGTGGTGCCGGCGTCGATCGCCAGCAGGAACTCGGACATCAGATCGGAAGAGCACACGTCTGAACTCCAGTCACGAGGACTTATCTC
>ERZ795044.4070-NODE-4070-length-12116-cov-5.756820_pt1 | contig 12116 bp, 9 predicted proteins | sample MGYA00375128_ERZ795044 | MGnify/ENA primary metagenome ERZ795044 (study PRJEB30173, sample SAMN05720213) | anaerobic digester metagenome | isolation source: active sludge of municipal wastewater-treating anaerobic digesters | place: USA | collected 2014-12-22 ... | reverse complement strand
CCAGCGCGCGGCGCAGTCGACCCCCCGGCAGGTGGAGGGCCGCCGGTTGAGCGATCTCCACGCCAGCCTGCCGACCGATTCGGATGCACTGGCCGTCATCGAACGCCTGCACCATGCCGCCACCCTCCATGGCGTCGAGCTGCCCCAGGGCGACTACCGGTTGAGCCGCGATGCCAGCGGCACCCTGCTGCGCTACCAGATCACCCTGCCGGCACGCGGTGGCTATCCGCAACTGCGCGCCTGGCTGGCCGATCTGATGAATGCGCTGCCGACCATCGCGCTTGATGGGTTGGCCGTCCAGCGTGACGACGTCGGCAGTGGCCGGATCGACGCCAGAGTGCGGCTGACCCTGTTTCTGAAGGCGGGCTGAGCATGGCAACGGTGGCACCCTCCCGATCGCTGCTGCGGCAAGCTGTTTTGGCACTGGCGTTGATCGCCACGCTGATCGCTGCCTTCGTCGACTTCGGTGAACCGGAGCTGGTGCAACCACGACAGCGTGAGCCGCTCGCCGGGCGCGCCGCCGGCGAGGCCGATGCCTCGTCCCGGAGAGTTACGGAGTCGAGGGTTCCGCCTGCCGTACGGGAACAGCATGTCGCCCAGGGCATCGACCTCTTCGCGGCCCACAGCTGGCAACGCCTGCCGCTGGTCGAGCGGATGCCGGCACCGCCGCGGTCCACCGCACCCAGGGTGCCGCCGTTGCCGTTCCGTTACCTCGGCCAACTGTTCGACGGCCGGCAGAGCGTGCTCTTCGTCGGCCAGGGGCCGCGCAGCCATCTGCTGCGCGAGGGCGATGTGCTGGAGCGCTACCGGTTGGTGCACATCGCAGCGCAGGAGGCCACCTTCGTCCATCTGCCCAGTAACCAGCGACAACTGCTGAAATTCACCAGAGAAAATTGATGTCACCTCACGCGCACGCCACGCTTCGCCGCCTCGTGCTGACCCTGTTGCTGCTGCTGGGCGGCTGTGCGACCCACCCGGCGATCGACGAGAGCGATCGACTGATCGCGCAGGGGCACACCGAAGAGGGGGTGCTGCGGCTGGCGCAGGCGGTGCAGGAAAATCCCGACGACCATCAATTGCAGGGGCGCTATCTGCGTCAGCGTGAGCGGCTGCTCGGCCAGTTGTCCGAAGCTGCGGCTTCCGAGCGCGAGGCAGGCCGGATCGATGCGGCCGAAGCGCTCTACCAGCGCATGCTGAAGCTCGATGCCAACAACCAGCGCGCCCGCAACGGCCTGACCGAGGTCGCGATGGAGCGTCGGCACCAGGCCGCCCTCGCCGAGGTCAGGGTCCTGATGGCCCAGAACGACACCGCGGCCGCCGAACGCATCCTGCGTACGCTGGTGGCCGAGAATCCGCTCAACAGCGAAGCGAAACGGCTGTTGCAGGATGTGCGGCGCAAGGCGCAGCAGAGCGAGGAGCCGCTCAGGCGCGCGCTCAAGTCACCCTTCACCGCACCGATCAGCCTGGAGTTTCACGACGCCGAGATGAAGACGGTGTTCGAGATGATCTCGCGCAGCGCCGGGATCAACTTCGTCTTCGACAAGGACGTCAAGTCGCAGACCAAGGTGACGCTGTTCGTGCGCGACACCTCGATCGATGAGGTGGTGCGGCTGATTCTCGCCACCAACCAGCTCGAGCGCAAAATGCTCAACGAGAACTCGGTGCTGATCTACCCCAACACCCCGGCCAAGGCCAAGGAGTATCAGGAGCTGGTGACCCGCAGCTTCTATCTGGCCAATGCCGAGGTGAAGCAGGCGCAGGCGCTGGTGAAGACACTGGTCAAGAGCAAGGACATCTTCGTCGATGAGAAGCTCAACCTGCTGGTGATCAAGGACACCCCCGAGGCGGTGCGGATGGCCGAACGGCTGCTCGAATCGCTCGACATTGCCGAGCCCGAGGTGATGCTGGAGCTCGAGGTGATGGAGATGACCCGCAGCAAGCTGCGCGAGCTGGGGCTGCGTTACCCCGACCGGATCGGCTACGGGTTGTTGCGCAACCCCAACATCGTGTTGCAGCCCACCCAGGGGGTCGGCGGGCAGGTGGTACCGGAGGCCGGGGCCGAGGTGGCGCCTGGCGTGGTCGATCTGAGCAATGCCGATGAACTGACCGCTTATGTGACCAACCCGGCGCTGGTGCTCAACCTGCGCAACGAGGCCGGCGATGGCAGCCTGCTGGCCAATCCGCGCATCCGGGTCAAGAACCGCTCGCGGGCCAAGATCCACATCGGCGACAAGCTGCCGGTCTTTACCACCACCTCGACCGCCAATGTCGGCGTCTCCTCCTCGGTCTCCTACCTCGACGTCGGGCTCAAGCTCGACATCGAGCCCAACGTCTATCTCGACGACGAAGTCTCGATGAAGGTCGACCTCGAAGTGAGCAGCGTCGTCAAGGAGGTGCCGGGGCCCGCCGGCTCACTGGCCTATCAGATCGGCAGTCGCACTGCCGGCACCGTGCTGCGGCTGAAGAATGGCGAGACCCAGGTGCTGGCCGGCCTGATCAGCGACGAGGAGCGCAGCAGCGCCAACCGGCTGCCGGGCCTCGGCGACATCCCGGTCGTCGGCCGGCTCTTCTCCAATCAGCGCGACAGTGGCAGCAAGACCGAGATCATCCTGCTGATCACCCCACGGGTCGTGCGCAATCTGGCACTGCCGGAGGGCGCCACGGCGGTGAACGCAGCGGGCTCCGAGGCCGCGGTGGGCGCCCCGGCACTGCGGGTGAACCAGACGGGGCTGCATGGCCTGTCACTCTCATCGCAGCCGGCGGGCGGCTCTGCCGTGGTGTCGCCGCCGCTGTCAGAGCAGCCGGCCGAACCGGTCGAGACGCCCGAGCTGCCACTGCCGCCACCCGCCCCCGAACCGCCGTCACTGCCGCCGGAACCGGCCGCCATGCCGGCGCTGCCACTGCCCGCGGCGGGAGCGCCGCCACTGCCGGCGTCGCAGTGATGCAGCGCCGCAGCCGGGGCTTCACGCTGCTCGAACTGGTGGTGACGGTGGCGATCATCGGCGTGCTGGCCTCGGTGGCGCTGCCCTTTGGCGAACTGACCGTGCAGCGGATGAAGGAGCGTGATCTGCGCAGTGCGCTGCGGCAGATTCGTGACGGTCTCGATGCCTACCGCCAGGCGGTGGATGAAGGGCGCATCCGCGGCCGGGCCGACGGCTCCGGCTATCCCCGTTCGCTCGATGAGCTGGTCGCAGGGGTCGAGGATGCCAGGAGCCCCAGCGGGGCGAAGATCCATTTTTTGCGCCGCCTGCCGCGCGATCCCTTTGCCGCGCCCCAGCTGCCGGCGGCCGACAGCTGGGGCAAGCGTGCCTACCGCAGTCCACCCGATGCACCCTTCGAGGGCGAGGATGTGTTCGATGTCTACTCGCGTTCGCAGCGGATCGGCCTGAACGGGGTGCCCTACCGTGAGTGGTGACCGGCGCCGTGGCTTCACGCTGATCGAACTGCTGGTGGTGATGGCGATCATCGCCACGCTGCTCAGCATCGTCGCGCCGCGCTACTTCACCCACCTCGACCGGGCGCGCGAGGCGGCGCTGCGCGAGACGCTGGTGGTGGTGCGCGATGCGATCGACAAGTTTCATGGCGACACCGGCCGCTACCCGGAGAGTCTCGAAGAGCTGGTGAGCCGGCGCTATCTGCGCACGCTGCCGATCGATCCGGTCAGCGAGAGCAGCGAGACCTGGATCCTGCTGCCGCCACCGGCCGAGCCCGCCGAGCCGACCGATCCGGCCGACACGCAGGCCGCCAGCGGTGTCTGGGACATCCGCAGTGGCGCCGGCGGCGAGGCGCAGCCCTATGCGCAGTGGTGAGCGGTTGGGCTCGGCTGCGGCCCAGCGCGGCTTCGGCTATCTGCTGGCGCTGTTTGCGATTGCCGCCATCGGCCTGCTGCTGGCCGGTGCCGGCGAGGTCTGGTCCACGACGATGCAGCGCGAGAAGGAGGCCGAGCTGCTCTGGATCGGCGAGCAGTTCCGTCGGGCGCTCAGCCGTTACCAACAGAGCTCGCCCGAGGCGGCCAGCCGCGCTCCGGCGACGCTGCAGGAGCTGCTGGAGGATCGCCGCTTTCCGACGCCACGCCGTCATCTGCGGCAGATCTACCGCGATCCGCTGACCGGTCAGCGCGACTGGGGGCTGGTCCGGCTCGATGGCCGCATCGTCGCCATCCACAGCCTGTCGAGCGCACGGCCGCTGAAGCAGCGCTTCGACGGGCGCGATGCCGACCTGACCGGCAAGCAGCGCTACAGCGACTGGCTGTTCAGCGCCGCTGTGGCCGGTGACGCCGCCGGCGAGTCGATGAGGGTGCCAGAGTGAGTGACGACATCCTGCTCAGCAGTCAGGACCGCGAGCACCTGCTGTTCACCATCGAGGCCTCGCTGAAGATCGGTCGGCGCTTCCAGTTCTTTCTCTGGGCGCAAGGGGTGCTGCAGGGAGTGATTCCCCATCAGACGCTGCTGTGCGCCCATGGCGACCTCGAGAAGCGCCAACTCAGCCACCTGAGCTTCTCTGCCGATGCCCAGCCCGACCGTCAGACCGGGCAGGCGCTCGACCCGCCGCTGCATGACCTGCTGCCCCGGCTGGTCACGCTCTGGCTGCGCGAGGGGGGCACGCCCTGTCTGCTCGGTGCCGATGCGCTGCCCGAGGCCGATGTACAGAGCGGACGCTGGCAACTGCTGCGTGCGCTGCGGGAGGCCGATCTCGACCATGTCGCCGCCCATGGCCTGCGGCAGATGCAGGGCGGGCAGGGCAGCTTCTTCGTCTTCATCGGCACTGTGCCCTATGGCCCGCGCGACCGCCACCTGCTCGAACTGCTGGTGCCGCACCTGCACGCCGCGCTGCAGCGGCTGCTGGCCAATGAGCCCGACGAGGCGGACGCCGCGCCCGATGCCATCGAGCGGCTGCTCACCCCGCGTGAGCGGCAGGTGTTGCACTGGGTGCGCAACGGCAAGAGCAACAAGGAGATCGGGCGGCTCCTCGGCATCAGTCCGCTGACGGTCAAGAACCATGTGCAGCGGATTCTGGTCAAGCTCAAGGTCAACAACCGCACCCAGGCCGCCAACGAAGGCAGTGCGGCGAAGCCGCCAGCCGACGAAACGGCCGATTGAACCCGCCCAATAGTCCATATGGACTATTTTTGGGCCATCACGCCTTAACGACCCTGTCACAACGGCGCCTTAGAGTGGTGGAGTCGGAGGAGGGTGCGTGCAGCGACGCCGGCCGCAGCGGAACCGGGCCAAATGGACTATCTCCGCAGCGGCAGCGCGACCGCAAAACGGTAACTTTCGTCGGCTATCGTGCTGCTGTCTCCACACGGAGGCCCCCATGAATCAAGTGAAGACGATTTTTGCGATCTGTCAAACCCAACTGCTCAAAGGAGATCAACCGATGAACTCACAACTCAAACTGCTGGCGGCCGCGGTGGCGCTGGCCGGCTCCGCCACCGCCCATGCGGCGATGGACAACTTCATCAGCGGCAACAGCAGCCTGGCCTTCGTCGCGCTCGACTCGGTCGGCTCGCCGATCTCGGTGATGATGGACCTCGACTTCAGGCTCGACGACTTCCTGCCGTCCAACCAGGGCGCCGCCGGCACCAAGATCGTCTGGGACTTCAACCAGAACAGGCTGACGGTCAATGGCGTGCTGTCGACCAGCACTCAGGCCAACTGGAGCAGCGCCCTTGGCACCTTCCAGGCCACTGCCAACAGCAGCGAGACCAAATGGGCGGTGATCGGCGGTGATTCGCTGGCCGGTATAGGTAACACGGCTCGCTATCTGAGCACCAGCACGGCGCCGCTGGCGACGCTGCAGAACCAGACCAAATTCAACCTGCAGGGTTTCTCCGGCGTCGACAGCCTGTACAACGCCAACAACCTGCTGCAGAGCGCCGCCAGTGGCCAGAATGGCAGCACGGCCACGGCCGGCGCCGCCTATGTGGGCACCCCTGATGCCTTCAACGTCGCGGGCACCTGGGAGAACAAGACCATTGGCTGGAGTGCCTATGCACTGGAGGGCGCCGCGCAGTCGCTCTACCTGTTGAGCACCGACAACGGCATCAGCTCGACCAAGGCATTGGCGGTGCAGTATGCGCTGGCCAACCCGACCGGCCCGGCGACCTTCCATTACAGCAGCGGCGTGCTGACCTACTCGGTGCCGGCACCGGTGCCGCTGCCGCCGGCGGTCGGTTTGATGGCGGCCGGCCTCGGCCTGCTCGGCACGCTGGCGCGCCGCCGCGCCGGCCAGGCGGGCTGACCCCGACCTGAGCCGTTCGCTGCCACCGCCGGGGTGCGGTGGCAGCGGACCCTCCTCGACGCCTCTGCTGCGCGGTCGCCACCTCTGGCGTCACCGCAGGTTGCGGTCGCGCTGAAGAAGCCGATAAGAAGTCGATTCGCCTCTCATGTCTTTTGTGCTTTGACTTTGACCATGTTCTTGAACCCACCACAGGAGAAAACGACCATGCAACTGAAATCCCTCGCCCTCGCCGTCGCCGCCCTCTCTTCTGCCGGGCTGGCGCAGGCCTACACCGACAGCGCCACCAACCTCTACCTGACCGGCGCCTCGGCGATCCGCAACAACGTCGCCGCCGCGATCAAGGCGCAGTGCACTGCCGATGGCGGCACGCTGACGGTCTACAAAAATGGCGCATCGACCAGCTCGCTGGCCAACCAGATGGCCTATGTCTGCTCGGCAGCGATGGCCGGCACGCCGATCACCACGGTGCTGCACACCGTCACCGGCGGCTCGCTGAACTCGATTCTGGGCATGTCCGACGACGCCGCCAAGCAGCAGCAGCCAGTGTCGCTGACCTCGGGCTGCGCAACAGCGGTTGCCGGCAGTGGTGCGCTGGCCGGCTACAGCGTGCGCGCCAGCTGCGCGCTCGAGACGGCGGCCCCCTCTGACGGTGGCTTCTCCGATGTCGAGTACGCGCCGGTGCGCGAGCAGGTCGATGTGCTGACCAGCGATGTCGATGGCTTCAGCGTCGACGAGGTGACCCAGGGCTTCACCGGGGTGGCCCAGGTGTTCGGCCTGGCGGTCAGCGAGAAGCTGTACAAGGATCTGCAGGCGGCGCAGGGGTTGATCAGCGCCGTCTGCACCGCCGGCGATCCGCTGCCAGCCTGCCAGCCATCGCTGAGCCGCGCCGACGTGGTGTCGCTGATCAACAACAATGTGTTCACCGCCCACAAGAATGGCGCCGAGGCGCTCGGGCTGACTGCCGGCGCCGCGATCGAGTATGCCCGCCGCGTCACCACCTCCGGCACCCAGACTTCGGCGCAGGTGCTCTTTCTCGGCAAGGGCTGCCTGACCGGCAGCAACGGCGGTGAGTTGCAGGTGATCGGCGATGAGCTCGCCGCCGGGGCCACCCAGGGCTACACCGACCAGTTCACGGTGTCGGCCAACTCCGGCACCGGTGACGTGATCAGCCGGTTGAACGCCGCCGGCAACAGTGCCTACGCCTTCGGCTGGGTCTCGGGCGAGAACCGCGCGCCGACCACCACCACCGGCTGGAAGTTCATCAAGCTGAATGGTGCTCATTTCTCGGATGGCACCGACACCGGCCTCAACAAGCAGCAGGCCATCGATGGCAAGTATGACTACTTCGTCGAGGCGGTCAGCTACAAGGGGCCGGCGGCCAAGACCGACGACGCTGAAGGCACGCTGCTCGACGCCATCAGCGGCAAGATGGCGACGGTGACCGCCGATGGCGGCCCGGCCACCGTCGGCCTCTTCATCATCCCCGAGAATGCGGCCGGCTACAGCCATGCCGACCACCCGACCGAGGTCTCGGTCTACCAGCGCGGTGGCTCGGGCCCCAACTCCTGCCAGCCGGTCAGCCGGCCGTTCTGAGCGACTCGTGCGTGACCTGACGGCCGGGGGCTGACCCCGGCCAGGCGGGCGCGACCCGGCAACGGCCTCTTCTGCAATGGAAGGGGCCGTTGCATTTTTCTGGAGGGTGTTTCATGCCGCGAGGCTGTCGATTCGATGCACGGATGCCCCGCCGGTTGGCGCGCTGGCTGCCGTGCGCGCTGCTGCCGTGGAGCGCGCTGCTGTCCGCCGAGGCGCCGGCCGCAGCGCCATTGCGTTTTGATGTGCTGGTCTATCTGGTCGAGGGCAACAGCGTGCTGTCGACGCCGGAGATCGAGCGGGCGGTCTACCCGTTTCTGGGTCCGCAGCGCAGCGTGCAGGAGATCGAAGCCGCCCGCGCGGCATTGGAGAAGGCCTATCAGCAGCGCGGCTACCTGACCGTCAGCGTCGAACTGCCGGAGCAGCAGGTGGAGAATGGCGAGGTGCGGTTGCAGGTGGTCGAGGGCCGGGTGGAGAAGCTGCGCGTGACCGGGGCCAGATACCACCTGCCGAGCACGATTCGCGAAGGCTTGCCCAGTCTGGCCGCCGGCAGCGTGCCGCAGTTCGGTCAGGTGCAGCAGGAGCTGGCCGATCTGGGGCGGCAGCCCGACCGGCGGCTGACGCCACTGCTGCGACCGGGCAAGGCGCCGGGCACGCTGGAGGTGGAGCTGCAGGTCGAAGAGCAGTTGCCGCTGCATGGCACGCTGGAGGCCAACAGCAAGCAGAGCCCCAACACGGTGGCCGGACGGCTCGAAGGGGGGCTGCGCTATGACAACCTGTTCCAGCTTGGCCACACCTTGGGGCTCAACTGGATCGTGGCGCCGGGCAATCCAGACCATGCCGACATTCTGACGCTCAACTACGGGCTGCCGTTCGCGGGGGGCGATTACGCCTATGCCTTCATCACCCGCTCCGACAGCGATGTGCCCACCGGTGTCGGCGGCGCCACCGTGGTCAAGGGCACCTCGCTGGGGGCGCGTTACCGCATCGACCTGCCCAACCGCGGCGGCCTGTTCAGTCACGGCTTCAGCTTCGGGGTCGACCACAAGGACAACCAGGATGACCTGACCCAGGCCGGGCTGCTGGTGCCGCGCTCGCTCAAATACTGGTCGCTGGCGGCGCGTTATGACCAGAGCCGTTTCGACAGTGGCGACGGCGTCACCGCCAACTTCGACCTCAATCTGACGCTCGGCATCCGCGGTCTGGCCGAGCGCACGGTCGACTGCGACGGGGTGCCGACCGATCAGTTCGCCTGCAAGCGCTTCAATGCCCAGCCCAACTTCATGGTCTGGCGCGCTGCCGCCGAGCAGCGGCGCCCGCTCTGGAGCGGCTGGACGCTGCGGCTGCGCGGCGAGGCGCAGTGGGCCAACGGGCCACTGGTGTCGCAGGAGCAGTATGGCAGCGGCGGCAGCAGTTCGGTGCGCGGCTATCAGGAGTATGAGCAGTTTGGCGACCAGGGCGGCCTGCTGAGTCTGGAGCTGGGCACGCCACCCTTCTGGCAGTGGAGCGCGTTGAAATTCAGCGCGCTCGGTTTCGTCGAGCGCGGTCAGGCCTGGCTGATCGACGCGCTGCCCGGCGAGGATGCCAGCATGGCACTCGCCAGCTATGGCCTGGGGCTGGCGGCCGAGGGCGACGGCTTCAGCAGCCGGTTCGAATGGGGCATGCCGCTCTTTTCCACCAGTCACACCCGCCGCAACGATGGGCTGTTCTACCTGTCGGCCCGGGGCGAATTTTGACGATGACGGCCGAACACCACGGCAGGAGCTAGCATGAACCGAGGCATCCACCGGCTGATTTTCGACCCGCGGCGCGCCATGCTGGTGCCAGTGGCGGAGTCGGTGCGCGCCCGCAGATCCACGGCGGCCGGCAGCGGTCGGCTGGTGGGGCTCTGCGCGCTGCTGACCCTGCTGTTGCCGGCCGCGCTCTGGCCGCGGCTGGCCAGCGCGGCCCGGCCATTGCCGAGTTCGGCGACCCAGGCACCCCAGGCCAACCTGCCGCAGGCGGCGGCCCAGTTCAACCAGCTCGGACGGGCCACCCAGGCCGTGGATGCGACCAACCCGCAGCGGCTGCTGGTCGAGCAGCAGGATCAGCGGGTGATTCTCAACTGGTCGAGTTTCGACATCGGCCGGGACCACAGCGTCAGGTTCAATCAGCCGACCGGCGGCTCGGCGCTCAACCGCATCGGCGGCAGCTCGCCGAGCGTCATTCTGGGGTCGCTCGAAGCCAATGGTGAACTGATTCTCTACAACGCCAATGGCGTGCTGTTCGGCAGTGGCGCCACCGTCAGCAGCGGCAACTTCATCGCCACCACGCTGAACATCGCCGATCAGCAGTTCGAGCAGGGTTTTCGCAACATCACCCGCCATGCGCCGGCCTTCGCCGCGGCCGACGGCGAGCTGGAGGGTTTCGTGCGGGTCGAGGCCGGCGCCAGCATCGCTGCGGCCAGTGGCGGCGACATCATGCTGTTCGCGCCACGGCTGCTCAACGAGGGGCGGCTGAGTGCACCGGGCGGACAGGTGGCATTGGCCGCCGGGCAGAAGGTCTATCTGGCGGCGTCGCTCAACCCCTCCGAGCGCGGCCTGCTGGTCGAGGTCGATCCGTTCGAGGCCGCGGTCACCGGCGGTGATCCGGACTACAACCGGGCCGAGAATGCGGCCCGGGGTTCGACCAGTACGCTGAGCAATGGCCAACTGGTGCAGCGGGTCAATGAGATCGTCGCCGAGCGTGGCAGCGTCAGCATGGTGGGGCTGTCGGTGCGGCAGAACGGCACGGTGCGGGCCACCACCGCGGTGAAGGGACAGAATGGCGCGATCCGTCTGCTGGCCCACGGCAAGACCGTCAGTGCCAGCCACAGCGATGGCATCACCGGTCACACGATGGCGACCGCCAGCGAATTCGGCGAACTGGTGGTCGGGCCGCAGAGCGTGACCCGGATCGATGCAGATACCAGCAGTGCCACCCAGCTCGATGCCGAGCCCTTCTACAACTCGACCGTCAGCCTGGAAGGCAAGCAGATCCATCTGCAAGGGGGCGCGCAGATCATCGCGCCCGGTGCCGGCGGCGTGACGCCGGCGGCCGATGCCCAGTATCCGGAAACGCGGCGCGGCGTCACGCTGCGTGCCAGCGCGACGCCGCTCAGCTCGGGCGCACTGGGGGTGGCCAATGTCAGCAGCAGTGACGACAGCCGCATCGTCATCGATCCCGGCGTGCTGATCGATGTGTCGGGCAACGATGTCGATCTGCCGATGCAGCGCAACGTACTGACCGGGCGGCTGTTCTCGATCCAGTTGGCCGACTCGCCGCTGCAACGCACCGGCGTGCTCTACCGGCAGGAGATCTCCTTCGACCTGCGCAAGGGGCTGTCGATTGCCGATGTCGACGACTTTTACGGACAGATTGGCCGCACGGCGGCCGAGCGGCTGACCGCGGGTGGCCGCATCGACATCCGGGCGGATGGCGCAGTGGTGATCGGTGAGGGGGCGACGCTCGACTTCTCCGGCGGCAGCCTGCGTTATGCCGGTGGCGAGATCCGCACCACGCAGTTGCGCAAGGGCAACCAGCTGGTCGACATCAGCGCCGCCCGGCCCGACGTGGTCTATGACCAGATCATGCCGTCGACGCGGGGCCGTTATGAACCCGGCTATGTCGAGGGCAGGAACGCCGGCGAGCTGACGCTGGTCGGACGGCAACTGCTGCTGGATGGCACCCTGCGCGGCGGCGTGCAGTTGGGACGTTATCAGCGCGGCGGTCCGGCCGGCGCCAGCCCGCTGGCAGGTCGCCTGCAACTGGGCATGGTGGCGGGACCCGCCGCATCGCCGGACCACTATCTGAGCAGCGTGCTGCTGGCTGCGACCGGCGGCGAGCGCGTTGGGGCCGACTTTTTCGCCAATCCGTTCACGGCGCTGCTGCCGGCCGCGCGCACCGCCACCACCACCCTCTCGTCCCGGATGCTGATGGCGGGCGGGCTGGGTCGCATCGAGCTGCTGGCCAATGATCGGGTGCAGGTCGCCGCCGACAGCGACCTCGATCTCGGTCCAGGTGGCAGCTTCACCGCCACGGCCCGGCGCATCGAGGTGGAGGGTCGCATCCAGGCCGCAGCGGGGAGCATCACCCTCAATGCCCGGCCGACGATTTTGACCGGCGCCACGCCGGCGCCGAACGCCGGGCTCTCGGTGCTGCTGGCGCCGTCGGCCCGGCTCGACACCGCAGGGCGCTGGAGCAACGATGCGCTGGGCACGCTGCACGGGACGACCTTCGATGCCCCGGTGGCGGTCGGCGGTGGG
>ERZ795044.4069-NODE-4069-length-12117-cov-7.548499_pt1 | contig 12117 bp, 8 predicted proteins | sample MGYA00375128_ERZ795044 | MGnify/ENA primary metagenome ERZ795044 (study PRJEB30173, sample SAMN05720213) | anaerobic digester metagenome | isolation source: active sludge of municipal wastewater-treating anaerobic digesters | place: USA | collected 2014-12-22 ... | reverse complement strand
CATGCCGACGAGGCCGAGGTGCTGCGCGGCGGCATGCTGCTGTCGTACGGCCTGCACCGCGAGGCCGGCGAGATCTTCGCCCGGCTGATCGAGCGCAGCGCGCCGCGCTCGGTGCAGGACCGCGCCTGGTACCACCTCGCCAAGATCCGCTACCAGCGCGGCCTGCTCGTCGAGGCCGACGAGGCGCTGGCACGCGTCGGCGACCGCCTGCCGCCGGCGCTCGACGACGACCGGCGCCTGCTCGCCGCCAACGTGGCGATGGCGCGCGGCCGTTTCGCCGACGCCGCGCAGGGCCTGGAGGCGCTGGCGCAACGACCGTCGGTGAGCGCCTATGCGCGCTACAACCTCGGCGTGGCGCTGGTGCGCAGCGGCGACACCGAACGCGGCGTGGCCCTGCTCGACGAACTCGGCCGGCAGGGCGCCGCCGACGAGGAGCAGCGCGGCCTGCGCGACAAGGCCAACCTCGCGCTGGGCTTCGCCGCCTTGCGCGACGGCCGGGCGATCGAGGCCCGCGAGGCGCTGTCGCGCGTGCGCCTGAACGGCCTGCAGTCGAACAAGGCGCTGCTCGGCTTCGGCTGGGCCGCCCAGGCGCAGGACGACCCCAAGCTCGCGCTCGTGCCCTGGACCGAGCTCGCCGCGCGCGATCCGGGCGACTCGGCCGTGCTCGAAGCGCGCATCGCCGTGCCGCACGCCTATGCGCAGCTCGGCAACTACGGTGCCTCGCTGGTGCGCTACGAAGAGGCCATCGGCGAGTTCACCAAGGAGAACGCTGCGCTCGACGAGTCGATCGCCGCGATCCGCGCCGGCCGGCTCGTCGACGGCCTGCTCGCGCTGCACCCCGACGACGCGATGGGCGGGTTCTACAGCCTGCGCGAACTGCCCGAGATGCCGCATGTCGCGCACCTGGCGCCGGTGCTGGCGAGCCACGAGTTCCAGGAGGCCTTCAAGAACTACCGCGACCTGCTCTTCCTCGGCCGCCGCCTGGCGGAATGGGCCGATCGCCTGGGCAGCTTCGGCGACATGCTCGACACGCGCCGCGCCGCCTTCACCCAGCGCCTGCCCGAGGTGCGCCGCCGGGCGCGCGAGGGCGACAGCGGCCTGCTCGCGCTGCGCCAGCGCCGCGACGCACTGGCCGCCGAGCTGGCGCAGGCGCAGGAGCGCGCCGACGGTGCGGCCTTTGCCGACGCGCGCGAGGCCGGGCTGCGCGAACGCATCGCGCGCGTGCGTGCCGCGCTCGAGGGCGCCGCGCCCGGGGCCGACACCGACGCGCTGCGCGAGCGCCTGCGTCTGGCCGAAGGGGCGCTGACCTGGCAGCTCGCGCAGCAGCACCCGCTGCGCGCGTGGGAGGCGACCAAGGGTCTGGCCGCCACCGACGCCGCGCTGGCCGAGGCGCAGGCGCGCGACGCCGCCCTCGCGCTGGCGCAGCGCGACGAACCGAAGCGGCTCGAGGCCTTCGCCGAGCGCATTCCCGGCCTGGGCGCGCGCATCGCGGCGCTACAGCCGCGCGTGGCGGCGCTGGCGGGCGAGCAGCAGCGGGCGGTGCAGGGCATCGCCGTGGCCGAGCTGCAGCGCCAGCAGGAGCGCCTGGCCGGCTACCTGTCGCAGGCGCGTTATGCCGTGGCCCAGCTCTACGACCGCGGCGTTCGTTCGGCGGAGTCTCCCCGTGCGCCGTGAGCTGCTGTGGGTCCTCGTGTGCGGACTGGGCGCCTGCGCCGGGCCGCGGCCGGGCACGCCCGACGACGCGCCCACGCTCGCGAGCCTGGCCACGCGCAGCGTCGAGATCCCGCCCGACCCGGGCATCGTCAGCGACGAGAAGCGCGCCAAGGAGGCCTACCGCCGCTTTCTCGAGAGCTCGCCGCGCGCGGCGCAGCGGCCGCAGGCGCTGCGCCGCCTGGGCGACCTGGAGATGGACGACGCCGACACGCAGGCGGCCAGCGGCCGCAGCGCCGGCGGCGAACCCGACTACCGGGTGGCGATCGCGCGCTACCAGGACTTCCTGAAGGCCTACCCGGACGACCCCGACAACGACCGCGTGCTCTACCAGCTGGCGCGCGCGCAGGAGCAGGGCGGGGCGCTCGAGGCCGCGCTCGGAACGCTCGACCGGCTCGTCACCGAGCACCCGAAGACGGGCTTCCGCGACGAGGCGCACTTCCGCCGCGGCGAGCTGCTGTTCGCGCTGCGCGACTACCCGCGCGCCGAGAGGGCGTATGCGCAGGTGCTCGAAGGCGAACGCTACAACCGCAACCCCTACATCGAGCGCTCGCAGTACATGCAGGGCTGGTCGCAGTTCAAGCAGGGCCGGCTGGAGGACGCGATCGGCGCCTTCCTCGGCGTGCTCGACCGCAGGGCGGCGGCGCTGCGCAGCCCCGAGGCGCTGGAGAAGATCCCGCGCCTGACGCGCGCCGACCGCGAACTCGTCGAAGACACCTTCCGCGTGCTGAGCCTGAGCCTGGCCAGCCTGCAGGGCGCCGAGTCGATCCCGGCCCACATGGCCGACGAGGTGCGCCAGACCTACGAGTTCCGCGTCTACCAGCAGCTCGGCGAGCTCTACCTCCGGCAGGACCGCACCAAGGACGCGGCCGACACGCTCGGCGCCTTTGCCCGCCGCCACCCGCTGCACGCGCAGGCACCGGTGCTGCAGGCGCGCGTGATCGAGATCTACCAGGGCGCCGGCTTCGCCAGCCTCGCGCTCGACGCGAAGAAGGCCTACGTGTCGCGCTACGGCGTCGACAGCGAGTTCCGGCGCGCCAACCCCGAGGGCTGGTACGGCGTGCAGCCGCTGGTCAAGACGCACCTGGGCGAGCTCGCGCGCCACCACCACGCGGCGGCGCAGAAGAGCCACCAGAGCACCGACGTGCAGGAGGCGGTGCGCTGGTACCGCAGCTGGATCGCGTCGTTCCCCGACGATGCGCAGGCGCCGCAGAACCACTTCCTGCTGGCCGAGCTGCTGTTCGAGGACCGGCGCTACGCCGAGGCGGCCGTCGAGTACGACAAGACCGCCTACGGCTACCCGCTGCACCCGCGCAGTGCCGACGCCGGCTATGCCGCGCTGCTGGCGCTGGCCGAGCAGGAACGGCGGGCCGCGCCGGCCGAGCAGGCGGCGATCCAGCGCGCCAGCGTCGACAGCGCCACGCGCTTCGCCGCCAGCCAGCGCGGCGACCCGCGCGTCGCGCCGGTGCTCGCGCGCGCCGCCGAGCAGCTGTTCGCGCTGCGCGAGGGCGAACGCGCCGCGGCGCTCGCGAAGCAGGTGCTCGCGCTGCAGCCCCCGGCCGCCGCGGCGCAGCGCCGCGTGGCCTGGACGGTGCTCGCCCACACCGCCTTCGACCGCGGCGAGTTCGACGCCGCCGAACGCGGCTACGCCGAGGTGCTCGCGGTGACGCCGGCGCAGGAGGCGACGCGCCGCGACATCGTCGAGCGCCAGGCCGCGGCGATCTACCAGCAGGGCGAGGCCGCGCGCGCCGGCGGGCGCGACCGCGAGGCCATCGGCCACTTCGAGCGCGTCGCCAGCGTCGCGCCGCAGTCGGCGGTGCAGGCCACCGCGCAGTACGACGCGGCCGCCGCGCGGATCGCCCTGAAGGACTGGGACGGCGCGATCCGCACGCTGGAGGACTTCCGCCAGCGCCACCCGGGCCATGCGCTCGGCGACGAGGTCGGCGCCAAGCTCGCCGTGGCCTACCTCGAGAGCGGTCGGTCGGCGCAGGCCGCGGCCGAGCTCGAACGCATCGCCGCGACGCAGAAGGACCCGAAACTCGCCCGCGAGACGCTCTGGCAGGCCGCCGAACTGCACGACCGGGCCGCCGAGAAGGGCGGCGGGCGCAGCGCCGCCGCCAACGCCTACCTGAAGTACCTGCGCCTGTACCCCGAGCCGCTGCCGCCCGCCGTCGAGGCGCGCTGGCGCCTGGCGCAGATCGCCCGGGCCGAGGGCAACGCGGCGCGCGAGCTGGCGCTGATGCGCGAGATCTTCCAGGCCGACCAGTCCGGCGGCGCGGCACGCACCGAGCGCACGCGCGCACTCGGCGCCAGCGCGGCGCTGGCGCTGGCGCGACCTGCGCTCGACGACTACCGCAAGGTTGCGCTCGTCGAGCCGCTGGCGAAGAACCTGAAGCTGAAGAAGTCCCGGCTCGAGGACGTGCTCAAGGCCTATGCCGTGGCCACCGACTACGGCGTCGCCGAGGTCACCACGGCGGCGACCTTCCACGTCGCCGCGCTCTACCAGGACTTCGGCAAGGCGCTGCTCGTCTCGCAGCGGCCGAAGAAGCTGTCGAAGGCCGAGCTCGAGCAGTACAACGTGATGCTGGAGGAGCAGGCCTTCCCGTTCGAGGAGAAGGCCATCGGGCTGCACGAGATCAATGCCCGGCGCGCCGCCGACGGCCTGTACGACGAGTGGGTGCGGTCCAGCTTCAGGTCGCTGGCCGAGCTGCGCCCGGTGCGCTACGGCAAGGCCGAGCGTGCCACCCCCGAGGCCGGCGCGGTGCTCGCCGAGCAGCTCAACCAGCAGGGCATCGCGCACCGTCAGCAGGGCCGCTTCGCGCAGGCGCGCGAGGCCTACGACAGGGCGATCGCGCTCGACCCGGCCTTCGCCGCGCCGGTGCTCAATCTGGCGATCCTGCACGACCTCTACCTCGGCGACCGCACGCGGGCGCTCGAGCTCTACGAGCGCTATCTCGCGATGGTGCCGCCGGCCGAGGCGGGCGCCGTGTCGAAGTGGGTCGTCGACCTCAGGAACCGCAAGGCCGCCGACAAGGCCGCCTTCAAGGAGTCGTCATGAAGCGTCTGGCTCTCGTGATGGGCGTGCTCGCCGCGACCTGCGCCGTCGCGCAGGACCGCGCCGACATCGACCGCACCCGGATCATCGGCAACCGCGAACTGCCGAAGGTGCTGTACATCGTGCCCTGGAAGAAGCCGCTGCCGGGCGACCTGGCCGGCCGCCCGCCGGCCAGCGTGCTCAACGAGGCGCTCGCGCCGGTCGACCGCGACGTCTTCCGCCGCCAGCTGCAGTACGACGCGCAGATCCAGGCGCGCACCGCCCCACCCGCCGCCCCGGCCGCCCGGCCCTGAGCGCCGTCCCCTTCGAGTCACCGTCGTTCCCAGGAGCCTTCCATGTCCGTCTTCGAGTTTGCCGTCAAGTTCTTCCAGGACAGCGGCGTCGCCATCTACTTCAGCATCGCGATCATGGCCGTGGGCCTGTCGATCGCGATCGAGCGCTACGTCTTCCTGAGCCGCGCGCGCGCCCAGAACCGCCGGCTGTGGGACCAGGTGCTGCCGCTGCTGCAGAAGGGCCAGTTCAAGGAGGTTCACGGCCTGGCCACGAGCTCCGACGCCGCCATCGGCAAGATCGTCGCCAACGGGCTGGAGCGCATGCAGAGCCCGGGCCGGCGCGAAGACATCGACGCCGCGATGGAGGAGGGCATGATGGAGATCGTGCCGCGCCTGGAGAAGCGCACGCACTACATCGCGACCTTCGCGAACGTCATCACGCTGGTCGGCCTGCTGGGCACGATCATCGGCCTGATCAAGGGCTTCACCGCGGTGGCCGCGGTGAATCCGGCCGAGAAGGCCGAGCTGCTGTCGGCGTCGATCTCGATCGCGATGAACAACACCGCGTTCGCGCTGGCGGTGGCGATTCCCTTCCTGCTGATCCACGCCTTCCTGCAGGCGCGCACCAGCGAGATCGTCGACGGCCTCGAGGCGGCCAAGATCAGCTTCCTGAACCTGGTGCAGCGCCTGAAGTCCGAGCACGCGGGCGGGAGCCGCTGACATGCGCGCGCGACGCCTGCGCAAGCGCGGGGCCGAACTCGAGGTCACCGCGTTCATCAACCTGGTGGTGGTGCTGGTGCCCTTCCTGCTCTCGACGGCGGTGTTCACGCGCCTGTCGGTGCTCGAGCTGACGCTGCCGGCGCAGACGAGCGGCGTCGAGCAGCTCAAGGCCGAGGACCTGAAGCTCGAGATCGTGATCCGGCCCGACGCGCTCGAGGTCGGCGACCGCCTCGGCGGCCTGATCCAGCGCATTCCGATCGGCGCCCAGGGCCACGACACCGCGGCGCTGTCGACGCTGATGCAGCAGGTCAAGGCGAAGTTCCCGAGCGCCACCGCCGCGACGGTTCTCGCCCAGCCCGACACCCCCTACGACCTGCTCGTGCAGGTGATGGACGCGGTGCGCGAAACGCCGCCGGTGCACGGTGCCGGCGCGAAGGCGCCCCGCACCGCGCTGTTCCCCGACCTCTCGATCGGCGACGCGCCCGTCGCCGCGAAGTGAGCCCGCCATGGCGCTGACCCCCCTGCAGAAACGGGCCGAACGCAAGGCCCGCAACCACACCGGGCTCGACATGAACCTGGTGTCGCTGATCGACATCTTCACGATCCTGATCTTCTTCCTGATGTCGAGCACCGGCGTCGAGGTGCTGGCCACCGCGCGCGCGGTGAAGCTGCCCGAGTCGACCGCCGACAGGACGCCGCGCGAGACCGTCGTGGTCACGGTGTCGGGCCAGGACATCGTCGTCGACGGCCGCAAGGTCGCCTCGGTGGCCGAGGTCATCGACGCCGCCGACGACCTGATCGCGCCGCTGAAGACCGAGCTCGACCTGCAGTCCGCCCGCCAGGTGATCCGCGCGGAGAACCAGGCGCAGGCGAAGACGCTGACGATCCTGGGCGACAAGGACATCCCCTACCGCCTGCTGCGCAAGGTCATGGTCACCGCGTCGAAGGCGAACTTCAGCGACGTGTCGTTCGCGGTCGTGCAGAAGGCGGGCGCATGAACGCGCCGGTCCGTTCCCCGGTGCGAACCCCGGAGCACGCCGTGCAGAGGGTCGTCCCGTGAGCGCGGCGGCCGTGTCCTTCCGGACCCCGGTGCTGCCGTGGGCCGTGGCGGTGCAGGACGAGCGCCGCTTCCGGCGCATCCTGCAGGCCGTGCTCGCCGCGTGCGCGCTCGCCTGCGTGGTGCTGCTGATGCTGCCGCGCCCGCAGGAAGACCGCAGCCGGCCGGCCGAGCTGTCGCCGCGCCTGGCGAAGCTGGTGCTCGAGAAGCCGGTGGCGTCGCCCCCGCCGCCCGCCGTCAGGCCGGTGCCGGCGACCCCGCCGCCACCGACGGCGCAGGCACCGGCCGACCCGCCGCGGGCCGAACGCCGGGCCGCGCCCCGCGTCGAACCCGCCCCGGGGGCGGCGGTGCCGGAGGCGCGCAACCCGCAGCCGAACCGGCCGCCGGGCGAGGTGGGCGATGCGGCACGGCGCAAGGCCGCCGGCGTCGGCCTGCTGGCGATGAAGGACCAGCTCGCCGAGATCCGCGGCGCGCCGGTGGCCGTGCAGCTCCGCCAGGACCTCCCGGCCGGCCCGGGCGTGGGCACGGGCAGCGGCGCGGGGGTCGGTGCCGGCCTGGACCCGGGCCTGCCGGCGCGGGCGCTGATCACGGCCAACGCCGCCGGCGGCAGCGGCGGCATCAACACCGCGGCCTACAGCCGCAACACCGGCGGCGGCGGCCTCGCCGGACGCGCGACCACGCTCGTCGAGGGCGTGGCCGGCGGCGGCGGGGGCGGCGGTGCGGGCGGCGGCGGCGGCGGCGGCAAGGGCGACGGCGTCGGCGGCGGCAACGCCAACGGCAGCGCCGGCGGCGCGGGCGGCGCGTCGGGCCGCGGCGCGAAGGGCTCGCGCTCCATCGAGGAGATCAAGCTCGTCTTCGAGCGCAACAAGGGCGCGATCTACGCGCTCTACAACCGGGCGCTGCGCGAGGACCCGTCGCTCCAGGGCAAGGTCGTGCTGGAGCTGAAGATCGCACCCTCGGGCGAGGTGGTCGGGCTGCGCATCGTCTCCAGCGAACTGCACGCGGGCGAGCTGGAAGGCAAGCTGCTGGCGCGCGTGAAGGCCTTCGACTTCGGCGCCAGGGACGTCGAGCCGAAGGTCGTGACCTGGCCGATCGACTTCCTGCCGTCCTGATCGCGCCCGGCGTCACGCCGGCGCGACGCCGGCGGCGTCGTGCGCGGCGAGGTAGCCGAAGGTCATCGCGGGGCCGAGCGTGATGCCGCCGCTCGGGTAGCGTCCGCCCATCACGCTGGCCATGTCGGCACCGCAGGCCCACAGCCCGGCGATCGGCGCGCCGGCCGCGTCGAGCACGCGCGCCGCGGCGTCGGTGCGCAGGCCGGTGAAGGTGCCCAGGCTGCCCGGCACGACCTTGACCGCGTAGTACGGTCCGTGCTCGATCGGCGCGACGTTCGGGTTGGGGGCCACCGTGGCGTCGCCGCCGGCGCGGTCGTACGGTGTCGTGCCGCGGCCGAACTGGCCGTCGTGGCCCTCGCGCGCGTCGCGGTTGCAGCGCTCCACGGTCTCGACGAAGGCCGCCGCGTCGAGGCCGCAGGCCGCGGCCAGCGCGGCCGGCGTGCGGCCGCGCTGCAGGTAGCCGCTGCGCAGCGAGGGGCCGAGCGGGAAGGGCGCCGGCCGCACATGCCCCAGGCCGTAGCGGCGGATGAAGCGGTGGTCGCACACCAGCCAGGCCTGCACCGGTTCGCCCGCGGGCAGCGCAGCGAACAGGCCTTCCATGAAGTCGCAGTACGAGCCGGCCTCGTCGACGAAGCGCCGGCCGTGGCGCGTCACCGCGATCAGCCCCGGCTTGGCGCGCTCGATCAGGTGCGGGAAGTGGCCGACGCTGCCGTCGCGGCGCGGCACGCGCGACACCGGCGCCCAGCCCGCCGCCGCCGGGCCGGCCGACTGCACGCGGGCGCCGACCGCCTCGGCCAGGCGCAGGCCGTCGCCGGTGTTCGTCTCGGGCGCGGCCGACCAGTGCTCGTGGCCCGTCGGGGCGTGCGCGAAGTGCTCGCGGATGCGCGCCGGGTCGTGCGGGAAGCCGCCGCAGGCCAGCACCACGCCGCGCGCCGCCCGGATCTCGCGCTCGCCGCCCGGGCCGCCGACCACGGCGCCGGTGATGCGGCCGGTCGCGTCCTGCAGCAGGCGCTGCACGGGGCTCGACACCTGCAGGTCCACGCCGCGGTCGAAGGCCGACTTCGCCAGCCGCGCGACGAGCGCATTGCCGTTCACCAGGCGCATGCCGCGGCCGTGCCGCAGCAGGTCGAGGGCGTGCCGGGCCACGCGCCGCACGACGTAGGCGAACGACGCCGGGCTGCGCATCGCCATCAGGAAGTGGCGCAGCTCCGCGCCCGAGGCGATGCCCATGCCCCAGGGCGCGAGCAGGTCCAGCGGCGCACGCAGCTGCGCCACGCGCGGGCCGAGCTCGCGGGCGTCGAAGGGGGCGGCGCAGACCGAGCGGCCGCCGGTCGCGGCACCCGGGCTCGCGCCGTGGAAGTCGGGCACCGCGTTGCCGTCGATGAAGGCCAGCGCGGTGTGGCGCTGGAAGTGGCCGACCATGCGCGGCCCGTGTTCGAGGAAGGCATCGACGCGCGCCGCGTCGAAGTGCGGGCCGAGCTCGTGCTGCAGGTAACGGCGCGGCTCGGCGATGTCCTCGTGCAGGCCGGCGGCCTGCGCGAGCGGGTTGCGCGGGATCCACATCCAGCCGCCCGACCAGGCGGTGGTGCCGCCGAACACCGGTGCCTTCTCGACGACGATCACCTTCAGCCCGAGCGTGGCCGCGGTCACCGCCGCCGACAGGCCGCCGGCGCCCGACCCGACCACGAGCAGGTCGCAGGTCTGCGTGGCGAGCGGCGCGCTCATCGCGAGAGCGGCCCGTCGGCCCGCAGGAAGTCGACCATGCGCTCGCACACCGCGGCGAACATGCCGGTGCCGGTCTGCGTGCCGCAGCCCCGGGCGCGCGCCGCGGCGAGCATCGGCGTGACCGCGGGCACGGTGACGACGTCGGCGACGAGCATCGAGGCCTCGAAGCGCGACGCGTCCACCGGCAGCGGGTCGCCGTCGCGCATGCCTGCGGGCGTGGCGTTGACGATGATCTGGAAGCTCGCCGGGTCGGGCGTGCCGGCACGCGCCTTGCCGCCGTGGCGCTCGCGCAGGCGCGCGATCAGCGCGTCGCGGCGCGTGGCGTCGCCGTCGTGCACGGCGAGCTCGGCCACGCCGGCATCGAGCAGCGCGAGCGCGATCGCCGAGCCCGCGCCGCCGGCGCCGGCGAGCAGGGCGCGCCGCCCCTCGGTGAGTGCGCCGGCGCGGCGGATGCCCTCGACGAAGCCGAGCCCGTCGACCTGGTCGCCATGCCAGCCGCCGGCGGGCGTGCGGCGCAGGACGTTCACCGCGCCGAGAAAACGCGCGCGTTCGGTCAGGCTCGCGCACAGCCGCGCGGCGTCGAACTTGTGCGGCACGGTGACGATGAGGCCGTCGAGGTTCTGCGCCAGGCTCGCGCCGCGCACGAAGCCCTCGAGGTCGGCCGCGCTGACGTGGATCGGCACGACGACTGCGTTGCAGCCGCGGTCGATCAGCGACTGCGTGACGCCGGCGGGCGACTTCACCTGCGCGATCGGGTCGCCGACGATGGCGATGACGCGCGTGGCGCCGTTCAGTGTGTCAGAGAGCTTCATCGGTGTCCTTGCGAAGAAGGGATTCAGGCCATCGCGGCACGCGCCCGCGCCGCGGCGTCGCGCCCGGCGAGGCCGCCGAACACCAGGCCGGGGCCGAGCGTGATGCCGGGGCCGGCGTAGACGCCGCCCATGACCGAGTGCATGTCGTTGCCGACGGCGTACAGGCCGCCCAGCGGCGCATCGTCGGGGCCGAGCACGCGGGCGCGCTCGTCGCAGACGAAGCCGGTGGCCGCGCCGATGTCGCCGGGGTAGAGCTTCACGGCATAGAACGGCGCCGTCTTCAGCGGGCCGAGGTTCGGGTTGTGGCCGCCGGCGCTCGCGTCGCCCAGGTGGTTCGCGTAGGCACCGGTGCCGCGGCCGAAGGACGCGTCGTCGCCGGTCTCGGCGGCCTCGTTCATCTGCGTCACGCTGGCGGCCAGGCCGGCGGCGTCGATGCCGAGCGTCGCGGCCAGGTCGGCCAGCGTGTCGCCGCGGGTCAGGTAGCCGTCGGCGAGGAAGGGCTCGAGCCCCCGGCCGCCGGGGCGCACCATGCCCAGGCCGTAGCGGCGCAGCGCGTCGGCGTCGCACACCAGCCAGGCGGGCACGGTGCGGTCGACGCTGCCGGGCTGCTGCATCGCGAGCGCGAACAGGTGGTACGAGGTGCTTTCGTCGACGAAGCGCCGGCCGTCGCGGCCCACCGCGAGCATGCCGGGCTTGGCGCGGTCCATCAGGAAGTGCGGGAAGACCGCGGTGCTGCCGTCGGCCCGCCGGCGCAGCGACACCGGCGCCCAGAACGCGTTCGACAGGCCGCCCTCGCCGTAGCGTGCGCCCAGGGCCTGCACCAGGTCGTGCGCCTGGCCGGTGTGGCCCGGCGCGCCGGGGCACCAGTCCGGGTCGGCCCCGGGCAGCAGCTCGGCCCGGCGCTGCGCGTGGCGGTTGAAGCCGCCGCTGGCGAGCACCACGCCGCCGCGCACCTGCAGGCGGCGGCGCTGGCCGCGCTGCACGAGCGTCAACGCGGTGATGCCTTCCGGCCCGCGTTCGAAGCGGTCGACGCTGGCGTGCATCGCGAGCGACACGTTCGGTCGTTTCGACAGCGACCACAGCAGGCGGCCGACGAGCGCATTGCCCATCACCAGGCGCGTGCCTCGCGGGTGGCGCAGGCGGTCGGCCGCGTGCCGCAGCAGCAGTCCGGCGGCGTGGCGGAATGAGCGCCACGAGCGTCCCATCGCGAGCAGGTGGCCGATGTCGGTGCGGTCGACCATCATGCCGCCGAGCACCGTGAACTCGGGGATCGGCGGGCGCACCAGCGCGAACAGCGCACCGAGCACGCGGCCGTCGAAGGGCTCGGGCTCGAGGGCGCGGCCATTGACCGTGGCGCCGTCGATGAGCGAGAGGTAGTCGGGGTGGCGCGCATAGGGCCGGAAGCGCAGGTCCGATTCGGCCTGCAGGTGTGCGACCACCTGCGGCCCGGCCTCGAGCAGTGCGCGGCGCAGCGCGGCGGGCGTGCGATCGCCGACGCAGCGGTCGAGGTAGGCGGCGGCCCGGTCGATCGTGTCCGACGGATTGACGCGCGCGCCCTCGGGCGTGCCGGGCACCCAGGTCGTGCCGCCGGACAGCGCGGTGCTGCCGCCGACGTGGCCGGTGTGCTCGACGAGCAGCACGCGCGCGCCGTCGA
>ERZ795044.4068-NODE-4068-length-12118-cov-5.681091_pt1 | contig 12118 bp, 14 predicted proteins | sample MGYA00375128_ERZ795044 | MGnify/ENA primary metagenome ERZ795044 (study PRJEB30173, sample SAMN05720213) | anaerobic digester metagenome | isolation source: active sludge of municipal wastewater-treating anaerobic digesters | place: USA | collected 2014-12-22 ... | reverse complement strand
GAAACCATTGTGGCGTAATCATCACCTGCATCATTATAAAAACGACCATATGGGCTTTGGGGTGAGCTCCACCCTGTGGGATCATGTGTTTGGCACCATGTTCGACCTTAAGAAAGAAAAGGAAGACAAGGAAAAAGTGCAGGAGCTTATGTTCGGCAATAAAAAGCACGAGCATCGGTTACAGGAGCAATAGATCACCATTTCTCTTCTTCGGTAAAATTATTATCCCGTTGGCTGAATTGCTTACGGGTTTTTAATTTCTGTTCCTGGCGCTCCAGGATGAGTGTGGCAATGATGTTGCCGGCATCTTCACCGGGAAACTGCTGAAGCAGTGATTTTAATTTCTGCTCACTTACATCGATGCGGTAAAGGAGGGAAACCAGTTTTTCAAAATCATATCGTATCAGTTGGTTCATCCTGCCAGACAACTGTGCATGTATCTCGTTGTAAGAAAGCTTATCTGCCAGGTCAGTTGCCAGCTCTTTATTAAGTAAACGGACCAGTTCAGCATTTTCCATAAAGGAATTATTTAGTACCACGCAGTAATATCTTATTTTCCATTACGCCTGTTCCAAACAGGGCAAAATCATATTTTACCGGGTCGGCGCTATCCAATGTACGCAAAAAGGCGGTCAGTTCCAATGCCGCCTGCCAGTCGGGGATCTTTCGTTGCAATAAATTCAATTGAGTTGCTACCCGTATTACATGTACATCCAGCGGGCAAATTAACTGCGAAGGAGAAATATTATTCCACAGGCCAAAGTCAACGCCATTTGGATCCTTACGAACCATCCAGCGCAGGAACATGTTAAGCCTTTTGCATGAGGAGTTCTTTTCCGGGGAGGCAATATGCTTACGGGTCCTTTGTGGAATATCGGGCAATGAAAAGAAATAATGATAAAACCTGTTGAGTGCATTTTCCACGGTCTCCTCTTTTTTATTCATCCATTGCGTAAAAGCCGGTTCAAGGGATTGATGCTTTCGATAATGCATGTTGAAGAAAGAAACAAAATACAACAGGTCGGTGGCATTGAATGTGCGGTGTTTGAAAGAAAGTAATTTCTTCAGGTCATTTCCGGAATGTTGCAGGCAGAATTGATGGGGTGCATTGTCCATCAGTTGCATCAGCTCATTTGCTTTGTTGATGATGGTGGTACGGTTGCCCCAGGAAAAAACGGCGGCAAAAAATCCAGCGATCTCTATATCCTGTTTTTTTGTGAACTGCCTGGGTACAGAAATGGGATCGTCTTTAATAAAAGAAGGTTGATTGTAGAGATCAACCTTGCCGTCTAAAAATATTTTGATATCATTTTTCACCAATTCATCAGTTTGCCTGTTTTTTCTTCTTGAACAGGGCGGCTACCGCAATGAACACCCAGATGATATTCACGATCATGGACGGGTAGGCATGGTGAACGAGGGTATTGATGGTAAAGAAGATACCGCCAACCAGGTTACTTGCAATGTACAGCCGGGAAGAACTGCTAAGTTTGCCATTGATGTTAAGGAAATAAGCGCCCGTGATCAGCACAGCGCCGATCCAGCCGATGATTTCAACCAGGTAGTTCATGGTTTATCCAATTGCCTGTTTAAGGTCTTCGATCAGGTCGTCGGCGTCTTCTATGCCCACACTCAGCCTTATCAACGAATCAGACAATCCGTTCCTGATCCTTTCTTCCCTGGGTATGCTAGCATGCGTCATACTTGCCGGGTGGTTGATGAGCGATTCAACACCACCCAGGCTCTCTGCCAATGAAAAAAGATGGGTAGATGATAAAACCTTTGTGGCGGCTTCCACGGTTTCGTCTTTAAGTACAAAGCTGATCATGCCGCCAAAGCCACGCATTTGTTTTTTCGCCACGGCATGGCCCGGGCTGTCTTCAAAACCGGGCCAGTATACCCTTGCCACTTTGGGGTGACTGCGGAGGCAGTGTGCGATCTTCTCCCCGTTCTCACAATGTTGTTTCATTCTTACATGCAGTGTTTTTATTCCCCGCAGTACCAAAAAGCAATCCATGGGGCCGGGTACGGCGCCGCAGCTTTTTTGTATGAAATATAATTTTTCCCGTAATTCGGGATCGTTCATCATCAGGGCCCCCTGTATCACATCACTATGCCCGCCCAGGTATTTGGTGGCCGAGTGCATTACCATATCGGCACCAAGGTCCAGTGGATTTTGTAAATAGGGAGAAGCAAATGTGTTATCTACGCAAAGCCAGGCATTTGCTGATTTTGCAATGGCAGCAATGGCAGCGATGTCGCTGATGTTCATCAATGGGTTGGTTGGGGTTTCTACCCAGATGAGTTTGGTGCTGGTGGTTACGGCTGCTTTTACGTTAGCTGCATCGGTAGTGTCAATGTATTTGAATTTTATTCCGTAGCGTTCCCATACTTTGGTAAACAACCGGTAGCTGCCTCCGTACATGTCGTTGGCGGCGACCACTTCATCGCCCGGGTTCAGTAATTTCATCACGCTGTCGGTTGCCGCCACACCGCTGCCGAAGGCCAGGGCAAATTTTGCGTTTTCAATGATCGCATAGGCGTCTTCCAAAGCTTTGCGGGTTGGGTTCTGGCTGCGGGCATATTCGTAGCCTTTGTGCTTTGCGGGTGCGGCCTGTACATAGGTGCTTGTTTGGTAAATGGGGGTCATGATGGCCCCGGTACTTGGGTCCGGTTCTGCACCGGCGTGAATGAGTTTTGTAGCAAGCTTCATGTTGTATGAATATTTAAATATGAATCGGTTGGCCGTGCAAAGTTGGGGAATTAACAGCGAATAACAAGTTAAAGAAGTTGTGCAGCACACAAATACCTCCAGTCGAAATTTTTATCATCATGTGCTGCTTTGGGTTCTGCCGGTTTATCAAGCACGGCTTTATTCAGAATTCCGGCATTGATCAGTTTTCGTTTCGATTCGTGAATGTATTCCAGCAGGGCCGGATCCTGCATCCAGTTTTTTTGCGGTGTTTCAAAACCTACTTTTTCTTTTCGCCATACAATTTCATCGGGCAGTTTTTTATCCATCGCTTTCCTCAGCAGAAATTTAGTCCAGCCTTCATGCATTTTTAATTGCGAGGGAAGTGAAAAAACAAACTCCACCAGCTCGTGGTTTAAAAAGGGCAATCGTACTTCACAGCCATGTGCCATGCTGTTGCGGTCGGCAAAACGAAGCAGTTCTTCCAATCCCATCTCAGCGGTATGAAAATATAAGATGTCGTTCAGTTTTGTAACAATGGGCTTATGAATTCCTTCCCATTCCCTGCCCGCCACTGATTTTAAAAATGCCGGATTCAGGTCCGGGTGGCGGATCGTTTTGAGGTATTCTTTTCTTTCAAGTTGTATGGCGGCGTGTGAAGGAAGGAATGCGGCAATGATATTTTTAGTATCCCATAGAAAAGGCTGATCATTTTTTTGAAAGGCTTTTCGTTCCACCTGCGCCGATCCCAGTTTATGCCTGCTCAATACTTCCTGCAGGTACCAGTGGATGAATTTCGGGTAGCCCGCAAGGGTTTCATCGGCCCCCTGCCCGTCGAGTAAAACGGTAACCTGTTGCTGCCTTGCCTGTTCAAAAACCTTGTATTGTGCATAAATGCCCGACGACTGAAAGGGTTCTTCCTGGTGATAGCAGATCTTTTCAAATTCATTGATGAGCCCGGCTGCCGTAGGATATACCGGGTAATTCTTTATTGCCAGGCTTTCGGTTACCTGTTTAATATAAGCTGATTCATCATTTTCAAAACCCGGAAATAGGGCAGAGAAGGTTTGCAGGCGACCGGATTGATTTCCAAAAACGGTTGCGGAGTCTTCTACCGAAGATCTTTTTCCGGCACCCATTATACAGGCGGTAATGGTTGAACTGTCTAAACCGCCGCTTAAACTTGTTCCAACAGGCACATCGCTTCGCAGGCGTCGTTTTACGGAGCTGTTGAGTAATTCGGCAAATTTTTCTACGGCATCCGCTGCCGAGATTTCAATTTTAATTTCTTTGTTGATCTGCCAATATCGTTTTATTCTCGACGGTTGTGTTGCCGGCGAGAAATGCAGGTAGTGAGAAGGCGGAAGCGAATAAACCGATTCGAAGAAGGTTTGTTCCTTATCCACGCAATTCTGAACATGCCCCAGGGAAAGATAGTTGAGCAGCATTTTATTATCAACCGTTCTTTCAATGCCGATCTTCCACAAGGCCTTCATCTCGCTGGCAAAAACAAAATTCTCCTCATCTTCATAATAATAAAAAGGCTTTTCTCCAAAGCGGTCCCTTGCTGCAAAAAGCTGTTCTTCCTTTTCATCCCAAATGGCAAAAGCAAACATACCGTCGAATTGCTGCAGGCATCTTTCTTTCCAGTAATCATAGGCTGCTGCTATTACTTCTGTATCGGATTTAGAGGTGAAACTGTAGCCTTTATTCTGTAAAAAGTTCCTTATTTCAATGTAATTATAGATCTCGCCGTTGTGAACGACCTGATATCGGCCCGCATACGGCATGGGTTGGGCGGCATTATTGCTGAGGTCGATGATGGAAAGCCTGCGATGGCCCAGGTGAATGGTGTTTTTCCGGTTACTCCAGTACCCTTCTCCATCGGGTCCACGATGCGTCAAAGCCTCTGTCATTTTTTTTAAATAGACAGGTGCAGCCGGGTTGGGGGTATTTAATAATATGCCTGCAATTCCGCACATTATGTAAATATCAATAAAAAAAATGAGCGAACCTTAGTTAAAACTGATGGGCATAATGGCTTTCACATCACCCCATTCCATTACCAGGTTGCAGCCATAGGCGGCATTCTGAAATACCATGGTGAAATATTCTGCCGGGCGGTCGTTATTGATCACCGCTATATCGGTTTCAGTAATGTCTTTGTTTTTATCCATGTGCAATCCCCAACTGAACAGGTTGCTGTTGAAAATAATCTTCCATTTATCGGGGGAAGGAATACAATAAATGATATAGCGGCCCGGGGCGATCCTTTTTCCATTGATGGTAGCCGTTTTGAAAAATTCAATTTCTGTTGCTTCATTGGCGCCCAGTCTCCACTCCTGTCCGTAATGCTGAATAACGTTTTTGGTTACAGAGGTATCGGCAAATATCAGCCTGCCGTTCTTTTGAGGGCGGCTGTAAATTACCCTTGCCAAAGGATCCTGCAGGCCGGGGTTTGCCATCTTTTCTTTAGGGTAATCAACGGGAAAATAGATCATGTCCATGGGCGACCTGTCGATCGACAGCAGGTTGCTGTCTTTTATAATAGCGGGAATCTGTTTAACCATGTTCTCTTCGGGATTTTTTTTAGCCGGCCGGCTGCAAGCTGTGAAAACTAACCCCGTAAAAAATAATGCGGTAAATAATATTTTCTTTCTGGTATACATTCTGAAACAGGTTAAAATGAGATGGGTAATGTAAGTTTTACATCATCCCAGGCGATCGCAAGAGCGGCACCGCCGGATATTTTTTCAAAGGCCATAACAAATTCTTCTGTTAGTTCTACCTGCTTTTGAACCGGGATGGTTACCCGCAGCAGGTCTTTTTTCATATCGTATTTAAAAGAGCCCCAGGTATCGGTTTCTTTATTAAGGATGAGGGTCCATTTATCTGCATAGGGAATGCAATAAAGGGTATAGCGTCCTTTTTTGATCTTGCTGTTGCTGATCTTTACGTCTTTGTAAAACTCAATTTCAGTTGCTTCGTTAGCACCCAGCCGCCATACTTTCCCGTATTCGATCAGCTCGCCAAATATTACCCTGCCGGCTTTTTGCGGCCTGCTGTATACTACACGGGCAATAAGGGGTTCTGTTATTTTATCCTGTATTTTAAGTAAGGGGAAGTTGTTAGGGTAATAACTCATATCCATGGGCGATTTGTCCAGGGCCGGCATTTTACTTTGTGAACGGGTTGTGGAAAATGAAAAACAAAGAATTATTAACGTCAATAAAGAACGCATCGTATTTTTTGTTTAAAGATAAAGAAATCAGTTTTTTAATAGTTCAGATAATTGATGTTCGGTAAACTTCTTCAGACTGGGGAAAAAACGGGAATAGCAGTTTTGCATGTCGGCATAGTGCTGCCCAAATATCTCAAAGGCAATTTTGCTTTCGGTAAGATAGGCAGAGCGGCGAACCAATCCTTCGAAACTTCTTTCAATTGCCCAGGTATGCCCATAGTTGGATAGCCAGTCATACTGCTTCATGTAAGGAAACAGCTTCTGAAAGGGCGGCGGAAAAAGATCAGCCCGCTGTTCAAGCTGCCGGTATGTGGTTATTGCAAATTCTTTCAATGCCGCTTCGGAGGCAAATTCATTTTTGTCGTTCGCCAGGAAATGATCGTAAACAATATCGGCGAAGGCTCCCGAATAAAGACGGTATTGCGGCCTGAAAAAAGATTTTAATTCTTTGGTGGCCGCATGCGTATCGGTAAAATTATCAATGGCCCGGTGCAGGGTAATGCCTTTTTGAACAAGGAGTGGAAAATCAAACTGTTTTTTCCCTTTGATATAATCACTGATCATGTTGCCCGCCAGTATATCGGGCTGGTTAAAGGAAAGATATGCGTGGGCCAGGTAATTCATAACTCAATGAATAAAGATAACCCCTTTACCAGAGCCTGCTTGTTTTTATTAAGCGCAGCCGGGGATTAATAAAAAGTTAATGCCGCTTTCACTTTTTAACAGTGCCAAATCATTTTTTAATAAACCATTAAGAAAAAAATCCCTGTACAGGCTGGTAAAGGATTCCGGAACAGAAATCATTCCTCAAACAACACAAACTGTTACCGTTTATACGCAGATTAACTTTCATTAACATGCCCGGTAAAGATGTGCTTTTTCTGCGCTTACCGGGATACTATTTTTGAGTTGTAATTAAAACTGCCGGCCATGGGCAGTAATTCTAAACAATTAAAAGTATAGTTATGAAAAAGTTCAAAACCGTTTTAACAGCGATCGTAATGCTGTTCTCTGCCAGTGCATTTGCCATCCCGGGTGAAAATGTATCACCCAAAGTAAGAGCCGCTTTTGAGGCTGATTTTGCAAAAGCCAGTAAAGTGAACTGGGAAAAGGAAAGTGATTTTTATTTTGCCTCTTTTGTGCTTAACGGTGTAAAATCGGAGGCTGCCTATGATGAAGAAGGCGAATTGGTTGGTACATCAAGAAGTATTTCTACCGACCAGATGCCGCTCAACGTTTCACTGGCGATCTCTGAGAAGTATGCGGGTTACCAGGTGAACAAAAATGTTCTCGAATTAAATTTTGAAGGAGAGACCCGCTATTACCTTACCGTTGAAAATGAAAAGCAATCAGTATCGTTAAAATGCTACAGCAACGGGGATATTCAAGTGGAAGGAAAAATAAAAAAATAGAGAGTTGGTTTTTGAGTTTGGAAAGGCCCCCCGGTTTACCGGGGGGCCTTTATGTAAGCACTGCCTTACTTCAGTTTTTATTGTTCTGCACAGAGGACCGCTTGTAAATACTGTAAGAAAATATAACAGGTATTATGGTCATCAAAAAAACACTGCTGATAAAAATAATGATCAGGGCCTTTGTTCCTGCCAGCAGGGAAATGATCGCCAGCAAAATACCTCCGATGAACCATATCTTACTTGCCAGGCGGTGTGTTTTTGTCCAGTTTTCTTCACTTTCCAGCGCCCATGGTATCCGGAATCCTACAAAGTAATTTGGCTTTACACTATGCATCAGGTTCCCGATGTAGGCAAAGAATAAACTAAGGCCGCAAAAGAAGGCAGCCATTCCCTCCACTTTGCCTTTGGTGGTCCAGTATAAGATGAACATAGTAACTGCGGAAAGCAGCACAAGTACTACCACCGCAATTTTCGACATAACCCCTGAAGTGGCAGCAGAATACTTTTTCTTCGGATCGATCTTGTGTATATTCTGTAAAATGAAGTATATAAACAAGCCAACAACTGTCATTATAATTGGCGCCAGCACAATTTCATTCTTATTACCGAATTTATCGGCCGTTCCATCAATCCCAAAATGAGTAGGGATGGTTTGCGGAAGGCCCTTCCAGATAAATGCCAGGTATATCCAGGGAATAGACATAATAAGAAGGGGGAATAGTAACCGGAATAATTTTGACTGTTTCATTTCGGAATGATTTTATTCTTTTGTTTTAAAATCAACAAACCACTTAATGATCTCATCCATTACAGTAGTGTTGAGCGAGTAATAAATGAACTGACCTTCCTTAACTGATTGAACCAACCCGGCCTGCTTCAGCAGATCGAGGTGGTGTGAAATGCTGGGCTTGCTGATCTTAAACCGGTTGGCAATCTCGCCAGCGGTTAAGTCGCCTTTTTTTAAAAGTTCTAGTATTTCTCGGCGTGTTTTATCATTTAATGCTTTAAAAAGAGAGTTCAAAAGGCAGTAATTTTATATTTAGACAAATATCTAAATAATTATTTGAAAAAACAAATCTCTGCCAATGTTTAGGAACAAATGATAAATAAACGGACCTGGTAATACTTTTTGACCCGAAACGTGATTTTTTTAGAAAAAAACAGGGTAACATTCAAAAAAATGGGCACTCTGCTCAGACTTAAAAACATGAATTTTAATGTTTATATCAGATAGCTGTTATCTTATATAAATAATTCAAGTTTAATTTGGAAATTATATTAATAATAGTATTTTTACCCCCGGATACAGTTAAAAGAAACTCAAGTTTAATTTCTGCTTTAACGCTCCTTACCTCCCTATCCTATCCAAAGGCTTTCCCCAAATTGTACATTCTTTTTAATTAAGTAACCTATAATTTGATATTATGGCCGGCAGGTATTTTATAATCATGATCTTTCTGTCTTTATTGGTTTATACCTCGTGTACACCTTCAAAGAAGATCCCTTATTTTGAAAATGCCCAGGACTCCGCTTTCCGGCAGGTATTGGGTACCATTGAAGCGCCCATTCAGAAAAATGACATTCTCAATATAGTTATTTCAAGCCTTAGTCCTGAAGAGGATGTTAAGTATAACCGTATAGATAATACAACCAAGGGATACCTGGTAAATGGTGATGGAACGATTCAGATGCCTAAGCTGGGCAGTGTAATGGCGGCGGGGCTCACCAAAAAGCAATTAACAGAGAAGATCACCGGTATAATCCTGGAAAAGAAGGAATTACTAAGCCCGATCGTTGAAATTCGGCAACTCAATTTTGAAGTAACCGTTTTGGGCGAGGTTACCAATCCAACCGTAATTAATGTACCCAGTGAAAAAATATCACTGGTAAAGGCCCTGGGGCTGGCAGGAGATATTACCATTTATGGTAAAAGGGATAATATTCTCCTGATCCGGGAAGAGGACGGGAAAAGAATAACCCGGCACCTGGATATCAACTCAGCAGACTTTTTAGCTTCGGAATATTATTACCTGAAGCCGAATGATGTTGTGTATGTGGAGCCGAGCAAAGCTAAAATTGCCACTACCAACCGTTCAAAAGAAGTAATACCTTATATATTCAGTGGTATCTCTATTCTTATCCTTGTTTTGGACAGGGTAATAAAATAATCTGAAAGAGCAGAAGATGGAAATGGAAAAGAACATAATGACAGAGGAGAAGGAGACAAGTATGGGTCAGCAACTGGTGGCTAAATATTTGCCTTACTGGCCCCTGCTTGTATTATTCATACTGCTGGCACTTACAGCAGCTTATTTTTACCTGCGTTATGCCACGCCTATTTATGAATCTTCGGCTACCATCATAATAAAAGATGAACGCAGGGGAGCAGGAGGCGAGGATTCCAAGATACTGGAATCATTAGACCTGATCGCTTCCAAAAAAACGATCGAGAACGAGATCGAAGTATTGCAATCACGGGCGTTAATGGAAAAAGTGGTTAAAGTGCTGCGTTTATATGCCTCTTATTCTAAGGCCGGTAAAGTAAAAGCCGGAGATGCATATGTGCTGTCGCCTATCATGATTGAAGCTCAGTACCCAGATTCAATACAAGGGGTTGAAAAAGTAGAATTCAGCTACGATAAGAACAGCCAGACGGTTCTTCTGAACAATAAAGATAGATATCCCCTCAACCAGTTTGTAAGCACCGATTATGGTGTGCTTAAGTTCTTGCCAAATAAGTATCATTTCTCGGCACTGAATTCGGGGGATAAGAAATTTTTCTTTTCGCTTGATGAGCCCCAGAATGTTGCTGCCGGCCTGACCAAGGGGCTTAAAATATCTCCCAATAAGCAATCGGCGATCGTTGAACTGAGTTATAAAGACCCGATACCTCAGCGGGCGGTAGATATCCTGAACCAGTTGATAATTACATACGACCAGGTATCTATTTCTGAGAAGAATTCCCTGGCCAGGAATACCCTAGCCTTTGTCAACGAACAGTTACGTGGGGTAACCATTGAACTCGACTCGATTGAAAAAAGAATTCAGCAGTACAAATCCGGAAGCGGCGCTGTGGATATCGGAACGCAAGGCGGGTTCTACCTGAAAAATGTAGGAGAGAATGACCAGAAGCTCGGCGATATAAATATGCAGATGTCTATGCTGAACCAGGTTGAAAAATTTGTAGCAGAGAAGCAAAGTACGGGCGAAATGCTGGCTCCTTCCACCTTGGGTGTTAGTGATCCATCGCTTTCTAACCTGATAACCCAGCTTCAGACAACCCAGATGGAGTATGATAAACTGAAAAAAACAGTGGGAGAGAATAACCCTAAGCTGAAAGCGCTGGAAAGCCAGATCAATACATTGCGGCCAAGTATCACAGATAATATCAAGAACCAAAAACAAAGCCTGGCAGCATCCAGGCAGAGTTTGAGTGCTACCAACAGCGGGTATAATGCCCTGCTTTCCACAGTTCCTAAAAAGGAAAAACAGTTACTGGAGATCAGCCGGGAGCACATGACCAAGGCGAACCAATACCAAACCCTGCTTCAGAAGCAGCAGGAAATTGAAATGTCGCTTGCGTCGGTGATCTCTAACAGCCGGGTGGTTGATAAAGCCCTGGCTGGCAAAGTGCCTGTCAGTCCTAAAAAAATGATGATCTACCTGATGGCGCTTATTGGAGCTTTTGGTGCATTTGCCGGCGTGGTGATCCTGAAAGACACAATCACCGGTAAAATAAAATTCAGGAACGAGATCGAAAAAATGACCTCCATTCCTATCATTGGCGAAATTGCCTATGAAAAAACAACCAACCCCCTGGTCATTGAAAAAGGAACCAGGAGTTTTGTAGCAGAAGAGTTCAGGAAATTAAGGGTTTCATTGTCTTTTTTAGGCATCGATTCCGCTCACAAAAAAATATTGCTCACTTCAAGTATATCGGGCGAGGGAAAGAGTTTTGTGGCCGCCAACCTTGCGGTAAGCCTGTCACTAACGGGAAAAAAAGTAGTGCTGGTAGACCTGGATCTTAACCAGCCCACCCTTTCCAAGATCATGAATGTGCATTATGAATACGGGGCTACCGAATTTTTGACCGGGGAAAAGGATGCCTACGAAGTGGTGAATAAACTGGACACCCACGATAACCTGTATTTTATTTCAGCCGGCAACCTGCCCGAAAACCCAACCGAATTGTTGGCAAACGGCCAGGTAGAAAAGCTGATCGAATACCTCGAAAGTAATTACGATATGGTGGTGATCGATACTTCGCCATCGGCCCTGGTAACCGATGCATTCATCCTCTCGAAGCTTTGTGACGCCACGTTGTATGTGATCAGGCATAATTACACGCCCAAAATGCTTATCAAGCGCATTGATGAGAACAACCAGATCAATCCCATAAAGAACCCGGCCATTATTTTTAACGGGCTTAAAACCCGGGGAGTATTTAAAAAGGGCGGCTATGGTTACGGCTATAATTATGTGTACGGGAACAAGGAATATGGATACGGATCCAAAAACAGGAAACAAAAAAAATCAGCTTAAAAAATAATACCAATATCATGAAAAAACAAACAAATTTAATCCGGCTCAAATTATGTTGTGATTGAGATTGGCGAAGCCATATTAATTTGTAAATTGCATCCATATCCTTTTAAACAAACTGCGTTTCCAACTATCTTACCTAAAAAAACTACTGTTCCTCTATCCGGTTTAACAGCCTTTCCAATTATCTGATTAACTGTACCCTTTCCAACTATCTGATTAACTGCACAT
>ERZ795044.4066-NODE-4066-length-12125-cov-4.889561_pt1 | contig 12125 bp, 12 predicted proteins | sample MGYA00375128_ERZ795044 | MGnify/ENA primary metagenome ERZ795044 (study PRJEB30173, sample SAMN05720213) | anaerobic digester metagenome | isolation source: active sludge of municipal wastewater-treating anaerobic digesters | place: USA | collected 2014-12-22 ... | reverse complement strand
GGCTATTCGCCGCGGCAGCTCTCGGACCTGCGCCTGCGGAAGATCGGCTTCATCTTCCAGGCGTACAACCTCATCCCGGTGCTCAGCGCGATCGAGAACGTCGAGTACATCCTGCTTTTACAGGGCATGGAAAAGACCGAGCGCCGCCGCCGCTCGGCCGCGATGCTGGCCGAGGTGGGCCTGGAGGGACTGACGGACCGGCGGCCGCACCAGCTCTCCGGCGGACAGCAGCAGCGCGTGGCCGTCGCGCGCGCCATCGTCTCCGAGCCCGACATCGTGCTGGCCGACGAGCCCACGGCCAACCTGGACCAGAAGACGGGCGCGGCGCTCCTGGACCTGATGCACGAGCTCAATCGTACAAAAGGAATCACCTTCCTCTTCTCGACCCACGACGGCATGGTGATGGAGCGCGCGGAGCGCCTCATCAGCCTGCGCGACGGCGTCGTCGAGCACGACCGCGTGAAGCGGCGGGCAAAACCTCGATCCGCGAAACGGAAGCGGTGAGCGATCCTGCATGAGTCTCTTGCGGTACATCAGTGCGCTGATTCTGCTCGCCGTCCTCGCGACGCCCGCGTTCGTGGGCGCACAGACGAACGGCGGTTCGAAGGCGGACATGCCGGATGGCGCGGCATCGCCGGATCGGCCCGACATAACCGAAACAAAAAAGGATGCGAATGACGAGGAGGCGAAAGTGTTCTCGTTCAAGGCGCAGTTCAAGGAGCTGTTCACCTACACGGACACCATCGAGCGCTCCTTCGCGGTAAACACGTACATCGACGAGTCGACCGGTGAGGTCGGCTACAGCGTGAAAGAGAAGGCGCGCAACAAGTCGCTCTTTGCGAATCTCATGCGGCTGCGCCTTTCGCCCGAGATCAAGGGCGGGGAGCGCTTTCTTCTGCACGTCGATCTCGACAACGAGATCATCAGTTCGGATTACATGAAGAGCCGCGAGTTCGACCAGTACTGGCGTCCGTCAGACTACAACGATTTCGCAGATCTCTCCTGCGAGCCGGTCTACGACGACATGAGCTACTACCGGATGAAGCTCCATCGGGCGTACGCCAAGATCCTTCTGGACAAGTTCACCGCGACCATCGGGCGGCAGCAGATCCGCTTCGGCAGCGGCCGCCTGTGGAATCCGCTGGACATCCTCAATCCGATCTCGCCCACGTACGTCGAGGGGCCCGAGGACCAGAAGGGGACCGACGCGCTGCGTCTCGAGTACTATCCCTTTGACAAGACGGAGCTCGGGCTCATCATCGACCCGAAGCGCATGGACAACGACGAGGACATCGGGAAGCTCAACAGCGACAACACCAACGTGCTGGCCCGCTTCAAGACGTCGTTGTACGAAACAGAAATCGCGCTCATGGGCGGGCGCGTCTCGCATCGCCTGGTGGGCGGCGCCGACGCATCGACCCACCTGCTCGACGGGCTCCTCCGCGGATCGGTGCTTTACGCCAAGCCCGATCCCGGGCGCGAGTACGCCCAGGCGAGCGCCGGCTACGAGTATAACTTCTCCTTCGGCCTGTACTTCCTGATCGAATACTTCTACAACGAGAACGGGATGAACTACAACTCGAACCTCGCCAACGCCTACGAACGGTTCGTGATGGAGGGCATGAGCGAAGCGATCTACCGCAAGCTCGCCAATCAGCTGCTCACCTGGAACCAGCACTACGGCGGCATCGCGCTCGGGTACGACATCACCCCGCTCGTGCGCGGGGAGCTCTTCTCGATATACGACTTCCAAGGAAAGGGCCTCTATGCAGCGCCGTCGCTCAAGTACAACATCGTGCAGAACGCGGACCTCGCGATCGGGGTCATGAAGGCATACCGGATGGGGATTTCGCGCACGCCGACGGACTTCGAGAGCCTCATCAATCACCCGTATTTTTTCTTCTCGCTCGTCGCGTATTTCTGAGGGGACGCGGCGGGATCAGACCTGGAAAATGGGATTGACATATTTGCATTCGAGCCGGTTTATTTGCCATAGTGAAAGATATCTTGATTGTTCACGGCGGCACAATGAAAGCCTTACGATTCGTAGAAAGAATAGCAAACGGCAGGATCGTTGTTGCGAAACTCGACAAGTACTCGGGGATGGATGCCGAGGTAATCATCATCCCGCTCATCGAAACCAAATCAAACGGAAAGAACGCAACGACGAAAAAAACGGCAAGCATGCGAGGGTGCTTGAAAAAATACGCCAATCCGCTCCTTGTGCAGGACGAGAAGGAGGCATGGGCGACGGCAGCCGGAAAAAAGCATGCGGGTTTGTGACGCAAATGTAGTACTCCGATATATACTTGATGACATTCCGGAACAGGCATCCATTGCTGCAAAAATAATCGACAACGAGAACGTATATATTCCGTTTGAGGTTGTCGCCGAGATTGTATATGTGCTCGAAAAGGTATATCGCATACCCCGAAGGGTAATATCAACAAGCATCAGAAATCTTTTACGGCACAATACTATTCAAACCGTCGATAAGACAGTAGCCTTCCATGCTCTTGATGTATATAAAGACACGAAACTTGACATCGTTGACGCTTTTCTGTGCGGCTATCAGAAAAAACACCAGCATACAATAGTGACGTTCGATAAAAAACTCTTGAAACAGTTGTCACGAATGAAATCTTCATCGAGAAGAGAATCAAAAAAACTTAAACCTTGAAGCGACACCGATGATTAGTCCAGCAGAAAACTATGCGCGTCCCGGATCAATATGCTCCAAAAAATAATTAACGCCGTAAAAATCTACTTCTCGATGCTCAACATGACGCCGGGCAGCGCACCGCCGATCTTTCGGAAACCGACGGTTGATGTCCCTCAGGCGAAGCCGACGCCGTTCTGGGTGCATGTGCTGCTGTTTGCGATCACGTTTGTGACGACGACGGCGTCGGGCGTGGTCATGTGCGCGCAATCCGACGATTTCATCGCCGAGATTCCGCGGGTGGGGATCCCCTATGCGCTGGCCATCATGACGATCCTGCTCGCGCATGAGCTGGGCCATTACTATGCCGCAAAACGATTCGACGTTGCGACGACGCGGCCGTTCTTCATCCCCTTCATTCCGCCGGTGGGCACCATGGGCGCCGTGATCCGGATAAAATCGAAGATTCACGACAAGCGAACGCTCCTGTACATCGGCGCAGCGGGACCGATGATCAGCTTTACCCTCAGCCTTGTCGCGACTGTCGTTGGATTGCTCCTTTCCGAGGTAAAGGCCTTTCCCGCCGCGCCTCCCGGCGGCGAGCTCATCGAGCTGGGCGATTCGATCATTCTTTTAGGCCTCACGCGACTTATTCACGGCGAGATTCCCCCAGGCTTTGGCATGATCATATCGCCGCTCACCTGGGCGGGCTGGATCGGTTTCCTGGTAACCAGCCTCAATCTGATGCCCATCGGCCAGCTCGATGGCAGCCATATTCTCTATGCGCTCATCGGGCGGCGGCAGGTCTATGCGGGCTGGCTCGCATTCGCCGGTCTTGTGGCCCTTGCGGTCGTGTGGCCGGGGTGGATCGTGTGGATCGCGCTTGCGCTCATCGTGCTCATGATCGGCCATCCCCCGATTGAAGACGGAGAACCGATAACTATCGGCGAACGGATAGCCGGATGGTTCTGCATCGTCATTCTTATCATCACCTTTATCCCCCAGCCGGTTAACATACTTCCGATTAAGTAATTCCAGCCTCTTTCTTTTTCAACCGTCCCGAAGGTTTGGAATATTTTTTCGCATTAAGTATTGACCGTCCGTCCAAATTTTTAAGCCTGCCATCAACACGAATGAGAACGGCGTTCATGCGCCGCAACATCATTCGGATATCACTGGATACGTCAGAGGAGTTTCACATGTCACTTCGCACCGGGCTTTTCAGGCTCATTTCGATGTTCGTCATCGCCGCAAGCGCATTCATGTTCTCGTGCGACGAGCCGCAGGATTCGAATAACGTGTACGTCGCAGGCTGGTATAACAAGGGCGACATCTATTATCCCTGCTACTGGAAAAACGGCACGCGCGTCGATCTCGGATCGAGATCATCGACCTATTCTTCCATCGCGGTATCGGGCAGCGACATCTTCGTCGCCGGAAACATGAACTTCCAGCCGACCGTCTGGAAGAACACGGCATCGAACAAGACCACGCTTGAGACCTCCTTCTCCATGGCGATGGGGATCGCCCTTTCGGGCAATGACGTCTTCGTAAGCGGTAACTACTTCCTGCCCTCCGACATAATGATCGCCTGCTACTGGGTGAATGGTTCGCGCGTGGAACTCGAGAACGTCGAATCGCTGGCGCACAATATGATGATTCAGAATGGCGACATCTACATCGCCGGCGCCGTGGGACCGATCGGGTCAAGCGTCCCCTGCTACTGGGTGAACGGCTCGCGCGTCGAGCTCGCAAACGACACTCCGACCGCCTTCGCCCGCTCGGTGTTCTCGACCGGCAACGACGTATACGCCGCCGGCGGCGCCGACGACGCGAACGGCTCGCGCCGCGCGGTCATCTGGAAGAACGGCGTAAAGACCGTCCTGCACAATGGCGACTCCGAGGCCTTCTCGGTGTTCGTAAACGGAAACGACGTATACGTGGCCGGACATGCGTGGATCAACGGTATTCGGACCGCCTGCTATTGGAAGAACGGCGTGCGCACCAACCTGGGCGACGGCTCCAAGCACTCCGACGCCTACAGCGTGTATTTCTTTGGCGGGAATGTGTATGTGAGCGGCGACTACATCGACAACGGAAAGTACGCCTGCGTATGGCGCAACGACAAGAACAACCGCTACAAGCTTTCCGACGGCGGCGTGACCTCGCACGATGCGGCCGGCACCTCGATATTCGTGACCGCGAAGTAATCATTACTCCGGTCCCGCAACGACGGGTCGCCTCCGTGCGGCCCGTTTTGTTTTCCGCCGTGCCGTCCCGCAATTGAACTCCCGCATGATGGACCGCGTTTCAATTTTTTCCGATCGGCTTCGTAATACGTACAGATACGACCGGAGGATATCCACATGGCAATCGACACCACGCTCAACGTTCACGAGAGCACCCTGCGCCGCATCGACAGGATCACATCAATAACGGGCCGCGCGCGCAATCGGGTCATCGTCGATTTGCTTACACGGGTGATGTCGGATCGGGGCAAGCAATTCGCGACGGGCTGCACGGTGCGCTATCAACGGCGCGACAACAAGGAGAAATGGCGAACGGTCCATGTTCGATTGAGCGAGGATGAGGTTGATTACTTTCGGGATCTGCGGGGGGTGTATAAGCGGTCGGAGTCGCTGCTACTGGCGGAGGCCGCCCGTGAATATCTGAGCGATATTATCAGGGAGGCGCTGCGCGGTGTGAAAAGCGATAACCATCCGTTCCAGAACTACGTTCTGTCACGGCATGAGGCGGAAGGATTGATTTTCTGGACCATCTGCTGGGGATTCCCCCCAACCCCCCAAAACCACTTCAAGCTCTGACCCGTGCATCGCCGAAATGCGTCACTTCTTGCTCAGCTCGCCGTACAGCATCTTCGCGAGCCCCATATTCGCGGTCTTCGACATCTCCAGCGCATAGTTGTCGTACAGCATATCCTCGAAGATCTCCTCGGCGAAACCGCCGTGGAGCATCTCCCCCTTCTGGACGGTCTTGCGCATCTCCTTGAGCATCTTGGACACGAACAACGACTCCATCTCCACGCAGGCGTCCATGAGGCGCGTGTCCACGGGCTTGCGGTCCAGCGGGATCGCGTTATGCGGCGCACGGAATGTGTGGTTCGCCTCGGGCATGCGCATCCCCGCCGACTGCGACGCGCGTTTCCCGGGACCCGCAGCAAGACCCTCCACGTCGAGCACCTGGTGCATCACGCTCGCGAAATCGGCGTGTTTTCCGGATGTATCGACGCGCTTCTTCACGCCCTGCGCCGTCCCGCTCTCGAGAGCCGTGCGCCGCGCGTCCATGATCATCGACAGGTCGTTTTGGGTAATCATGCTCGCCTCACTACCGTATGATAAGCTCCGCGTGGAGCGCCTTTGCCTCGTCCATGGCCTTGAGTATCGCGATAATATCACGGGTGGACGCCCCGATGGAGCCCAGCGCGTCCACCAGGTCTTTCACCGTGGCGACATCCTTGATATGCGCAACCGACGTGGTGCCCGCACTCCCCTTGTCCTTCTTCTCGATGCGGACGGTCATCCCCTCCTTGCTCACAACCACCTCGGAGATCCGCACGGCGCCGCCCATCACGATGGTGCCGGAACGCTCGTCCACCACGACCCGGGCGCGCGCGCTGGCCGGAACCTCGATCGCCTCGATCTTCGCGATGAACTCGTCCACGCTCGTTTCCTTGGGGACCACCAGTTTGATTTTTCCGCCTTTGGCGATCGCCGCCTTCGATTCGGGAAACGCGTCATTGAGCGCCTTCACGATGCGGCTGGCCATGGTAAAGTCCCAGTTCTCGAGCACCACCTGTATGGCGCTGTCGGCGCCGTACTCGGGCAGGCTTTCGCGCTCCACAATCCCGCCCCCGGAGATGCTCCCCACGGTCTTCACGGTCTTCGTCCGTCCGCCCGGAGCCCCCGCGCCGTCCATGGAGAGCGTCCCCTGCGCCGCCACGTACACCCGATCATCCGCGCCGCGCAGCGGGGACTGCACCAGGATCCCGCCCTCGAGCGACTTCGCATCTCCGATGGACGATACCGTGATGTCCACGCGGTCGCCCACGCGCGCGAAGGCCGGCAGCATCGCCGTGACCATCACGGCGGCGGTGTTCTTCGAGCCGATGTCGTCGCCCTCGATGCCCATGTTCTTCAGGAGATTGCGCAGCGACGTCTTCGTGAGCGCGGATCGCGTATCGCCGGTCCCCGGCAGGCCCACGACGATCCCGAAGCCCATGAGCTGGTTTTCCTTGAGGCCGTCCACATACGAGATGTCGCGAAGCTTCACCATCACCTCGGCGCGCGCGGCGAGCGCGAGCATCATCATGCACACAATGAATGCCGGTATCCGTTTCATGCCGTTAGCGGGTGATCTCCTGGAGCATTTTTTTCACGTAGTCGAGGATGATCCTCTGCTTCTCCTCCTCGGTAAGCTTGAAGGCGGCCGATTCGCCCTCCTTGAGCGGCTCGCGCTTCAGGTCCACCGGCGCGCCGGACTTGCCGCCCACGATGTCCATGCGGAAGTCGGCGATGTCGTCGGCGAGGACGGTCTTCCCCTTCACGAGCGCCGGATCGATGATGCCGCGGACGCGAAAGCTGCTGCGCACGCCATGGAAGGTGTAGTCGCGCCGGCCGTCCACCGTGAACTTGCCGTCGTCGCGCCGCCCCGTTACGCGCGCGGCGATCGACACCAGCATGTTGTTCTTTCCGGAGAAGTCCGTCTTGCCGGTGGACGCGCTCTTGCGGTCGGTGGACACCTTCGGTAAAAACGGGGTGATCCCCTGATCGGGGTTGGCGGTGATATTAAAGGTATTGTTGTCCGCAACGGTGACGGAGAATTTCATCTGCGAGACGTCCTCGATCTTCACGATGAGGATGTCGCCCACCTTGAGGCTCGCGGCGGAGGAATAGACATTGCGGTCGGTCCAGAGCGATTTCGGGAACACGGCGGCCGCCGACAGGATGAACACCAGCACGAATGACACGATGAGAAACCCGACGATGGCGCCGGTCGCGTCATCGGCATATGCGTTCCGCCTCACAGCGTCACCTCCACCCGGCCGCCCTCGACGATCCGGCCGGTGAGCCGCGCGGCGCCCTTCAGGCGGACGGAAACAGTCTCGCCCGCGCGCCCGTCGCCCAGCGCCACGCCGGGAAGCTCAATGGCAACGCCGTTCTTGCGAACGACCACGGTGATCCGCTCGCCCGCCTTGATCCCGACGTCCCGCGCCGGCCCCGCGGGGGCCTCGTCGCGCGCGCCGTTCGGCCGGACGATGCGCACGGCGTTACCCTCGATGAACACGAGATCATTCGTGAGCCGCGCGACAAGCGCCGCGATCTCGGTGCGGTCCAGCAATCCGTCGCGGCAGAGCTCGCCGGGAATCAGGATTGCGCCGATCGCGTCGGTGGCCGCGCCGGCCTCCACGCGGGCGACGTCCGACAACGCAAGCGGCGCGTCGCCCCGCTGCGCGGTGGGATAGAGCAGCAGCCGCACCTCGGCCGCGGCGACGCCGAGCGCCGTTATGAGAAACGCGACGATGAGGGCCGCGCGCAGCATCTTACCGCTTGAGCCCGATCGCCGTGCCGAGCATGTTGTCGGAGGTGAGGATCGCCTTGGAGTTGAGTTCGTAGGCGCGCTGCGCCACGATCATGTTCACCATCTCCTCGACCACCTTCACGTTGGACATCTCGAGGAAGCCCTGGTGCGTCTTGGCCATACCGCCCAGGCCCGGCTGGCCCGCGATCTCGGGGCCGGATGCCGGCGTGGTCTTGTAGAGGTTCCCGCCGATGCTGGCCAGGCCCGCCGGGTTCACGAAGCGATAGATCTCGAGCTGGCCCACGTCGATGGGATCGTCCTCGCCCACCAGCTTCACGGTGATGCGGCCGTCCTGGCTGATGGCCAGCGAATCGTGGATGAAATTCTCCGGCAGGATGAGCGGCGGCTCGAGCAGGTAGCCGTTGGAGGTGACCACCTGGCGGTTGGAGTCGATCTTCCAGGAACCGTCGCGCGTATAGGCGAACGTGCCATCATACAACTGCACTTTGAAGAACCCCTCGCCCTCGAGCGCGAGATCGAGCTTGTTTTCGGTGTTCTGGAGGCTGCCCTGCATGAACATCTTCTGCGAGGCCGAGGTCTTCACGCCGTGGCCCACCTGGATGCCGGTGGGGACCTCGCTCACCTCGGTCGCGGGCGTTCCCGCCATCAACATGGTCTGATAGATCAGGTCCTCGAACTCGGCCCGGCTCTTCTTGAATCCGGTGGTATTCACATTGGAAAGGTTGTTCGATATCGTATCGATATTGAACTGCTGGCCGATCATGCCGGAAGCGGCCGTCCAGAGCGATCTCATCATGGCGCGTACCTCGCGAACCTGCGGGAATGATACATCTTCTACCGTTCCCTATCGGACAAATCGCGCAATGCCTGAAGCAACAAAATGCGCCATTTCTGCTTGCCGAAACGCGCCGGACATGCACAATGCCGTCATGGGCACGGGCGATACAATCGGCGCATACGGCGCCCCGGCGGGTGGCGGCGTCCCGCTCGATTTCGTGGAGCTGCTGCCGCAGGTCGTGTTCGAAACCGACGCCGCCGGGATCATCCTCTACGTAAACCGCATCGCGTCGGAGCTGTCCGGCTACAGCATGGACGAGCTCCGATCCGGAAAAAACATCCTTTCCTTTCTAACGCCCGAATGCCGCGAAATTGCCGTTACAAACATGACCGAGGTGATGGCGGGACGTCGCCCGCGCACCGCCGAGTACACGATCATTCGCAAGGACGGAAGCACCTTCCCGGTAAACATCTACTCGACCGCCATCATACGCGACGGAAACTTCGCGGGCCTGCGCGGCATCATCGTGGACATCACCGACCAGAAACAGACCGAGAGCGCCCTCTCGCAGAGCGAAGCGCGCTTCCAGACGCTCATCCACAACCTTCCGTACGGCATCGTCCTCATCGCACCCGACGGCTCGCCGGAATACCTCAATCCGACGTTCACCCGGCTGTTCGGCTACACGCCAGCGGACATCCCCAGCGCCCAGGCGTGGTTCGAGCGCGCATACCCGGACCCCGTCTACCGTGCGTCCATGATGGCGCTGTGGAGCGAGACCGACGCCGAGAAGACGGCCTCAACCACTACCGATTTCGTCGTCCGCTGCAAGGACGGCTCCGACAAGAGCATCCAGTTCCACCGGGTGAACATCGACGGCGGCAGGACCATCCTCACCTGTATCGACATGACGGCGCGCGTGAAGGCCGAGGAGGCGCTCCGGGAGAGCAAACACGAGCTCGATTTCATCACCGGCAACATGATCGACCTCATTGCCCATGCCGGGCCCGACGGGCGGTATCAGTACACCTCGCCCTCGTATCAAACGGTGCTTGGCTATAGCGAAACCGAGCTGCGCGCCATGTCCGGATTCGATATCGTCCATCCCGATGACATTCAGCGCATCTGGGCAACCTACATCGAGGCAATCATCAATCGTGAACCGCGAATCCGATACGAGACGAGGCTGCGCCGGAAGGACGGCGAGTACCTCCCTTTTGAGGTGACCGCCAAAATCCTGTACGATGACGCCGGTCGCCTCGCCGGGGGCATTCTCTCGGCGCGCAACCTTACCGAGCGCCGCGCGGCCGCTCGCGCACTCCGCGAGAGCGAGGAGAAATACCGCGCCATCTTCGCGAACAGCTCGGAGGGCATCTTCCAATCCACGCCGGCGGGGAGTTATCTCATCGCGAACCCGGCCCTCGCGCACATGTACGGCTTCAGCGGCCCGGCCGAGCTCCTGCGCGAGGTGACCGACATCGCCGCGCAGATCTACGCGGACCCCGCGGACCGTTCGCGCTTCATTGAGCTTCTCGAGAAACACGGCGCCGTTACGAACATGGAGATGCGGATGCGGCGGCGCGACGGATCGCTCTTCTGGGTTTCGACCAATGCGCGCGCCGTCCGCGACGCCGGGGGCGCGATCGCCTACTACGAGGGCACCAGCCGGGACATCACCGAGCGCAAACAATCGCGCGAGCGCATCCAGGACGCCCTGCGCGAGAAGGAGGTGCTGCTCCGCGAGGTCCATCACCGGGTCAAGAACAACTTCCAGATCATTTCGAGCCTCATGAACCTGCAGCGCCAGCGGATCGCGGACGAGGGGCTCCGCTCCCACTACGGCGACGCCATCAACCGCATCGCCGCCATGGCCGCGGTGCACGAGCGCCTCTACCGCTCGGCCGACCTCTCGCGCGTGGACCTCGCCGATTATATCGCGGACATCGCCGCCGAGCTCATGACCGGCTTCCGGCGTCCGGACCGCCCGGTCGCGCTTCACTGCGATACCGCGCCCATCACGGTGCCCGTCGAGATCGCCATTCCCTGCGCCCTCATCATCAACGAGGCGCTCACCAATTCGCTCAAACACGCCTTCCCGCCGGACTGGCGCGGCGATCCGGAAATTCGCATAACGCTCCGCCGCCGGGGACCCGGCGAGGTCGAGCTCGCGCTCGCGGACAACGGCGTCGGCATCCCCGACCAACCGCCGGGACCCGCCCAATCGCTCGGCCTGCAGATCATCCCGCTCCTTGCGCGACAGATAAACGGACGCCACAGCATCGAGCGCGGGGACGGCGCCTGCCACCGTATCGTCTTTGCGAACATCCCCGCGGCGGCCCGATGAACAAGGCCGAACTCATCGCGCGCTGCGCCGACGCCGGCATCAGCCCGAACCGTCGACTGGGACAGAACTTCCTTTTCAACGAAACCATCATTGCGCGGATCGTCGCTGCCGCCGGGATACAGCCGACCGACCGCGTGCTGGAGATCGGGCCCGGCATGGGGACTCTCACCGAGGCGATCGCCGAGCGCGCGGCGTCGGTGCATGCGATCGAGATCGACGCGGGCCTCGCGCGACATCTCCGCGACGCCTTCGCGCACCGGGACACCGTGACCATATCGCACGCGGACTTCCTGAAGAGCGCGCCCGTCCCCGGGATCACAAAAATTATATCCAATCTCCCCTACTATTGCGCCTCGGAGATCCTCTTCGCGATCGCGACCGGCTACGCCAACCCCGAGACCTACGTGATGCTCCAGAGGGAGATGGCCGCGCGCATCGCTGCGCGCCCCGGGGGGAAGGACTACGGCGCGCTCACCGTGACGCTCGGGTTCTATTTCTCCATGGAGCGGCTCTTCGACATCGACAAGCAATCGTTTCATCCCGCGCCGGAGGTCACCTCCACCTTCATCCGACTCGCGCGCACAGACATCGCGGCGCACGACGCGCGCTGGATCGAGCGCTTCCACACGGTGGTCAAGTCCGCCTTCTGGGGCCGCCGCAAGCCCATTCTCGGCGCGCTCGTGGAATCGCCGCACGCCCGCTTCGTCCGTGACGGGGTCATCGCCGCGCTCGCCTCGTGCATGATCCCGCCCAACACGCGCGCCGAGCGCCTCTCCGTCGACGAC
>ERZ795044.4060-NODE-4060-length-12136-cov-6.568330_pt1 | contig 12136 bp, 9 predicted proteins | sample MGYA00375128_ERZ795044 | MGnify/ENA primary metagenome ERZ795044 (study PRJEB30173, sample SAMN05720213) | anaerobic digester metagenome | isolation source: active sludge of municipal wastewater-treating anaerobic digesters | place: USA | collected 2014-12-22 ... | reverse complement strand
GCAGGATTTGGATAACATGAAATCGTTTTGATGTTTTTTGTTTCATTTATTCCAACTCCAATTCCTCCCGGCAAAGAATCCGGATGAAGTTTGAAAAGAAACGTTGCATACGGGTCCTGAAAGACTTCTATCGTATCCGCACCAAAAAAAATGAAATCATTTCCTAATGGTATCAATTTACTTCGAGGCTGCGCCAACGGATAAATAATAGTTCCACTTCGGGTTCCATTTGTCTGCACCAATCGATTGATCATGTCCATTCCGCCATCCGGATACCACGACATTGCAAAAAACATATTATCATTAATAATTTGCGGTCGATTCACAAAAAACGGTGCCACATCCTGCATTCCCCATGCCATACTTGAACCTGCTGTTGTCCCATCTGATATTGCCAATCCTGTTGAATCATTATCTGCACCATTGAAATAAACATAATTGCCCAGACTCATCATCGCCGGTCTTACTGTTAATCCGTTGTTCATAATAACCTGAGTCGTTCCTGCTACTGATCCATCACTCTTCCATAGCTCAGCGCCAAATCCGGCATCGTATGATGCAAAATAAAATACTCCATTCATATCTGTTGCAACATTATCTTCATCCCAAGGATACAAAGTTGTTTCTATTCTAAATGTTCCTGCATCTGTACCATCCGTTCTCCACCAGTGTTTTTGAGCAGGTCCAATTCCTCCTGCATCATCGCCATGAAAATAAAGATAACCTCCGCTATTCGTAAAATGCGGATTGATACAAGTAAATCCTGTGCCGTCATCAAATATTCCTCTGGCTCCGGGTATCATGTCTTTTACTAATTGAGTTCCTCCCGCTGTTCCATCTGAACAGAAAAGTTCCCATCCGTGAGTTCCATCTGTCGCTGCAAAATACAACTTGCCATTGTACACTGTAAGAAAAGATGGGTTCGACGATTCTGTTCCCGGAAAAAGATCTATTACTTGCGATGTTCCTGCGGTACTACCATCAGTAAGCCAAAGCTCGTTTCCATTGGCAAGATTACCTGCATTCATATAAAGAAGATTATTCATTTCACAAAATGTCGGCACTTTGTTATTTGTAAAATCCCAACCCATCATTCCCGAATTAAATTCGTAGAACATATTTGTTCCGGCATTCGTTGCATCACTTTTCCACAATTCCATACCGTGTACACCGTCGTCTGCAAAAAAATAAAGTCTGTCTTTAAAAACATAATTTTCATACTGAAGTCCATCTGTTCGTGAAGAAGTTGCCCAGCAGAAAAGGTCGCCGGCGTAGTTTGGATTAATGTCTTTCACTAAACCCGTTCCTGCAGCAGTACCATCAGTGGCCCAAAGTTCATACTCCCATTGAAGTGCTCCTTCATGACCGTAAATAACTTTTCCGTTTACTGCCTTCATACTTACTGCATCTACAACATCAGGACAGATTATCGTGACCTGACTAAATGCCGGAGAAGTTGAAATGCAAAACAGAAATATGTATAATATTCTTTTCATTTTGATTTAATGTTTAGAAATTGAATTTAGATTGTGTTGTTAAACTATTTACTAAGATTGACTTTCTTCACAATTGTACTTTTTGCCGTGTTCAACTTCAGAAAATAAATACCGGAAGGTTGTGCTGAAAGATCGAGTTCGTTGTTTGTAATTTCTGCGGGAATCTCTTCACCTAACAAATTATAAACCATGAAATTTAAAATCGGACTATCGATTGATTTTAGTGTGATCTTTCCAGTTGTCGGATTTGGGAATACCTGAATATTGGAAATCGAATTTGCTTCTTCAAGTCCTGCATTCAAAGGAGTATGAAATGATCTGGACTCTTCGTAACCATAGAATGCCCCACCAAACAAAAATGAATTTAAAGAATCTGTTGTGCTTCTGATGTTGTAATACCCATTTCCAAATTCACAACAAATTCCACCGCCGGCATCTGTATTGATCACAAAAGTATAACATGAATTTGGATTTAAATTCCACGTGTAAGTATAAAAATTGTTATTCAAGTATACGCCTGGCGGACTGGATGCAACAGTGTCTTCATTGGCATCGAGTAATTTCCATGATGTCCGCGAATAAGTTCCCGTAAGCTGAAGGTCGAGTGTCAAATTAAAATCGGGTGCTTCGGGTGCAAGAGTCAAAGTTGCTTCCTGGATATTTCCGACTGTATAAATTTCTGAACCGGTGGTAACATTAAATTCATAATTTATTCCTTCGATCAGATTCACATTTTCAAATGTTACATCTTCGTAAGTATCTTGTGCAAGATTTCCTGTCCAGTTTTTACTTTGAAGCACTGTTCCATTAGCGCTCACTTCAACTGTTGCAGATGTCATTGGTGATGAACCTTGATTGTAAAGTCTGGTAACCGGATGTTCGCCATCACAAAATTCGCGGTCGCCGGTATCAAACAATGTCGCATCAATCGATCCATTATCAAATGGTGCCGGACATTGCGTTTTCCATTGTTGCAGAAATCCTTCAAATGTTGTTCCCATTGGAACCCGCACTCCATTTGTAGATCCCGGACAATGAATAAACAATGACGGATAACCATTCATAACATAATTACTCTGCACTGCTGCTCCTTGTCCATAAGGTCCAATGATGGGATACGGTGTTGTCTGGATCCAGTTTCCCATTGCTTGCTGACCAACACCGGATAAATTGGCCATGGTACTTGCAGGGTCGCCATCGACAAAAATGATGAAGAGGTCATTTGTTCCTTCGGGACCAAACTCATGATAAAGTTTCTCCAGAATTCCGGTTATGTGAAAATCCCAACAAGGTGAACACCAATTTGCGCTGACATCTACAAGTACTGTCTTTCCGGTGTTTACAATAGAATCGATGTTGTAAGAGTTTCCATCAATTCCTGTTGCTATCCAATTTTGATTTTGAGCACTGACACTCAAACCTGTCATTACGAGAATGACGAAAAGTAATTTTTTTAACATGATATTTTTTCTAGGGTTAGACTCTGAAATTCAAATGTAGATAACTATTTCGGTTAAAAAATGGCTAATGTACAGGCGTAGCGGTTTGATTATCCTACGTTACAGCCTTTAAAAAATGCTAGAAAGAGAATAGTTGTTAAATTTTATGCAAAGGAAGGGATGAAGCATTTCTTTCTTTGCAAATTCTAAAGGATATAGGTATTTTACTGTCTGTTTGATTTAAGCCAGAAATCAGAAATTATCTTAAATTGCCGCATGTTAAAAAACCAAAGCGACATACATTCATTGTCTACTTCAAGATTGGTTTTTATTTTATTCGCGGGTACGCTTATTCGCTTTTTATTTGGATATCTGCTCAAACCCTGGCTCGAAGCGCCTGATCAACTTGCATGGGGATTGAGTATTGATGAAATGGTTGCAAGTGGAAACTTTAATTACACACAATTGATGCATAATGCATTTGAAAGCGGTAGTTGGGTGACGGGTTTATTGTCGATTCCATTTAGATCAATTGCAAATATCTTACCCGCACTCTCATGGTCTGCATTGTTAATAGATCTATTGTCCAGAACCATTCAGATCAAAATCGTTCAAAATGTATTGGGAAATAAATCTGCTATTTGGTTTGGCTGGTGGACAATATTCTCTATCCCCTTGATCTTACCTTGGTCAACTGTAAATTGCGGATTGCATTCTTTGTCTGCCTTTTTTCCATTCTTGTTTTTATTTATCATCACAAAAATTCATGGAAAGAAATTGGCACCAATTTATCTTGGACTATTCTGTGGACTATCAATGTCGTTTTCATTTGACAATCTGGTACTCGCACCTGTTGCAATGCTTGTAATCCTTTGGAGTGAAAAAACAACGATGAATAAAATCGCCGCGCTCTTTTCTTTTCTGTTGATTTTTTTCATTGCATTCTTGCCATTTCTTCTTGCAAGGAAATTTTTGAATACCGGATTTCAATTGGAATCTGAATCAGTGCTCTCATTACGTGGAGTTGAATTCGGAAATCCGTTTACGTTAAAACACTTTGGGAAATTTATTGCTGTATGGATTACAACACTTCCTCTTTCGCTCTTAATGCCCGGACTCTCATTACTTTTCACTGCAATAATTGGTGTGATACTAATTACACTAATAGCATTCGGATTAAAATCTTTCTATAAAGAAAAAGGTCTTTCATCTGTTATTAAAATCTGCTCGGCAGGCCTTGTAGTCACATTCTTTTTGTTCTATGCCTTCAGCCCCTTCTACTCAAACTATTTGCCGGGAAGGTCCTATGTTTCATATCGACATCTCACTTACATAGTCCCTTTCTTGATTGCAATAATGATCTATGGAATTAGTATTTCGGGGAAAACCGGAAAAATGATTTTTGCATCCTGGATGATTCTTTGTATTGCCGGAACATTTATTTTTACCATACAGCAGCCATTATATAAACAACCATTATATAAGCCGGCCGGATGGATATTGGCAAAGAAATTCGGACACGATGTAGATCATATGCTACCCATCAATTCAATGGCCGAAGAAAAATACAGGAAGGATATTTTGTTTGGTTACGGCTGGGGTCTTTCAGCTACATTATTTGAACATACCGGTGACAGTTCTTCAATCAACAAACTCATTCATCTTGTAGAAAAGTTTCCCGATGAAAAAATTGATCAGGTGAAAGCGGGTGTGCGTTTCTCTTTTGATAGTAGTGTAACTCCGGTATTGGACAAGAATGTTTTATTTGAATTAGAGAAAAAAGGGTTCTAATTGAGGGTCTATTGTTTAAGTATTTTCACTTCTGTTCTTCTGTTTTGTTTTCTCCCTGCCTCATCTGTATTCTCTGCAATTGGTAAAGTATCTCCATATCCTTTTGCTTCCACGCGACTAGTGCTAATCCCTTTTTTTACTAAATAGTTTTTTACCGAGTTAGCCCTGTCCTGAGAGAGTTTTTGATTTGCCTCTGTGCCACCTACATTATCTGTATGCCCTGAAATCTCAATTACTGTGGTTTTTTTCTGCGACATGTAATTTAATAATTCATCCAATTCTGTAAATGATTCCGGTTTTAAAGTTGATTTACCCGTATCAAAAAACACATTATCTAATGTGAAAGTAGTGCCGGGTGTAATGGTAAGTTCGCACTCTGCAACGACACCTTCAGCATCCGGAATTTCCATTACAGTATATTCTTTTTTTGACGTCACTGATTGGTATTGTACTGTATATTTGTCGCCAATGGGAATAAAAAGTTGAATCTTTCCGTCTTTTTTACTGATGCCTGAATAGACTTTCTTGTTTTTTACGGAAATAAAACTCACTTCTTGATTTTCGATTGGAGTTTTTAAATTACTAACCACAATAACGTTTATGATTGCTTTCCCTTCCGGTGCTTGTTCAGAAGTTTGAGAATACGTATACGATGCGTTAGTAAAAAGTATCAATAACAGCAGGTTTTTCATTTTATTTTTGATATCAAACGTTGAGTCTGGCCCTTTTATTTCAGGATGGCGCAACTTTACTTATTACGTCCGGAGTTCGGTTAAACTCATATGAGTTTCCCACTGCGATGAAATTGCAATTCTTCACCTTGGATCTCTAATTAGGATTATCATTTATTCTGCCCCAATCGAAATCCTATATTCCTCTGTGTCACATCCTGATCTAAAAATGTTTGCAAACCGCTCGTATAACTTTTCGACATCTGATTGAAAAGATAATCATAGAACTTCTGGTAGTCGGCCTGATTTCCTTCCACTATTTCAAACTCTTCTTCGTATTCGATCAGTTTTACCAGAAACTTGTTGTCTTTATTCTTCTTAAATAACATACCAAGTATTATCGTTTCTTGCGGAAAAACGTCCTTGCCTTCATAAACATTGATACCGAAAGCACATTCCCAATAAGAATCCGGTCTCAAAAACATGGTGTTGAAAAGAGGAGCCGGAATAGATTCATATTCTCCTTCTTCATTCAACTTAAAATAGGATAATTGCGAAAAAGGAATCTGAAAATACTCTATTACACCTTTCCACAGATCATATGCAAAATGATGGCAATCGTCGCGGTAATTTTTAAATTCACTACGCGCATTTTTATAAGTTTCACAGAGTGCTTCAAATTTTGTCATATCATTCCACAGTTTGAATTAAAATTATATATATTTCCAATCAAGCATCGTGATTTTTGTCACAGCAACAGATGACCTGTCTCAATTTATCTATCGCTCATTTATTCTCTATTTGTTTTTTAGCTTCCATCCCAAAAACAAAATTTTCCTGAATATTATTTCCCATGCGGCTCCAAACTCGGAAACGTTTTCCCATCACGAACATAAGCATCCAAGAAATTTCTTGAAACATGATTCACTTCATCGACATATTCAATCAAACTATGTTGCCCGCCTTCAAAAAATTGAAACCGTACGGGATGTTTAATTTCATAGAGTTTGTTTAACATAGTAAGTTGCTCCTCGGGAGATACACGCCAGTCTGCACTTCCTGTTAAAAGTAGCAATGGTGTTGAAGGAGAAATTTTTTCAGCCCAATAAACTGCAGATCTTGTCTTTAAAACCGAATCCCTGTTTATAAAATAGCCCAACGCCAATTCAGAAAATACTGAATCCATTTCAGGACGCTTCTTTGTTTGAATAAAAGCTTCGGCCATTCCTGATCCAACAACTGCAGCTTTAATTTGATTCGTCATTGTCAATGCACGATACGTCATCATTCCTCCGCGACTCCATCCATACATTCCAATTCTTGAGGTGTCGGCTTTCTCTACATGAGAAAAAAATGGAATAAGATTAATAACATCATTCACATCACTCCCACCAAATTCTTCTTTTCCTTCACTGCCTTTATTTCCGCGATAATGACTTCCAACAACTACATAATCCCAACTCGACATCTCTGCAAAAAATCTGACAAGTGTGAAATCAGTTGTGCCGCCGTAATCTCTGTTGCCACCTCGGTTAAAAATAATGCAGGGAAACTTCCCGGACTTTTTCGGAACAGACATAAAGCCATTTACTTTTAGTCCGTCAGACAAATAAGTTATTTTGAAAAAGTCAACGGCATTTATTAATGCTTTTGCATTGGGCAATCTTTTTTCGATCTGCGCCATTGATGTATCAGCAATGGTGTATGGTATCTGCTCAATTATTTTCCCGTTTTGAGCATTGACAGTGCTTTGAAAAATCAGCAACAGAAAAAATAAAAGGTAGTAATTTCTCATTTGAGTTTATTCTATAATTATTTTTTTAGTAAATTGTCTGTTACCATTAATAAGTCTAATAGAATAAATCCCTTTGCTCAAATTGCAATCGATCGTCTCTCTGCTTCCGGTAATTCTCACAGTGTACACCTTTTCTCCTATTAAATTATAAACTTCCACATCCGATATTTCAACTTGTGTTTTAAAATCTAAACTTAATTCAAATGTGCCTTTAGTGGGGTTTGGAAATACACTAAAGCCGGATTCAATTTCTGAAATTGTTTGAACTTCTGTTGTTAAAGCACATACACCACATGTGCTGTCAATTGTATACACCCAAATTGCATTGGACCATAAACCACATCCTGACAATCCACCAAACATGTAAAGGCGATCTGATCCATCTGTCCATCCAATTGGACCCTGAAGTGCGGGTGGAGAATTCGTTGGCGATGACACTCCTCTAACACCCCAACGTGGACAACCTTGAAGAGATGAATCTGCACTGATCATCGCCCACTGTTCTGCTTTCGGACAATATTTCCATAATGAATTATAATATCCATCTCCAACAATGACTCCCCAAAAATTGCCTTTTGAATCTTTCCATGAAGCTCTGCATTCCGTGGCCATACTTGGAATATTTAAATCATTCATCATACACATTGGACCATTTACTCCAAATGTATTCCCCATAGTATCGCCATCCATCCATGTCCAATTCATGGACTGAACATTAAATTTCCAGAAATCAATTTTATTTGAGCGCATTGAATTCCAACTTTCATACCCTCCAAAACACCAGAGATTTCCATTGTCATCTTTCCAGTTTGGATATACCCATCTACCTCCAGGTGTATTATTCGCCCCTTCTACTCCCCTTGTTCCATAAACACCACGCTGATTAGGAATCGAATCGCCCTTCACCCATGTCCATTCATTGGTTGCAATAGTATACTTCCACATATCATTAATACTACTATTTGCTGTTCCATAAACAGAACCACCAAACAACCACAAATCTCCATTATTATCAGTCCACGACGCGGCGGTTTCTGTTCGCGCTGCGGGATAATTAGACGGTGACGAGATTCCTTGTACCCCATAAACCCCCTGTGTATTCGGAACTCCTGGTCCATTCATCCAGGTCCATTCATTTGTTGCAATTTCATACTTCCATAAATCTGAATAGACTTTGTAGGGCTGATTTGATCCACCAAACATCCAGAAATTGCCATTCAAATCTACCCACGAATTCACTCCAAAGGAAGAAGCGGGCGGATAATTGTTTGGTGAAGGAACTCCTTTTACACCGTAACTCCCTAAGTGATTTGGAATATGCAATCCTTTCATCCATGTCCATTCATTCTTCCCCACCTCGTATCGCCACAAGTCTGCGAAAACATGGGCAGGACTTAGCCCACCATACAACCAAAAATTCCCTGATGTATCTGTCCACTCACATGCTTCATATAAAGACGGTGGAGTATTATTAATATTCGAAACACCCTGCACACCATAAGTGCCCATATTATTTGTTACTGTATCTCCTTTCACCCAAACCCATTCTCCGGCTTGAGAAAAGCAATTCAATGAATAAAAAATAAATAACAGAAAAGTTAATCTTTTCATTCTAAAATTTATTTATGAAATTTTTGTTCTTGTCTCTCCCGTTCATCCTCTTCACGATTTTCAACTTCTTTCAGTTTTTTACCACGATTGTTGATCAAAATAGTTTCATCTTTGTACACAACGACTGCCTCACCATTCACAAAATTTTGAGCCTGCTCATATTTTGCTTCAATAATAAATTTTCCTGACGGGTTGATATAGCCCCATTTATTTTTATCTGTCTTTACAACTGCCATACCTTCCGAAAACTCACCGGCATCATTGTATTGCAGTGGAATTATAATAGTACCGCTTGAATCAATAAATCCCCACTTCTCGGCTTTCTTTACTCGTGCTAAGCCACTTTTAAAGTTTGAAGCAAAATCATATTCAAATGGTATTACTGTCGCACCATAAAAATTTATTCCTCCATATTTTCCGTTGTGTTTAACACATGATATGCCATGATAAAATAAAGATGCATCATCATAGATAATTGGGATAATTATTCTTCCGCTATCATTAATAAAACCACGCTTTGTTCCTTCAATTACCAATGCATAATGATCAATCATTTCACTCCCCGATTGGTAGTGAGGAGTAACAACAATTTCACCGTTTAATTTATTTTTATATCCAACGCGTGAATCTTTATAAAATCGGATCACATTTTGGGCCGAAGTGTTATACACTAAAAAAAATAGGACGAAAGAGAGAAAGTTGAATTTCACATTTTTGCGTATAAGGTATAAATATAATAAATAAAAATTAAAAACCTAAGGATGGTTAAGGTAGGCGATCTTGTGTTCTTTTTGTTCTACTCCAAAAGTTTCTATTCAAAGAGATATGGTTCATTACAATAAGCCATTTGCCTCACATTTTCCAACACTCGTTTCATATAAACCTTCCAAAATGTTTTTGCAAATATCCAATTTAATGGATAAAGCAATGTGATGCCGGAGTGTAAGGTGTATGTATATTCAACTAAAACTTTACACTTTTCGATTTCTGTTGTTTTCCATTCTCCAACAAAGCTAGAAAAGCCTAACATCCATGATTGAAATTCACTTACTTCAATTTTCCAGTAACTATTTTCTTTGCGTTCAATTACTTTGTCAACAGATGCCCATCCACCTTTCTGAGTGGCCGATTTAGCAACAAAAACTTTCTTGCTAAAGCCCGGTTTCCCCCAATTTTCAGCATCAATACAATGAGTTACCTTTGGCATAATACCATAGCCAGAGTGAACTTTAGAAACGTCACAAAGTATGGGTGTCTTAAATGCTCTTTCCAAAGAACAATCATATATTGTTTTGATGGAAACGGTTGTTGTCATAATCTCAATTTTAAATGAATTGAAATCTACTCTCTGATTATTTTTTTGCAATAACTTGAATCTTCATTCTTAATAATCAGAAAATAAATTCCACTTTGTAGCTCACCGGTAGTTAATTCAAGATGGAATGGATCTTGTGTTATTTTCATTTCTTTTCTTTCCAAAATCTGCCCCAATACATTGGTCACAGAAATATGGTAAGATGATGGTTTCAGTCCTGTAGCATAAATATTCACAACATCTCGAAAAGGATTGGGCACAATTTGTATCTCGGCATTAGTTCCTTGAATATTATTTATGCCTGTCGTGCACGCCGTTGAAATCGTATCACTAGTTGCAAAACAACCATTGGTATCAAGACCTGTTACGAAATAATTTCCTGCCTGATTGCAATTTAACACATCCGTTGATCCTACAGGAATTGTATCTCCAACAATATACCATTGACTTTGCGTATAGGGTGAAACAAGGTCATTGCCATTGATCGTAAACGCTATATCATTTAATGGGTCGACAACATTCACATCCCAAATTTTCCGATACGCCGTCAATGCTTTTTTAACTTCATAAGTAGAGTCGTAACTTTCTGCAATTACCTGGTGCATTCCTATAGTAAAAAGCGAAGCATCAAATGTATAGGCAGTATCATTATTCACTACAGGAATTCCATCAACAAACCATTGTGTTTGTATCGTATTTGGATTGGATTTAACTTGTGTAACAGTAAATAACTGCACGTCGCTATTGCAAATTGTCAAGGTTGTATCCTGCGGTGAAAAATCGTCATTCAAATTAACTAAAGAATTTATTTTATAAATGATCTGCTCTGCACATACTTCGCAATACGGTTGGTTCAAAAATTTCATTTTGCAATTACACTTCGGACGATACCAATTTACAGGACAATAATACGCTCCCGGATAAAGTCCGATCAAATTACAATCTGTTCCCGGTTGTGTTGGTATAGCTGCTGTTGTCAGCCAGTTTTTCCAAACCAAAAGACTCGTATCCGTTTCCTGACTTACATTAATTAGCTGGCTATTTCCCGGATTACAGTTGCTAGAACCATATTCGTATTCATCAGATAGCTCTGCAAAAGAGTGCCCTAATTCATGCATGAAAACTTCAAAGGCTGCAACATCCATCGACGTAAATGCTATTCCTCCACCACTGCCACCATAATAGGGAGAATTTACAATTACATTTATAATATCATATTGAGGAAAGTTTGTATTGGCAACAGAATATATCAGGCCCAAATTATTGGAACTAACTACACGATGCAAACCATAATCAAATGATGTTTCCAGATATGTGTCTGCTACATTAATGGGCTGATTTAACGGAATTGTTTCATCCGGAGCATTCCCCGGATGATCTGTTCCGGATTCATTAGAAATAACTTCTATGCCAATAAAATTAAAAAAATTACTGTACTTATTAAATGGAGGAGTGCTTAAGAAATAACTCACTACACTCATAGCGTTTGTCCTGAACAGAGTTGTATCAGAAATGGTATAGCCATCTCCCATGATCACTAAATTTATTCTGTTATCCGGATCTCCACTATAAAGAAGCGTATCAACTTTAAAGACCTGAGCCTTTATTTGCAGTGAGCTAAAAAACAAAATGGTCAGTAAAAGCAAGTGCGATTTTATTTTCATGGAATGGAAATATTAAAAGTTGACAAAATAGTTTCTTTACCGTTGACGATTACATAACCTTCCACTTTCATGCTACTTACATTCTCTTCAATTCCAAAACGGATGTTCATATAACCATTATTATCATTTGCCACTTCATTATTTTTAATGACTCCATCCGGTTCAAAGCTTTCAATATGACGCTTAAGCGGATTCTGCAGATACTCTTCGTAAATCAGTTCGCCCGACTCTTTCAAAATTTTCACATGAACAGGCTCGCTGAACTGCGATGCAGCATTTGATTTCAAGACTTTAACTTTCCCTTCAAATACTGTCTTGCTGTAAAGTTCCATTTGCTCAGGCTTAGCATCTTTC
>ERZ795044.4058-NODE-4058-length-12139-cov-5.044108_pt1 | contig 12139 bp, 11 predicted proteins | sample MGYA00375128_ERZ795044 | MGnify/ENA primary metagenome ERZ795044 (study PRJEB30173, sample SAMN05720213) | anaerobic digester metagenome | isolation source: active sludge of municipal wastewater-treating anaerobic digesters | place: USA | collected 2014-12-22 ... | reverse complement strand
CCCGAGAGGCGGACCAGGGTTTCGGTGTCCTCCGGGACGTAGCTGGCCACCGACGGAGGGGCGAGCCTCTGCGCCAGCGGGACGATCTTGCGTGCGACGGGCTCTGCGTCCGCCACGAGCGACGCAGGCTTGGCGGCGGCCTTGGCCCCGTTGACGATGAAGAAACTGGCGAGCATGGTGCGCCCGACTGCTCGAAGAAGACTCATGTCCCCATCTTCGCAAGTCACCGGCCGCGATCCAAGCCAATGCGCACGTTTGGTCCCAGGTGCATGGACGCACATCCCCACGTTCGACCGCCCACGCCCCGGCCGTGAGTCGCCTGACGCCGTCGGACGACTACCGTTGCGATCATGTGCGGCAGGTACGCGGCGTCCGCAAGCGCGGATCTCCTGGTGGAAACGTTCGAGGTCGACACCGTCGCCCCCGTGGCGCAGCTCGACTGGATGGCACCACGCTTCAACGTGGCGCCCACTGACGCGGTTCCAGCCGTGCTGGAGCGCGTCGACAAGGAATCAGGGAACGTCGTCCGCCGGCTGACCCCGCTGCGGTGGGGACTGGTCCCGAGCTGGTCGAAGTCCTTGGACGGGGCCGCCCGCATGATCAACGCGCGCGCCGAGACCGTGGGCGAGAAGCCGGCCTTCCGGAAGGCGTTCGCGTCCCGCCGGTGCCTGCTCCCCGCAGACGGCTACTACGAGTGGTACACGCTGGCCGACCAGACAGGCGCGCGTGGACGTCCACTCAAGCAGCCCTTCTACATCCATCCCGTCGCGCGACCCGGGGAGCCGTCGCTCATGGTGATGGCCGGCATCTACGAGTTCTGGCGCGACCCCGGGCGCCCTGCGGACGCGGACGACGCGTGGGTCGTCTCCTGCTCGATCCTCACGACCACCGCGACGGATGCGCTGGGCCACATCCACGACCGCATGCCGGTCCAGGTGAGGCGTGACGACTGGGACGCGTGGCTCGATCCATCATTGACCAGCGCCGATGCCGCCCGCGCCCTGATGCACGTGCCCGGACCCGACGAGATGATCGCCCACGCGGTCAGCACCCTGGTCAACAAGGTGGGCAACGACGGCCCCTCCCTGATCGTCCCCCTGCAGGAGGAATCATGATCCGCATCATCGACATCGTCACAGCCCAGGGCCCCGCGCGCTGGACTGTTGACGCAGCCACGTCCCCCCGGCTGGCGCTCCTGCTCGGCCATGGAGCCGGCGGTGGGATCGGGACGGTTGACCTGACGGCGCTCGCCGGCGCGCTCCCCGGCCAGGGCATCACCGTCGCTCGATTCGAGCAGCCCTGGCGGGTGGCTGGCAAGAAGGTCGCACCAGCGCCCGCCTCCCTCGACCTCGCGTGGCGCGAGGGTGTCGCGGCCCTGGTCCCGCGGTTGGACGGTGTGCCCCTCGCGCTGGGGGGACGCTCCGCCGGCGCGCGGGTCGCCTGTCGCACGGCTGCCGACCTGGGCGCGCGAGCCGTGCTGGCCCTGGCCTTCCCGCTCCATGCCCCGGGACGCCCTGAGAAGTCACGGGTCTCTGAGCTCACGTCCGCGGGGGTGCCGACGATGGTCGTGCAGGGTGACCGCGATCCGTTCGGCTCGGCGTCCGAGGTGTTCGAGGCGATTGCGTTGAGCGCCGGAATCTGGGTGACGACCGTCACCGGCGCCGGTCACGACCTCTCGCTGGCGAAACGGGCCGATCCCTCGACAGAAGCGGTCTGGCGGGGTCTCGCCGGCGATGTCGCCGCCTTCCTGCTGACCAACGTCGCCTGAGACGTCGACCGCTGGGTGTCGTCGGAGTCACGACGCCCTGGATCGCGACGGAATAACGGCGTCCCCATGGCCGTTCAAGTGACGTGGCAACGACACTCCTCGGACGCAGGCCGGATGCAGCGGCACCCTCGTCTTCGATACTGTCGTTCGTGATGCCACTGCCCGAGAGCCCAGAGACCGGCCACGAGGCCGGATCCGTTGACGCGCCCGCCTCCCTCGATGCGTCGGTGGCGGTGATCGCCGAGTCGTCCGAGGAACGTTCCGCGCGATTCGAGCGTGACGCCATGGAGTACATCGACCAGCTCTACGGGGCGGCACTGCGCATGACGCGCAACCCGGCGGATGCCGAGGATGTCGTGCAAGAGACGTACATGCGTGCGTTCAGCGCCTTCGAGCAGTTCACGCCCGGCACCAACCTGAAGGCGTGGCTCTACCGGATTCTCACCAACACCTACATCAACACCTACCGCAAGGCGCAGCGACAGCCCCTTACCAGCGGTGATGAGGACGTCGAGGACTGGCAACTGGCGCGTGCGGGCAATCACACGTCCGCAGGCCTTCGGTCCGCCGAGATCGAGGCACTCGACCGTATGCCCGACCAGGTCGTGGTCGATGCACTGAGCCAGCTCTCTCCCGACTTTCGCGAGGCCGTCCTGCTCGCCGACGTGGAAGGCTTCTCGTACAAGGAGATCGCCGAGATCATGGGAACGCCGATCGGCACGGTGATGTCACGTCTCAATCGTGGCCGTGGCCAGCTCAGGAACCTCCTGTCAGACCACGCGCGCCAGTACGGGATCGGTGCGGACGCATGAGCGACGCCACCCATTCCGACGACCCGTGCCTGAAGGCCTTCGCCGTCATGCAGGCCTTCCTGCACAACGAACTCGACGAGGTGGACGCCGACCTCGTCCGCGCCCACCTGGACGCCTGCGAGGCGTGTCTCTCGTCCTTCGACATCGAGGGTGCGATCACGGCGTTGGTCAGGCGCTGCCAGCCCCCGCAGCAGGCGCCCCAGGGCCTGCGGATGCAGATCATGGGCCTGACCATCCACAAGTCGCCGGGGGCCTGAGACAGGCGTCCCGGGACCCACCGGGACTCCGGCAGGCCAGAAGCAGAAAACCCCCCGAGATTCTCGGGGGGTTGTTCCATGTGTCAACCAGGTCAGGCGTTGGGACGCTTGCCGTGGTTGGCCTTGTTCTTGCGACGAGCGCGGCTCTTGCGACCACCCTTGCCCATGTCGGCCTCCTGATCGAGCGATGCCGTCCCCCGTGGGGACGCAGGTCCGTGGCCCCGAGCGGGGCAACCCGTCCATTCTGCCAGAGCAGCGCCACAGCGCCAAAGCGGGTTGATGGGCACTCGTGCGCGTCCACTACGGTGGGACCCATGTTGAGCCTGTCCCAGGTGATGAGCGCCCAGACCGATCTCGAGGCGGGTGACCGCGAGTGGCTGAAGGCGCTCGTCAACGAATGGCACCTGCTTGCGGACGCCTCCTTCTCCGACCTCATCCTCTGGGTGCCCGGACGTGACGAGAACACGTTCTGGGCAGGGGCGCAGGTGCGTCCGACGACCGGGCCGACCGCGCTCGAGGACGACGTGGTGGGTGACGACATCTCCTACGACGCCGAACATCTCGTCACGTCGGCCTTCCTGTCACACGAGACCTGTGAGACGTCCGACAACGCGCTCAACGCGGGGATCCCCGTCGATGTCGCTGCCGTTCCCGTGATCCGTCATGGACGCTGCATCGCCATCGTGGAGCGCCACACGAACCGCATGGGCCTGCGCGCCCCGGGAGCGCTGGAGGACGCGTACCTCGAGATCGCATCGATCCTGACCGACATGCTGCACCGGGGCGTCTTCCCCGTCAGCCCGCCCAGCGATCCGTCCCTGTCACCGAAGGTGGGGGACGGCCTGATCCAGGTCAGTGTGCTGGGGGTGATCCAGTACGCGAGCCCCAACGCGGTGTCGGCCTACCGTCGCCTCGGCCACGCGGGCGACATGGAGGGTGAGGAAATCCAGGCGATCACGGCTGGTGTGGGGTTGGGACTGCAGTCCATCGGACAGTCGATCGCCGCCGACGTCGATGGACGCCAGGTGCGCGAACTCGACCTGGACAACCGCGAGGGTTCCGTCCGCCTGCGTGTCGTTCCCCTGACCGACGCCCACGGTCCGTGCGGGACGCTCATCCTGTGCCGGGACACCACCGACATCCGCAACCGGGAGCGCCAACTCGTCACCAAGGACGCGACCATCCGTGAGATCCACCATCGGGTCAAGAACAATCTCCAGACCGTCGCGGCGCTCCTCAGGCTGCAGTCGCGGCGCATGGCTTCCGAGGAGGCACGAGCGGCCCTGAAGAACGCGATGGCCAGGGTGGCAGCCATCGCCGTCGTGCACGAACTCCTCAGCCAGACCTTCGATGAAGCGGTCCGCTTCGACGACGTCGCCGATCGCATCCTGAAGATGGTGGGCGACGTTTCGGCGGCCCAGGGTCAGGTCGTGGTCGTGCGGGAGGGAAGCTTCGGCCTCGTACCCGCCGACGCAGCCACCTCCCTCTCCCTCGTCATGACCGAGTTGTGCCAGAACGCCGTGGAACACGGGCTGGCGTCCAGTTCGGGGACGGTGAGGGTGCTCCCGCACCGCGACGGGGCGGAGTTGGTGGTCGACGTCGTTGACGATGGACGCGGGCTGCCACACGACCGCGACAACCTGGGACGCGGGAGCCTGGGCCTGTCGATCGTCACCACACTGGTGGAGGACCTGGCCGGCGAGTTCGATCTCGGCAACAACCCGGACGGACCCGGGACGCGGGCAAGGGTGAGGATCCCGCTGGGCGAGTGACGGGGGTTGTCAGCCCTGGCGCAGCCGTGAACGTGCCTGGCGACGCTTCATCGCCCGACGTTCGTCTTCGCTCAGGCCACCCCAGACTCCGTGGTCCTGGCCTGCTTCGAGGGCCCACGCGAGGCATTGTTCGCGCACCTCGCAGCGACGGCACACTTTCTTGGCCTCTTCGATCTGGAGCAGCGCAGGACCCGTGTTCCCGATAGGGAAGAACAACTCGGGGTCCTCGGTGAGGCATGCGGCGTTGTGGCGCCAATCCATGCTTCCACTCCTTTTCACGTGGGGCCCGCCCGGATTGGGCACAGTCCAGCCGCACGACATCTATTCCTTGCGTGAGCCTACAGAGTGTGCGTCCGCCAGCGGGGGATATCGACAAGAGACCACGATGTGGCCGGTCTTGACGGATCATTCCACGCTGTCGGTGCTGCTCCGCGCCGCCGTTCGGGCAAGGTGCGGCGCAACAAGCACAAGCGCCTACAGTACAGGCGTGAATGCTCCCGCACCAGCCCCCGCGTCGCGTCCGCCCTCACTGATCCTCGCGAGCGGTGGCACCGCGGCCACGGGCGCGACGTTCGCCGGTGTCGGGATCGCCTCGATGCTGGTGGGTCACGGGCTCTTCTCTGCGGGCGTCGGGGCGATGCTTGTCATCTACGGCGTGGTCGTCGGCGGGATCGGCTGGGCGGCCTGGAGGCGACACCTCTGGACGCTCGGAGCGATGGTCGCAAGCGCACTGCTGCATCTGGCGGTGGCCCTGTCAACGGCGTGGGGCAGCGCGTCATGGCCCGTCGGTTTGGCCGCCCTGGTGCCGCTCGCGGTCCTGGTCGGGGCGCTGGCGCCCTCGACCCGGAGCGCGCTCTCGGAGTAGCGGCCTCAGGCCACTCGCCTCAGAGCAGGCGTCCCGCCCCGTCGGCGGGCGTTGCCGTGAACCACGAAGGAGCATCGTGGCCGGCGGCCGCGAAGGCCTCGGCAACCTTCGCTCCGATGGCGTCCCCGTCGCCCGCTTCACAGAGCGCGATGATGCACCCACCGAAGCCTCCGCCCGTCATCCGGGCACCGAGGGCGCCCGACGCCCGAGCGGTCTCGACCGCCAGGTCGACGGTCGCGCACGTGATCTCGAAGTCGTCACGCATCGATGTGTGGGAGGCGTCGAGCAGGGGGGCGAGGGCACGGAGGTCGCCGGCGTCCGCAATGTGCGTGGCCTCGAGGACGCGTGCGTCCTCGGTGACCACGTGCCGGACGCGACGCCGCATGACGGGGTCGGTCAGGCGGGGGAGCGCGTCGTCAAGGTCGGTGACGTCACGCAGGGCGGGGACGCCGAGCAGGCGGGCCGCATCCTCACAGCTTCGGCGACGAGCGACATACTCACCGTCGACATGTGCGTGCGGGGTGTGGGTGTCGAGCACAAGCACCTCGAGGCCCTGATCGGACGCCGGGAACGCGACGTGCCGGTGGTCCAGGGTCCGGCAGTCGAGGAAGAGCGTCGCGTCAGCGACGCACAGGGTGGACGCAGCCTGGTCGAGCAGCCCGGTGGGCGCGCCCACGTAGGCGTTTTCGGCCACGCGCGCCAGCTTGGCGCGCTCCAGCGGCGGGATGTCGAGGTTGTAGAGGTCGACGAGGGCAGTGGCCACCGCGCACTCCAGCGCCGCGGAACTCGACAGGCCTGCACCGATCGGGACGTCCGAGGTGACGACCAGGTTCACGCCACCGACGTTGTGGCCGGCGTCCCGGAAGGCCCACACGACCCCCGCGAGGTAGGCCTGCCACCCCCCTGACCCCGGACGCAGCTCATGGCTCGTCACGGTCACGGTCTCGGCGAGGTCGAGTGAGCTGACCAGCACGTCGTCATCGTCGCGTCGACCTGCGGCGAAGGTGGCGCCCAGGTGCAGGGCGAACGGCATCACGAAGCCGTCGTTGTAGTCGGTGTGCTCGCCGATCAGGTTGACCCGACCGGGCGCCCACCAGATGCCCTCGGGTGGGGCGCCCACCAGCGCGGCATAAGCCTCCCGGACGCTCTCGACAGCGGTCATTCGTCCACCTCATCATCAAGTCGCGCCAGCCATGTGGACAGGCGCTCAACCGGCACCTCGAACTCCGGATGGAGATCGACGAAGACACGCAGCTGCTCGGCGAGCCAGCCGAATGTCACCGACTCCTCGCCGCGCCGGTCTTCGAGCTCCTCGAGCCCACGATCGGTGAAGTACATCGGCTACTCCTGGGTGAGTGCGGCGGTCAGCAGGGCTTCTTCCTGCTGCTGGTGCAACTTGTGCGACCCGACCGACGGAGCTGATGCAGCTGGACGGGTGAATGGGCGCATCTCGAACCCGCGGCCCGGGAGCCGTTCGGCCATGGCCTGCGGCAGGTGCAGTTGCATGAACTGCCACGCGCCCTGGTTCTCGGGTTCGTCCTGCGCGAAACGGATGTCGGTCACGTGCGGGTACTTCGCCAACTCCGCGGCCAGTTCGTCCGCGGGGAGTGGGTAGAGCCGTTCCAGCGACAGGATGGCAACCTTGCCGTCCAGACCCAGGCGGGTGCGCGCCGAGACGAGCTCCCACCGGATCTTGCCCGAGCACAGGATGATCCGCTCGACCGCCGATGGATCGGTGATCGTCGGATCGCCCTGGGCGGGACGCCACTTGTCGCTGATGAAGTCATCGGGCTGGCTCACCGCGAGCTTGCTCCGGAGCATCGACTTCGGGGTGGCGATGACCACCGGACGGTGCCAGTTCACGTAGGCGTGGGTCCTGAGCAGGTGGAAGTGGCTCGCCGGGGTCGACGGCTGGCACACCGCCAGGGCGTTCTCGCTGCAGAGCTGCAGCCAGCGTTCGATGCGGGCGGAGCTGTGGTCGGGCCCCTGTCCTTCATAGCCGTGGGGGAGCAGCAGCACGACGCCCGACTTCTGCGTCCACTTGGCGTTGGCCGAACTGACGAACTCGTCCGCGATCGTCTGGGCCCCGTTGGCGAAGTCGCCGAACTGGGCCTCCCAGCAGACGAGGGCGTCCGGGGCGGCGACCGAATAGCCGTACTCGAAGCCCATCACCGCATACTCGCTCAGGAGCGAGTCGTAGATGTCGAAGGGAGCCTGGTCGTTCGTCAGGTGCTTGAGCGGCACCCACGCCTCGTTCGTCAGGCGATCGACGATGGCGGCGAATCGCTGCACGAACGTGCCGCGCCTCGAGTCCTGTCCGGTCACCCGGACGTGACGCCCCTCCATGAGGAGCGAACCGAAGGCGAGCATCTCGCCGGTCGCCCAGTCGATCGGACCGTTCATGATGGCTGCAGCGCGACGCTCCAGCTGTGGCATCACCTTCGGGTGGACGGTAAAGCCCTCGGGGAAGTTCGTGTGGACGTCCGCGATGGTCTGCATCATCTCGCGCGTGATGGCCGTGCGGTCGCCACCGGGCTTCGTGGGGTAGTACGGCACCTTGCGGTACTCGTCGTCCGGGGCCGCCTCGCGTGCTTCCTTGAACACCGCTTCCAGCCGCTGGCGGAAGCTGTTGAGGACCTGGTCGGCCTCTTCGGTGGTGATGTCGCCGCGTCCGATGAGGTTCTCGGTGTAGAGCCGACGCGTGGAGCGCTTCTGCTCGATGAGGTCGTACATGTGCGGCTGGGTGAAGCTCGGGTCGTCGCCCTCGTTGTGTCCACGGCGGCGATAGCACACGAGATCGATGACGACATCACGGTTGAAGTGGTGCCGGTACTCGAAGGCGATCCGGGCGGCGCGGACGCAGGCGTCCGGGTCGTCACCGTTCACGTGGATCACGGGCGCCGAGATCGCCTTCGCGACGTCGGTGCAGTAGGTGGACGTCCGCGACTCGACAGGCGATGTCGTGAATCCCACCTGGTTGTTGACGACCAGGTGCACGGTGCCACCGGTCCGGTAACCGCGCAACTGACTCATCTGCATGGTCTCGAAAACCACGCCCTGACCCGCGAACGAGGCGTCCCCGTGCATCAGGATCGGAAGGACCGGGTAGCCGACGTCCGTTCCCTGGCCGCCGCCGAGCTTGTCGAGCTTCGCACGGGCGATGCCCTCGAGCACCGGATCCACTGCTTCCAGGTGGCTGGGGTTGGCGGCGACGGACGCCTTGATGGTCGCCCCGGATGCCGCGTGGAACTCGCCCTCGGCGCCCAGGTGGTACTTCACGTCGCCTGAGCCCTGCGTCCCTCCGGGGTCCATCTGGCCCTCGAACTCGCGGAAGATCTGGCCGTAACTCTTGCCGATGATGTTGGCGAGCACGTTCAGGCGTCCGCGGTGCGGCATGCCGATGCACACCTCGTCATAGCCTCGGTCGGCCGCCTGCTCGCAGACCTCGTCGAGCAGCACGATGGCCGACTCACCGCCTTCGAGACTGAAGCGCTTCTGTCCGACGAACTTCGTCTGGAGGAAGGTCTCGAAGATTTCCGACTCGTTCAGCTTGTCGAGGATCCGGAAGTGCTCGGCGCGCGGCAGTGGCGTGTGCGGCTTCTCGAAGCGTTCCTGGAACCAGTCCCGCTGCTCGCGCTCCGCGATGTGCATGTACTCGATGCCCATCGTGTGGCAGTACGAGTCGCGCAGGGTGTCGAGGATCTCGCGAAGGGTCAGGTATTGGCGACGCTCGCCGCCGAAGCGACCGATGGCGAACTCGCGGTCGAGGTCCCAGATTGTGAGCCCGTGGCTCTCGAGCTCTAGGTCGGGGTGGGTGCGCTGCCGGTATTCCAGCGGATCGGTGTCGGCCATGAGGTGACCGATGGTGCGGTAGGCAGCGATCAGCTCGAGGACACGTGCCTGCTTGCCGACCTGGTTGGCGCGGTGAGCCGAGACGTCGACGTCCCACCGCAGGGGCGGGTACGGGATGCGAAGGCTCTCGAAGATCAGGTCGTAGAAGTCGTGCTGCCCGATGAGGAGCTCGTGGATGTACTTGAGGAACTCGCCGCTCTGGGCCCCCTGGATCACACGGTGGTCGTAGGTCGAGGTCAGGGTGGTCACCTTCGACACGCCCAACTCGTTGATGCGCGACTCGCTCGTGCCCTGGAACTCGGGCGGGTAGTCGATGGAGCCCACTCCCAGGATCACACCCTGCCCGTTCATCAGGCGGGGTACCGAGTGGTTCGTCCCGATGCCGCCCGGGTTGGTCAGGGAGGCGCTCGTCCCGGCGAAGTCGTCGACCGTGAGGTCGCCCCGGCGCGCCTTCTTCACGAGGGCTTCGTAGGATCCCCAGAACTGCACGAAGTCGACGTCCTCGCAACCCTTGATGTTCGGGACGAGGAGTTGGCGGGTGCCGTCGGGCTTGGCGAGGTCGATGGCGAGGCCGAGGTTGATCGACGAGTTCACGATCAGCGTGGGCTTGCCGTCGGTTTCGTCGTAGGCGTTGTTCATTCCGGGGACGGCCTTGAGGGCCTGGACCATCGCGAACCCGAGGATGTGGGTGAAGCTGACCTTGCCACCCGTCGAGCGGCGCAGGAAGTTGTTGATCACCGTGCGCTGGTCGACGACCAGCTTCATCGGCACCGACCTGACCGAGGTCGCCGTCGGCACCGTGAGTGACGTCTCCATGTTCCGGGCGGTGCGCATCGGCGCGCCGCGCAGGATCGTGCGGACGGGTTCCTTGCTCGACACGGCGCGTGCGGTGGCCCGACTGGGCGCGTCGGCAGACAGACCTGAACTGGTGCCCGGCTTGTCCGCGACGTCCCGGGAGACCTCGGTCTTCTCGACTGTCGCGACGGGTCCGCGTGAGACACGGGGAGCAACCGCCGGCGGTGTCGAGTCCACGATGGGGGCGGGAGTCGGTTCCGGCGCAGGTGCAGGAGGAGCAGTCGCCGGGCTGGTCGGAACCATTCCCCTGGACGAGAAGTAGGCCACCCAACTCGGGTCGACCGAGGCTGGATCGCCCTGGTACTGCTCGAACATCTCGTCGATGAGCCAGTCGTTGGCGCCGAAGTCGCTGGTGGGATCAGTCTGTGCCATGGGGTGTGGGTGGCTTCGCCACCTTCGCCTTCTTCCGGTGCGTGGGCTTGCGGCAGGCGACTCTGCCTGCCTGGGTTGATGCTACCGATGATTGTGGGGGGACTGACACAACCATGCCGGACGGACGCGTGCCTGGCGTCCGCGCCTGCCGGTCAGTCGTGTGACGGAACCTCGACGGAGCCGGGCGTCCGGAGTTGTCCTTGCCGTTGCGCGGGCGTGCCCCTGACGTGTCCCCACATCAGGGTGAGCGACCAGACCGACAACTGGATCGAGAGGACGCCGAGCAGGAGGTTGCGGGCCACGAGCACCGCTGTGACCGCCGGCCCCGAGTAGGGGTTGGCGATCAGCGACATGTAGGCGATGGGAAAGACGTACTGGGTCATGCCCGCCATGAGGAGTGAGCTGAGGGCGACGTAACCGACCCGGACGCGACCTCGAGCGTCATCGGGCAGATGCACCAGGAGGGCGGCCACAGGCCCGGCCAACCACAACATGTACTGGGGACTCAGCGTCTTGTTGGCCGCCAGCATGCCGCACGTGATCGTCACCACGGCCAACGTGCGGACGGCCGGCCCGGGGTGCCTGATCAGCGCGAGCACGCCGAGCGCGAGGGCGACCAGTCCTGCGGTGAGCATGGCCGCGTTCGAGACCGCTGCCCAGCTCTCCACCCCCGGACCTTCCAGCTCGAACGCGTTGTACGGAGAGAAGAAGATCGTCCAGCGTGGGGACGTTCCGAAGCCGTGCAGGAACATGAGCCACGTCGCCGACAAAGACTCGATCTGGAGCCCGCGTCCGCCCTGCCAGGTGATGGGGGACACCAGCCGCGTCCACCCGGCCGCCACGAGGGAGCTTCCAGCGAGGACGACACCCGTGACGGTGAAGCCGACCAGGCGCCGGCGGGACGCCCGGTCCCGGCCCAGGTTCGGTAGCAGCAGGAGGGCGGGCCACAGCTTCAACGACGCGCCGAACGCGATCAGTGCGCCAGCGAGTCGCGGCCGCGACATCACCAGAACCATGGCCACCCCCACGACCACCGCGGGAATGATGTCGAAGCGGAACCACAGGATCGGTCCGAGGAGGGCAGTGAAGAGTGTCCAGAACCACGCCGCGGCCCGCGAGCCATCGCCGTGGGCGGTGGGGGCGAACCTGGGGGCGAACCAGCAGAATGCGACGAAAGCAGCGTCCAGCACCCCCATGGCGATGGCAAATGCGACCACGAACGCTTCGTCGGACGCGGACACCGGTTGAAGGGTCTTGAAGAGCCACACCACCGGCACGGGGTATTCACGCAGGATGGTCTGGATCGTGCCTTCCGGCCACGCGATGGACGCGAAGTAGTACTTGACGTCACCGTCGATCCACCGGAAGTCGCTGAAAGAACGCAGCATGAGCGCCCGGGTCAGTAACCACGCGAACACGAGGACCCAGCCATTGCCCCAGGGCCGTCGCCACGGTCGTGCCCTGTCGACGACCTCAGCACCGGGTTCGCTCATACCTCGTCCCGGACGCCGCCCGGAAGCCTCAGGAAGTGCCAGATCCAGCGGACGACGAGCCACAACAGCCAGATCATGCCCAGATTTCGGCCG
>ERZ795044.4045-NODE-4045-length-12164-cov-6.653398_pt1 | contig 12164 bp, 8 predicted proteins | sample MGYA00375128_ERZ795044 | MGnify/ENA primary metagenome ERZ795044 (study PRJEB30173, sample SAMN05720213) | anaerobic digester metagenome | isolation source: active sludge of municipal wastewater-treating anaerobic digesters | place: USA | collected 2014-12-22 ... | reverse complement strand
GGATCTAACAATACCGATTTTGATTGCGAAGCCTTTATTGTTTCTCAAGACAGTATTTTTCTTTTTAGCAAACAGTGGGTAAGCAATCAGACTGCACTATATTCTTTACCGAAGGTTCCTGGAAATCACATTGCTCAGCTTCATTCGACGTTGGATGTTCAGGGTATGATAACAGGTGCTACCTATCTTGAATCGAAGCGAATGGTCGTACTGTGCGCGTATACAAATTTACTACAGCCGTTTGTTTACTTGCTTTACGATTTTGATGATCATAATTTTTTCAGTGGAAACAAACGAAGCTTGTCTTTGTCGTTACCATTTCATCAGGTTGAAGGTATTGCAACTTCTGATGGATTAAAATATTATTGTTCAAATGAGGCTTTCTCTCAGCCACCTGTGATTAACACCCCTCAAAAACTTCATACTTTTGATCTGACTTCCTACCTGGGAAATTATCTGGATGATCTCATTCTGGGTGAACCAAAATTGACTTCCATGGCTTTCGAAATTTTCCCGGTTCCGGTTACCGGTACACTGACGATCGTAAATAAATATGAAGTTGTGAATTCGGAATATAAACTTACAGATCAATATGGAAAATCAGTTGCTCTCGGAGAAATAAATTCCGGGCGAAATGAGATCGATCTTTCAAAGCTTTCTTCCGGAATTTATTTTATGTCAATAACCAATAGTTTTTCGCAGGTATTGTTTTATAAAATTGTTAAGCAATAGTTTAATTTTATTACAACTTAACTAATCTTTGCATAGTCACTCCCTTTTTATTTGAAAGCGTAACATAAAACAGACCTGTACTTTTTTGTCTGATGAAAGAGAGATCAATATTGAGCTGTGAAGAATAGTCTTCCAGCAATTTTGTGTAAATAATATTTCCTTCCGAATCCAGTATTGTAAGATGATTTTCGCCTGTCAATGCCAGATTAGAAAAATCGATTTTTAAATTACCTGTTGTCGGATTTGGATAGAGTAAAAATTTATTTGACTCATCGATGTAATTCATTCCTGTTAATCCTTGTCCCTCTGTGATAGTGAAGAATTCATCCGGTGCAACATTTGTAAAGTATTCAATTGTGCCTGAAAGCCATTCAACTTTTATGGAATCGATTACTGTTGCATCGCCCAGACCGAAATGTGCTCGCAGATCATTTTGTCCACAGTAGGAGCTTTGAGCGGAAATTTCACGCATCTGCCAGACCGGATTTCCTGAAATAATAGCTTTCATTCTGATCTTAGTTCCGATTGCACTTTTATTTGTGGTGGTTCCGACAAGTTTTATTGTACTCCAGTGATTTCCATTTCCATCGTTGTGATAGAGGAAATCCGATGGATCAGTATTGTTGAATCTTACTGTAGCGACAGCCAGGTCTTCAAAGCCATCATTGTCATAGTCGCCAAAAGCGCATCCATAAGACCAGGAAGAATCCGTAGCTAATGGCGAGGATCCGATTCTTTCAAACGAACCATCGCCATTATTCAGATAAAAAAAGTTTAGTTGCTTTAAAGCGGAATTGTATGTGTTAGTTACAAAAAGGTCGAGGTCGCCATCATTATCAACATCACTCCATGCTGAACTGAATGAATGATCGTTTGTATTTGTAATAGTATCGCCTGTGATTTTCAAAAAGGTGAAATTCCCTTCATTTCTGAATAAGGCATTACTCGATTGATCGTTTGCAAGGAATACATCGAGATCTCCGTCATTATCGTAATCACCCCAGCTACTGCTCATCGTTAAGCCACCATTATTTACTAAAGCACCGGTATTAATTCGTGTGAATGTACCGCTATCATTTCTGTAAATGTTTTCATCGTTGTCTGTTAAACCTTCGTTGGAAACAAATAGATCAAGATCTCCATCACTGTCCATGTCTGTCCAGTTCACGCTTCTTGAGGTATAAAGATCTGTAACCGGACTGCCACTTGTAATTTCGGTGAATGAATTGTTTCCATCATTATGGTACAATCTGTTGCGGTCAGTACTTGCACTGCCGCCACTTCGTGTAGTATAAAGATCAACAAGTCCATCATTATCATAATCCCCCCATGAAGCAGTTTCGCAATATCCATTTGTATTTACAACGGCCGTTCCCAGTATCTCAGTAAAGTTTGCAATGCCATCGTTTATGTAGTATAGATTATCGAAGTTGTACCAATTCACTACATAACTATCAGCATCGCCATCATTATCTGAGTCAGCAAAGGTTGCACCGTCACTGGGTTTATTATCAGAAACGATCGGATCTCCTGTTCTTGCAAGAAAAGAACCATTTCCAAGATTCATGTACAGCATGTTATTCTGACCTCCGGCCTTGCCATTAGAAATAAAAAGATCAACCAGACCATCATTATTCATATCGATCCAGTTTACACTTCGTGAATCTCCGGGAGTGGAAACTACAGGGCCGGTTGTAATTTTTGTGAATGTCTGGCTCATTGAATTCAGACTTAATGCCAGAATAAAGCAGATGAAGAATGATTTTTTCATGTGTGGTAAATTATTTACGGTTAGTCTTGTAATTTTATGTATATATTTATTTCTTTAAACAATTATTATTCTAATGACTGTTTTCTACCAACAAATTGTTTTCAAAAAAGAATGAAAGAATTTCAGATGATCAATTATGCTGTTCATATGTTGAAACATGTTGTTCGGCTTAATGCAGATGTAATTCTCCTGAAATTTCTCAAATTAGCGGTATGAATAAAAGAATTGCGCTTCATGTTCTTTTCTGGCTGACTTATTTATTATGGGGCGGTTACATTCTCGGCTCGTATGATGGAAATTTTACGCGTTCATTCCTGAACGACATTGCACACCTTCCGCTGAAGATCACAGTAACATACATTATCATGTATTACCTGCTTCCGAATTTTGTAAATAAAAGAAAATACGTTCAGCTTATTCTTTTTATTGTCGTTCTTTTAATATTGTCGGCATTCATTCAACGTTTTACAATTTACCGGATTACTCAACCATTCTTTTATCCTGAGAGCACATTCTATTTCTGGAATTTTCCAAAACTTTTGTGGGGAGCATTTGATGTGTTTTCAATTGCTGCAATTGCACTGAGCATTAAACTATTTAAGAACCGCTATGAAAGTCAACAACGGGAGGAAGAACTGAAACGCGAAAAGGTTGAAACCGAACTTCGGTTTCTGAAAGCTCAGATCAATCCGCATTTTTTATTCAATACTTTAAACAGTATTTATGCGTTGACAAGAATTCAGTCTGAAGCCGCACCGGATGCAGTTATGCGATTGTCTAAAATTTTGCGATATATGCTTTATGAAACCGATAAGTCCACAACAATAGAAAAAGAGTTGCGGATCGTTGACGATTACATTGAACTTCAGAAACTACGATTCGGAAAAAAGATCAATGTGACTTTGATAAGAAATATCGATGATCCGCAAAGAGAAATTGCACAGCTTATTATTCTTCCGCTTGTTGAGAATGCATTCAAGCACGGCATATCCGGAAATATGGATTCTTCACAGATTCTTATCAAAGTGGAATTGCAAAAAACTGATTTTAATGTCCACATCATAAATCCCGTTTCTGAGATTTCTGTAAAGGATGATGTTCAGGAAGGAATAGGTTTAGTCAATATTTCGCGGCAGTTGCAACTCTTGTACAAATCATATAATTTTTCTCATGAGCAAAGGGATGGGAATTTCTTTGTAAATTTACATATCGACTTAACCAGCTATACTGACTATGAATTGTCTGATCGTAGAAGATGAGCATCTTGCTTCAGAAGTACTGCGGGATTACATCCAGCAAATGCCGGGTTTAAAACTGATGGGTGTTTGTGAAAATGTATTCACTGCCAATGAAGAGCTGCATCGGTCGAAGATAGATCTGATTTTTCTGGATATTAATCTTCCACGTATCAGTGGACTTGATTTTTTAAAGACGATCGGCTACAAATATCATGTCATTCTTACAACTGCTTATCATCAGTATGCTCTTGATGCCTTTGATCTGAATGTTGTAGACTATCTGCTCAAGCCTATTGAGTTCAATCGATTTCTACAGGCGGTAAATAAAGTGTATGAAAAGACAAGATCAGTTGATCCTGTTCACAGGCCAGATTCAAATGAACGCAGATTCTATTTTTTTAACACAGATAAAAAAAATATTAAAGTTTATTCAGATGAAATTGTTTTTATTGAAAGCCTGAAAGACTATGTGCGCATACATACCGGCGATAAACAAATAGTTACAAAATTTCAGATCGGGGAATTGGAAAAATATCTGGCCGACGATAAATTTGTCAGGATCCATAAATCATTTATTGTAAATGCCGATAAGGTGACAGCATTCAATGCAATTCAGATTGAAGTAGGGAGTAATACTTTGCCTTTAGGAAGAACATATAAGGAGCTCGTTGAAAAGAAGCTCACTTCTTGAAATTTAAACATGGAGGAAAAGGAGAAAAAAAGGGAGAAAAGAGAGAAGACTCCTTTTCCTCACTTTTTTTCTCCTTTTTCTCTGTGTTTAAAAAATGCTGGCATTTCCTTTAACCCCTTGTCAATACTACAAATGATTTTTATGTTTCGAAGCAAAGACATTTATCACTTTTACATAGGTTTTTAATGGCTAACTTCATTCGATGAAAGTAATCTTGTATGTAGTTCTGGTGTTTCATGCACTTTTCCATTTATTGGGTTTCCTGAAAGCATATAAATTAGCACCATTAGCTGAGATATCTGTATCCATTTCAAAAATTAGTGGAATCGTTTGGCTCATTGCCTCTTGTCTGTTTGTCGCAACAATTGCATTGATGATTTTCAACATAAATGCTTGGGTTTATCTTGCCTTTCTGTCCATTATGCTTTCGCAATACCTGATAATTACAACATGGCATGATTCAAAGTATGGAACTATAATCAATGTGATCCTGCTTGTGTTTCTGATATTAAGCTGGTGTAAAATTAAGTTTGAGGACAAATACAAAGTTGAAGTTCATGAACAGTTAGCAAAAGTTCAGGCTGGTGATACAGCAATATTAAAAGACATTGACCTTGTAAAATTACCCGAACGTGTTCAGAAATATCTGGTATATACGGGAGCCTTGAACAAGCCTAAAGTTCATAATTTCAGAATCAGATTTTCCGGAAACATACGTAAAAATAATGATGCTCCATGGATGCCTTTCACTTCTGAGCAGTTTAATTTTTTACCAACTTCAGTAAGACTATTTTTTATGAAAGCGGAAATGAAAAAACTTCCTATAGCCGGATTTCATAGTTTTAAAAATGGGACAGCGTTTATGGATATCAGGTTACTTTCACTGTTTACAGTACAGTATGAATCAGGACAGGATATGGGGATAGCAGAAACAGTTACTTTTTTTAACGACATGTGTTGTATGGCGCCGGCAACATTGATAGATGAACGGATTCAATGGACAGGTAATAATGGTGATAGTGTTTTTGCTAAGTTCATAAATAATAATATTGAAATTAATGCAACTCTTGTCTTTAACAATAAGAATGAATTGGTAAATTTTATTTCAGATGATCGTTATACAATTACAGAAAGTGGTTCAATGAAAAAGATCCGATGGTCGACGCCTTTGAAAAATTATCAGGTATTCAATGGCTGCAAATTAGCTTCATCGGCGGAAACAATTTATTCTTATCCCGATAAAGATCTTATTTATGGAACATTTCAATTAAAGAGTATTGAATACAATGTAACTTCAAATTAATTTTGTCAGTCGTGTTTTTTTATGAGAAATTCAATTATTAAAATCGTAGCAATATTGCTTCTCCTTTTTAATGGAATCGGAGCAGTTTATGGTGGTGGTAATCTGATTCTTCATCCGGATGGAAGCAGTCTGGGTATAACAGTTGAATGGTTGAAATATTCTCCATTCACAAACTTCCTCATTCCCGGTATTATTCTCTTTCTGGTTAATGGCGTCTTCAGTTTTGTAGTGATTATTTTTATATTGATGAAATGGCCGTACTATAAAACGATGATCCTGACCGTGGGGCTTATGTTAAGTGGATGGATTTTGATCCAGATGATATTTTTAAGAACAGTCAATAATTTACACATAATAATGGGGACGACTGGAGTTTTGCTTATGACAATTGGACTTTTATTGATGGAAAAAAGAAGAAGAAGTTAATTTTCTTATTTTAGACAAACTTTTCCAAGTGTTCATTCTTAAAACTAATTAAAATGGAAGCATACGATACAGTAGTGGAAGCAATCAATGGATTGAAAAAGCAAGGCTACATTGAAGATCTGAACTTGCGTCAGAATTGTCTGGAATGCAGTGGTCGTGAAATTAAATTATTTCATGATGAATTTCACATCGACAAGTTCTTTCGTTTTGAGGGCAATTCAGATCCGGCAGATGAGAGCATTGTATATGCAATATCATCTCCCAAACATAATTTGAAAGGTGTTATGGTGAACGGATATGGGATCAGTTCTGAGCCACTCACCAATGAAATGCTTGAAAAACTTAAATAGAAAAAATTTGTTTAAAAAATGAACTGATCATCAAACCACATGAAAAAACTTCTGCTTCTGCTATCATTATCTTTTACTTTGCAATCATTTGCTCAAATGAATATTGTAAGTTATGCGGGCAGTAACGGCAAAGAAACATTTTATGATGTTATGCAGATCACAGATGGAACATTTCTGATTTGTGGTTATGCTGATGACTTAAACTGGATCGATGCAGGAGTGCAGCGGATTCAATTAAATTATCCGGGAATAATTCCTAATTCACTTGGATCAAATCGATATGGATTTATTCTCCATTTGAGTTCTGATCTTCAAACCATTTTACAGGTTGTCCATTTTCCTCAGGGTGTGGTGGAAGATATTCGATTCATTAAAACAAATACACTTCCTTATACTGCTACGGGAGATCTTTACATCAGTGCAAATACTGCTGATTCAGATGCTAATAATGGTGGATACATCATAGGTAAGCTGGATAATAATTTTGTAAACGGGCTTCCGACTGCCTTGGAATGGTTAGAAGTTGTTTGGGCGAAATCAGGCCCGAAAGATTATCACCCATGGGATGTAACAAATGATGGTCGTGTATTTTATATTTCCGGTGAGGCGTTTGGCTATGACTGGAGTGCTGTTTATTGTCTCAATCAGAACGGACAACGTGCTATTGTAGAGAACTGGAGAACTCATTGGTTGAAAAACGGATTTGAATTTAAAGGCACACCGGCTTCTTCTAATCCTCAGGGTGGAATAGATTCCGTAGACTACAGCGGAATTGTTCTGAAGATCTGGGGCCGATGCGATCTCAGGTCGTGGACACAAAACGAATATGACTACATTCAACCCGATGGGAATGGTGGAACTAAGAAAGGTTCATGGCCTGCAGATCTTCTTTTCAATGGACCATGTGATCCTGCAAGTCCTACTGCTACCGGTCCCGGTTATACGGGATATTCTGCTGCCGCAGGAAGTCCTGTTTATGGTGGTACGAATATTTGTATTGATAAACGTAATAACAATCTTTATCTGGGAATGAATTTTAAAAGTGTTACCTCAGGTGGTAGTCCTGATTTTGAACCTGCAGTTATTGCAATGAACGAATCCGGTACGATGCTATGGTGGTCGCGCTTGTATCATGAGATCACTCCTGCAGGCGATACGATGGAATCGGTTCCTGATCAATACGTAGATGCATTGGCAATTGATTATTCAAACAACAAACTTGTTGTTGGTGCAAGATGTCATGGTAATAACATTGAAAATTTTTGGGAAGGCAATCAGATTGCAAGCGATCCGGCAGCTTTTGGTTTCCAGAATCAGTTTACAGGTACAAATGGAAATATCCATTTGTCATGGCTTGGAAAATTTTTGTTGAATGATGGCACATTGACCAATTCTACTTTCATGGGCGAGTATGCTGAAGGAACAGGTTCTTTTGGCACACCTCACGCTGATCCGAATCTTGATGGCTGGGCAGACCCTAATACCGGTTGGCCTGATGTGAATACTACCCGGATCGCACGTAACAATATGAAAGTTTCAAGTTCCGGGGATGTGTGTGTGATCGCCGTCGGACGACGAACAACTACTACTTCAAATGCTTTCCAGAAAATGGTGAAACCTGATTTCGGCGGACTAAGTGCATGGAATAGTTTTGTCAGGGTTTATGATTCGCAATTTCATGTTCCAAAATATTCCTCACTTGTAGTAGGAGTGTGGGACACATTAACTCAGGCCGGAGGAGGAAATACTGAATTGTTTGGAATTTACAAAACAAGTCTCGGTGTAATCTGTGTTGGACGACAGACAGCTGATACAAACGGAATAGCAAATGGAAATAATATACCACTTGCAAATGTACTACCATGGGGAAGCAGTTCCCCTTTGAATGAAAGTGCAATATTGGTTTATTATCAGGCAGGTAATCTTGTAAACATTGATGATAGTATTCTGACAGAGATAACTACTCCTTTATCTCATTTGAAGAATGAAGAAATTTTACTTTATCCTAATCCCTCTGGTGGTAGGATCTTTATATCATTCACTGATAAAAATATTAATTCAAATGAATGGCAATATAGAATGATTGATGGATTCGGAAGAATGATCAGTTCGGGAATGCTTAAGAATAATTTATTGGATCTGTCAGATATTTCCAATGGAATTTATCAATTACAATTAAGTAACAATGATAAAAATTACTTATCAAAGGTTATCATTGTAAGATAGAATCTTTAAAGACAAATTGTAAATGGCCTCAAACAATATTAATTTTTCCGGTTTAACAGATGCAGAAGTATTGGCATCACGTGAAAAATCAGGGGCGAATAAATTAGTCTATAAAAAAGAAAACAGTTTTCTCGATGCAGTGAAAAGTATTGTGAAAGAGCCGATGATCATTTTGCTCTTTGTCGCTGCAATAATTTATTTTATTAGTGGCAAACCTGAAGATGCCATATTCCTTTCTGTCGCCATTGTTCTGGTCGCAGCAATTTCCCTTTATCAGGATTCACGAAGCAGGAATGCGCTGGAAAAATTAAAAACGTTCATCAAGCCTGCAAGTAAAGTAATTCGAAATAATCAGGAACAGGAAATTGATAGTCAGGAAATCGTGGTTGGTGATTATCTTATTGTTGAAGAAGGAACCGTAATTGCTGCTGATGCTGTCATCGTTCAGTCAAACGATTTTTCTGTTAACGAATCTATACTTACAGGAGAATCAATGCCGGTATCGAAGGATAAATCAAGTGAAGATAATAAGATCTATCTCGGGTGTACAGTTGCCGGTGGACTTGCGATTGCCAAAGTAACAGCTGTCGGCAATGAAACAAAACTTGGCAAGATCGGAAAGAGTATTGAAAGTATCGACGAAGAAAAGACTCCGCTTGAAATGCAGATCCGGAACTTTGTTCGTAAAATGGTTATCGCCGGTGCAGTTGTATTTATTATTGTATGGGGAATAAATTATTTCCTGATCCATGATGTAATCGATAGTCTGTTGAAAGCCCTGACGCTTGCAATGAGCATTTTGCCGGAAGAGATTCCTGTTGCTTTCTCAACGTTTATGGCATTGGGCGCCTGGCGTTTAATGAAAATGGGAATCGTTGTGAAACAAATGAAGACTGTAGAAACTCTTGGTAGTGCGACAGTTATTTGTGTCGATAAAACAGGAACGATCACAGAAAACAAAATGAGTCTGGCCAGGGTTTATGATTTCAATACTGATAAAATCACTGATGCAAAGGAAACGCTGAGCGATTCTGAAAAACAATTGATCAGAATCTCAATGTTTGCAAGTGAACCGATTCCATTTGATGCAATGGAAGTTGCACTGCATGAAGCATATCAGAATTCTGCATCAGTAGATGAACGACAAGAATATAAAATGAGTCATGAGTACCCTCTTAGCGGCAAGCCCCCGATGATGACTCATGTGTTTGAGAATAATTCAGGCAAAAGAATTGTAGCTGCTAAAGGTGCACCGGAAGCAATCATGAATGTATGCGTTATGACTGTGGAACAAAAAGAGAAAGTTGGTCGTGCATTAACTGTACTGGGTAGATCCGGATACCGTTTGCTGGGTGTAGGACAATCTGAGTTGACTGGTATTAATTTTCCTGAAACACAGCAAGAGATCAGTTTTACTTTCAAAGGAATAGTAGCGTTTTATGACCCTCCGAAAGAAAACATTTCTGAAGTCCTGAAGAATTTCTACAAAGCAGGAATCGGAGTTAAGATAATCACCGGAGATAATGCTGAAACTACAGCCGCTATTGCCGGACAGATCGGTTTTGTTGGTGCTGAAAATTTTCTTTCAGGTGATGAATTACTGACATTGTCGGAAACAGAATTGAAACAAAAAGTTTCCGGCATCAATATGTTCACAAGGATGTTTCCTGAAGCTAAACTCAGAGTGATAAATGCATTGAAGTCGAATAATGAAATTGTTGCCATGACCGGTGATGGTGTAAACGATGGACCTGCATTAAAAGCAGCTCACATAGGAATTGCCATGGGAAAAAAAGGAACAGAAATTGCCAAACAAGCAGCTTCATTGATACTGGTTGAAGACGACCTTTCCAAGATGGTTGATGCTGTTGCAATGGGGAGAAAGATCTATGCCAATCTGAAAAAAGCAATTCAGTATATAATTTCTATTCACATTCCAATAATCTTGACTGTGTTTATACCATTGGCATTGGGTTGGATCTATCCGAATATTTTTTCACCGGTCCACATTATTTTTCTTGAATTAATAATGGGTCCAACTTGTTCGATAATTTATGAGAATGAACCGATGGAAAAAAATACTATGTCACAAAAACCCAGGCCATTCAGTAATACATTTTTTAACCTGAAAGAACTTGCAACAAGTATTGTACAAGGACTTGCAATCACTGTAGGAACTTTATTCATTTATCGTTTTGGAGCAGGGAATAGTTATGATGAAAATAGCATCCGGACCATGGTCTTTATTGTCCTGATCTCAGCAAATATTTTTCTGACCTTGATCAACAGATCATTCTATTACTCTGTATTGACAACCCTCAGGTATAAAAATAATCTGGTGCCTGTAATTATATTTATAACAGTTTTGATTACCTGTCTGCTTTTATACATCCCTGCCTTAGCTACATTTTTTGATTTTCAAAAATTGAATTTATTTCAAACCGGTATAAGTATTCTGGCAGGTTTTCTTTCCGTAATCTGGTATGAACTTGTAAAATGGAGAAGCAGAGCTGCGACAATTCAAAATTAATTTTAGTGATTAAATGAAGAATTATATTATTTTATGTCTATGAGCAGTATGAAATAATCCGGGACTATTGTTTCTTGAATATTTAAAACTTACTTTTGGCCCAGTGAAGCATTTTATCGCCATATCATTATTGTTTGTCCACCTGTTTACTGCAACTGAAATTTATCAGTTACTGAAATTTCCATTGCTTTTGGAACACTTCAGAGAGCATAAAGATCAGGATGCAGATCTTTCATTTTATTCCTTTCTGAAAATTCATTACGCAGACAAAACGATCATTGATGAAGATCATGATCAGGATATGAAACTGCCTTTCAAAACTGATGATGGATGTATTAATACATCAATTACAGCTCTTGTTTCTTGTCCGCTTTCTGAAATGCAATTGAAACCTTTCAATAGTCCCACTAAGATATTTTTCTCTTATAATGAATCCCTTTTACCTTCCTCTTTTTTGTCGAGTATCTGGCAGCCGCCAAAAGTTTCCTGATTATATTTGTTTTGTTGAAGGATGTTTCTGTGCGGTATTGAATACTACAGATCATTTATTCATATTTTATAATTCATGAAATCAATCAGATTATGCTTAATAGAATTATTGAGTTTTCAATCCGGAATAAACTCATTATAGGACTTTTTGTATTTGTCCTGATAGGCTATGGTTCTTACCAGGCCACACAATTACCAATTGACGCTGTTCCTGATATAACGGATAATCAGGTTCAGGTTATAACAATTGCTCCATCTTTTGGTGCAACAGACATTGAACGTCTTGTTACGTTTCCGATAGAGCAGGTAAACAGTAATATAAATGGTCTGAAAGAAATTCGGAGTTTTTCAAGGTTCGGATTATCTCTGGTTACAATCGTTTTTAATGATGGAATTGATATTTACTGG
>ERZ795044.4043-NODE-4043-length-12165-cov-5.829232_pt1 | contig 12165 bp, 12 predicted proteins | sample MGYA00375128_ERZ795044 | MGnify/ENA primary metagenome ERZ795044 (study PRJEB30173, sample SAMN05720213) | anaerobic digester metagenome | isolation source: active sludge of municipal wastewater-treating anaerobic digesters | place: USA | collected 2014-12-22 ... | reverse complement strand
CCGGCGATGCCGATCAGGCAGCCGATCAGAATCTGGCTATTTAGCGAAATTTTGCGCATCGGTTATCTCGTGGGAAACAAGTCCGCATATTTTATCCGGGCTGGCGCGCGTTGCTGTCCGGGGTGCCGGCTGGCATCATGGCTGGCTTGAATCAGCGGGGGTTGAAATTGGGCGATTTTGAAGCGTTGACCGCAGCAGTACGGGAATTCCGTGATGCGCGTGACTGGCGGCAGTTCCATTCGCTGCGCAACCTGATCACCTCGCTCAATCTGGAGGCGGCAGAACTGCTCGAGCTGACGCAATGGCAGAGCGATGCCGAGGTGGAGGCCTTGCCAGCAGAGCCCAAGGCCGCCGAAGCCTTGCGCGATGAGTGTGCCGACATCCTGCTTTATTTGTTACTGATTGCCGATAAAGCGGGCATCAACCTCGCTGATGCGGCCCGCGCCAAGCTCATCAAAAATGCCGAAAAGTATCCGGTGGACAAGGCTTTTGGTTCGCGGGCCAAGTATTCGGCGCTAGGTTGATTCGCTTTCCAGCCGGAATTGGGCACCTTCGCCCTGAGCGAGGATCTCGGTCAGTTTGGGCAGGGTTTCACGCAGCGTTTTTTCCAGCGACCAAGGTGGGTTGATGATGAACAGGCCGCTGCCGTTCATGCCGTAGCCGTCTTTGGGCGGAGCGCTGACCTCCAGCGTGACATTGAGCCAGTTCGTCGCGCCCAGGCGTTTCAGCTTGTCCGGCAATTTGCGCGACTCGATTTTTGCCAGCATCGGATACCACAGTACATAGGTTCCGGTCGCAAAACGTTTCAGCGCCTCTTGCAGTCCCTTGACCACATTCACGTAGTCATCGCGCGTCTCGTAGGAGGGGTCGATCAGCACCAGGGCGCGTCGGGGCGGCGGCGGGAGGATGGCCTTCAGACCGACAAAACCGTCGCCAGCGGTGACTGTGATTTGCCGTCCGCCGTCTTTGAAGTTTTGTTTCAGCAATTCGACATCAGTGCTGTGCAGTTCATACAGACGTAGCCGGTCGCTTTCACGCAAGGACTGGCTGGCCAGCCAGGGCGAGCCTGGGTAGTGGCGTAGCTGGCCGTCCGGGTTAAGCATTTTGACGAATTCGAGATAGTTGACCGCAGCCGTTGGCAATCCTTTTTTATCCCACAGGCGGCCAATACCGTCGCGGTATTCGCCAAGCTTGTTGGCGTGGGAGGACTCCAGCGCATAGCAACCGGCACCGGCGTGAGTGTCGATGATCCAGAAGGGCGCCGGCTTTTCAGCCATGTATTCAGCGATCTGGAGCAGGACAAGGTGTTTCAGCACGTCGGCGTGGTTGCCGGCGTGGTAGGCGTGACGATAGCTGAGCATGGGGGAAATTAGTCCGGAAGCAGGTCTAGGGCGACGAATTCTAGCCCCTCATTGACTTCGATGCATTTTCCGATTTGCCGATGAAGGTTTTGACCCAGCGTATTGACGGTGATTTTCTGGCCGGCAGTCAGCTTTCCCGGCGGAATAATCAGGCCGGCGTGTTTGCCGTAGGCCGGCAAATTGTGCAGAAAGAGGCCGCGGGTTACGGGGTGATGATCGCTCTTTATATCGACCACGCTGACCTGTGGCGAGAGTAGTTGCAAGCCAAGCTCCAGGCGGCCTGAAATCGATGCGATGCGGCGAACCAGACAAATATGAATCTTGCTCGACTCGCGCGGCTGCAAGGCGACCAGGTCGCCGACCCCGATTTTTGATTTTTCGCCCTTGATGAAACGAACCAGAAACCCGTCCGGGCCTTCATCGATCAAGGACCATTCGCTGGCGACAAAAGTGCGGGAGTCATGGCGGCCAATACCGTCGTGGGCGCGTCGTGAAAAGACATTGCCATTGAGGAAGTTGATCACTGCGTCGAGGCCACCGATCAAGTCAGCATGTGGTTTGAATTTGGTTCGGTTGAACCGACGCATACTTTTGCCGGTAAGCATGGTGCGCTGGCTTTGCAGCAAACTCGGTGGGGCATCGAGCACTGGTTGAACTGCTTTACCCTTTGAACGGCTCAGGTTGCGATCGAGGGCGGCAACAACCTGGCTGCAGTCGATGATCAATCCTTCAGCCAGCGAGATTCCGGCCGGTAGTCGCGTCAGCGGGTAGCCCGGGCTGCCTTCGCCGGGGGGAATCAGAAAAGAGGCGTCCGGGGCTTTGGCCAGAAGCGCGGGCGACGACTGGCCGACTGCAGCGTAAGCGGCCAGTTGATGCGTGCAGGTTTGGGTTGCGGCGAGCTCGGTGCGGGGCAGATTGCCCGGTTCCATAAACGCAAAGAGCAGGGCGCCGAGATATTCATGCTCAATCGGCGCCGTTTCACTATTCAGGGCTTTGGCTTCAGGGGCGCAGGCCATCAAATAAAGCTTGTGCAGCAATTGCCAGGAAGCCTCGGAAGGCATGGCGTAGGCCCGGTAGGCAAGAAACTGACGACGAGCCAGCAGGGTTATCGCGCACCGGATACTCCAATGGTAAAGATGGCTTGCCTCGGTGTTCGGCGCTGGAGAGCTAGTCTCGGTGGCAAGGTCAGCGTAGCTTGCGGCCAGTGATTTGAGCAGGTTGTCGGCGTGAATGGCGGCGTTTTTGGCCTGATAGGGCATCGGCAACACCGCTTGCATGACCTGGTTTTCCAGTGTCGGCAGAATGCGTTCTGCAGTTTGCCGGATATCTTCAAGAAGGTTGAAGCGTTTTTGCGGGCTGGATTCCTCGGTAATTGAGGGAATGGCGCGTGATGTCAGCAGCGCTGCGGCATCAAGCGACGGCAGGCTATCGATTGTTTCCAGCAAACTCCGAGTTGCCGCAGCATTTTTTTGCCCGATAACCTGGTGAATGAAGGGAAATAGATCGCGAAGCATGGCGAGCAAGGAATCCAGTGTGAACTGTAAATTATTGACGCTCGCATTATCCGATAATTTTTCATCAATTTCTGTGGTGTATTTCCTGCCTTACGTATACTCGCGCCATGGACTTGTACGAACTTCTGGCCCTCGGCCTCATGGTGGGCGGCATCTGGCTCTGGCTTGACAGCCTCAAAGCACGCGAAATCGGCATGCAGGCCGCGCAGCGGGCGTGCGCCGAGGAAGGCTTGCAATTCCTCGATGAAACGGTGGTCGGCAGCTTTTTTCGCCTGGCGCGTAACGACGAGGGCCACCTTCAACTGCGCCGGGTCTATGCCTTCGAATACAGCGATACCGGCGACAACCGGTGCTCCGGCAGTGTGACGCTACTGGGTCATACGGTCGAGTTGCTGCACGTCCGCCCCCAACTTTATGTGGTGCCCAAGGCACCGGAGACTCATGAAACCTTCCATTGAAACGATCGATTTCCACGGTATTGAAGCGCTGCGTCTGAATGGCCCGAAAGGGTCGAGTGCCGTCATCAGCAAGCTGGGCGGGCAAGTGCTCTCGTGGATAACGCCGGATGGCCGCGAGCACCTTTATCTTTCGGAAAAAGCTGTTTTTGATGGCAGCGTGGCGATTCGTGGTGGCGTTCCCGTTTGCTTCCCCCAGTTTTCCGGGCTGGGCGATCTGCCCAAGCACGGTTTGGTCCGTACCCGGCTATGGTCGCTCGATACCGAGCGCTGTGCCGATGACTACGCGCTGGTGACGCTGGTGGTCAGCGATGACGAAACGAGCCGCGCCATCTGGCCGCACGCTTTTACCGCTGAAATTACCCTGATGCTGGAGGTTGACCGCATCGATATCGAGTTTTGCGTGACCAATACCGGCGGGGTGCCGTTTGAATTTACCGGCGCGCTGCACTCCTACCTGCGGGTGACTCAGGTTGAGGATGTTTCGCTTGAAGGTCTGTACGGTCATAACTACCGTGATGCCGCCAACAGTGACCAGATTGTTCGTGACAGCGGCATCGAATTGACCATCGACAACGAAGTGGATCGGGTTTATTACGATATCCAGCGACCGCAGCAGCTGAATGCCGGCAATCTCAGCCTGACCATCGAGAGCCAGGGCTTCCCCGATGTGGTGGTCTGGAACCCGTGGGTCGAACTATGTGCCGAGTTGAAAGATATGCCGGCCGATGGCTGGCGGCAGATGCTCTGCGTTGAGGCTGCCATCGCCCAGAATCCAATCAGCTTGCCGGCGGGTGAAGAGTGGTACGGGCGGCAGACGTTGGTTGCGATTTGAGGCTGCAATTCGATGCGACTGCTTGAATCCACTATTTGAACCTTTGATCCCGCCGGGTTTCGGATAACAGAATCCTCGGCTATTATAAAAATCATGCAAGCGCTGCTCCGGAAAATCTCCCGCATTGTGTTGTTGGTCCTGTTGGCCACCGTCTTCTCGCCGAGCTTCGGTTGGGAAGCGGCGGAAAGCATGGCCGCGCACGAGCACGCTTCCCCGGCGGCGCATCAATCGCATGGCGATGACCATCACGCCCCGGCGGCTGATTGCGAGGGGTGCCCGCAGCACGAGGCGGATGGTTGTGCCTCGACGCAGCACCATTGCTGCCCTGGTCATCAACTCGGGCATTTGCAGGGCGGTATTGTTGATGCGCTGCGCCTGCCCATGCCGGCACAGACGGCCGATCTCTCCGGCAATATTGTCAGTCGCTTCACCTCCCGCGTGCCGGAAGGACTTGAACGACCACCCAGAGTATCCGCCGTCTGAACGTCGGCGGAGTGCCAGCCTTATCTTGGTGTGTTTCCCCCTGATTTTTTGACAGCCCAGCCGGGCTGATCTGGCCTGCCGCCGGTTGTCTTTTTGACTCAGCCGGAGGAATCCCATGCGACGCTTTTTATGGATCGCGCTATTGCTGCTTGCCGCCCAACCGGTGCGCAGCGAACCGATACAAACCCTTGCCCAGGCCTATGCGGCTGCCTGGCAGCGCCAGCCTGTCGCTCAGGCGGTAGCCGAGCGTGAAAACGCCTTGCGCTCGCGCCGATTGGCAGCCGATGCATTGACGCCTGAGCCGCCCAGTATCGAACTGAAGGGGCGTACCGACCGCTTTAACCAGCAGCGCGGGGCGACGGAGCAGGAGATTGGTCTGGTGCTACCGCTCTGGTTGCCCGGTGAGCGGAGCGCCAGCCAAGCACTGGCCGAGGCCGAAATAGGGGCGCTTGGCGGTCGTATGGCGGCACTGCGCCTGCAATTGGCCGGCGAAGTGCGCGATGCCTGGTGGGGTTGGCAACTGGCCGGCAATGAACAGACGCTGGCCGCCGAACGCGTCGCGGCGGCACGCCGTTTGCAGAACGATGTGGCGCGCCGGGTTGCCGCGGGCGATCTTTCGCGGGCCGATCAGCATCAGGCGGCTGGCGCGCTGGCCGCTGCCGAGGCCCAGCAGGCCGAAGCCAGTGTGGTGCTTGAATCTGCCTGCTTTCGCCTGCAGTCGTTAACCGGTCAGTTGCCCAGCGCCGCCGGGCCGGTGCCGGAACCGCTGGTTGGCGAGCTGCCCGGCGTTGAATTAAGCGATGAACACCCCTTGCTGCGTGAATTGCAAGCGAAGGGCGATGTCTCGCGGCGCAGTCTTGAACTGACGCGGGCACGCAGCCGAAATAATCCTGAAATTGCGCTCGGTACCCGCCGGGAGAGGGCGATGACGGGCGATTTGATGGAGCAGACCTGGGCGCTCGCCTTGCGTATTCCGTTTTCGTCCGGTGCCCGCAACGATGCGCGGCTGGCTGAGGCCAATGCCGATCTGATCGAGAGCCGACTGCAGCTCGACCGTCAGGGCGAGCGGCTGGGCAATGAACGTGCCGCCGCTCAGGCCCAGCTTTTGGCTGCGCGCCAGCTGCTGGCGGCGGCCGAGCTGCGGGCGCAACTGGCTGCCGAGAATCGGGGCTTTTTTGACAAATCATTCCGCCTTGGGGAAACCGATTTGCCTACCCGCTTGCGTATTGAGCTGGAAGCCTTCGAGGCTGAACGACAAGCGAGCCGGGCGCGGATCAATCTGGCGCAACGAATTTCGGCCCAACGGCAGGCGCTCGGCCTGCTACCCGAATGAACAAGGATCACATCATGAAAATTCGACTGTTTTTCCGGTTGACCGTACGGCCAGCCGTTGCTTCTGTGGTCCTAGGGCCAGCAGTAGCTTTTATGGTCGCAGCATTGCTGCTGACGCTGCCATTTTCTGTCCAAGCCGCTGAATTGCCGCTCCCGATACCCGTTGTCGTGGCCGAAAGTGAAAGCTTTGAGGTCGTCGGCCGGCTGGACACCGAAGGATTCACGTTTTTCGTTGATCGGGCAGCGAGCAATGCGCCGGTGCTGAACGCGGCGCTGGAAGTGGAGCAGGGCGGCCGCAAGGCAAAGGCGCGTTTCCGTAACGAAAGCGGCGATTACCTGATCGACGATGCGGCATGGCTGCAGCCGCTGCGCCAACCTGGTGAATACGCACTGGCCTTTACCCTGGTGGCGGGAGACGAGGCTGATTTGCTCTCGGCCGATTTTGTCGTTGCCGGGGCGTCGACCGCAGCAACGGCCTTGCCAATGGCCGGCGGCTGGGCGGCAGGCGTTTCCGGGCTCACCTTGCTGCTTTTGCTGGGCGGGGCATGGTGGCGTCGCCGGGCGCGTGGAAAGGCGGTGGTCGCATGAATCACTTATCGAAGCTCTCGACATTAAGCGCCTTGTTGTTGGCGGTGAGCCTGCCGCTGGCTGCTCACGAAGGGCACGATCATGCCGACGAAAAGAAGGCGATAGTCAATCTCGGTAACGCGCCGCAGCGTTTGCCCGATGGTGGGGTTTTTCTGCCCAAATCGGCGCAGCGCAGCATGGGCGTTTTGACGCAGCCGGTCGGTGATGAGGAGATTCCGCGCATCGTCGAACTGGCCGGTCGGGTGATCATGGACCCGCACCTCGGCGGCCGTGTCCAGGCGATGATTCCCGGACGCATCGAAGCGGCCGGCGCGCACGGGCTGCCCTCGGCCGGCAGCAAGGTGCGCAAGGGGGATGTTCTGGCCTGGGTGGTGCCGTCCACCGGGCAGATCGAGCGTTCCAATCAGTCTGCCTTGCTGGCCGAATTGAAGGCCAGCCTGGCGTTGGCCGAGAAGCGCGTCCATCGTTTGAACGAGCTCGCTGACACCATTCCACGCAAGGAAATCGAGATTGCCGAGAGCGATGTCGCGAGTTTGCGTGGGCGCATTGCCGCCGTCGGGGGCGGTTTGTCCAGCCGCGAGGCGTTGCTGGCGCCCGTTTCCGGCGTGATCGCGGCGAGCAATGCGGTAGTCGGCCAGGTGGTTGAACCGCGCGAGCTGATTTTCGAGATTATTGACCCGGATGGCCTGCACGTTGAAGCCAGCGCCTATGAAACCCTGGCGCTTGAGGATGTCGCTGCCGCCACCGTGGCGGTCGGTGAGCGTTCGGTGCCGCTCAATTTTATCGGCGCCAGCCGCCGCCTGCGGGAGCAGGCCCTGCCGCTTATGTTCGAGAATCATGCCGTCGGTGCCGGGTTGGCTTTACCGCTGGGCCAGCCGGTGAAAGTGCAGGTGCGCATGAAGTCGGTTGTGCGCGGCTTGCCGGTGCCGATGGCGGCGCTCAGTCGCAATACGGCGAATGAGGTGATCGTCTGGGTCAAGGATGCGCCTGAACGTTTCACGGCACGCCCGGTCCAGATCACGCCACTCGACGGCGTCCGCGTGGTTATTTCGCGCGGTTTGAAATCCGGTGAGCGCGTCGTGGTGCAGGGCGCCTCATTGATCAGCCAGATTCGCTAGGAGCCCCGATATGTTCCAGTGGCTCGTCGAAAAAAGTCTCGCCAACCGGCTTTTTGTGCTGGCGGTCAGTGTTGTGCTGATGGCTTATGGGGCGTTTCAGGCCGGGCGTTTGCCGGTCGATGTCTTTCCTGATCTCAACAAACCGACCATCACGTTGATGACGGAAGCCGGCGGCATGGCCCCGGAAGAGGTCGAGCAGTTGATCAGCTTTCCGCTCGAAACCGCAATGAGCGGCCTGCCCGGCGTGGCCGGCATCCGTTCAGTGTCGAGCGCCGGCTTGTCCTTCCTTTATGTTTCCTTTGACTGGGGCGTCGATATCTACCGGGCGCGGCAGATGGTCAGCGAGCGGCTGGCCGGTCTGGAGGCGGCCTTGCCGGTCGGCGTTTTGCCGCGCATGGGGCCGGTGTCATCGATCATGGGCGAGATCATGCTGATAGCGATGCCGGTTGCCGTGCCGGATGGTGACCCGAAACAGGTGCGCGAATACGCCGACTGGGTGCTGCGCCCGCGCCTGCTGGCAATCTCGGGGGTCTCGCAGGTCATCCCGATTGGTGGCGAGGTGCGGCAGTTCCAGGTGCAGCCCGATACCCGGCGCATGGCCGATCTCGGCATTTCGCTCGAACAACTGGAAAGCGCCTTGAAGGGCTTTGCCGCCAATACTTCGGGCGGCTTTCTCGAACTCAATGGCCGCGAATACCTGATTCGTCACCTCGGGCGCAGTGCCCGGCTCGATGACCTGAAAAATCTGGCGCTGACCGCCCGGGCCGGCCAGGCGATCCTGCTTCGGCAGGTTGCCGAGGTCGGTTTCGCGGCGGCGATCAAACGGGGCGATGGTGGTTTCAATGGCGCTTCGGCGGTCATTCTCAGTATTCAGAAGCAACCGACGGCGGATACGGTCGACCTGACAAAACGCATCGAAAGCGCGATTGCCGATCTCAAGCCCAGCCTGCCCAAGGGCATTACCGCGCCGCAAGTCATTTTCCGCCAGGCCGATTTCATCGAGGCTTCCATCGGCAATCTGGAGGCGAAACTGCTGCTCGCTTTCTGTCTGGTCGCCGCCATCCTGTTCTTTTTTCTCGGCAACTTCCGGACGATGCTGATCTCGCTGACCGCCATTCCGTTATCGATCCTGATCGCCATCCTGGTCTTCAAGTGGCTCGGTCTGTCGATCAACACCATGACGCTGGGCGGGCTGGCGATTGCCATTGGTGAGCTGGTCGATGATGCGGTGGTCGATGTCGAAAACATCCTGCGCCGGCTGCGTGAAAAGGCCGCCCGCGGCGAGCCGTATTCGATCCGTGCGACGGTGGTCGCCGCCTCGCTGGAGGTGCGCACCGCCATCGTCTATGCAACGCTGATCATCGCGCTCGTCTTCGTGCCGCTCTTTGCGCTACCCGGCATTGAAGGCCGGCTGTTTGTGCCGCTCGGCATCGCCTACATCGTTTCGATCCTCGCTTCGCTGGCGGTTTCCGTGTTGCTGACACCCGTGCTTTGCGCCTATCTGCTGCCCGGTCTGGTTTCCCAAAAGCATCGCGAAACCCGGCTGGTCTCTTGGCTGAAAGGGCATTACGCCGGGGCGTTGCAGCGGGTGCTCGCCGCCCCGCGCCTGCCCGTGGTGCTGGCCGGCTGTGCCGTGGTACTGGCGATGGCGACCATCCCCTTCTTCCCGACCAGCTTCCTGCCGCCGTTCAATGAAGGCTCGATCACGCTCGGCATGCGCCTCAATCCGGGGGCGACGCTGGCCGAATCGATTCGTATCTCCAGCATGGCCGAAAGCGCCCTGCGCGGCGTCCCGGAAATCGGGAATATCGGCCGTCGGACCGGGCGTGCTGAACTGGATGAACATGCCGAAGGCGTCCATGTGTCGGAGCTGGAAATCAGTCTCAAGCCCGAGGGGCGCAGCAAGGAAGCAATCTATGCCGACATTCGCCAGCGCCTGAAGGATCTGCCGGCGACGATCAACCTCGGGCAACCGATCTCGCATCGCATCGACCACATGCTGTCCGGCGTGCGGGCGCAAGTCGCCATCAAGATCTTTGGCGAGGATCTCGACACCCTGCGCGCCCAAGCTGGTTTGCTGCGCGAACGGCTGGCGAAAGTGCCCGGGCTGGCCGACCTCGAAATCGAAAAACAGGTACTGGCGCCACAGATCAAGGTGCGCGTCGATTTCGACGCCGCCGCCCGCTACGGTATTTCAACGGCGCAACTGACGCGGACGCTGCAAACCCTGGTCGATGGCGAGAAAGTGACGCAGATTGTCGAAGGCAACCGGCGTTTCGATCTGGTCGTTCGTCTGCCGGAAAGTGCCCGTTCGCTGGAGGGCCTGAAAGGCCTGCTGATCGAAACGCCGGGTGGGCGCGTGCCGCTTTCAATGCTGGCCAGTATCGAGGACGCCGATGGCCCGAACCAGATCACCCGCGACGACGGCCGGCGGCGCATCGTCATCGCCGCCAACGCCCACGGCCGGGCGCTTTCCGATGTGGTGGCCGATCTGCGTACAGCCATCGCCGAATTCCCCCTGCCGGAAGGTTATTTCATCACCCTCGGCGGCCAGTTCCAGGCGCAGGAAGAAGCGGCCAAGCTCATTTCACTGCTCGCCATCGGCTCGGCAGCACTGATTTTCATGGTGCTGTTCAGCCGCTATCAGTCGGCAGTGCTGGCTTCCCTGATCATGGCCAACGTGCCATTGGCACTGGTCGGCAGTGTCGTCGGCCTGTGGCTATCAGGCCAGCCGCTCTCGATCGCGGCGCTGATCGGCTTCATTACGCTGGCCGGTATTTCGACGCGCAACGGCATCCTGAAAATCAGTCATTACCTCAACCTGATGCGTTTTGAAGGTGAAACCTTCACGCCGGCAATGATCGTCCGCGGCTCGCTGGAACGCCTGACACCCGTGCTGATGACTGCGCTAGTCGCGGCATTCGCACTATCCCCACTGCTTTTTGAAGCCGAACAGCCGGGCACCGAAATCCTGCACCCGGTCGCCGTCGTCATTTTTTCCGGCCTGATCAGCTCGACGCTGCTCGACACCTTTATTACCCCCGCCTTGTTCTGGCTGTTCGGCCGCGAAGCCGCCGAACGTCTGGCCAGACAAGACCTCAACGAAGCCCTTTGATTCACTTTCACCCAGGAGAAACCCATTATGACCAAAACCCTCAAGACATTGCTCCTCGCCCTAGTCCTCAGCACCTACGGCAACGCCGCGCTGGCCCACGCCGAACACGGCCAGCCGCAACACGGCGGCGTCGTCGCCGAAGCCGGTGAAATGCAATTCGAAGTTGTCGGCAAGGATGGCCAACTGACCGTTTACCTCAGTAACCACGGCAATCCAGTGCTCGCTACCGGCGCAACCGGCAAGCTCACCGCATTGGTCGGCACCGCCAAAAGCGAGTTCGACCTGAAAGCGGTGGGCGATAGCCACCTGCAAGGATCGGGAAGCATTCCAGCCGGGGCCAAGCTGCTGATCAGCGTCCAGTGGCCGGGTAAGAAACCTTTGCAGGCGAGGGCGGTGATGCGTTGAAGGCTGAATTTGCTTGATAAATCGTAATCGAACGATTACGATTTATCCATGTATTCAATCTAACCTCTACCTGAATTTACGGCATGGCTCAGTGGTCTGAAGGTCAAACCGACGCTAATTCGGTTAGCCCGTCGACTGGACAAAGTTCAGCGCGGCATCCTCGGTGACGTGAAGGCTGTCGGCAATGGCGTATTCGAGATGCGGGAACATTTTGGTCCGGGTTGGCGCATGTATTACGTGCAGTGGGGAGCGGTTCTGATCGTGATGCTTGGTGGCGGCGATAAGTCGACGCAGGCCGCCGATATCGCCCAAGCCGTGAAGTTGGCGGCGACAATCAAGGAGTAATTGCGATGACAAAGAAAATCGATCCGGCAAACCTGCCCGAATTTGACCTGGCCGAATATCTGGATAGCGAAATCGCTATTTCGGAGTACCTGAACCAGACCATTGCCGATGGTGACATGGCAGAACTGGCACATGCGCTGGGCGTGGCTGCCCGAGCCCGAGGCATGACAGAAGTAGCCAAGGCCTCCGGTATCACACGCGAAGCCTTGTACAAGGCGCTACGCCCGAACGCCAGCCCGCGTTTTGAAACCGTCAGCAAGGTATGTGCAGCGCTCGGTGTGCGGCTGGTGGCTCAGCCGATTCACTGATGAGTGAATCGGCAACGAAAGGGCGATTCTGGTGTGCTGCGGTCAACCGGAAAAATAGCCAAAATTTCAGGTCGACCGTAACAAGCTGAAATAGGTTATGACCTTTGCACTCGAACAACATAACTGAGGTTGATGTGTCATTGAAGTTTGCGCGCCACGGATAGCAGGCTGGTGTCAACTTTGAAGTCTAACAACGCCAGGCGCATTTTGTTAGTGCCCTGCCAAGGCGCGGACGACGCCGCGGAACAGGTAATCCTTGACCTTCTGCTCCAGCGGCAATGCGTCGAAGGGCACCAGGCAGGGATG
>ERZ795044.4041-NODE-4041-length-12165-cov-14.565979_pt1 | contig 12165 bp, 11 predicted proteins | sample MGYA00375128_ERZ795044 | MGnify/ENA primary metagenome ERZ795044 (study PRJEB30173, sample SAMN05720213) | anaerobic digester metagenome | isolation source: active sludge of municipal wastewater-treating anaerobic digesters | place: USA | collected 2014-12-22 ... | reverse complement strand
CGCCAGACCGGGCGACACCGTCCACAGCGCGCCGGCCACCAGCGAAGCCGGAAGGTAGAGCATACCGGTTACAAAGTTGTACACGCCCACAGCCGTGGCGCGACGCTCGGGCTCCAGGTCGGCAATGAAAGCCTTGCTTTGTGACTCGTCGATGGAATAGAAAAAACCATAGAACGCGAACGCCACAGTGATTTCCCAGCGACTGGTGGCAAATACCAATCCCAGATTGATGAGCCCATACAGCGTATAGCCCAGCACGATGATGCGGCTGCGGCCCACGCGGTCGCCCAGCTTGCCTACCAGCGGCGCGGCCATCACGCAGGTGGTGTTGAACAGGGCATAGAGCAGCACAATCTGCGCCACGCTGAAACCTGCATCGTGCGCCTTCAGCAACAAAAACCCCAGACTGAAGTAGGCCAGTGCAAAAATGCCGGCTGGCAACAGAAAGCGTTTGAAAGCCGGGCTCAGGGCCTGCCAGTTCTGGCTGATGCTTTCACGCTCATGCGGCGCACCGGGCTGGTCCGTGATGCGTGTCAACACCAGCACACTGATCACCGCCGGAACAAACGCCACCCAGAACAGGGTCTGATAGGTTTGCGCGGACTCACCCAGCCATGACAGCAGCCCGTACGCAATCAGTGGCCCCACCACCGCGCCGGCCTTGTCCAATGCCTTGTGCACACCAAATGCATAGCCACGTGTGGCCTGTCCGGCGATGGACGACAGCCAGGCGTCGCGTGGCGGCCCGCGAAAGCCCTTGCCCAGCCGCTCGATCACACGGAAGACGCTCAGGCCGGGAATGGAGTTGCTCACCAGCAGAATGGTTTTAGCCAGCGTGGAGAAACCATAACCTGCCATGACGAAGCCCTTGCGCTTGCCATTGCGGTCCGACAGCCAGCCGGCGAAGTAGTTCAGCGATGAGGCCGAAAAGTCTGCCAGCCCTTCGATCAATCCAAGCAACGCGCTGGACGCGCCCGCAACGGTGGTGAAAAAAACTGCGAACACGGCAAAAATCATTTCCGAACTGAGGTCGGTCAGAAAGCTGACCAGCCCCAGCTTGAGGACGTCGGGGTGGATTCGTGGTTCTTTCTCTTGGGTGATCATGCGGGTTGCTCGCCATCGCTTGGGCGTTCATGTTTACATGGCATCTGGAAAGGCGCAAGCTTGGCTGCCCAGGGGATGCAGCGCACGTGACTTATGTCAAAGACACTATTTGCGCAATGGCTAGCATTTCAAGAGGAGGTGACCTGTGACGATTCACGCGATGAGCCCGGTTGACGCCGCCTGGTACCACATGGACGGGCCCGCCAACCCTGCCGTGATAACCGGCATTTTGCTGACGAAGCGGCCACTTGACTTTGAGAAGGTGCGAGCGGTCTATCAGGAGCGGATCGTTCAGTTCGACCGGTTTCACCAGCGTGTGGTGGAACGCGGCTTCCCGCTGGCTACGCCGCACTGGGAAGACATGCCGCATTTCGACATTGACCAGCACATGCATCACATTGCGCTGCCCGCGCCCCGCGATCAGGCCGCCCTGGGCACCCTGATCACTGATCTGGCAAGCACACCGCTGGACCACACGCAGCCGCTGTGGCAGGTGTATGTGGTCGATGGGGTAAACGGTGGCAGCGCCCTCATCATGCGCTGCCATCACTGCATCGCTGACGGAACGGGGATGCTGACGGTCCTGCAACGGCTGTACGACACCACGCCCGATGGCTCCAGGCCAAAGGTGCCTCAAAAGCAGGTTCCAAAGGCCAGCAAGTCCAAGCCGGCCAGCGCCGGGCTGTTTGCCAATGCTTTTGACACCATTGAAAGCGCCGCCCGCGATGCGCTGGCCGTGGCTGCATCGGCAGTGGATGTGGTCATGCATCCCCAGCAGGTCATTGACAAGGCGGCGCTGGTGCTCGGTGGGGCCGGCATGCTGTTGTCTGAATTGATCAAGCCGCCCGATCCGCAGTCCCCGCTCAAGGGTGAATTTGCACTGAGAAAGCACGTCGCCTGGTCCAGACCGGTTGCCATCAAGGACATCAAGGCCATCGGCGTCCGTCATGACGCCAAGGTAAACGATGTGCTGGTGGCCGCCATGACGGGGGCACTGCGCAAGTACCTGAAACAACGCGGCGTCGATGTGAACCACACCACCGTGCGCGCCATGGTGCCGGTTGATTTAAGGCCGCCTGAGCGGTTTGGTCAACTGGGCAATGAATTTGGGCTGGTCATCCTGGATCTGGCGGTGGCCAGTGCGCGGTCTGACCAGCGCCTGGCGCTCACGAAACTGCGGATGGACGCGCTCAAGCGATCGCCCGAGCCCGTGGCCATGCGGCTGCTGATGGACATTTTCGGGCGCGGGCCGAAAGCAGTGGAAGATGTCGCCAACCTGGTATTTGGCAGCAAAACCAGCGTGGTGATGACCAACGTGGCCGGCCCGCGCGAGACCCTGTATCTGGCTGGCGTGCCCATCGACCGCATGGTGTTCTGGGTGCCGCACCCGGGGCGTCAACTGGGCATGGGTATCAGTATCATGAGTTACCGGGGCATGGCCTCGCTGGCGGTGATCGCCGACGCGCGGCTGGTGCCTGACCCGGAGGTGATCACCGACTTGTTCAACCAGGAATTTGAAACGCTGCTTGCCCGTTCATGAGCCCCGAGCCCGCCGCTACCGACCTTGCTGGCAAAGAGAAAGAGTTCCGCATCCTGGCACTGTCGGGTGGCGGCTATCTGGGTGTGTTCACGGCGGCACTGCTGGCCGATCTGGAAGAAAAGGTGGGCGAGCCGCTGGGCCGGCGTTTTGATCTGATTGCGGGGACGTCCGTGGGTGGCATTCTGGCGGTGGCGCTGGCCTTCGAGTTGCCCATGCGGGAGATATTGGGTCTGTTTCTGGATCGCGGTGATCAGGTGTTCTCGTCTCGCGCTTTGCCCAAAGGAGCCGTATCAAGGCTGATTGACCTGACCCGTTCGGTGATGGGGCCCAAATACGATGGCATGGCGCTGCGCGAGGCACTCACGGAATACCTGGGTGACGCGAAGCTGGGCAAGGCGTTGCACCATGTGGTCATCCCGTCGGTAAACGTGACGCGCAGCCACACCAAGGTGTTCAAGACGCCACATGGCCCTGCTTCAAAAGGCGATGAGCGGGTATTGGCCGTGGACGTTGCCATGGCCACCAGCGCGGCACCCGCTTACTTTCCTTCCGTGGAAATCAACGGCGAGCTGTTCGCAGACGGCGGCATGTTTGCCGTGGCCCCGGATCAGGTGGCGCTGCACGAGGCCGAGCATTTTATGGGCGTTGATCCGGACCGTGTGCGGATGCTCTCCATCGGCACGGGTACGTCGGGCTACCAGCCGGCGGAGGGCGTGACGGATGACTCGGGCGCGGTGGGCTGGCTGTCGGACGGCCGGCTGCTGCTGACACTGATCTCGGTCCAGCAGCAGCACGTGCAGGCCATGATGGAGGACCGGCTGCGCAACCGGTACCTGCGCCTGGATGCGCCCTGGCCGCCGCACGCCGGGCTGGGCATTGACGTGGCTACTGCCGACAGCGCCCGTTTGCTGACCACCATGGCGCACGGCACCTTGCAGGACGTGAATGCGCGACGGCTGGAGAGTTTTCTAAGCCGATGACATGCTTTTGACAACCATCAAATTGCTATATATTTAATAGCTTATTGCGCATATTGCAAAAGGGCTGGAGGCCAATTTCGCCTAGAATTCAGGCCATGACCCACGCCACTGTTACCCAGCGCCAGGCCTTTTTCCAGCAGCACGGCATTCGTGACGTTGAATGCATCTTCCCTGACATTTCAGGCTACCCGCGCGGCAAGCTGATGCCTGCGAACACGTTTGCCACCGGTGGCGAATTGCGCATCTGCCAGGCCATTCCGATGCAGGCCGTGACGGGTGACTACTCGTACAACCCGATCTTCCCGGATTCTGACCCTGACGTGCGGCTGGTGCCCGACTACAGCACGCTGAAACTCTCGCCATGGGCCAGTGCGCCGCGCGCTGTGGCCATTCACGATTGTGTGGAACTGGACGGCAGGCTCTGTGAGTTTGCGCCGCGCAGCATCCTGAAAAACGTGATCGCACGCTACACCGAACAGGGTCTCACGCCCGTGGTGGCGCCCGAGATCGAGTTTTACCTGACTGCGCCCAACGCTGACCCGGCCCAGCCTTTGCAGGCACCCGCCATGCGTGGTGGGCGCGCCGAGGTCGGGCAAAGCGCCTTCAGCCTGAACCTGCTCAACGAACTCAGCACCTTCTGGGACGAATTCCGTGATGCACTGGTCACGCTGGGCGTGCAGGCCGACACGTGGATTCATGAAGTTGGCCCCACGCAATACGAGATCAACCTGATGCACGGTGATCCGGTAGCCGTGGCAGACCAGGCTTTTCTGTTCAAGTACGCAGCCAAGGAGATTGCCATCAAGCACGGGCTGAACGCCGTCTTCATGGCCAAGCCGATTGCCGGTGCGGCCGGCAGCTCCATGCACCTGCACCAGAGCGTGGTCGATGCCAGCGGGCGCAACATTTTCAGTCTGGACGATGGTGCAGAGGCACCCAGCTTCCGGCACTTCATCGCCGGGCTGCAGACCTTCGTGCCCGACCTGATGCTGATTTACGCACCCTTCATCAACTCGTATCGGCGCTATGTGTCGGGCAGTCAGGCACCCGTGAACGTGCAGTGGGGTTACGACAACCGTACCACGGGCCTTCGCATACCCGCCAGCGGGCCCGCCGCGCGCCGCGTGGAAAACCGCCTCGCCGGGGCAGATGCCAACCCCTATCTGGCCATTGCCGCTTCACTGGCAGCGGGTCTCGCCGGCATGGACGACAAACTGGAGGCGTCGGAGCCCATTGCCAGCAACGGCTACCACGAGTCACATACCCTGCCACGCAGCTTTGTTGCGGCTCAGGAACAGATGGCCGGCAGCGCGCAAAGCCGGCGCCTGCTGGGTGATGATTTCGTCACCGCTTACTGCGCGGTGAAGGCGCTGGAATACGAGAGCTTCCAGAACGAGATCAGCGCCTGGGAGCGCCGGTATCTGCTGCCGCAGGTGTAGAGAAATCGACTAGCCGCCGACCAGCCCCTTCTTGAGACTGCCGTCAACCGGCTTGTCACCAATCCAGATGCGCAGCACGGCGGTGAAGAAGTCTTCGCCGGGAATCACGGTGCCCCGTGGCTGCCCGCCCTCCATCACCCGTGTACCGGTGCCGGGAATGAACTCGAAAAGGATGACGGCACCCTTCTTGGCCTCACCTACGGCCTTCAGGTTGGCATTCAAGGCGTCGATTTGCGGTTTCAGGCTATTGAACTGCGCTTCGGTATGGTTGTCGCGCAAGCCATCATTCAGCGCGCCCGCAAAGGTTTCGGCATCCACGTTGCGCAACATGGTGATGGCAACGCGGCGCGCGCCCTTTTGGGCCAGCAGTGCAGCAGCGTCATTTGCCTTCTGGGGAACATACAGGCCTGCAACATAGACCTTGAAGATGGCCCGCGTTCGCAGCCCCGCACCATTGAGTTGCAAGGTGGTGCCGCCGACCTGGGCCGTAGGCTCGAACTTCACGCCTTCAATCTCGACCGGCTGTGCAGTGGCCGCCATAGCGGCCACTGCCAACACCGATGCGGCCACTAGCCGCACTGCCAAATTGCTCATGGTCTGTCTCCTGTTGTTGGAGACCCCAGTATAGAGACTGGCCGACCCCTGCGCAGTCCTCAAAAACGGGTACTGACCGCCAGGCTGACAACGCCAGAATCGCCAACATACGCGTGATACCTGATTTTGTTGCCGTAAGCGCTGGTTTGCGCAAAGTTCCATTGGGCCATCAGGTTACGCCCCGAGATGTCATAAGCAATATTGACCTGGCCCTCGGCAAATGAGGCCAGCGGAATACCCAGCCGTGCCTGATCCACGTCCTGATTCGCGTTGAAGACAACGAGATAGTCTTTCACGGACGCTTCCAGCTTCATTCTGGAGTCCCGGACCTGGGAGGTAAGCAGTTTGTCGGCGTCCTGTGCAAAGGATGCCTGAGACACAACTGCAAGGAAAAGCAGCGCAAGGATGGCGGACAGTGGCTTCATGATGTTCTCCCGGGAACGTGAATTCACTATCGCATGCAGCCACCGGGATGAAAAGCAGTTGAAGCCACGCATCAGGTAAGCATTTCAGCGGTTCTGTAACCTGAGGTTTCAGCTGTTTGTGCTGCACTCTGGGTTAGCATGATCGCCTGACCTTTCAAATCAAGCCCATGCTCAGTTCGCTACAGCAATCCCGGTACCAGCAGAACGGTTACCTCGTGTTGCCAAATTTCAAAACCGTGGCCGAAATCGCCGCCCTGCGCGCGCGGGCCGGGGAAATCGTGGACGCGTTTGACCCATCGGAGAACATCTCGATCTTCACCACCCAGGAACAGGACCGCCGGGTGGACGACTACTTTATGGGTTCGGCCGACAAGGTGCGCTGCTTTTTTGAGGGAGAGGCGTTTGATGCTGCGGGTCAGCTCAAGCAGGACAAGTCGCTGTCCATCAACAAAATAGGTCATGCCATGCATGACCTGGATCCCGTATTTGACCGCTTCTCGCGGGGCCACGGCATGGCCGAACTGGCCGCAGATCTGGGTCTGAAGCAGGCGCAGATCTGGCAGTCAATGTACATCTTCAAACAGCCCGGCATTGGCGGTGAGGTGCGCTGGCATCAGGACGCCACGTTTTTTGACACCACGCCCATCACGGTGACCACATTCTGGTTTGCGCTGGAAGACGCCACTCTGGACAACGGATGTCTGTGGGTGGAGCCCGGTGGTCACCGCGGCCCGTTGCGCGAGCGTTTTGTCAAAACAGGAAATGCAGCTGCCAGCATCGAAAAGCTGGACGCCACGCCCTGGCCTGACGACCAAACCGCGATTCCTGTGGAAGTGAGTGCCGGCACACTGGTGGTGTTTCACGGTCTGCTGCCGCATTACAGCGCGCCAAATCGTTCATCCGTTTCGCGCCACGCCTACACGTTGCACGCCACCGATGCCGCGTCGGTCTATTCGTCTAAAAACTGGTTGCAGCGCACGGCAGATATGCCGGTGCGCGGGTTCCAGGCGCGCTCGTCTCAACGGTGATGCAAGCCCGTCGGGCACCCAGTGCTTAATGCTTGAACTTGCCGTCGCGCTCGATGATGGTCAAGTCGGTAAAGCTTGAGCCTTGATGGTCCTTGGCGCTGTAAGTCACGGAAAAGCCGCCAAAGTCGAAGTCGCGCAAAGTCTCCAGACCGGCAATCAGGGACTCCCGGCTGGGGGTGCGGCCAGCGCGACGCAGCCCTTCAACCAGCACACGGGCGGAGAGATAGCCCTCCAAGCTCGTAAAGTCAAAGTCACTGTGGCCGGACTCCGTCATGTGCTGCTGGTAGTCACGTACCACCGCGCTCCTGCTGGAGTATGGAAACGGCACCACCTGCGAGATCACCACGCCCCGCCCAGCCTCACCCAGCTCATCGGCGAGTGCTTTGGAGCCAACAAAACTGACGTTGAAGAATTGCCCGCCATATCCCTTGCCACGCGCCTGTTTGATGAAGGCCGCGCAGGATTTGTAGGCACTGATCTGCACCACGACGTCAGGCTGCGCCTTCAGGATGTCGTCCAGCGCCTTGCTCACATCCACGGTGTTGCGTTCCACGGTACTTACGGCTACCGGCATGAGCTGGCGCTTGGCCAGGGCACGCATCACACCCTCAAGCCCGGCCTTGCCGTAGGCATCGTTCTGGTAAAACACCGCAATTTTTTTCATTCCCATCGTGGAGACGTGCTGCACGATACGTTCGGTTTCATCAAAATAACTGGCGCGCACGTGAAAGACATTGCGGTTGAAGGGTTCACGCAATGCCTGCGCGCCGGTGAACATGCCAATCAGTGGCACCTTCTCTGCGGTAATGACCGGTAGTGCCGCCAGACCCGTCGGGGTGCCCACCGAGCCCGCCAATGCAAATACCCTGTCTTCCTTGATTAACGCCTTCACTGCGGCGACGGCTTTCTCGGGCTCATAGCCGTCGTCGCGCGTTACGAGTTTGATCACGCGCCCGTTGATACCCCCTTGCGCATTGACGGTCTTGAAGTAACTCTGCATGCCCATCTGCATGCGCAGACCCAGTTGAGCCGCCGGCCCGGTGGTGGCGGCAAACTGGCCGATAACGATTTCGGTGTCCGTCACGCCATTTTCGGCCAGCGCCGGTGAGACTGCCACGGCCAAAGCCGAAGCCAAGACAAAGAGATGCTTAGACAGGTACATGATTCTCCCGACCATAAAGATCCAACAAGGGCCTAGTGTCGCCAGAAAGTTCAGCCAGACCGGTCATGTTCGCACGGATAGCCATCTTTTCGATCTCAAGACCGTTGCGTAAATGCATACAGCCCCTGCGGCGATCCGCGCGGCCGCGTCGTCTGGTCAGGTCGCCACCATCGGCGCAAACCGGGAGACGCCCAGCACGGCCTCGCCGCGTTCGGGTTGCACCGGCGCAACCTGATTGCGTCCACCGCGCTTGGCCTCATACAGCGCCCGGTCTGCCGTTTGAACCAGCACATCCAGCGTCGCGGTCTGGCCGGCATCGGCACACGCGACACCTACGCTGACGGTGACCCGCACTGCTTCCGATAGCACACGCAACTGCGCCAATCCGGCGACTGCTTCACGCACCCGCTCGGCCAGATGGTGAGCATGGTCGCGATGCGTATTGGGCAACAGCACCACAAACTCTTCACCACCCCAGCGTGCCAGCAGATCGGTGGTGCGCAGTGCCTGAGCGCAGCACTGGCTGATTTCAATCAGCACCTGATCGCCCATGCTGTGGCCATGCAGGTCATTGATGCGCTTGAAGTGGTCCACATCCAGTATCAGCAGGGCCATCGGCAACTGGTGCCGCTGCGCCAGATGCAGCTCGCGCTGCACACCCTGCAAAAAATGCCGCCGGTTGCTCAATCCGGTGAGGCTGTCGGTCATGGAGAGTGCGTGTGCCCGACTACGCGCCTGCTCCAGTGCAACTGTCAGAGAAAAGATGACGGCGCCAGTGATCAGCGTCATCGGCAACGGAACCAGCAAGGAAATGTAAAAGGCCGATCCCATCTCCTGATGGCCCAGAAAGCGCAGGAAAAGCGAGGTCAGCGCCAGCGAGCCCAGCGACGCACACGTGCTGAACAGCAGCGTGGTTTGCCAAACACCCAGTCGCACCACACTCTGAGAGAAACGCCGCAGAAGCGGTGTCAACTCAAGCGGCTCCGTATGCGAAGACGGGGAATTGGGCATAACCGGCGATTATCTGGCCCGTTCGTTGGCCGCGTCAACGCGTTTTCACGAGGCTTGCGCCATATGGCCTGCAAGACCGGCAGGGTCCGTAGCCAAGCCACCGCCATAGTCCCTATCAATCCATTAGCCAAATCCAATTGGCCTAGTTAATACATATTGCCTACCATTCGTCCTGTGCTGATAGAAAACCTCTACCAGTAGATCCTTCAACCTTCAGGAGCCCACGATGACTGCTACACAACAACGCCCCGAGATCAAGACCATGGCCAACCTCGAATCCGCCTTTGCTGGCGAGTCGATGGCCCATATCAAGTACCGCTATTTCGCGAAACTGGCCCGCGAAATGGGTGACGAAGACACCGCCCGCACGTTTGAGGAAACTGCTGACCAGGAAGTAATGCACGCCTTTGGCCACCTGGATCTGCTCTACCCCAAGGCCACCATGACACCGGCCAAGGCGCTGCAAATCGCCATCGACGGCGAGACTTATGAGTACACCGAGATGTACCCCGGCTTCCGTAAAACCGCTGAAGCTGAAGGACACGCTGCGGCTGTAGCCGAGATGGACGAGCAGATTGAAGAGAGCAAGGTGCACGCGGCCCAGTTTCGGGCCACGCTGGAAAAAGCACAAAAACGCTTCGCCGCGCTGGCCAAAGTGGAAGAACGGCACGCCAACCACTACAAAGCCCAGTTGGCCAAGGTAACGGCTTGACTGGTCAGGCAGTTCAGTTGCTATATATTTAATAGCTGGTTGCGCATATTCCACAAGGGTCAAGGCCCGATTTATTCATTAAAATTTCAGGAAACCACATGAAAACATACCTTTGCATTGTTTGCGGCTTTATCTACGACGAGGCCGTTGGCCGCCCCGAAGACGGCATAGCGCCCGGCACCAAATGGGCCGACGTGCCCGAGAGCTGGGCTTGCCCGGACTGCGGAGTCGCCAAGGCAGACTTTGAGGCGGTGGAGATCTGAGCGCCACGTTACAAGTTGTAACGGTTGATACGCTGGCGGACAGGATTACCCGGACTTCGGTGCGATTTCGGGTCTATCCTTGAGCCAGGCTATCAATTTAGAGAGGCGAGAGGCGTGCGATCGAGTTCTGTGAAAAAAATGCAAATGTCGTTGATTGCAGCGGTAGTCGCCTCTTTGGTGGCCTGCGGTGGTGGTGGTGCAGCCACGCCCGTAGCGGCGGTTGGCGGAACGCCAACGCCAACGCCAACGCCAACGCCAACGCCAACGCCAACGCCAACGCCAACGCCGACCCCGACTCCATCAAATGTAATTTCTGCCAATCCGGGCAATTACCTCACGTTGCTGGCCGCGCTCAAGCCTGGCGATACCCTGTTGCTTGCGCCTGGCAATTACGGTGTGGACAGCAATGGGAATGACACTGGCAGCCCACCTGGCCTCCCGCTGTTTGGCATCAACGGCACGGCCACGGCGCCGATCACGATCACCGGCCCCGAGAGTGGGCCGCGGCCGGTTCTCCTGGGTAGATCGACTCATAACACCGTCCGTATTGATGGCTCCAGCTACGTCGTTGTGCGCAATATTGACATCAACAATCGTGGACTGGGTGCGCCCGGCGTCGCCTCGCAAGGCGTTTCGCATCACATCACGCTGGAGAACCTTTATATCCACGGCGTCGGTGACAGCCAGCAGACTGTCGGCATCGCGGCCAACAGTGCGCCCACGTGGAACTGGACCATCCGTAACAACCAAATCATCGGTGCCGGCACCGGGATGTACCTCGGGAATTCCGACGGCAATGCCCCCTTCGTGGCCGGCCTGATAGAACACAACCTGATTCGCGACACCATCGGCTACAGCATGCAGATCAAGCACCAGACTGTCTGGTCTTCAGTCCCGGCTGGCATGCCGACCGGCACCACCACGACGGTCGTCCGTCACAACGTGTTTTCCAAGTTGAGCAGCTTCGTCTCGGCGGATGGCGCGCGGCCCAACTTGCTGGTGGGCGACCAGCCCCCCAGTGGGCCCGGCTCCGGGAATGGCTTCGAGATTTACGGCAATTTCTTCTGGCAAAACCCGACTGAAGCGCTATTTCAGGGCGAGGGCAACATTGCGTTTCACCACAACCTGATGGTCAACGCCTCCGGCCCGGCAGTCGTCATTCAGCGGCACTACGGCTCTGTGCGCAACGTGCGGATCTTCGCCAACACCATCGTGGCGCGCGACAACGGAATTTCCGTCACCGGTGGTCAATCCGGAACAACTCAGCGCGTGGCCGGCAATGCGGTGTTCGCCGCAAACCCGGTCAGCATCAGCGGGGCCGATGCCGCTCAAATTGACAATGTCACGGGTAGCCAGGCCGCAGCCGCGACCTATCTCAACAATCCTGGCGCCGCATTGGGCCAGCTTGATCTTTATCCAAGAGTTGGCCAATTGCAGGCCCCTGCGCTCAACACGAGCGGGCTGAGCGCTTACGCCGACTGGAACCGCGATTTCAATGGAACCGGTGACTCCTGGACGACGCGCGGCGCTTACGCCGGCACCGGGACGAATCCAGGCTGGCAGCCGCAGTTGGCGATTAAGCCCTGACAGGGCGAAATGCTCTCCTTGTCGCTACAACGACACGGAGTAGTTCACCGCTTGCGCAACCCCAGCCACATCACAGCACCCACCACCAGCAAGGCGCCGCCAATCTGAACCGGGGCAATGGCCTGGCCCAGAATGGCCCAGGCCAGCACCAGCGCAAACACCGGTTCCACATTCATGATGGCCGAGTTGCCCGCCACACCCAGCCTGGGTAGCACGGTGAACATGATGGTAAACGCCGTGCCATACAGAAACGTCAGCGCGGCCAGGCCCCACCAGCCCACAACAGCCTGCGGCCAGTGCGGGCCACCCTGCATGCCCAT
>ERZ795044.4031-NODE-4031-length-12183-cov-4.320993_pt1 | contig 12183 bp, 12 predicted proteins | sample MGYA00375128_ERZ795044 | MGnify/ENA primary metagenome ERZ795044 (study PRJEB30173, sample SAMN05720213) | anaerobic digester metagenome | isolation source: active sludge of municipal wastewater-treating anaerobic digesters | place: USA | collected 2014-12-22 ... | reverse complement strand
TGCCGGAAGCGAGGTGGGGTAGTCAGGATATCCCGACGGGCTCATAACCCGTAGATCGATGGTTCAAATCCATCCCTCGCTACTTTCTTTTAAAAAAATTCCATTCCCGGGACAGTATATCTTTAAAAAATCCCGAGTTTCGTCTGGTAGGTACCATCCAGGAAATCAACGGCCGGGACCTTTGATTTCTCACCGGTGACAGCAACTGGATAGCACCCGGTCAGGCACCCGGTGCAGAGGTGTTTTTTCTCGATTCCTATGGATGCAACCAGGGCATCGAGCGATATATGATGGAGGGTGGTTGCCGTTATGCTCTCTCTCACCTCGTCTCCGGTCCTTTCAGGTGCGATCAGCTCCTCCCGGGTCGGGATATCCACACCGAGGTAGCAGGGTGCCATGATCGCCGGCGATCCGATCCTGACATGTATCTCTTTTGCACCGGCACCGCGGATGATACCGATGATCCTCCGGGAAGTGGTCCCGCGGACGATGCTGTCATCCACGAGCACCACCGATCTTCCCCTCAGGTGTTCGCGGATCGGGTTGAGTTTCATCCTTACCGCCTTCTCCCGCTCTATCTGTGAGGGCATGATAAATGTCCTTCCCATGTACCGGTTCTTCATCAGGCATTCGACAAACGGGAGGGCAGATGCCCGGGAATACCCGATGGCATAAGCCGTTCCGGAATCCGGTACCGGGCAGACAGAATCTGCAGCGACGGGTGCTTCCTCATGGAGTTTCTCCCCTATCGTTCTCCGAACGTCATACACCAGGGCGCCATCAAGCACGGCATCAGCCCGGGCAAAATAGATAAATTCGAATATGCAGTGGGCACGGCAGTCGGAGACCGCTATCTGCATGCTGTGCATCCCCTCTTCATCGATGCAGACCAGCTCGCCGGGCCGTACATCGCGCAGGAGCGTGCCGCCGAGTGCATCGACGGCCACACTTTCAGAAGCGAGAATATAGCCCCCATCGGTCTTCCCGATACACATGGGCTTGATCCCGAGGGGGTCCCTGAACCCGTACAGGACCCCGTCGTACATCATGGCAACCGAATAGGAGCCCCGCAGGTCCCTCATGCACCGGTGGACCGCGTCTTCGATGCACCCCGAGGTGCTCATCTCGTCGGTGATCACCTTTGCGATTAGCTCAGTATCAGTGGTAGTGCAGAAGATCTGCCCCCGGGCCTCATATTCATCCCGAAGCTCGCGGGCGTTCACCAGGTTGCCGTTGTGGGCAATGGAGATGTTCTGATCACGGAAGAGAAAATTGAAGGGCTGGGCGTTTTCCGGCCTGTTTGCTCCAGTCGTGGGATACCGGACATGCCCGAGCCCGACGTCGCCTTCAAGGCTTTCGAGCATTGCAGTATTGAAAACCTCGGCGACGAGACCCTGCCCCCTGTGTTTGTGGAGCCTCGTCCCGTCAAATGTAGAGATCCCCGCGCTCTCCTGCCCGCGGTGCTGGAGAGCAAACAAGGCATAATAGATCGAGAACGACACACCGCCAGCATCCCTGATGCCAACGATTCCGCACATGTTCGCTCTCTAATGGGTAGGGATCTTTGGTCTCTTGTGAATCCAGTTGTACTTTCTCATCCGCGTGCTTCTTCCAAACCCGCAGGCAGAGCAGATCTTATGCCGCAGGTGGTAGGATATGCTCCCGCACCTTCTGCAGGCAATATGGACCCTGCCTGACCGCTTTCCCATTGACGGAGTGCCCTTCGACATGTTTCACCTTCCGCATTATTCCATAGATGGAGAGATATAGATCACATTGTCGCCGCGAACGATGAGGGTTCCGACGCTCCGGACCTGATCGCCCTCGACCTCTTCAGCCTTATCCAACACAAGGTTCATATGGACGTCATACCCCTGCAATACGCCCCGAAGTTCCCTGCCACCCTTGAGGGAGACGATTACTGGCTGCCGGTTCAGCACCTGATCCAAAATATCCAACGGCCGCTTTGTCATACAAATTCCCAGTGTTCCATCACTTTGGAGTAATCTATGTTCGCAAGAAAGATACTTAATACTTGGTGAGCGCCACGAAGCCTCCCTCAAGCAGGAGTACCTGTCTTCTCACACCAGTATTACGCAACGCTCGCTGAAATGCTTTTTCATGACAGAAGTGAGAGGTACCATAGGGACGCGATGGCAAAGATCACCGGAAAGAAACGGCACAGCATCAGGAAGTCACAGGCATCAGCCCTCTTTTCCGGGCTTCATGCGGAGATAGGGGAGTCCGCAGGACTGTTCATGCACGACCGCGTGGAGCTGCTCGAGACAAATGCAGGGTTTGCACTGTACCTCATCGATAAAAAACCCCAGATCATGGAGTTCGGGGAGTGGGTCTTTCCCACCCTGAAGGGTCTGCTCGAACATCCTTTCCCGGAGCGGAGGATCGTTGTCGATTCGGGTGCGGTCGCATTCGTCGTCAACGGCGCGGATATCATGCGGCCCGGGATCGTATCGGTTTCCGACGATGTCAGGGCCGGCCGGCCGGTCCAGGTGGCAGAAGAGCGGCATGGAAAGCCGCTTGCCGTGGGAGTCGCTCTCTTTGATGCAGGTGAAATGCGGGAGAAGGTATCCGGCAAGATGGTAAAAACAATCCATTTTATCGGCGATGAACTCTGGAACGTCGAATTTTGAGGAAAGGGACCGTTCCCTGTCTCCGGGCTCAAGCATGAGACCGGGCTGGGAACATTTGTGTCACAATGGGAAAAATTGAGTTTTTTTAAATAGATACTATTAAATAAAAACTAAAAGACAATTTTTGCTATGGTAAAGTTTCTCGATTCGCTTCTGGGCAAGTCGACTCCCTCCACTGAGGACGATTACATGGACCTGGACCTCGAGGCCTTTGAGGAGGCCGAGGCGTCAGCTCCTGCAATGTTTGTGAAGATCGCCGCAGTGGGGGATATCAAGGACAGCCCAAGGATCAAGGATGAGATTTATAATGGGAATGTCGTGATTGCGGACATCTCGCGGCTCAAAATGGACAAGGTCATGTACGAGCGGGTCCTGAAGGACTTGAAAGAGGTTGCCAAGGATGTAAACGGAGATATCATCGGGCTTGGCGACCAGCGGTATGTGGTCATCACGCCAAACTCAGTCAAGATCTCCCGGGACAAGATTGGCGGGGTCGAATAGGTGCGGACGGTAGTCCCCGGTCCGTGCCCTGTCTGCCAAACCGATATACACTATCTGTACCAGACCGATGAGATACCCTATTTTTCCGAGATCCTGATCATTTCCGCACTCTGCCCTTCCTGCGGCTATCGCCTGGCTGATACCCAGCTGCTAAGGAATTCAGAGCCTTCACGCTGGGAACTGAGTATTGGAGATCCTGAAGATATGAATATCCGCGTGGTACGGAGCACGAACGGCACCATCACGATTCCGGAGCTGGGGATACGCATCGATCCCGGACCTGCGTGCGAAGGTTTCATTTCAAACGTGGAGGGGGTGCTGAACCGTATCGGGACCGTGCTCGATAGTCTCCTCTCATGGGCGGAGGATGATGATGAGCGTGAGCGCATCCGCTCCCTTCAGCAATCGCTCGAGCAGGTGAAGGCAGGAGCCCTGCCAGTCACCCTCGTGATCGAGGATCTGTCAGGTAACAGCGCGATCATCTCTGACCGGGCAAGGATCTGCAGGATCGAGTCCATCGATGACGACCTTGACGGGCTAACCTGAATAAAAAATTTACGCGAACTTCTCTCCACGCAGCGTTACTCCCGGCTCTTCTATGATAACCCCTACGGGCTTTGCGTCAGGCAGGAGCGCAGTGACCGCAGGAAGGCTTGCAGATGGGGCAATAATGGCAAACCCCATCCCCATGTTGAAGGTCCTGTACATCTCCCGGTCGCCAATCGATCCCGCCTCTGCGATCCAGCGGAATATCTCCGGAGGTTGCAGCGGATGGTCAAGCGAGAAGCCATAACGGCTGATCCTCGGGAAATTGAGCAGCCCCCCGCCCGTGATATGGCACATGCCCGAGACTGCGGCACTCCTGCAGACCGGCAGCACCTCTGCATAGATCCGGGTCGGGACAAGGAGCTCCCGGCCGATGGTCCTTCCATTTGAAAGCCGCTCTTCCCAGGCATCGTGCGCATCCACAACCCTGCGGGCAAGCGTCATCCCATTGCTGTGGATTCCTGTTGACGGGACTCCAATGATGAGGTCGCCGGGGACAATCCGTTCCCCTGTTATCACCTGCCCCTTCCTCTGGATGCCAAGACAGGTCCCCGCAAGATCAAGACCCTCGACGAGGTTTTTCAGGGTGGCGGTCTCACCCCCGACAATATCTATATTTGCGAGCCTGGCACCCTCGTTCAGGCCTTTGCCGACCTGGGCCATCTTCTCGACGGATATCGAATCCGTGGCAACATAGTCCACGAATGCGACCGGCTCCATGTTCATGACATAGAGGTCGTTCACGTTCATGGCGATGCAGTCGATACCGACCGTACTCCAGTCCCGCTCCCTGTCGGCAACAAGCATCTTTGTCCCTACCCCGTCGACGGTAAGGGCAAGGACGAGATCACCAAAATCGATGAGACCGGCAAAGTGGCCGACACCGCCCGTCATTCCGAAGGATCCTTTCCTCCGGTAGGTGAGGGCTGCGATGAGCGCCCTGATCCCCTCTGCCTCCCGATCGATGTCCACCCCTGCTTCCCGGTAAGAGAACGACTCAGGCATAATCCTCCTCGGAAAGCCTGAATTCATCGTGCAGGATGCGGACCGCTTTCGGACCGTCTGCCTGTCGCACCACAAACGAAATGTTTACCTCGGAGGAGCCCTGCGAGATCATCATCACGTTCACCTCCCCTTTCCCGAGGGCGGTGAAGATCCGCCCCCCGGTCCCCTTTGCCCCGGCCATACCCGACCCGATCACGGCTACCGCACAGACATCGCGGTTGGAGGTGACCTCCCGCACAAGACCCTCCTTTACGAGGGATGCAAGCGCGTCTGCCGCGATCGCAACCTGGTTCTCATCCACAACAAGAGAGATGTTCGCTTCGCTCGATCCCTGCGAGATCATCATCACGTTCACCTCTTTTTCCGCCAGCGCAGTGAAGATAGCCTTCGCCACACCGGGTCTCCCGATCATCTGTGCCCCGCAGATGTTGATCAGGGCGACCTTGTCGATGTACGTGAGCGCTTTCACCACGCGGCTGTCATGCTTCTCCCCGCGAACGATGGTAGTGCCCGGGTGGGTGGGATTGAAGGTGTTCTTGACCCGGACGACGATGTTCTTCTTCATGGCCGGTTCGATGGAACGGGGGTGCATCACCTTCGCTCCAAAGAACGAGAGCTCCATCACCTCAAGATACGAGAGAGAGGGGATCACCCGGGCATCAGAGATAAGGCGGGGATCGGAGGTCATGATCCCGTCCACATCGGTCCAGATCCAGATCTCGCCGGCATCGATACCAGCCCCGATAATCGCAGCCGAGTAGTCCGAGCCGCTCCTGCCGAGTGTGGTGATCAGTCCCTTTTCGGTACATCCCATGAACCCCATGATCACCGGGACGGTCCCCGTAAGCAGGGGGGCTACCCTGCTCCGGATCCTTCCTTCACTTTCCGGGAGCGCCATCGCCTCACCGTGCTGGGTCGTCGTGAGTATCCCCGCCTCGCACCCATCCATAACCCGTGAGGGTATGCCATGCTGCCGGAACGCTGCCGATACCACGAGCGAGTTTAAGCGTTCCCCATAGGTGATCAGGTAATCAAGCGAACGGGGAGTCAGCTCCCGCAGGTTGTGCACGGCGTGCAGCATGTTTTCCAGCTCGCACAGCCTCGCTTCGATCTCGCCACCGGCTTCAGCGGCAAAATCGGGTGCCACTTCCGACAGAACAGAGGTATGGCGGAGACGGAGGGAACTAATAATGGGCTCGATGTGAGGAACGGTGCGGTTCCCGGCAACCTCGCCTGCAATTGCGATCAGCTGGTCGGTTACTCCCCGCTGGGCAGACACCACGACCGCTACCTCATGCCCTTCCCTGCGATATCCCGGAACGATCCCGACCACCATGCTGACAGTCGCGGCATCAGCCACTGAAGTGCCGCCAAATTTCATTAAAAATCTCATCCGGGCTCACACAGTCCTTCGCATCTATTTATGATACTATATGACTCACGTAATTATAAGATGCGTTCTGATGCAGTGGATACGGCGCATGTGCTCGTGATCGGAAGCGGAGGGGCAGGCGTTCGTGCGGCGATAGAAGCTGCAAAGTATGGCGAGACGCTGCTCGTTTCAAAGACACTCACCGGGAAAGGGGGCTGCACCACCATGGCCGAGGGGGGGTATAATGCTGTACTCAGGGAATCGGATTCCTGCGAGATACACTTTGAGGATACCCTCAAAGGGGGTGCATATCTCAATGACCGCGACCTTGTGGAGATTCTTGTCAGGGAGGCACCCCTCCGGATGCAGGATCTCCTGGAGTGGGGAGCAGTCTTCGATGTGACTGACTGCTGCGAGGTCGCCCAGAGGCCGTTTGGCGGCCAGCGTTTCCCAAGAACCTGCTATGCAGGGGACCGTACCGGTCATGAGATGATGTCGACGCTCATCGACCGGCTCCACTCCACCGATGTCAGGGTTGAGAGCGAGGTTAACGTCATTTCACTGCACAGCGAGGGGCAGAGGGTAACGGGAGCGATCGGGCTGGACCAGCGGGGAGACCTGCGTGTCATGCTTGCCGATGCCGTGGTGCTCGCCACCGGTGGGGGCACCAGGATCTATGACATCTCCACCAACTCCTCCAGCGGGACAGGTGACGGGTATGCACTCGGATACCGTGCAGGTGCGGAGCTGATCGACATGGAGCAGATCCAGTTCCACCCGACCGGTGCGGTCTACCCGTACGATGCCCGGGGAAGACTCGTGACCGAGGCAGTCCGCGGGGAAGGGGGTGTTCTCAAGAACGTGGAGGGCGAGCGCTTCATGAAGCGGTATGATCCCGATCGCATGGAACTCTCCACGCGGGATGTGGTCTCGCGGGCGATCGCTACGGAGATTCTTCTGGGAAAAGGCACAGAGAACGGGGGAGTGTATCTTGATGTCACCCACCTGCCCCGGCCCCAGATAGAGAGCAGGCTCCCGGTCATGCTGGAGCAGTTCCTCAAGTTCGGGGTGGATATCCGTGACGTCCCGATGGAAGTTGCCCCGACCGCCCATCATATCATGGGGGGGCTCCGGATCACGACCGATACAGCGACGACGCTCCCCGGCCTCTTTGCCTGTGGCGAGGTGGCTGGCGGAGTCCACGGTGCAAACCGGCTCGGGGGAAATGCCCTTGCAGACACCCAGGTCTTCGGAAAACGTGCAGGGGAGGCAGCCGGGAAGGCAAAGGAGCGGAAGAAGGCGGTGGACCGGATACAGGTTGAGAGTCAGGAGAAGCGCCTGGATACATTCCTCCGTGGCGATCTCCCCCCTTCTGCCATCGCCCGTTCCCTCCAGGCTGCGATGTGGGAGGGTGCAGGGATATTCCGGACGGGTCCTCTCCTCGAAAAGACACTTGGGATACTGAACCACCTGCAGACGCTCCATCCGAAGGCCGCATCCCCGGCGAACCTTGCCGAGTGCTGCATCCTGCAGAATATGCTGGTCACGTCATCCCTCGTGGTCAGGGCAGCACTGCTCCGGAAGGAATCGCGGGGTGCCCATGTCCGGAAGGACATTGCCCAGAGCTGGGATGCAGAGCATTCCCCGTATGCACACACGTTCATCTCGCTCTCCAAAGAGGGGATTGAGCAGGGGGCTCTGCCATGAGAGAACTCTCCGTGAAGGTCATGCGGTACGACCCGTCTTCTGATACATCCCCTCATATCCAGCACTACCTGGTGCAGGTGAGTGAAGGTGCACGGGTTCTTCACGTGCTGCACGCCATTCACGACGAACACGATCCATCGCTCTCCTACCGGTACTGCTGCGGGTCGGGCCAGTGCGGCAGCTGTGCCGTGCGGGTGAACGGCCAGCCGGTCCTGGCCTGCATGGAGGAAGCCCGCGATGAGATGACGATCGAGCCGCTCGAACTGCCCGTAAAAAAAGACCTCGTGGTGGATATGGAACCCTACCTCGACCGCATCTCGCCCCTGGTCCCGGGAGCAGAGTTCCGGATGCCCACCGCAGATGAAGTGGAAGCAATAAAGCCGCTCCGGAGCTGCATCGAGTGCCTCTCCTGTGTATCAGGCTGTCCGGCACTGAAAGTCGTGGAGTTTGCCGGGCCTGCAGCGATGCGGGAGAACATGCGCCTCTCCCTTGACCCAAGAGACAGCTGCGACCGGGTCAGCGAATCGGTCAGCGAAGGTCTGTTCACCTGTACTTCCTGCCAGGTCTGCTGGAAAGTCTGCCCCAAAGACATCCAGATCCCAGGAAAGGCCATCGAGAAGCTGCGTGCGCTCGCCAATCAGAAAGGCCTCACCCTTCCCCGTCATCAAGCGGTAGAGAAACTTGTCAGGGAGACCGGAAGGAGTGTTGACCGGACCTGTACGAGCTTCCTTGAGCAGATGCCTGAAGTGGTTGAGCCCTATGGCGAAGTGAAGGGCACGGTCGGCTTCTTCGTGGGATGCATGTACAACCTGAGGCTCCCCCAGACAGCCCTTGATGCGATGGAGGTCCTCCGGCGAAACGGGATACGGGTGATAATCCCGAAAGAACAGGTATGCTGCGGGTCGCCCCTGATCCGGACCGGACAGATCGACTTTCTTGACACGTTGAAGAGCCGGAACATCAATGCATTCGTATTCCGGAATATCGATACCGTCATGACCATGTGCGCAGGATGCGGATCCACGCTGAAGAACGATTACGAGACACCGTTCCGGGTGATGGATATCAACGAGGTGCTCACCAGGTACGGCATCGACCCTCCCGCACGGCTTCCCCTGAAAGCAGTGTACCATGACCCCTGCCACCTGCTGAGAGGGCAGGGCATCAAAAATCAGCCGAGGGAACTGATCACGCAGGTCGTTGACCTCGTGGAGATGCCAGCCATATGCTGCGGGTCAGGGGGCGGCGTCCGGTCCGGAGTGCCTGATGAGGCTGCAGCCCTGGCCGAGAACCGGCGGAAAGAGATCGAGAAGGCCGGCGCAGACATCGTGATCAGCTCCTGCCCGTTCTGCGAGTTCCATATCCAGGAGCACACCGATCGGCCGGTGAAGAACATCACCACCGTCCTGCTCGAAGGGTACCGGGAGAAAGACCGGAAAGGTGCACAGACACCCTCTTGCTGATTTTTTTTCCTGTTCCTCCTCTTCGCTCTCTGGCATGGGTGAGAGTGATGAACAGGATACCTTTTTTCGTAGACACCCTTGCCACCATACCCCTACCTGCGATTATTAACGCCGTGAAAGGAAGCCCCGGTGGCGATCGGCGACTGCATTCGTATCCCGGAGAAAAACCTCGAATCTGGTCTCCCCGTCTGCAACAGGGGGGAAACCCTTTTTACAACGATGCCATCAGGGTGAGCGTTATGCAGACAAAGACAGGGATGGTGAGATTGTCATCGACAGGAGAGAAGAGCTCCACCAGTCCCGCGACGAGCGAAGAGACAGCGGCCTCCAGCGGGGGGAGCAGCGGAAGCAGGGCAAAGAACGTCAGGAGCATCCCTGCACCGGTCCCTTCTGCGGTCTTCCCCCTGACGATTGGATGCTTTCCATGATAGATGCCGACGATTGTTGCCACTCCGTCGAGAAGAGAGAGCGCCACGATGGCAGGGACCACCACCTCTTTTGGGAAGATCACGAGGCAGAAGAGCGAACTCAGGGCAAAATAGAGGGCGCCTTTCCCCGGCCGGACATTCTCACGCTCCAGCGTGTTGATGAGATCCGATATCAGCGGGATCCGGTATCCTCTGACAAGAGCATCAGTCAGGATGAAACCGGCAAATGTTCCGGTCATGAGCAGAGGAAGCGCAATCGTTTTCGGGGTGAACTGGACGAGAGCCGCAATGCCGAGGCCAAAGATGATATGAACCAGCTTCCGGAAAAACTCCCGCATCTGAAAAGAGGATTGTCTACGGTCTTTCTTAAGGCAACCGATCCGGATCGGAAGGTCATGATTGATAACAATCCCTGCTGATGTAGTACCCTGGAAAGAAGCGGCCATGGATACCGGTAACTATCCTGAAGAGACTTTTTTTGGGGATGTGCTGCGGGGGTCGGGACCTGTCCAACTCATCGAGACGATAGATGTTTCAGGAATCAGAACCCGGCGCTGTACTGGTGAGTTCTGGACGTCAAACCAGAGACAGGCTTCCTCCCTTCATGAGATCTCGTACAGGGCATGCTTCAAGCCCCAGCTCCCCCGGTTCTTTATCACCGGCCTGACACAGGAAGGCGACCGGGTCTATGATCCGTTTTCAGGCAGGGGAACAACTGTACTGGAGGCGGGCCTTCTTAGGAGGAGGGTTGCCGCAAATGACGCAAACCCCCTTTCAAAGATCCTCACACAACCCAGGTTCTTCATTCCCGGGGAACAGGAGGTGGCGGCACGTCTTGCAAAGATCGGCTCTGATAAGAGTGCGACCGCTGAAATCGACCTCTCGATGTTTTACGACCCAAAAACCGAGAGCGAAATCGTGACTCTCAGGAACTATCTCCTTGACCGCGAGGAGGCGTGCGAAACAGACCCGGTGGATTTTTGGATCCGCATGGTCGCGACGAGCAGGCTGACCGGGCATTCCCCCGGTTTCTTTTCGGTCTACACGCTCCCCCCAAACCAGGCTGTCTCTCCGGATCGCCAGGTACTGATAAATGCGCAGCGAAAACAGGTGCCGGAATACCGCAATGTCCGGGACCTCATCCTGAGAAAGACCCGGTCCCTCGTGAGGGGCCTCTCGCCTGAAGACTACCGGAACCTGAACAAAGCAGGGACAGATGGCCTCTTTCTTACCGGGGATTCGCGAAATACCCCGAAAATACCGGATGCATCGATCCGCCTTACCGTCACTTCACCCCCTTTTCTCGATACGGTCCAGTATGCAAAGGACAACTGGCTCCGGTGCTGGTTCAACGGAATAGACGGAGACGCGATCGAACGCGACCTCACCGTCACCCGGTCTCTTGAGAGCTGGTGCAGGGTCATGGAGTCGACTTTCCGCGAGCTCTTCAGAGTCACGGTTCCCGGAGGGCATGTTGCATTTGAAGTCGGAGAGGTCCGGAGGGGACGCATCCGGCTGGACGAGCAGGTGCTTCCCGTGGGAATGGCAGCCGGGTTCACCCCGATGGGAATCCTGATAAACCTGCAGCGGTTCACAAAGACCTCCCACATCTGGGGGGTTGGCAATAATGATTCGGGTACCAATACCAACCGGATAGTGCTCTTTCAAAAAGGCACTTCGCTCCCTGATGTGCGTGAGTGAGAGTGATGAACCGGATACAGGGTGTATCGGTTGAACGCCCCCATACCCTCACCGGCGGATATACGCCCCCGCCTCCACAGGACTCACCTGCGGCGGTTTTCGTGACTGATCTGGTATCCCGGGGAACATGCCCGGTTTCACTCCCCACACAAAACAGCAGCGCGGCTTGAAAAAGGGTATAGTACTATTTTTTCTCTAACCCTGGGATAAAATTCCCTCTGAAAACTTCCATTTTTACCGTTCCAAAATCCACGAAATGAAGGTAATTTCCCATTGAGCAAATCACCAAGAAGGAGGTATGCAGTTGATAACATCCTATCGCATTGTGGGGGACGCCCCAGCGGCGGGGGTAAGCCGAAGGCGGAAACCCCCAGGAGCGTCTTAAATGAGGATAGTGATCGAAAAGCGGTGGAAAAATGAGTGGCTGAAATGCCACTATACCCTGAAAAAAAGAAGACCGGGGAGGTTACTTGATCAGGTAATCATACGCCGAGAGGGCCGCCTTTGCCCCTTCACCCGCTGCGGTGATGATCTGTTTTGTCCTGACATTGGTGATATCACCTGCAGCAAAGATGCCGGGAACACTGGTATGGCAATCGATATCGACGACCACCTCCTTCTCCGGGTTCAGGGCCACGAATCCCTCCAAAAACGCCGTGTTTGGTATCCAACCCACCTCGGCAAACACCCCGTCCACGGGAATGTCCGTCTCCTTTCCGGAAGTCCGGTCCTTCAGGGTGATTCCATGGAGCATGCTGTTGCCCTGGAGTTTTGACACGACACTGTTTTTGTGGGTGACGATGTTGGCC
>ERZ795044.4029-NODE-4029-length-12184-cov-5.233325_pt1 | contig 12184 bp, 13 predicted proteins | sample MGYA00375128_ERZ795044 | MGnify/ENA primary metagenome ERZ795044 (study PRJEB30173, sample SAMN05720213) | anaerobic digester metagenome | isolation source: active sludge of municipal wastewater-treating anaerobic digesters | place: USA | collected 2014-12-22 ... | reverse complement strand
CTGGGCATCAGTGCCCAAGCGGCTCACAAGAAGTTCGCGGCCACGGTCCGGGCCAGAGCGGCCCGCTGATCCACTGGCGATCCGCCAGGCGCCCGCTGACGAATGCCGTCGGCACTATGACCACACACAGGAGGACAACGATGGGACTGTTCAACGCCGGCCGGGATGTGCGCACGATCAACGCCCTGCTCACCGGGGCCGAACATGAGGCGCGACGGGGCGGGGACGCGCTCCCTGGGCCGGAGCACCTCTTGCTGTCCGCACTCAATCTGGCGGACGGGACCGCGGCCCTGGCCCTCGGGCGTTTCGGCGTCGACGGTGCGGCCGTGCATGCCGCATTGGAGCGCGTTCACGCCGATGCCCTCTCAGATATCGGTGTGTCGGAGCCCGACCCGGCCGCGGAGGCGGGCGCTGACGAGCCGTTGGGACGCGCGGGCGGTGTCTTCCGCTCGACCCCGCAGGCGCAGCAGGTGTTCCGCGACGCGGTGGCCCTATCGAAGCACGCCTCGCCATCCCGACTGCTCGGCGCGCACGTCGTGGCGGCCGTCTGCGCGGTCGAGCACGGCACCTCAGCCCGCGTCCTGGCCGCCCTAGGGATCGACCGCAGCGAGTTGCGCACGGCAGCCCTGACGCAGGCTGCCGGCGATGGGTCCCGTCGCTGACCCGAGAGCCGACATGCGAGAGGCGAGCGCGTCGCGTCGTCGCGAGCGCTCGGGCAGCTCTCAGTCGCGCTTGGTGCCGGTGATCCGGTAGACGTCGTAGACGCCCTCGACCTTGAGGATGCCGGCGATGACGTGGTCGAGGTGCCCCGGGTCGCCCATCTCGAAGGTGAAGCGTGAGGTCGCGACCCGGTTGCGGGTGGTCTGCACGGATGCAGCGAGGATGTTGACGTGGTGATCGGAGATCGCCCGGGTGATGTCTGAGAGCAGCCGGTTGCGGTCGAGGGCCTCGACCTGCAGTTGGACGAGGAAGACGCTCGCGGCTGACGGGTCCCAGGCGACCTCGATGAGCCGGTCCGGCTCGCGCCGCAGTGCGTCGGCATTGGTGCAGTCCTCGCGGTGGACCGACACGCCGTTCCCACGGGTGATGAAGCCGATGATGGCGTCGCCGGGCACCGGGGTGCAGCAGCGGGCGACCTTGACCCACACGTCGTCGGTGCCGACGACGACGACGCCCGGGTCGCCGCTGCGCACCCGACTGCGGGCACGCGACGGCACGGTGGCCTCGGCGAGGTCCTCGCTGGTCGCCTCCTCGCCGCCGAGCGTGGCCACGAGCCGGGACACGACATGCTGGGCCGAGACGTTCGAGTCGCCGACGGCTGCGAAGAGGCTGTCGATGTCGGAGTAGCGCAGGTCGCCGGCGACGGCGGTCAGGCTCTCGGCGGACATCAACCGATGCAGCGGGAGACCCTGCTTGCGCAGGTACTTGGCGATCGCATCCTTGCCCTGCTCGATCGCCTCCTCACGCCGTTCCTTGGTGAACCACTGGCGGATCTTGTTGCGGGCGCGAGGGCTCTTGACGAACGCGAGCCAGTCCCGCGACGGTCCGGCGCCGTCGGCCTTCGAGGTGAGGATCTCGACCGAGTCGCCGTTCTCCAGGACCGAGTCCAAGGGCGCCAACCGACCGTTGACTCGACCACCGATGCAGTGGTGCCCGACCTCGGTGTGCACGGCATACGCGAAGTCCACGGGAGTCGACCCGGCGGGAAGTGAGACGACCGCGCCTTTGGGGGTGAAGACGAAGACCTCGCCGCCGCCGAGGTCGAAGCGCAGCGAGTCGAGAAACTCCCCCGGGTCGGCGATCTCGCGCTGCCAGTCGAGCAGGCGGCGCAGCCAGGCGGTCTCGGCGAGCGAGTCGGACTCGACGGGAGCGCCGCGACCGCCGCGCTTGTGGTCTTCTTTGTACTTGTAGTGCGCCGCCACGCCGTATTCGGCCCGTCGGTGCATCGTGTGGGTGCGGATCTGGATCTCGACCGGCTTGCCCTGCGGCCCGATGACCGTGGTGTGCAGGGACTGGTACATGTTGAACTTCGGGATCGCGATGTAGTCCTTGAACCGGCCCGGCACCGGGTTCCACCGCGCGTGCAGCGACCCGAGCGCGCCGTAACAGTCGCGCACCGTCTCGACGAGCACCCGCACGCCGACCAGGTCGTAGATCTCCTCGAAGTCGCGCCCGCGCACGATCATCTTCTGGTAGACGGAGTAGTAGTGCTTGGGCCGACCGGTGACCGTCGCCTTGATCCCGGCCACCTTGAGGTCCTCGGCGACCTCCGAACAGACCCTGGCGAGGAACTCCTCCCGCGCGGGGGCGCGAGCGGCCACGAGGTCGACGATCTCGTCGTACATCTTGGGGTAGAGCGCCTGGAAGGCCAGGTCCTCCAACTCCCACTTGATGGTGTTCATGCCCAGCCGGTGCGCCAGCGGGGCGTAGATCTCCAGGGTCTCCTGGGCCTTGGCGGACGCCGACTCTCGGGAGACGTATTTCCAGGTGCGGGCATTGTGCAGCCGGTCGGCGAGCTTGATGACGAGCACCCGGATGTCACGGGCCATCGCGACGACCATCTTGCGGACCGTTTCGGCCTTGGCCGCCTCGCCCCAGGTCACCTTGTCGAGCTTGGTCACGCCGTCGACCAGTTGCGCGATCTCGCCACCGAAGTCGCGGCGCAGGTCCTCGAGGCTGTAGTCCGTGTCCTCCACCGTGTCGTGCAGCAGCGCCGCCGCCAGCGTGGGCGGGGTCAACCCGAGGTCGGCAAGGATCTGGGTCACCGACAGCGGGTGGGTGATGTAGTCGTCGCCGCTGCGCCTGGTCTGCCCCTGATGGGCTCGCTCGGCGACCTCGAAGGCCCGCTGCAGCAGCGCGACCTCAGCCTTGGGGTGGTGCTCACGCAGGCTTTGCAGGATCGGCTCAAGCGCCATGTTGACGGGGGCTCGGGGTGTCCCCAACCGTGCCAGGCGATCGCGCAACCTCGGCTGTGGGCCGGTCGGAGGCGCACCCGTGAGTCCGGCGCCGGGGACCGTGACGGTCGCCAGGGCCGGGTCGGTGCGTGCGACCTGGTCGGTCATGTCCGAAGTGTAGTCACCCATGACGACCTCTCCCGCCGCCCTCCGCCGGGTGGGAGTCAGTCGACGAGGAGAGAGACGACCTCGCGGCCGACCAGGGCGTCCCGCCCGTTGAATGCGCCGATCTCAAGAACAACATCCACGGCGACGACCTCACCGCCGGCCCGCTCCACGAGCTCACACGTGGCCGCAGCGGTGCCGCCGGTCGCCAGCACGTCGTCCATGATCAGCACCCGCTGGCCCTCGACGAAGGCATCGACGTGGATCTCCAGGGTCGCGGTGCCGTACTCCAGCGTGTAGGTCGCTTCGTAGGTCTCCCCCGGCAGTTTCCCTGCCTTGCGCACGGGCACGAACCCCACACCCATCGCGTATGCCGTCGCGGCGCCGAGGATGAACCCCCGCGCCTCGATCCCGACGACGGCGTCCACGCGACCGGCATACCGCTGCGCGAGGTGATCAGCGACCGCCCGCAGCGCGTCGCCGTCGGCGAGCAGCGGGGTGAAGTCCTTGAACAACACCCCCGGCTTCGGGAAGTCCGGGATGTCCCGCAGGTGGTCGAGGACCAACTGGCGAATCTGCTCGTCGCTCATCGTCAGCGGCGCGACCGCGGCGGGCGCTTGGGCTGGTTGCGCGGCCCGGTGGCCGCCCACTTGTGGACCGGTCGGCCGAGCGAGTCGACGTCGTCGACGGGCGCATCGGCGATGACACCGGTATGCCGCCCGCTCACCTCGGCGTCGGCGATTTTGGCGCCCGCAGGGGTCACCAGAGCCTCGTCCTTGGCCTGGACCTTGGCCGCGTGCTTGGCCAATTCCTGCAGGGCGGGCTCGCCGCGCCGCAGGTCGACCAGCAGCGGCGTGGCGATGAAGATCGACGAGTAGGCACCGACGGCGATACCGACGAACAGCGCCAGGGACAGGTCAAGCAGCGTGCCTGGGCCGAGCTTGGTCACCCCGACCATGAGGATGGCGAAGATCGGCAGCAGGGCGACGACCGTCGTGTTGATCGACCGCACGAGCGTCTGGTTGACCGCGAGGTTGGCTGCCTGGACGTAGGAGAACCGGCGGCTGCCGATCGCGTCGGCGGTGTTCTCCCGCACCTTGTCGAAGACCACGACGGTGTCATAAAGGGAGTAACCGAGGATGGTGAGGAAGCCGATCATCGACGCCGGGGTGATCTCGAAGCCGAAGAGGGCATAGATCCCGACCGTGATGATGAGGTCGTGGAGCAGGGCGACCAGGCCCGCCACGGCCATCTTCCAGGTGCGGAAGTAGATCGCCATGACGAGCGCGACCAGCAGCAAGAAGGTGATGAGGGCTTGGACGGCCTTCTGGCTCACCGACTGTCCCCAGGACGGCCCGATGAGCGATGCCGAGACAGTGGTCTGGTCAACGTTGAACGCCTTGGCCAGGGCGGCCTTGGCGGCTTCGTTGTGCTCGCCGGCGGCCTCGGTCTGGACCCGCACGGTCGCTCCGCCGATGACGCTGGCCAGGACGTTGCCCCATCCCGGCCTCGCTGACGGCCGCCTTGGCCTTGTCCTCGTAGTTGCTGGTGTCGCTGACTCCGGTCAGCCGGAACTCCGAACCGCCACTGAACTCGATGCCGAAGTTCAGGCCGCGAGCGAACATGCCGACGAGGGCCAGCACGATGAGGATGCCCGAGAAGGTGTACCAACGACGTTGGCGGCCGATGAAGTCGATCGACCGACGGCCGGTGTAGAGGTCGTTGCCGAACTGCGAGAAGTTGATCATCAGGCCTTCGCCTCCTTAGCCGCAGCGGTGCGGACCGGGGTGCCGGTGAAACGACCGGCACCGGCATACCTCGGCTGGGTCGTCTTGGCGCCGAGTCGCTCGGGGTCAAGGCCGGACCACGGGTGTCCGCCACCGAAGAACTTGGTGTGCGCCAGGATCGACACCAGCGGGTGGGTGAAGAGGAACACCACGGCGAGGTCGATGAGGGTGGTGACGCCCAGCGTGAAGGCGAAGCCGCGGACGTTGCTGGCCGCGAGCAGGTAGAGCACGGTGGCCGCGAGCAGGTTGACGCCGTCGGCCGCCAAAATCGTGCGCCGAGCCCGCCGCCAACCCGAGTCGACGGCCGTGACCAAGGGTCGTCCCTCACGAACCTCGTCACGGACTCGCTCGAAGTAGACGATGAACGAGTCTGCGGTAACACCGATGGCGACGATGACACCGGTCACGCCGGCCATCGTCAGGCGGAAGTTGTGCGACCAACCCAGCAGGGTGAGCACCCCGTAGGTGAGCACGGCCGCCACGATCAGCGAGGCCACCGTGACCAAACCAAGCAGTCGGTACTGGAAGAGCGAATAGCCAACGACGAGCAGCAGGCCGATGAGGCCGGCCAGCAGGCCCAACCCGAGCTGCTCCTTGCCGAGGGTGGGGCTGATGTCGTCCTGCGTCTGCAGGGCGAACGACATGGGCAGCGCACCGAACTTCAACTGCTGGGCCAGCGAGCGGGCCGACTCGATCGTGAAGTTCCCGGTGATCGAGGCCTGGCCGTTGGCGATGACGGCGTTGGTGGACGGCGCCGAGATGACCTGCTTGTCCAGGACGATGGCGAACCGGTTGCGGGTCTGGTCGGCGGCCTGCAGCGCGTAGAGCCGGGTGGTCACGTTGGCGAACTTCTGGCCGCCCTCACCGGTGAAGTTCAACCGAACCTCGACGATGTTGGTCGGTTGACCGTTGTTGCCCGACTGGTAGCCCGACGTCGCGTCGGCGATGTCGGTGCCGTCGAGCTCAACGGGACCGAGGATGTACTTCTCGACCCGGTCCGTCGAGCAGGTGACCAGCGGCTTGGCGGGGTCGTCGACGAAGTCGTTGATCGCGCCGGCCTTGGTGCAGTCGAGGGCCGTGAACTCCGCCTCGATCTCGGGCGTGATCCAGGCCAGGTCGGAGGCGTTGGCCGGCGTCGGGGTGGCCGCCGCAGTGGCCGTGGGCGTTGACGTGGCTGCCGGCGCCGTCGGGGACGTCTCGGAGACCAACGCCGGCGGAACGACGGCGTTGCCACTCGTGGCCGGGCTCGTCGCCGTGGGGGCCGGGTCCATGGTGAAGACCGGCTTGGGCGTCGTCGCGGTCGGCTCGCTCGTCTGGGTCCCGGTGGCCGTCGAGGTCGGCGTCGTGACGTTGGCGGGAATGCCGGACCCGGTCACGAGGACAGCGCGGAAACGCAACTGCGACGGCTTGCGGATCTGGTCGAGCGTCTTGGCGTCGGGCTGACCGGGGATCGAGATGACGATGTTCCGCCCGCCCTGGGTTGACACCTCGGCTTCGGCGACGCCGTTGGAGTCGACCCGCTGGGCGATGATGTCGCGGGCCTTCTCGAGCTGCCCGGAGCTCACCTCCGCATTGGGGTCGGCGAGCACCGGCTCAAGGACCATCTGGGTGCCGCCCTCGAGGTCCAGACCCAGCTTGGGGCTCAACTGCCCGGTCCCCCAGCGGTTGACCGAGAAGATGAGCACGAAGAGGGCGATGATGATCGCCGCGAAGGTCCACAGGGTGCGACGGGGCCCGCGCGTCCGGGGGTTCAATGCCATGACGGGTTCCCTCACTCGCCCTGGGCCGGGGCGTCGGCCGGCCCGTTAGTCGACGACGGCGCAGCACCGGACGTGCGGGCGTCCACGGCGCGGCGGTCGAACCTCACGACGACTCCGGGGGCCACCTCCAGGTGGATCTCCGAGTCGGTCAGCGCGGTGACCCGGCCGAAGAGGCCCGAGGTGGTCCGCACCTCCTCACCGACAACGATCGATGCCTGCATCGCCTGCATGGCGCGGACCCGCTTGCGCTGGCCGAGGAAGATGTAGGCGATGAAGCCCACGGGGATCGCAAAGAACAGCAGCGAACTGAGGTCGTTGCTCGTCATGTCTCGTCGTTACCTTTATCACCGGTGAAGCACGCCACTGCCGAACAGGCAGACCAGCGTCCCATTCTGGCCTATCAACCGGCCCCAGGCGAACCAGCCGCGCCGGAAAGCATGCGGCATACGCCTCAGGTGCCGAAACGACCGACGTCGTCGGGGGTCAGCAACGACGCCTGGTATGCCGCCGCCTGGCTCGGCGGGGCGAGGCCGAGGTGCTCCCACGCGAGGGCGGTCGCGGCTCGGCCACGGGACGTGCGGACGATGAGCCCTTCCCGCACGAGGAACGGTTCGGCGACCGTCTCGACGGTGTCGGCCTCCTCCCCCACGGCAACGGCGAGGTTGGCCACTCCGACCGGACCGCCGCCGAAGCGCCGGCAGAGCGCGTCGAGCACGGCCCGGTCGAGCCGGTCCAAGCCGCGGACGTCGACGTCGAAGAGGGCCAGCGCCTCGTGGGCCGCGTCAAGGTCGACGACGTCCTGACCGTGGATCTGCGCCCAGTCACGCACCCGGCGTAGCAGGCGGTTGGCGATTCGAGGTGTTCCGCGGGACCGCTTGGCGATCTCCTCGATCCCGGCGTCTTCAGCACGCACGTCGAGCAACCGGGCCGAACGGCGCAGGATCGTCACCAGATCGGCCGTCTCGTAGAAGTCCAAGTGCCCGGTGAAGCCGAATCGGTCGCGCAGCGGAGCCGGCAGCAGCCCAGAGCGGGTCGTCGCGCCGACGACGGTGAACGGCGGCAACTCCAACGGGATGGCCGTCGCCCCCGGACCCTTTCCGACGACGATGTCGACCCGGAAGTCCTCCATCGCCAGATAGAGCATCTCCTCGGCGGCGCGGGACATCCGGTGGATCTCGTCGAGGAAGAGCACCTCACCCTCGGCCAGCGAGGAGAGGATCGAGGCCAGGTCACCGGCGTGTTGGATGGCCGGCCCCGACGTCACCCGGATCGGTTGCTCGAGCTCGGCCGCGATGATCATCGCCAGGGTGGTCTTGCCCAGGCCAGGAGGCCCGGAGAGCAGCACGTGGTCCGGCGGCGTGCCACGGCGACGCGCGGCCTCAAGGACGAGGGCCAACTGGTCGCGCACCCGCGTCTGCCCAGGGAACTCGGCCAGGCGCCGGGGGCGCAAGGCGGCCTCGACCTGGCGCTCACGGTCCAAGCCGCTGGGGTCGACGACTCGCGCCGTCGCCTCCCACGACCCGTCGGCCCAGGTCGGGCCGCCGGGACCGTCCGTCGCGGTGGGGTCGTCGCTCGCGGTCACGTGCGGGCCAAGCGTTGCAGGGCGGTGCGCAGCAGCCCCGACACGTCTGGCCGCTCACCGGCCTCGGGCGTGATCGCCTCGACGGTGTCTTCGGCCTGCTTGGCCGACCATCCGAGGCCGACCAAGGCCTCGCGGACCTGGTGCGCCCAGTCGGGGCCCGCAGCGGCGGCGGTCGGGCTGCCGACCGGGCCGGACGGCATACCCATCTTGTCGCGAAGCTCGAGCACCAGCCGCTCGGCACCCTTGCGGCCGATGCCGGGCACCTTCATCAGCGCGGTGAGGTCGCCAGAGGCGACGGCCGCACGGATGCCGTCAGGGCTATGGACGGCGAGCATCGCCAGCGCGAGTCTCGGCCCCACACCGGTCACCGTCTGGACGGTTTCGAAGACCGAGCGGCCGTCCGCGTCGGCGAAGCCATAGAGCGTCAACGAGTCCTCGCGCACGACGAGCGAGGTCGCGAGGTATGCCGTGCTGCCGGTCCGCAGGGTCGCCGCGGTGGCGGGCGTGACGTGCACGAGCACCCCGACGCCGCCCACTTCGACGACGACGTTGTCCAACCCGACGTGGCTGACCTCGCCACGGACGGAGGCGATCATCGGCCGGTCCTTCCTGCCAGTGCGGCAGCCTGCTGGGCCCGGACGGTCGCCGCGGCCTGCTCGATCCGGTTGGTCGCCGCGCCGCGCCACAGGTGGCAGATCGCCAGGGCGAGGGCGTCGGCGGCGTCGGCCGGGGTGGGTGCGGTCGGCAGCCGAAGCAGCCGGGTCACCATGGCCGTCACCTGCGCCTTTTCGGCGCGGCCGCTGCCGGTGACTGCCGCCTTCACCTCGGTCGGGGTGTGCAAATAGACGGGTATGCCGTGCCGCGCCGCGACGAGCATCGCCACCGCCGAGGCCTGCGCGGTCCCCATGACCGACAAGACGTTGACGTCGGCGAAGACCCGCTCGACGGCGATGGCATCCGGGCGGTGCCGGCCAACCAACTCGGTGAGGGCCAGGTCGAGCGCCAATAGGCGCTCGGGCGTCGGGGTCTTGGAGTCGCTGCGCACGACGGTGACATCGACCATGGCCAGTCGGCGGCCGAGGTCGCCCTCGACGACACCGACCCCGCACCGGGTCAGGCCCGGGTCGACGCCCAGGACGCGCACGGCATACCTCCCATGTCTGGTGCGAACACGTGTTCGGGAGTCACGCTACCCCGTTGGGGCCGGTGGCTCCTTTCGCGACGCGCCGGGACGGGGTGCGCCGAGGCCTCCGACGTGCCGGAGAATCACTGCCATGAGCACTAAGTCGACCGGCGGGCGGCAGCGCGCGTCATCCGGATCACCGTTCGAGGCAACCATCGGTTTCAGCCGGGGATTGCGCGACGGCGAGGTCATCGCCATCGCGGGCACGGCCCCCGTCTGGCCGGACGGCAGCGTCGACCCGGACCCGCTCGTCCAGGCCAGACGTGCCTGGGCGATCGCGCTCACCGCCCTGTCACAGCTGGGGGGCCGACCGCAGGACGTCGTGCGAACCCGCACCTACCTGACGACGACCGAGGTCGCCGAGGTGGCAGCAGAGGCCCACGGCGAGATCTTCAGCGACGTGCGACCGGCTTCGACGATGGTCGTTGTCGCTGCGCTGCTGGACCCCCGCTGGGTCATCGAGGTCGAGTTGGACGCCATCGTGCGGGGTTAGTGCCCGGCATCGGTGGGTGCGCCGGCGGAGGGCCGAGAAGGGCTTTACTCCTCGTCGAGCTGAGCGAGAACCTCGTCGCTGATATCGCCGTTGGCATAGACGTTCTGCACGTCGTCAGAGTCCTCCAACGCGTCGATCACCCGCATCATCTTGCGCGCACCCTCAAGATCCAGCGGCACCTCGACGCTGGGGATGAAGGTCGCCTCGGCCGAGTCGTAGTCGATGCCGGCCGCCTGCAGCGCCTTGCGGACCTCGACGAAGTCACTGGCCTCCGACACGATCTCGAACGCCTCACCGAGGTCGTTGATCTCCTCGGCGCCCACGTCGAGGACCACCTCGAGGAGCGTGTCCTCGGTGTGGCTGCCCTTGGGGACGATGACGACGCCCTTGCGGGTGAACATGTAGGCCACCGAGCCGGGGTCGGCGAGGTTGCCGCCGTTGCGCGTGAGAGCGGTGCGCACCTCGGCGGCGGCACGGTTGCGGTTGTCGGTGAGGCACTGGATGTAGAGGGCAACACCGTTGGGGGCGTAGCCCTCGTAGGTGATCTCCTTGTACTCCGCTCCCCCGGCCTCAGCACCCGAACCGCGCTTGACCGCACGGTCGATGTTGTCGTTGGGGACCGACGACTTCTTCGCCTTGTAGATGGCGTCCCAGAGGGTGGGGTTGCCGAGGGGGTCGCCGCCGCCGGTGCGGGCCGCCACCTCGATGTTCTTGATGAGCTTGGCGAACAACTTGCCGCGCTTGGCGTCGATCGCCGCCTTCTTGTGCTTCGTGGTCGCCCACTTGGAGTGACCGCTCATGACCCCATCCTCGGATTCTCGTGCGTCGGAACCTGTCGATCCTATCCGCCGACTCAGCCGCGCTCGCGCACCATGTCGACGAACTGGGCGTGGACTCGGTGGTCGCCGGTCACCTCAGGGTGGAACGAGGTCGCCAGAAGCGCGCCGTGGCGCACGGCGACGATCCGCCCGTCGGCGCGCCCGCCATCGACCCGGGCCAACACCTCCACCGACTCCCCGACCTGCTCGACCCACGGGGCCCGGATGAAGACGGCGTGCACGGGAGCCGGCCAATCGGCATACGCGACGTCCTGCTCGAACGAGTCGACCTGACGGCCGAATGCGTTGCGCCGCACCGTCATGTCGATCCCGCCGAGGGTCTGCTGATCGGCCGTCGCGTCGGTCACCCGGTCCGCGAGCAGGATCATCCCGGCACAGGAGCCGTAGGCGGGTAGCCCGCCGCGCAGCCGATCCCGCAACGGCTCGAACAGCCCAAAGGAGCGCAGCAGTTTGTCGATGACCGTGGACTCCCCGCCCGGAAGCACGATGCCCTGTATGCCGTGCAGCTCGCTCTCGAGCTTGACCGGCACGGCGGTCGCGCCAACCGCCTCCAGGGCATGGACGTGCTCTCGGACATCGCCCTGCAACGCGAGGACGCCAATGGTCGCTGCGGTAGTCACAACCAGCCAGGCTATCTCGACGGGCGGTGCGCCCAGGGCCACGAGGGGCCACGGCGACGGAGTGCGGTGAGGTTGGCTCGTTCCGGCTTGGGTCCTTGAGGGAGCCGTGGCCGGCTGCCCAAGGGAACGCGGACACCGTTCGCCGCGAGGGTGGCCACCAGCGGGCTGTCGTCTATCGGTCGGGACTGGAGAGCACCATCGACGTCCGCCACCCTTGAGATGGTGATCCTGGCGATCGAGGGTCCGTAGACCACCAGTCGATCCTTCTCGTCGATCTGCATCCATAAGTGTTCGGCCGCGACCTGCAGGGTGGGCCGCGAGTGGCCTGGAACGGTGAAGGTGAGCCAGCCGTCGGCCAGGGCGAGGTGCCGAGGCCGCCGCACTGGCAGGCGCGCGTTGAAGGCGAGCACGTCGAAAGTCGCGTTCACCGTGGAACGCTCTGCCGACGGCGGGTTCTGGGCGGCCCGTTCGCGCTGTCGCAGCTCCGCCGCGACCGGGAGAAAGCGCGACCAACCGAACCACGCCAACCAGACGCTGAACGCCGCGGCGGCCAGGATACCCACCACTGTGAGCGTGTTGGAGACCCAGTGATCCGCCATCGGAACAATCACCGTGACCATCACATCAGCGCCCGCCCAGGTTGGGGTCGGTTCGCGAGCCGCACCGAGGGTCTACCAGCCGCGCTCGGCGAGGCGGTGGGACTGCGGCAGCTCTTCGACGTTGATGCCGACCATGGCCTCGCCCAGACCGCGCGACACCTTGGCGATGATGTCAGCGTCGTTGTAGAACGTCGTCGCCTTGACGATGGCCTCGGCCCGCTGCGCCGGGTTGCCCGACTTGAAGATGCCGGAGCCGACGAAG
>ERZ795044.4028-NODE-4028-length-12184-cov-7.778382_pt1 | contig 12184 bp, 8 predicted proteins | sample MGYA00375128_ERZ795044 | MGnify/ENA primary metagenome ERZ795044 (study PRJEB30173, sample SAMN05720213) | anaerobic digester metagenome | isolation source: active sludge of municipal wastewater-treating anaerobic digesters | place: USA | collected 2014-12-22 ... | reverse complement strand
GGCGTCGACGGCGAGGTCGACGAGTTCCTCGGCCCGCGCCGACATGTCCAGCAGCCGCTGCTTGAGCGTGGCCAGCTGGTCATGGAAGTGGCGGAAGCCGACGGATTCGGACGCGATGTTGGCGGGGCTCATCCGAACCTCCCGGTGATGTAGGCCTCGGTGCGCTCTTCGCGCGGGCTGGTGAAGATACGCTCTGTGGCGTCGACTTCGACAAGGCGCCCGAGGTAGAAGAAGGCCGTCTGGTCCGAGACGCGTGCGGCCTGCTGGAGGTTGTGCGTGACGATCACGATGGTCAGTTCGGACTTGAGCTCGTAGAGGAGTTCTTCGACCTTCTGCGTGGCGATTGGATCCAGCGCCGAGCAGGGTTCGTCGAGCAGGAGGACCTCGGGCTGGTTGGCCAGTGCGCGGGCAATGCACAGGCGCTGCTGCTGGCCGCCGGAGAGGCCGAGCGCGCTCTGCTTGAGGCGATCCTTCACCTCGTCCCAGAGGGCGGCGCGCCGCAGCGACGATTCGACGATGTCGTCGATCTCCCCGCGCGTGGCTGTGCCATTGATGCGGGGCCCGTAGGCCACGTTGTCGTAGATCGACTTGGGGAACGGGTTCCAGCGCTGGAAGACCATCCCGACGCGCTGGCGCAGCTGCACCACGTCCATCACGCGCCCGTTGAGGTCCTCGCCGTCGAGCAGGAGTTCGCCTTCGTGCCGCGTTCCGGTGATGAGCGCGTTCATCCGGTTGATGGAGCGCAGGAAGGTCGACTTCCCGCAGCCCGACGGGCCGATGAAGGCGGTGACGGAGCGCGCCGGCATGCGCAGGTCGATGCCGTGCAGCGCCTGCTTGGCGCCGTACCAGAAGCTGAACTGCTTGGCTTCGATGACGCCGCGTGAGACGGGCGACGGGAGACGGGAGACGGGAGGAAGGGCAGCTTCTGCGGTCATCCGAACCGGCCCGTGATGTACGCTTCGGTCCGTGGGTCCTTCGGGGTCGTGAACAGGGCGCTGGTCGGCGCGACTTCGACGAGCTCGCCGCCTAACATGAAGGCGGTGCGGTTGGAGACGCGCGCGGCCTGCTGCATGTTGTGCGTGACGATCACGACGGTCACGGTGCCGCGCAGCTGATAGACCAGCTCCTCGACCTTCTGCGTGCTGATGGGATCGAGCGAGGCGGTCGGTTCGTCGAGCAGGAGGACGCGCGGCCCGGTGGCGAGGGCGCGGGCGATGCAGAGGCGTTGCTGCTGGCCGCCGGAGAGGCCGATGGCCGAGTCCTTGAGGCGGTCCTTCACTTCCTCCCACAGGGCGGCGCTGCGCAGCGAGCGCTCGACGATCTCATCGAGTTCGCGACGCGAGGGGGCCGTCCCGCCGAATCCCTTGAAGCCGGCGGCGACGTTGTCGCGGATCGACATGGTGGGGAAGGGCGTCGGACGCTGGAACACCATGCCGATGCGACGCCGCACCTGGATGGGCGACGCGCCGCGGGCGTAGACGTCCTGGCCGTCGAGCAAGACCTCCCCTTCGGTGCGCGCCCCCGGAATGGTCTCGTGCATCCGGTTGAGGCAGCGCAGGAGCGTCGACTTGCCGCACCCCGACGGGCCGATGATCGCCGTGACCTGGCCGTCGTGGAAGCCGATGTTGACGTCGCGCACGGTGCGCGAGGCGCCGTAGTACGCGTCGAGGTGGTGTACGGCGATGCGGACCACCGGTGCCGCCGATTCCTCCGCGTGCTGGCGCGGCGGGACGACGACCGGTGGGGTTGGTGGGACCGGGGGTACAGGGGTCATGGACCGCACGGGGGATGGCGTCGGCCTGCGGCTGGCGAGGGTGAGGTCAGTCACCGCCCCCTCCGAATCGTGAACGGGTGACGAAGCGCGAGATGAGCGAGATCACGAGCACGAGCCCGATCAGGACCATCGAGCCGGCCCAGGCCAGGCGATGCCAGTCGTCGTACGGCGAGATGGCGTACGAGAAGATCTGCAGCGGGAGGGCGGAGGTCGGCTCATCGAGCGAGAGCGACCAGAACTGGTTGCCGAAGGCGGTGAAGAGCAGCGGCGCCGTTTCGCCGGCGATGCGGGCGACCGCGACAAGCGCACCGGTCACGATCCCCGGCAGCGCGGTGCGCAGGACGATGGCCAGCGAGGTGCGCCACCGCGTGTAGCCGAGGGCCAGCGCCGCCTCGCGCAGCGAGACCGGGACGAGGCGGATCATCTCCTCGGTGGTGCGCGTCACCAGCGGGATCATCATGGCGCCTAACGCGATGCCGCCGGCGGCCGCCGAGAAGTGCCCGAGGGGGCGAACGAGGAACTGCCAGGCGAAGATCCCCATCACGATCGACGGGAGGCCGTTGAGCACGTCCGAGAGGAAGCGCACGGTGTTGGCGAGGCGCGTGCCGCGCTGCTCGGCGAGGTAGAGCCCCGCGCCGATGCCGATCGGGAGTCCGATGGCGGAGGCGATGCCGAGCAGGACGAGCGTCCCAACGATGGCGTTCGCCATGCCGCCGCCTTCTTCACCCACCGGCTTTGGCATCTTCGTGAAGAAGTCGAGCGAGAGCGACGAGGCGCCTTCGCGGGCCAGGTGCCAGAGGATGAAGATGAGCGGGAGGACGGCGACCAGCGCGGCGACGTACATGACGCCGAGCATGATCGTGTTGACGACGCGGCGCCGCCCTAACGAGCGGGCGGTGCGCTGCGCGGCCGCGACCTGCACGCCCGTCACGCGCGACGGCTGGACGGTGGCCGGGCCGCTCATCGTCCCTCCCTCGACACCTGCCAGACCAGCCAGCGGGCGATCACGTTGACGACGAGCGTCACGGCGAGGAGCACCGCGCCGCAGGCCATCAGCGTCGACGTGTGCAGGGCCGTCGTCGCCTCGGCGAACTCGTTGGCGATGACCGAGGCCAGTGTGTAGCCGGGCGCAAAGAGCGACGACGAGATCTCGTGGCGGTTGCCGATGAGCATCGTGACCGCCATCGTCTCGCCTAACGCGCGCCCGAGGCCGAGGATGATCCCGCCGACGATCCCCGAACGGGCATACGGGACCACGGCGTCCCGGATCATCTCCCACTTGGTGGCGCCGAGCGCCATCGCCGCTTCGCGCTGCGAGCGCGGCACGGCCATGAGCACCTCGCGCGAGACCGCGGAGATGTACGGGAGGACCATGATCGCCAGGATGACGGAGGCGGCGAGCATCGACGGTCCATAGGCCGGTCCGCTGAAGAACGGCGTGTTGCCGAGGCCGAGCGTGGTGGCGAGGAAGGGCATGACCTTCTCGCGCAGCACGGGGAGGAGGACGAAGATCCCCCAGAGGCCGTAGACGACGCTGGGGATCGCGGCGAGCAGGTCGACCAGGAAGGCGACCGGTTGCCGCAGCCAGCTCGGCGCAAACTCGGAAAGGAAGATCGCCACGCCCAGCGCCAGCGGCGTGGCGAGGATCAGGGCGAGCACGGAGGAGACGACCGTCCCGTAGATCATGGGGGCGGCGCCGAAGTTCCCGCGCACCTCGTCCCACTCGCTCGACGTCAGGAAGTCGAAGCCAAAGGTGCGGAAGGCGGGCCAGGCCGCCAGCACCACCTCGAGCGTGATGAGCGCGAGGAGGAGCGGGACCGCCCACGCGAAGGCGGTCGTGATGACGCGGTAGACACGATCGCCGGGGGAGGAGCCGGCGATCGCCCCCGGCACCGTGGCAGGCGGTGCTCCTGACGGAGCTCCGCCCATCACGCTGCCCTGCGACGGCTGGGTCACGGCGTGGAGCCGATCTGGATGGAGGAGAGGCGCGCCGCCAGCTGCGTGGCGAGGGCCGCGGGAAGCGGGGCGTAGTCGAGCGCCGAGGCGCTCTGCTGCCCGTCGGCGTACATCCACTTCATGAAGTCGACCAGCTTCTGCCCCTTGGCGGCGTCGGCCTGCTTCTCATAGACGAGGAGCCAGGTGAACGACGAGATCGGGTAGGCGCCGGCGCCCGGGGCGTTGACGATCGAAACGCGGTAGTCGGAGTCGGCGCCGAGCGCGGCGGAGGCCCCTTCACCCGCGGCCGTGATGCTGGCGATCGTCGGCTGCACGTACTCGCCCATGGCATTCTTGATGTGGGCCGTGGGGAGCTTGTTCTGGTTGGCGTACGCCAGCTCGACGTAGCCGATCGTCCCCGGCGTCTGCTTGACCGCCCCGGCGACCCCTTCATTCCCCTTGCCGCCGAGTCCCACCGGCCACTGCACCGACTTCCCCTTGCCCGGGCCGGCCGCCCACGCCTTGCTCACCGTGGTGAGGTAGTCGGTGAAGATGTAGGTGGTGCCGCTGCCGTCGGAGCGATGCACGACGAGGATGTCCTTGGCCGGGAGCGCGACGCCGGCGTTCTCCGCGGCGATGCGCGGGTCATTCCACTTGGTCACCTTGCCCAGGAAGATGTCGGCGACCAGCTCGCCCGTTAGGCGGAGCGCCTCCTTCACCTCGGGGAGGTTGTAGGTCACGACATCGGCACCGAGCACCGTCGGGAAGTGGAGGACCTTGCCGCCCTTGGCATTGGCCATCTCTTCCTCGGACATCGGGCCGTCGGTGGCCCCGAAGTCGACGGTCTGCTCGGAGAGCTGCTTGATCCCGCCGCCCGATCCGATCGACTGATAGTTGATCTTGATCCCCTTGGTGGTCGCGTAATCCGAGAACCACTTGGAGTAGATCGGATAGGGGAAGGTGGCGCCGGCCCCGTTGAGGTCGACCGACGAGGAGGACTGGGCGGGAGCAGCCGCCGAGTCGCTGGACTTCGTTTCTCCGCCGCCGCAGGCAGCGATTGTTACAATGGCGAGCGCGGAAAGGGCGCGAGCGTACACGGTGTGATCTCCAGATAAGTCGAGAAGTGACAGTAAGATCACACGCCTTGTGGCTCAGACGGGCGGCGGAATTGTAACGGCGCCGTCACAGCTGAGGCCCACGGGGCGAGTTGGGAGGGGGAGCTGCCGTTCCGGGGGCGGACCAGGGCCTCGACGGCCCCGCCGACTGGGGGCGGGGCGCGTTACAAATCGTTGGCCAGACTCAGGAACTTGAACTGGCCGTTCCGTGAGACGATGGGACCGAACAGGCGTGTCGTGCTGCGCCCCTCGCCGGTCCCCAGCTCCACCAGACAGCCGCGCCAAATGGTCAGATCCCCGTGTCGCTCAGGCGCCTCGGGGCACCGGTACGACGCGAAGTTGAGCGAATGCCCGCCGTGCCGAGCGAGGGTCCGGCGAAAGCCCTGTACCGAGCCGTTCGAAAGCTGGACCCAGGCGACCTCGGGCGGCTGATAGGTCGCCCCCTGTGCGAGCGGGGACTGCGAGTAAATGAGATGTGCGTATTCGCCGCGATGGACGGCGGAGCGTATCAACGTCAGCGAGTCGTTGGCTTCCACCGCGCGCACGAACTGGTGCACGAGGGCATCCCGCGACGCGGCGCCGTGCACCAGGGCGCCCGGGTTGACCACGCTCTCTTGAAAGCGACGCAGTGATTCGTCGGGCGGGAGGATCGAGTCCACCACATAGCCCGGTTGGGCACGGTTGATGGAGTCCTGCCGCACCCGCGCGACGGAGTCGCCGTCGACGGTGGCCGCCTGGGCCTCACCGCGCGATTCGCGCGAGGGGGAACAGCCGACGATGGCGCAGAGGGCCAGAGCCCCCCACGCCATCATCGGACCAGCACGGTGGATCGTCACGACGTTAGTTGCGGGCGTAGGTGGTCCACCCCTGCCACCACTTGGTGCCAGCAGGGTTCGCGGCACCGCGGTACGCGGTCCCGGTCACGACGGTGCCGGCGGCAGTCGCCAGCTTCCCGGCGAAGGTCGTCAGGCCACCGGTGGCCGCCGGGCTGGCGGAGGGCGGCGTCCAGTCGAGCGTCGCCGTGGTCGGCGTCGCGCCGGAGGCGGGGAGGGCAGTGAACAGTGCCGACGTGGCGCCAGTCGCCGCCTCGAGGGCATTGCCAGTCACGTCGAAGGTGTTCTGGGTCGCGCTCCCTCCGGTCTGGAAGGCGGCCGCGTTCTCCGTGAGCAGGATGTTGCGGAGCGCGAAGTCGGCGGTGGCGAGGTTGGGGATCGCGGTGCTGCCGGCGCGAACGTACGTGTCGCCGTCACGAACCGAGAAGGCGGCGCGCGCCCAGCGCGAGACGACGCCATTGACGTAGTACCCGCCCGTCCCGCGGCGGAGCATCATGCCGACGCCACCCGCCGAGGCGGAGGAGGCGATGTCACCGGTGCCGACCAGGGTGAAGTTGGCGACCACGGGAATGGTGAACGGCGCGGTGTTGAAGCCGTTGGTGCAACCGGCCCCGTTGCAGCCGTCGTTCTCGATCCCCTGCGGATCGGTCGACGCAGAGCCGGCCGAAGTGCGCGGTGCCAGCTGCGTGGTCTGCAGCGCGATGATGTGCTGCAGGCGTCCGCGATAGCCCTCGGACATGTCGAAGTGGTCGTCGCCCGACTCGTACGAGACGAGGTTGGTCGCGTCGACCGTGCCACCGAAGAACTCGAACGCGTCGTCGAGACCGGCCAGGGACTGCAGGAAGGAGAGCTTGGTGCCCGAGCCGACGGCGGCGAAGGTGAACGAGTTGAGCTCGTTGTTGATGCTCGGCGCGAAGCCGGCGAACTCGACGCGCACGTAGCGCATCTCACCGCTGTTGTCCGTGTCGGTCGTGCCGCCGCTGTACACCACCTTGTAGTTGGTGCCCGAGGTGGTGCCGGACGCGGTGTTGGTCCCTTCGATCTCGATCTCGACGCCAGAGCGATTGATCGTCGCATTGCCGACGATGACGAGTCCGCCCCAGTCGCCCGGCTGGCGCTGTCCGGCCGCGCGCGAAGAGGTGAAGACGATCGGCGCGTCGGCGCGTCCGACGGCGTTGATCTTCGCGCCGCGCAGGATGAAGAGCGAGGCGCCGAGGGTGTTGAAGTCCCCCTTGACCGTCGTCCCAGGCTCGATGGTGAGCGTGGCGCCGTTGGCCACGTGGATGAAGCCCTTGAGCACGTAGGTGTTCTCGGCCTTCCACGTCGTGTTCGTCGTGATGTCGGTCGTGACGTCGATGGTCTGGTTGCCACCGAAGGCGAAGGTGGTCGCCGACGCTTCGGACGACGGCTGCGACCGGCTCGTGCCGCGGACCGCGGTGATCCGATAGCGGTAGAGCGTGCTGACCTTGAGGTTCGTGTCGTCGTAGGTGACGGTGCCGGCCGTGGCGGGCGCGGCGACCGTGGTGGCGGGGGCGAAGGAGCCTGCGGCGCCCTCGGCGCGCTCGATCTCGTAGCTGTTGTCGCCGGCGACGCTGTTGAACGTCACGCGGATGCTGGAGACGCTGGTGGGGGCGGTGGTGACGCCTAACGGCGGAAGGATCACCGGCGCCGCCGGATCATCGTCGCTGCTGCACGCGGCGAGGGCGAGCGTCGAGAGAAGCAGGCCGGTGGCCATCGACCGGGAGAATCCTGACATGCTGTAGCCTCGGACTGAGGAAGGGATGATCGTTGCGATGGAGCGGGGGGTGCGCAGGGAAAGAAGAGGGCGTCGCGTCGCGGGCGTGTGTCACAATCGTCACGCGCGCGTCACGACGCCCTCGGCGTCACCGGTTTCGCGCGCCGGCGAGGGCGCGCGTGCAGGTCAGGACCGCAGGATGAAGCCCAGCTGGAAGGTGCGACCGACCGTCCACTGTTCGCGCGTCACCGTGCCCTGCTGCGTCTTGAACGGCTCGTCGAGCAGGTTGCGCGCGTCGAACCGCCCCTGCAGCGGGCCAAACACGGGGAAGCGCACCGAGACGTCGACCGCATTGCGCGCCACCTGGATCACGTCGGGGAGCGGAAGATCGCCCGCCGCATCGATCCGGTCGCCCGTGCGGTTGAACAGCACCGTCGCGCTGCCACGGCCTGTGCGCGTGGCGTAGGTGAGCCCGGTGTTGAGCACATACGGGGCCTGACCGACCATGCGCCGCTTCTGGTTGGTCGCCGCCGCCTGCGAGGCGCCGAGATCGATCTCCGACTGCATCAGCGTGACGTTCGTGAAGAAGAGGAACGGCTCACCGACGCGGCCGAGGAAGCCCAGCCCCTTCCGTGCCTCGAGCTCCACACCGTAGTTGGTCGCCTGGTCGGCGTTGACGTACGAGATGAAGCGGGACGAGGCGCCGGCCGCGCGATACACACGCTCGATCGGCTTGTCGAAGCGCTTGGCGAAGACGCCGAGGCTCAGGATCTCATCGGTCGACGGATACAGTTCCCAGCGGATGTCGGCGTTCTGGATGCGCGTGCGCTGGAGGTTGGGGTTGCCCTCGAGGTCATCGCCGTTGAGCACGTCGCGGCTCTTGATCGGGACCAGCTCGCGATACTCCGGGCGGGCCAGCGTCTGTGACGCCGAGATGCGCAGGTTCTGGTACTCGCTGAGCTTGATGTTCAGGGCGGCCGAGGGGAGAACGTCCTTCCAGTCGCGACGGGCGGCGACCGGCGCCCCAAGCGTGGACTGCGCATCGACATCGAGCGCGTCCTGTTCGTAGCGCGCCCCCGTGATGAGGCGGATGCGCTCGCTCAGCGCCACTTCGGACATGAGGTAGCCGGCGGCCAGGCGGTCGCTGGCGCTGTACGCACCACCCTGCGACAGCGGGAAGATCTCGAAGATGCCGCTGCGGTTGCCGCTGAACGGCTGGGCGAAGAGCTGCTCCGCCGGAAGCTCGCGAATGGCGGTGGAGGCGAGCGGGGCGGCGATGGCGTAGGCGCGGGTGTTGGCATCACGCTCGGTCGCGCGGAACAGTCCCCCGACCTTCACGTAGTGCTGGCGACCCATCCAGGTGAAGTTGTGCAGCACGTTCGCGCGTGCCTCGCGCGACGATTCGTCGAGCTTGGAGAAGGTGCGGACGGCGCCGCCGTTGCCGGTGTTGAGCCAGCGCAGCTTTTCCGGACCGTTCGGCGTGTCCTGCTCGATGACGGAGATGAACTCGGAGCGATCGGGCTCGTCGCGCGTGACGCCGGACGACGTGAGCGCCCAGTCCACGCGCGTTCCGCCCAGCTGGTGTTCGGCGGCGACCTGGTTGGAGCGGATCGAACGCTCGACGTACTGCATGCGGTCGATCTGCGCCCGGATCCCCTCGTTCTCGAACGTCCCGCGCTCGCGGCGCGCGTCGTTGTCCGCTGTGCGGTTGTAGGTGTTGTTGAACATCAGGCGCGTGCGCCCGCCGATCAGCGTGCTGAAGTTCGCCAGCCCGCCCCACAGCACCCCCTGGCTCCCCGTCGTGCCTTCGAAGCGGTCGATCTCCCGCGTGTCGCCGGGGTTGTCGCCGCGATCGGCGAGGGCGCGCTGCTGGTTGTTGCGCAGGTCCTGCGTGTAGGCGTACGTGCCAGAGAGGATGTAGCCGATGCGCTGCCCCAGCACGGGCTGGTTCCCGCCGACGGAGATGTTGGTCGAGGTGTTCGGGGCGCCGGTCGCCTCACCCGGGGTCCAGGCGTTGCGGAACTGCCCAACGAGGAAGCTCTTGTCGGCGGAGGTGAGGTTGACGCCCTGGAAGTTGTTCAGGACGCTGAAGACGTACGGCAGGTTGCGCTGCACGCCGGCCATCGCGAAGGTCTCGCCGCCGACGTTGCGCGAGCGCAGGAGCGACTGCCCCGTCGACCCGCTGTTCATCCCGGTTGTGAGGCTGTAGGTGACCTGGCGACGCGCGGGGAACTCGCGCGTCTTGATCTCGACCTGCGCCCCGGAGAAGTCGCCCTGCTGATCGGGGGTGAACGTCTTGGACGTCGTGATCGACTCGAGCAGGTTGGACGGGAACATGTCGAGCGGCACCACGCGGCGTTCCGGTTCGGGGCTCGGCACCCGCGTCCCGTTGAGCTGCGTGGTGGTGTAGCGCTCGCCGAGTCCGCGGACGAAGACGTACTTGCCGTTCTGCACGGTGACGCCGCTCACGCGCTGCACCGCTTGGGCCGCGTCCGAGTCGGGGCTCTTGCTGATCTGCTCCGACGTGATCGCGTTCACGACACCAGTGGCAGTGCGCTGCGCGTCGAGCGCGTCGGAGACCGAGCCGCGCTCGGCGTTCGCCGTCACCGTCTGCGCCGCAAGCGTGATCGCGGCGGTGGCCAGCGTCACGTTCTGCTCCAGCGTCTTGCCGGCTTCGAGGATGATCCCCGTGACGGTCTTGGGCGCGAAGCCGATGCGGCGATACTGGATCGTCACCGTGCCGGCGGGGACGCCGGTGAGGGTGTAGCGACCATCGACCCCGGACATCGTGCCTAACGTCGTGCCAACCACCTGCACACCGACGTCGGAGAGTCCCTGGCCGCTGGCGGCGTCGATCACGCGGCCGACGACGCGCCCGGTGGGCTGCTGCGCCGACGCGCTGGAGGCGAAGAGGAATGCCCCCGCCAGCGCGAGGGCCGAAGCGCGCACGCGGAGCAGGGAGTCACGGAGCAAACGGGTCATGTGATTCTCACACGTAAGGGAGCAGGGCGCGGCGCTGGTCGCGCGCGACGCTCCGTTACAATCACCGCCCTTCGTCTCGTCTGGCCGACAGCCGTGCAACGAACGCGTCACGGCGCGGGCCCAATTCCTCCTCCATCCGCTACCGACCTCCCCTAGCGTGCGCACCCGTCGTGACACAACCGCGTGATCGCATCACGGCGATGTCACAGCAGGCGTGACATTGTGACAGAGCGGCGCCCCGGGCGGTGGCGAGGACAACTCGCCGCGCGCCCGCCGGGGCTTCAGCCGGGTGGGAGCGGGGGGATGGTGGCGACCGAGGCCGGCGTATCGCCCCTCGGAAACGCCGTCAGGTCGGGGAAGTACGCGCTCACCGTCGTCCCCAGGCCCGCCGTGCTGTCGGCGGTCACGCGCCCGCCGTGCGCCTCGACCATGTGCTTCACGATGGCGAGGCCGAGCCCGGTCCCCCCTTCGTGGCGTGAGCGGGCGGCATCGACGCGGTAGAAGCGCTCGAAGATGCGCGGGAGGTGCTCGGCACTGATTCCCGACCCGGTGTCGCGCACCGAGAGCCGCACGCCGCCGTCTTCGCGGGCGGCGGCGATCGTCACGCTCCCCGCGGTGGTGTGGCGGAGCGCGTTGTCCACGAGGTTGGCCAGCACCTGCCGCAGCGCCGTGGGATCGGCATGCACGGTCGGAATGTCGGTGGGGAGCGCCGAGACGAGGGCGATCTTCTTGCGATCGGCGGTCGTTCGTGCCCCCCCGAAGATCTCCTGTACTACCGCCCGCAGGTCGACGTCGGCGGGGTTGGGACGCCATCCGCCCGACTCGATGCGCGACAGGTCGAGCAGGTCGTCGACGATGCGCTGCATGCGGTGGGTGTTGGCCAGGATCGTCGCACTGAATCGCGCGCGTTCGGGCGGTGGGAGCGTTTCGTCCTGCAGCGTCTCGGCGAAGCCGCTCACGACCGTGAGCGGCGTGCGCAGTTCGTGCGAGACGTTGGCGACGAAGTCGCGCCGGACCTTCTCCAGTCGCCGGATGGGGGTGACATCGAGGAGTGCGAGCACCGCTCCACCGCCGTCGAGGGGGCGGGCCGTGAGCGTGACGGCGCGTTCGTTGAGCTGCGTCTCGAGCGCGTCGGTCGAGACGCCGGTCAGCGCCGCGGTGAGGGCGTCGCGCAGCACGCGGTCGCGCGGCAGGAGGTCGGAGGGGAAGGGGATCGGGTCCTTCACACCCAGCAGGCGCCGCGCACCGGCGTTCATGTGCAGGACCTGCTGTCGGCCGTCGAGGGCGATCACCCCTTCGTTGAGCGCCTCGGTGAGGGCGCGCAGGAGGGCATCATCGGCCTCGAGCGCCTGCACGCGTGCGGAGAGCTGCTCGGCGAGGCGGTGGAAGGCAGAGGCCAGTTCGCCGACCTCGCCCGGGGCCACGAGCGACGGGCGGCGCGTCAGGTCGCCGGCGGCAATGGCCTGCGCATCGTCGCGCAGTTCGAGGATGGGGCGCGTGATCGAGCGGGCGAAGACGACCGCCAGGAGCAAGGCAGCGGCGGTCGCGAGCAGCGCCGCGGAGAGCACGTCGCCCTGCACACGCCGTACGATGCCGCGTTGCGTGGCGGTGGAAATGGAGACGCGGGCAACGCCAAAGGGGGCGCGCAGGGCCGAGTACAGCTCCTCATCGCCGGCCGATGGTGAGGGGCGGACCGACGATCCCTCCCCCGTGCGCATGGCGGCGATGACTTCGGGGCGGCCCTTGTGGTTCTCGAGGCGAGCCAACGCCGGCTGGTCGAACTCGGAGTCGCCGAGGACCACGCCGGTGG
>ERZ795044.4018-NODE-4018-length-12205-cov-4.246420_pt1 | contig 12205 bp, 12 predicted proteins | sample MGYA00375128_ERZ795044 | MGnify/ENA primary metagenome ERZ795044 (study PRJEB30173, sample SAMN05720213) | anaerobic digester metagenome | isolation source: active sludge of municipal wastewater-treating anaerobic digesters | place: USA | collected 2014-12-22 ... | reverse complement strand
CTTTTTAAAAGATAAAAAATGCCGGGTTATTTTTTTCTTTACCGATTTGTCGAACTTATCATACAGCATAAACTCGGCTCCAAAACGTTGTTGGTAACGACCGGTAATGATGCCCATGCGGGAGGGCGCACAGATAGGCGATGTTACGTATGCCTGTGTAAAGCGCACACCCGTGCTTCCCAATGCATCTATATTCGGTGTTTTAATATTTTTATTTCCATAAGAAGCCAGGTCGCTGTAGCCAAGATCATCAACAATGATGAGAATGATGTTGGGGAGAGTTTTGGTTTGTGCGGATACAGCAGTATGGCAAGCAAAGAAAAACAGTAAAGGCAGCAGCAGGTGTTTTGGCATGGCTATTTGTAAATATAAAAAAACCTTCTCAAAAATTGAGAAGGTTTGCCTGGTGCCCAGAACAGGAATCGAACCTGCACATCCTTGCGAACGGCAGATTTTGAGTCTGCTGCGTCTACCAATTCCGCCATCTGGGCTGCTCTGTAAAACGTTGATTTGTTAATCCGTTAATGCGTATTACTGTTAAACAGGTTCTGCGTCTATACTAATTAACCAATTAACGGATTAACCCTATTAACGGGCTGCAATATTACATTATCCGGCTGTTCTGTCCAAAATACGCTGCAGGTATTTTTTCTTGTAATAATATTCTTTCAGCTTCAGCAGATCGGCTGTGGTTGCGGTTTCATCATTGTAGTTATCTACAATGGGTTGCACATCGGCATATATCTCCTGTTCAATGGCCGCTACCTTTGCGGGGGAATCCTCACCCAGTTCCTCATTCAGCTCCATCATCTCCATTAAAAAAGCCGGGGGCAACTGGTATTTTTCTTCTTCTTCCAAAAGGTCTTTCAGTTGCAGAACGTATTTGATCGTTTCCTCCCTGTTCTTAAAAACCTTAAGGGCTTTATTCAGCTGAGAGGATATCTCCAGCGCTTCTTCCTGCTCGTGTTCGGTGGCCTGGGTGAAAAAGTCGGGGTGGTATTTTTTTTGCAGTCCGAAATATTTCTGCGCAAGTTTTCCCTGGTCAATTTTCAGGGAAACGGGCAGTTCAAACAGTTCAAAATAATTCATGCTGCAAATGTAGGGAATCGGTCTTTTTAAATATAGCTATATGGGGAAATGGAATTCCTGCTGTGGTTTTTGCCACGAATGCCACGAATAAACACGAATTATCCGTGCTAATCAGTGTCATTGCTGGCTGGATTAAATCTAAAATGTAAATTGCCGTCTAAAATGTAACGATTGATGCTTACGATTGGCTTAATACGGGAAGGAAAAATACCCCAGGATAACCGGGTAGCGCTTACACCGGCCCATTGCAAATGGCTGCAAAAGAATTTCAGCGATATCAAAGTGCTGGCACAACATTCGCCCAACCGTTGTTATGCCGATATTGAATACGAGAGGGCAGGCGTGGAAGTGAAAGAAGATATGAGCGAATGTAACCTGCTGCTTGGCATTAAAGAAGTTCCTGTTGATATGCTGCTGGAAGGCAAGACCTATATGTTCTTTTCGCACACAAAAAAAATGCAACCGGCCAATCAGCAGTTATTCAAAGCCATACTGGATAAAAAAATTACCCTGGTAGATTACGAATGCCTGGAGCATGAAGACGGTACCCGGATCATCGGCTTCGGATTCTTTGCCGGTATTGTAGGCGCTCATAATGGTATGATGGCCTATGGCAACCGCACCGGGGCATTTAAGCTGGCGAGGGTTGGTTCGGTAAACAGTTTTCAAAAACTGGTACATACTTATTTTGGATTAAAGCTGCCCAATATAAAAATTGCGGTAACAGGTACGGGCCGTGTGGCGCACGGCGTGCTGGAGATCATGAACCTGCTGGGTATTCATGAAGTGGAACCGGATGAGTATTTTGAAACAGCGTTTACGTACCCGGTGTATGTGCACTTAAAAGGTGCCGACCTGTACGTGCATAAACAAACCGGTAAGTATGTGCGGAATGATTTTCATGCCAACCCCCAAAACTATAATTGCCGCTTTGCCGATTACCTGGCACATACCGATATATTGATGAATGGGATCTATTGGGAAAAAAATATTCCACGCCTGTTTGAGATGGAAGACCTGCGCCGGGAAAATTTCCGCATCAAGACCATTGCCGATATCACCGACGACCGCAATGGTTCGGTGCCCTGTAACCTGGGAGATTCAACCATTGCGAAGCCGGTATATGGGGTTGACCGAAAAAGTTTTGAAATAACGGAACCCTATCTGCCCGGCTCAGTTGATGTGATGGCCGTAGGTAATCTTCCAAACGAATTACCGAGAGATGCCAGCCGTTATTTTGGCGAGCAAATGATAAAATTTGTGCTGGATGATATCCGGCTGGGCGGAAGTAAAGCGATCGATAAAGCTACGATGGTGAAGGCGGGTAAACTGAATGAGCCTTTTCTTTACATGAAAGAGTATGCCGGCCTGTGATTCAGGTTGCGTATTAAGTCACGAATACTTCAGCAACCTCTGTATACAAATCAACACGAATATTATCTTAGCGAACTTTGCGCTATAACTTAGCGTGCTTTGCGGTTAAATAAACAATTAAGTTAGAGATACAGGTAATAATCCTTTAATGCTGCAACAAATTCAGGCGTGTAATTCCCTTCCTTGTCTTTAATGCTCATGGATGTGTTTACCGCCAGTATTTTCTTCCTGCTGAAAAATAGAATTCCCCGGAAGTATTCATGTTGGTCTGTTTGCTTTACCAGAATTTCCCGGGTAAGGTATAATTCCAGTTTACCTGCTTCTTCGATAAAATGATCCACCCGGCGATAGGGCAGCAGCACGGCAAAGCTCCCACCAGGTGAGAGATTGGTTTTCACAACCTGTAACAGTTCAGTTAAGCTGAGTGTGGTATCGTGCTTTGCGTTGTTCTTATCCGGGTCAGGCGATCTCAGGTCATCCTCAAAAAAAGGAGGATTGGAAATAATGAGCCCGTATTTTTTTTCAGCGGTAAATGAAAGGATATTGGCATTAAAAATGTTCAACCTTTCTTTCCAGGGAGAAGCCGCAAAGTTTTCTTTGGCCTGTTCAGCAGCTGCTGGGTCAAGTTCAACGGCATCAATGATCGTATTTGCATTCTTTTGAGCGAACATCAGCGATAATAATCCTGTTCCGGTGCCGATGTCCAGGCAGTTTGAAGTTTGCCCTTCGGCTACGCTCTGGATGAGTTTGAAGTTTGAGGTTAGCGCTCCAAACAGGCAGGCATCTGTGCAGACCTTCATGGCACATTTATCCTGGTAAACGGTGAATTGTTTGAATTGAAAAAATGAGTTTGGCATTGAGGTGCAAGATACGAGATGCAAGATACAGGATACAGGATGCTGGATACAAGATACGGGATGCTGGGTGCCCAAACTTCAAACTTTAAACCGCAAACCTCAAACCAAAACCTCCTCACCATTCCGCCCGGGCAGAGGGGCTCACGTCCAACGCTGTAAAATCTTTCGCCAGGAATTTATAGTACCCGGTGATGGCGATCATGGCGGCATTATCGGTGCAGTATTCAAATGCAGGAATAAAGGTATTCCAGCCTTCTTTTTCTCCCATGGCGGTAAATCCTTTTCTTAACCCGCTGTTGGCACTAACGCCGCCTGCCAGGCAAATGTTGGTGATGCCGGTTTCGGCAACGGCTTTCTTTAATTTGTTCAGTAAGATGCTAACGATCCGTTCCTGTACCGAGGCACAGATATCATACAGGTTCTCATCAATGAATTTCTTTTTTGTTTCTTCATCAGCCAAAAATTCTTCTTTGAACAAATTGCTGGCGCCGGCATTTTTTAAAAAATACAGGATGGATGTTTTCAACCCGGAGAAACTGAAATCAAGCCCCGGTATCTGTGGTTCGGGAAACTTAAACCGTTTGGGATCGCCGTTCTTTGCATATTTATCAATGAGCGGCCCGCCGGGATAGGGGAGTCCGAGCATTTTGGCGGTTTTATCAAAGGCCTCACCGGCTGCATCATCGATGGTTTCACCAATGACCTCTAATTGCGTGGGTGCATCGCAACGTACGATCTGTGTATGCCCCCCGCTTACCGTTAAGCACAAAAAGGGAAAGGAAGGTCGTTCTTCTGCAATTAAATTGGCCAGTACATGCGCCTGCATATGATGCACAGCAATGAGTGGTTTATTCAATGCCAGTGAAAGTGATTTTGCGAATTGCGTTCCTACCAGCAATGAACCAATTAAGCCCGGCGCCTGTGTGAAGGCAATGGCATCAATATCCTGCAGTTGGCAATTGGCTGTTTGTAAGGCGGCATCCACCACCGGTACAATGTTCTGCATGTGGGCCCTGCTGGCCAGTTCGGGCACCACGCCGCCAAACTGCTCGTGTACGGTTTGGTTGGCGATCTTATTGGACAATATCTTTCCATCCACACATACCGAAGCGGAGGTTTCGTCGCAGGAAGATTCTATGGCGAGAATAGTGATACCCATAAGGGCCTCAAAGATACCGTAAACTGGTAATGTCTACAATATCTCCGGCCATGCAGATAGAAGCAACCCCATTTGCAAGAGTATATTTAATGGCAACCGTTCTGCCATCAATGAGTGTGATGCCGGCGGGCAGGGAATGGATCTCCAGTTTAGCTCCGTTGCTTAAAACGATCATCATTTTACAACCATCCAGTTTGCCTGTAAAATCCCTTACAATACCTGTCACTTCTGATTCTTTGTCCTTACAATTCTTTTTACATGAGTAAAGAGAGACAACAACGACCAGGAGCAATATTATTCTTTTCATAACGGATGGTTTATAGTATCAGACAATGGGAAAATAAAATACGCTGCCCAGGCTGTTGTTATTATTTGCTTCTTATTGCTGCCACCGGATCCATACGGGCGGCTTTTGAAGCAGGTATGATACCGGCCAGCACCCCTGCAACCACACAAATGATCACCGTGGTAATGAGCATGGGTATGGAAATGTATACCGGGAATTTCAATGGCCCCGACAGAATGAGGGTAAGAATATAAACAAAGAATAAGCCGATGGCGCCACCGAAGATGCAGAGCAGGGCTGCTTCCATCAGGAATTCAAAAAGAATGGATCCTTTTTTGGCGCCGATGGCTTTTTTGAGCCCGATCACACTTGTTCTTTCCCTTACCGTAACAAACATGATATTGGTGATGCCAAATATGCCAACGATCAAACTGATGCTGCCGATAATGGCGCCCACAATATTAACCGTAGTGAAAAAACCGGTGATGGCCTTACTGAAAGCTTCCACGCTGTTGAGTGAAAAATTATCTTCCTGGGTAGGACTGAGCCTTCTTATCTGGCGCATGATGCCTTTGAGTTCGTTGCTCAGTGCTTCGGTTGTAACTCCTTCTTTTCCTTTTGCAATAAGTATGGGGTTAGAGAATTTTTCGTCGAACAACTGCCGGCAGAAATTATAAGAGAGCATGATGCAGTTATCGTAATTCCAGCCGATGAAATTGGTGCCTTCTTTTTTTATCACGCCAATGATGGTGACCTTTTTCCCTTTTACGTCGATCTGCTTTCCTAAGGCCCGTTCGGTGGTTCCAAACAGGGATTCGGCGCTGCTGAAACCAATGATACATACATTGGTGCCGGAATTGAATTCACTGGCTGAAAAAAAACGGCCATCAGCAAAACTGATCGGCTGAATGATCATTTGTTCTTCCAGGATGCCATATACACTAATGTTCTGCAGCAGGTCGTCTTTATGCGAAATACTGGTACCGGTTTGCATCAGGTAAGAAATATCTTCGAGCAGAACAGAACGTTCTTTGATCATGGCCGCTTCTTCGTATTTGGGAACAGGCCTTGCCCTGAATTTCCAGAAAGGCTGATCAGGGCCGCCGCTGTAATCCCATTTATCGATATAGATGGTATTGCTGCCCAGACTTTGCACTTCGTTCTGAATATTCCGTTCCAGGCTGTTCACCGTTGCCAGTACGCCGATGATGCAGAATATGCCGAAGGCCACGCCGGTAAGACTGAGCGCCGTACGCAATTTATTCACCCTCAGTTCCTGGAAAGTGAGCCGTAATGAATTGCGGATGATGTTTAGTGATTTGCTCATCTTCCCAAAATTACGGGATGCCGGTTGATTTATGGGGCAAAATGTATGAATGGTTCTTTATCACCCAAGCCTTACCTTTGCGCTCTTAAAAAACGGGCATTTTAAATTAAACGTATACATCCTCCCTCTCCTCAAGGAGAGGGCAGGGGTGAGGTAACAGCATGAAGTACATCAACGAAATAAACAAGCGCAAGACCTTTGCCATCATCTCTCACCCGGATGCAGGTAAAACAACGCTTACCGAAAAATTCCTGCTTTTTGGCGGGGCCATTCAAACAGCGGGTGCCGTAAAGAGCAATAAGATAAAGAAACACGCCACCAGCGATTTTATGGAGATCGAAAGGCAGCGTGGCATCAGTGTGGCCACCAGTGTTATGACCTTTGAATACCAGGGCCATCTTATTAACCTGCTGGATACTCCGGGTCATAAAGACTTTGCAGAAGATACCTACCGTACATTAACAGCCGTAGACAGTGTGGTACTGGTGATAGACAGTGTAAATGGGGTAGAAGCCCAGACAAGAAGGCTGATGGAAGTGATCGCCATGCGGCAAACGCCGGTGATCGTGTTCATCAACAAAATGGACCGGGATGGTAAGAACCGGTTTGACCTGCTGGAAGAAATTGAGAAAGAACTGAAGATACAGCTGCACCCCATGACCATACCTATCAACAGCGGTAAGGATTTTAAGGGAGTGTACGACCTGCACCAGAAGAGCCTGGTACTTTTTACAGCAGGCACCAAGGCCAATGATGAGGATGTGGTGGAAATAAAAGACCTCAGCGACCCGGTATTGAATGCAAAGATCGGGGAGAAGGATGCCGATACATTGAGAGAAGACGTGGAATTGGTGGATGGCGTTTATGGCGAGTTGAATACCGGTGATTACCTGGCCGGAAAAACGGCCCCGGTTTTCTTCGGAAGCGCCGTAAATAACTTTGGTGTAAAAGAAATGCTGGATACCTTCATCCGCATTGCACCCACACCCAGGCCCAGGCATACCACTACCCGGGATATTAAACCGGAAGAGGATAAGTTCAGCGGTTTTATTTTTAAGATACATGCCAACCTGGATCCCAAGCACCGTGACCGCATTGCCTTTTTACGGGTGTGCAGCGGCCGGTTTGAGCGCAACAAATATTACCATCATGTGCGTAGCGACCGTGATCTTCGTTTCAGTAACCCCTATAGTTTCTTGGCCCGCCAGAAAGATGTAATTGAAGAAGCTTACCCCGGTGATGTTGTGGGATTATTTGACACCGGTAACTTTAAAATAGGCGATACCCTCACCGAAGGAGAAAATTTTTACTTTACCGGAATACCCAGTTTTTCTCCGGAAATATTTAAAGAAGTAGTGAATAAAGATCCAATGAAAACCAAGCAGTTGGAGAAAGGACTTTTGCAGCTTACTGATGAGGGAGTGGCCCAGTTATTCACCCAGTTTGGCGGAAATAAAAAGATCATTGGCTGCGTGGGTGAACTGCAGTTTGAAGTGATACAATACCGTCTGTTGCAGGAGTACGGCGCATCGGTTCAGATGAATAACCTGCCCTTTTTTAAAGCATGCTGGCTGGTTAGTAAAGATGCTAAAAAGCTGGACGACTTCATCAAATACAAACAGGCTAATATTGCGGAGGATAAGGATGGTCACCTGGTTTACCTGGCCCAAAGCGAATGGTTCTTAAATACCGAGATACAGAACAACCCGGATATTGAATTTCATTTTACGAGTGAGATACATAAATAATGTGCCGATTATCCGATGTGCCGATTTGATGATTGATACAGTAAACAATTTCATAAGGCCATCATCAGCGCATTACCAAATCGGCACATCATCAAATCACTCTCTTAGTTTAAACGATATCACCCCATTGGTATTCCGGGTGCTGCTCACATTCAGTTCATATCTTTTATTCCCATCCTGGATTATCATAAGGGCGGTGTTGGGCGGAATGCTTCCCAGGTTCTCGGCATACATCACCAGTTCGTTGGTATTATTGCCCGGGCTTATCTTTAGGGTATAGGTCATGGGTTTGTCGGTAAGCCGCTGGTGGGTGGTGATAATTTTATTGTTGTAGATAAGAGTAACACTATCACCATCGATCTCGCCATTGTCGTACAGGGTTACGGTGATGGAATCGTGGTCAACGGTAATTTCTTTCAGCACATCGTTATTTCTTTTCTCCAGTTTCACTTCCTTCAGGGCTTCGGGTTCCGGCTTTTTTACTTCGGGACTTTCCTTACACAGCGCTGTGATCTCTTCCATGCTGACCGCCCGGTTATAGATACGTATATCATCCACATCGCCGTTCATCCAGAAGGGAAAGAGGTCGTCGTCTGATTTACCGATAAAAAGATCTTCCTCATTCGTAAAGATTTCGGGGAATTCCACCGAGTACTTCAGTTCGCAGTCAACATAAAGCTTTGCCGTCTTCCCGTCGTTGGTATAGATAACAGAATACCACTGGCCCTTCTTGATAAAATCATTGTAAGGGGTAAGTATGGTTCCGGTGCCCCGGAAATTCTGGTGCAGGGTATCGCAGGGCGCCCCGCTGCATCCGGTTCCGGCCGAATAAAGCGCATCATCAAAACGCAACGCATAGTTGCCTGGGTTGTAATTGCCGCCCCCCTTGCTCAGTACCTGGCTGGCATGGCATATATCGTAATAAAAACCGGTGGGCCTTACCCAAACCGAAAGCGTTACCTGGTTGGCAAAATTCAGCGAAGGAACATTTTTAATACGCATGTACTGGTAAACACCATTGAAGTGATAGGCACTGTTGGGCGTACCAAAACGGTCGCTGGTTATAGTAGCATTATTAAAGATGGGATGATTGTTGTTTCCGCTGGCATCGTTGGCATTGCCGTTAAAAGGGTAGTAAGCCTGCAGGCCCTTTTTAAGATCTGCCTGGGCCAAGGTTGTATGACCGATCAGTAATAAACAACAGAGAATACTTTTCATAATAGCGGATGAGCGCAGGTTTAAATGCCGGTGTAATTATAAGGGGTGATCGCTTTTAATTCCTTCTTCACGGCGACAGATACTTTTAAGCTGCTGATGAAACGATGAATTGCATTCTTATCAATGGCGTGTTTGCCCCTTGTTAATTCTTTCAATGCCTCGTAGGGCGCCGGATAATTCTCCCTGCGTAAGATCGTTTGTATTGCTTCGGCAACCACTGCCCAGTTATTTTCCAGGTCGGCCTTTAATTTAGCTTCATTTAAAACGAGTTTGCCAATGCCTTTTTCTGCCGACTTGATAGCGAGTAATGTATGTGCCACCGGCACACCGATATTGCGCAACACGGTTGAATCAGTAAGGTCACGCTGCAGCCGGGAAACAGGAAGTTTTGCAGAAAGATGTTCAAGCAATGCATTGGCAATACCCAGGTTGCCTTCGGCATTTTCAAAATCGATCGGGTTTACTTTATGCGGCATGGCGCTGCTTCCTATTTCCCCCTTCTTTGTTTTCTGTTTGAAATAATCCATGCTGATGTAGGTCCAGGCATCCCGGCAAAAGTCTATGATGATGTTGTTGATGCGTTTGATGGCATCAAAATGGGCGGCAAGTGTATCGTAGTGTTCTATCTGCGTGGTGTATTGCTGACGCTGCAATCCCAGTTTTTCTCCGGTAAACTCATTGGCCAATTTTACCCAGTTGTGTTTTGGATAAGCCACATGATGGGCATTGAAATTGCCGGTTGCCCCACCGAATTTTGCGGTGAATGGAATATAGCTGAACAACTGTATCTGGTTCTCCAGCCTTTCCACAAACACCATCATTTCTTTTCCCAGTCTTGTAGGACTGGCCGGTTGCCCGTGTGTACGGGCCAGCATAGGTATGTCTTTCCAGGCAAGCGCCATATTGGCAATGGCATGCTGCAGGTTGATCACCGCCGGCAGGTATTCCAGTTCAATGCTGTTCTTCCAGAGCAGTGGAATGGCGGTATTATTGATGTCCTGCGATGTTAACCCGAAATGAACCCATTCTTTTAAATGGCCGGCCTTGCAGGTATCCAGTTGCTTCTTGATAAAATACTCAACGGCCTTCACATCATGATTGGTGATGCTTTCTGTTTTTTTTATTTCTTCGGCATCGGCTAAAGAAAATTCCGTAGCTGTTTTTTGCAACTGCTGTTTTGTTTTTGCATCCGCTTTAAAGAACTTCTTCTCTGCCAGGAATAAAAAATATTCCACTTCCACGATCACCCGGTATTTCATCAGGGCATATTCGCTGAAGTATTCATCTAAGTGTTGTATTTGTTTCCGGTAACGTCCGTCGATGGGAGAGATGGCAGTAAGTTGGTTTAAATCCATGATGTTGCTGTACATTTGCGGCAAAAATACATTAATTGGCACAGAAGATAAGGGTGGGAGCAGTGAGTTATTTGAACAGCAAGCCGCTCATCCATGGTTTTGAGCAGGGACGAATGAAGGATGAGATAGACCTGATCATAGATTACCCGGCAAATATAGCTGCCATGCTGGTGGATGACCGGATAGATGTGGGCCTGGTTCCGGTGGCGGTCATCCCTTCTTTGCCCGAGCATTACATCATTTCTGATTACTGCATCGGGTGCGATGGGGAAGTGGCCAGTGTATGTTTGTTCAGCGAAGTGCCGATGGAACAGGTAGAAACGGTTTTACTGGATTACCAGAGCCGCACATCGGTGGCGTTGTTAAAAGTACTATTGAAAGAACACTGGAAAATATCGCCGCAATTGGTTGCGGCAGGTATCGATTATGAAAAAGATATCAGCGGGGCAACGGCCGGCTTAGTGATCGGCGACCGGGCATTGCAACAAAGATCACGCTCAGCATATATATACGACCTGGGACTTGCCTGGAAAGAAATGACGGGATTGCCCTTTGTATTTGCGGCCTGGATAAGCAATAAAAAAATAGATCCGGCATTCATCGGCCGTTTCAACGAGGCCAATGCAGCCGGGTTTGATAACCTGCCGCTTGTTATTGATGAAAATAAAACCCCGGTGTATGATCTGTTGAAATACTACACCGAAAATATCAGGTACCGTTATTCAGGAGATCAGCAGAAAGCCTTGCAACGGTTTATGCAGGAGATACGATCGATCAGTTAATTCTTCAGCTATATTATAAATGAAGCCTTTAGTTTCCTGTTGCATCATCACTTATAACCATGCCCCTTATATCGGGCAGGCGGTTGAATCTGTTTTGCAGCAGCAGCATAACTACCCGGTTGAGATCATTGTAGCTGATGACCGTTCAACCGATGGTACCACGGCCATCCTGGAGGATTATCAGCAACGGTATCCTTCTCTCATTAGACTTATTGTGCAGGAACAGAACCAGGGCGCTTCAAAAAATTTTATGCAGCTATTGTATGCTGCCAAAGGTAAATACATTGCTTACCTGGAAGGAGATGATTACTGGAGTGATGCAGGGAAACTGAAAAAACAAATTGCTTTCCTGGAACAGAACCCGGATTTTGCGATCTGTTTTTCCAATGTGCTTGAAACCTTTTCAGATGACCCGGCCGACCCCCGCAATCATTTGCATGAAGGACCCGGCAGTAAAAGCATAACTACGCTTAACGACCTGCTTTACGGCAATTATATACAAACCTCTTCAGTGGTATTCAGGAATCGGCTCTTTGAATATTTCCCTTCCTGGTATGGCCCGCTTATGCCCGGCGACTGGCCCCTGCATATTTTAAATGCCCAGTTCGGAAAAATATTTTATGATAAGGAATGTATGAGTGTACATCGTAATCATAGCGATGGGGTTTGGAGTTCGCAGAAAGCGATCCGGCGAATTGAAAACAGCCTGCATGTTTGTGAGGTGATCGGGAAGGAACTGAAACTGGCAGCGAATCCCCGGTTAAAGGCTGGTAAAAGTAAGTTGTTGCTTGCTTCAGTAAAGTATTTAATAAAAGAAAGAAAATATTTTACTGCTGCGAAGAACCTGGTGCAGGCATTTTTTACCTATCCTGCTATCATTTTTCATAAGCGGAACTGAGCCCTTTCTCAACTAAGTTGCATTGATTATTTTTTCTCAACCAGTACAATGTTATTAAAGTAAAGGTCCTTCCGTTTCATTCTTTTTGGAAGCAGTAAGGAAATGATGATAG
>ERZ795044.4015-NODE-4015-length-12208-cov-13.392249_pt1 | contig 12208 bp, 9 predicted proteins | sample MGYA00375128_ERZ795044 | MGnify/ENA primary metagenome ERZ795044 (study PRJEB30173, sample SAMN05720213) | anaerobic digester metagenome | isolation source: active sludge of municipal wastewater-treating anaerobic digesters | place: USA | collected 2014-12-22 ... | reverse complement strand
GAGATCTGCGGGAAATTATTTTTTTTGAAAAATTTCCCGCAGATCTCCGATAGCTATTGGGATGAAAAGTGAAAAATGAGGAATCCGGAACTACTACGGCATTACAATGTTTCACTGGTGTTTTAAAATTGATTTCTTGATTTTTATTTATAAAAGATGAAAGGATATTACGTTATCATGTGCGACCTCTTCGAGGTCGGGTTCGTCAGGGCTTTTTCCTTTCTACAAATATGCGACCTCTTCGAGGTCGGCACTTGTGAAGAAGGTTGCCAATTTGATAGTGGTTACTCTTCAAAAATGTTTTTGAAAAAAAATTAATTTGATTCGTTTAGAAGTAAAATAAAATCTGCGGCTATTCTGCATTGTCTGTGTCTTCTGCGGGAAATAAATAATGCTTAAAATATTTCCCGCAGATTTTCGCAGAAGGCGCAGAAAATCCGCAGAGATTCCTGCGGAATGGAATATCAATACTTCATTCAACAAAATTAATCTGCGGCTATTCTGCGGGATCTGCGGGATCTGCGGGAAATTATTTTTTTTGAAAAATTTCCCGCAGATCTCCGATAGCTATTGGGATGAAAAGTGAAAAATGAGGAATCCGGAACTACTACGGCATTACAATGTTTCACTGGTGTTTTAAAATTGATTTCTTGATTTTTATTTATAAAAGATGAAAGGATATTACGTTATCATGTGCGACCTCTTCGAGGTCGGGTTCGTCAGGGCTTTTTCCTTTCTACAAATATGCGACCTCTTCGAGGTCGGCACTTGTGAAGAAGGTTGCCAATTTGATAGTGGTTACTCTTCAAAAATGTTTTTGAAAAAAAATTAATTTGATTCGTTTAGAAGTAAAATAAAATCTGCGGCTATTCTGCATTGTCTGTGTCTTCTGCGGGAAATAAATAATGCTTAAAATATTTCCCGCAGATTTTCGCAGAAGGCGCAGAAAATCCGCAGAGATTCCTGCGGAATGGAATATCAATACTCCATTCAACAAAATTAATCTGCGATGAATCTGCGGAATCTGCGAGATCTGCGGGAAAAAAAATGGCGCTTAATTTTTCTCCCGCAGATCTCGCAGATTCCGCAGATTCATCGCAGATTTTTGTTGTCTTTGAGTGTGCCTTTGTGAATTGTAAAAATCGGCGGGATCCTTGGGAAATAAACACCGGTATTTATTTCCCGCAGAGTTTCGCAGAGTTATCGCAGATAGTTATTGGATGGTTCATTGTAAAAGTATCCGCTTTACTGCCACCATATCTTAAACCCTTAAAACAAATTCCCAAAAACTACATCCCCTTCAACTCCACCTTCTCCATACTCTCTACCATGATACTGCAAAAACCAAACTCTTCGTCTACTCTACCTCTTACCAGATAACAACCTCTTCCGCGGAATGGATACTGATCGGTGACTTTCGGGAAATGGGTGGTGTCGAAAAAATATCCGTTGCGGTCGAGGAAAGTGCCGAACATCATCATCTCCCGCTTCACTGTAGTTGTGTACTTGATCGTAACCATATAACCGATGATCTCGAATCTCTTTCCGATAAATTTCGGGAGATCGGATGCGAGCGTATTTACTTTCATCTCTTCTTTCAAAAGTTCAAAAGGTGAACGTAATGCAAAACCCAGCAACTCAATTTCATCAAAGGCATCGTCAAGTGGTTTTTGATCCAGCGCCGGAAGAGTGTAGGTCTTCACTCCGGTCTCAAACAACTCTTGCCGTACTTCTGTTTTGCGCTCACGACCAAGGATCATGTGTATGTCCCACAACAATTGCTTCTTCGTACGTCCGGTAAAACGAAATGCTCCGATGCGAATGAGAATTCGTAATTGTTCGATTTCAATCGAAACACGCTTTGTAAAATCTTCCAGACTTTTATAATCACCATGCTCGTTTCGTTCGCTCACAATTTTATTGCCGACAGTTTTTTCCAGTCCTGCGAGATGAATGAAGCCCAGATAAATATCATCGGCCACAATGGATGTAACATACTCACTACTGTTAATACACGGCGGATGAATCGTCGCGCCACACATTCGAGCTTCGTGAACATAAAATTCTGTTTTGTAAAATCCGCCGAAGTTGTTGATCACTCCTACCATGAACTCCTTCGGATAATATGCCTTCAGATACAAACTCTGAAAACTTTCAACCGCATACGATGCTGAATGTCCTTTCGAAAAAGAATAACCTGCAAAACTTTCGATCTGCCGCCACACTTCTGATATGATTTCCTCCGGATATCCTTTCTTCCTGCAACTCTCGAAATAATTATTCTGAATCTTTGCAAACTCCGTACGCGAACGGAATTTCCCCGACATACCACGACGAAGTACATCAGCTTCAGAAAGCGAAAGTCCTGCGAAATGATGCGCGACCTTGATCACATCTTCCTGGTATACCATGATGCCATACGTTTCCTGCATCAACTCTTCCATCACCGGAAGAATGTACACACGCTTCTCAGGATGATGCGTGCGCACTATATATTCGCGCATCATTCCCGACTTCGCAACACCGGGACGAATGATGGAACTTGCAGCAACTAACTGTATGTACGTATCTACTGCCAGTTTTTTCAGCAACATGCGCATAGCAGGTGATTCAACATAAAAACATCCCATGCATCTGCCTGTGCGAATGAGTTCTTTCACACGCTTGTCTTCTTTGAATTCTTTGATGGCGTGAATGTCTATCGTCAACCCATAATTTTTTTTGACAATGTCGACTGTATCTTTTATGTGACCAAGTCCGCGCTGACTGAGAATATCAAGTTTGTATAATCCGAGATCCTCCGCTTCGAGCATACTGAACTGCGTTGTCGGATAACCTTTCGGCGGCATGATGGTAGCTGTGTACCAACTCAACGGTTTTTCGGAGATCACAATTCCACATGCATGCACGGTGAGATGATTGGGCATGTCGTGCATCTGCATGGAGAAATAATTTATCGCTTTCGTGATCTTGTCGGGTGTATCGGGATGCCTTCTGTTCTCGACGATAGCATCGATCTCGCCTTTCGGCAAACCGAATACTTTTCCAAGTTCGCGCACAACAGCATTCGACTGATACGTTGAATACGCACCAAGCAAAGCAACATTTTCTTTTCCATGACGACGGAAAATATAATCGGTCACATCATCGCGATCGGTCCAGGAGAAATCGATATCGAAGTCGGGTGGATTTGCGCGGAAAGGATTAATGAATCGTTCGAAGTACAGATCGAGTTCAACAGGATCTACATCGGTGATACGCAGACAATAAGCAACGATGCTATTCGCACCACTGCCTCGTCCGACGTACGCATAATTTTTATGCTGCGCATAACGAACAATGTCCCAGTTCAATAAAAAGTACGCCGCGAAACCAAGTTCAGAGATCATCTTCAGTTCTTTCTCTATTCGTTCGCGGATAAGATCACTTGGAATTCCATAACGATACTCTGCACCTTTGTACGCTTCACGCCGAAGGATCTGCAAGTCAAGCGGCCGGCTTCCGGAAAAAGTCCGTTTGTTTTTACTCTCATGAAAATCGAAAGCGATGGAACATACATCGAGGATGCGTAGTGCATTTTCTATCAGCGCAGGAAAATCTTCAAAGCGCTTCAGCAGTTCTGCGGGAGTGAACATGATCTCATCCTGTGCAGCGACATCATCGGCAGTGAGTTTAGAAAGTAAAGTGTTGTTTGCAACCGCACGCAAGAGTGAATGCAACTGAAATCCGCCGCTGAGTTTATATGTAACAGGACTTAATGCAACAAGTTTATGTTTCACATATTCCCACTCGGAAAATTTCAAACGATTGAGTTGTGATGCACGAATTCCGACAAAACAATTTGGTTCTTTACGAATGTATTCAGGCTTTACACTCATTGCAGAACTGAAAGGAATTATCCAGATGACATTTTGTAATGAAGGCGGTACAGGCGGAATGTCGGGAACTTCACTTGTACCTCTGCGCAAACAGTTTGTCAGAAATTCATTCAACTCCCGAAAGCCTTCGTTATTTTTTGCCAGTCCGACGTAAAGTTGCTTCGCTCCTATCCTGAAATCAATTCCCACTGCTACTTCAATTTCATGCTGCGGTGCGAGGCGGATGAAATCCATTACACCGGAAGTATTATTTATATCCGTGAGTGCAAGCTTCGTGATCCCGCATCGCTTTGCTTCATGGAAGAGCTGTTCGATACTGAGAGTGCCGAAGTTGAAGCTGAAGTGGGAGTGGGTGTTGAAATACACGGCAATGCAGTGAGGAATGTGTGCAGAATGCTAGGTAGCAATACAATCATTTTAGTTGATTATAATGTAATCATATTCGAAGAGGTATCCAAGAAAAAAAAAGTTCGAATATAGAACCGCTTGATTTTTTAGCGAATAGTTTTTTTGCAGATCTTAAATAATAAGTTGGGAGTAAAAAAATAAAACACTAAGATCACTAAATTTTTAGCACAAGAACACTTAAGTGACTTGTCCTGAAAACTTAGTGGTCTTAGTGTTAAAAAAAATACCATTTCATTTCTTCCGTACTAACAAATTCAAATTGAAAAAAAGGGAGACAGGTCTAAACCTATCTCCCTTCCATGAAAACAATGTTTTTTTATTCTCCACCAAATGCATAATGCAATCCAACTGTGATCACAGCATTTTTAACATCTGCTTCGTCGCCGGCTGTGTCGTCAATAGAAGTTAATCCCATTGTGTAACGTACCCCTGCTCCAAAACCGCTGTCGAGTTTGAAACCGAGTCCTATGCCGGCACCAATATCTGTTGATTTATACAGATCATCGGTTGCGATGGAAAGACTGCCGGCTTCAACTGAAGAGGACATTAATATCCCAAGTTGAGGCCCGATTTCAGCATAGAATCCTGAAGCATTAAATTGAAGTAAAATGGGAATGTTAATGTAATCCAGTTTAGCAGTAATTTCGGTTCCCAAAACTGTGTACTTTGCACCCTGTCCGGAGTAAAGAACTTCCGGTTGCAAACTTAGCATTTCGGAAAAAGCAAAATTTGCAAACAAGCCGGCATTGACAGAAGTACGCATTTTAGCGTCTTCAACGTCACTTCCTTCAAAAGTTGCGAAATTGGCTCCGGCTTTAACGCCTATTTTTGTTTGTGCTTGTACAGTAAGAACTGTCATTACTGATAAAGCAATCATAAATAATTTTTTCATAATGGTTGTAATTTAATTTTTAGTTCATGGACCATGATCCGATTTAAGAAGATCTTATTAAAAGTCTGTGCCTGTTTTAATCTTCTGAAAAATGTGGCCGGCAGCTAATATTTGAAAGAAAATTCTTAAAAAGAAAATCCCTAAATCGTTTCCAAATGAGTAAAAACACAGGAAAATACAACTAAATGAATGTTTCAATTATTGCCATTTAAGATAATTTGCAAAGTCAAATTATATTTTGAATATTGCTTTTGTATAAGTAAAGAGGAATTATTGCTAATTAATTTTATATTATAACAAACCACATCAATTAATATTATAATTATGAAAACAATTCAAAACAAAACAAGCACGAAAAACTTTTTCGGAGTTGCTATTCTTTTTTTTCTCATCACATTTTCTTCTATTGCTGAAGAAATTCTGACGAATCAAAACATTATTTCCCTTACAACTGCAAAAGTTTCTAAAGACATTATCATTCAGAAAGTAAAATCGAATCCAAATCAATTCGACATGAGTTCTACTGCATTGATCTCCTTAAAAACTTCCAGGGTATCAGATATGGTTGTTGAGGAAATGTTGCTTGCCGCAAACAATTTACCATTGGTAACAAATAAAGATGTAATTGACATGCATCAGGGAGGCGTATCCCGTGACATAATTATAAAAAAGATACAATTTTCAAAATGCGATTTCAATACAAATACGGATGCAATGATCGAATTGAAAAATGCAAAAGTTCCAGAGACTGTACAGAAAGCAATGTTAACACCGGGCTCATCTGCATCAGTAAAAAGTCAGAATTTGATTTCCGGCGATCTTCCACCGCATCCTGTAGATCTTCCTGCTCCGGCACTTTCAAAATTTTCCGAGAACGGAATTTATTATGAAGAATATAATCCGGCTAGTAACTATACGCAACTTGAACCAACAACTACTAATCAGGCTAAGGGTGGCGGATTCGGTGAAACGATTTTGAATAATAGAACCGGTGGAATCACAGGTAAAAGTGAAAAAGTCGGATTGTCGAATACAAGCGCAAATATGATCATCAAAGATCCACGTCCTGTTTTCTATTTTATATTCAGCGGTGACAGAAAGAATATGAATACTGTTGCTGAAAGCATGTTCGAAGGTGTTGCAAGTCCGAATGATTTCGTTCTGGTTAAAGCGAGAGTTACAAATAAAGGTCGCGAGATTACTGTCGGCCGACACACTCGTTTTAAAAGCGAGTCGGGTTTCACTGAAGGTACTATTCAATTCCGCTTCAAAAAAATCAGTAACGAAATGTATAAAGTTTATTTCGATGCCGATGTTCCTGCCGGTGAGTATGGATTTTATTATAACAAAGGCAGTGAACAAAATTCTTCTTTGAAGATCTATGATTTTTCATTGCAGAATAGTTTGAAAGGAAAATAAATACAGTTTGAGTTTGAAGTGTGTTGTGTGGCATACCTACAAACTACACACTTCAAACTCAAACTGTATTTCATGTCGTCATCCCGTTGAAAGGATTAAACCGCCGGCGTTCGTACTCTGTACCTACTGCGCGCTGAATAGAACTATCGCCGTATCGCTTGCGCATTTTGTCCATGGCCTGGTAGAGTTTGATCATCTCTTCGCTGTCTTCAAAAAGATTGATCTGTTGTCCACCACCAACCAGATGACTGAAGCGAACTCCGATCAGACGAATGAGCATGCGGCGTTGGTAAAGTTTGTCGAATAATTCTTTTGCGCGATCGATGAGTGTCTGATCGTTGGAAGTATACGGTATGCGTGACTGCGTTGTGTGTGTGTCGAAATTGGAATAACGGATCTTTATCGTAACGCATGCGGTGAGTTTGTCTTCGGAACGTAATTGAAAGGCAAGTTTTTCTGTCATAGCAACGATGAGCGACTTCAGATAACTTATATCTATTGTATCCTGATCAAATGTCTCTTCTGTAGAAAGTGACTTGCGTTCATTATATGGTTCAACGGGCGTGGTGTCGATACCGTTTGCTTTCCGCCAGATAGCAATGCCGTTTTCTCCTAACACATTTTCCATCAGTTCCACAGGCATCTTCTGCACGGTCTCAATTTTTTCTACGCCCATGGTGCGCAATAAATTTGCAGTCTTCTCCCCTACCATTGGAATTTTCCGTACAGGCAAAGGCGCAAGAAATGATTTTTCATTTCCGAAATCTATCTTCTGCTGACCGTTAGGTTTCGCTTCGCCTGTTGCTACTTTGGAAACGGTTTTATTTCCCGACATACCAAAAGAAATCGGTAAGCCTGTTTCCTTCGTAATCCTATGCCGTAATTCCGTTGCCCATTTATAGCATCCGAAAAAACGATCCATGCCACTTAAGTCTATATAGAATTCGTCTATCGACGATTTTTCGTAAACGGGAACATTCTCTTTTATTATATCTGTAACGACCTCGGACAACTGACTGTACCGTTCGTAATCGCCGCGGACGATAATTGCATCAGGACAAAGGCGGCGGGCAAGTTTCATGGGCATTGCTGAATGTACACCATAGGCGCGAGCTTCGTAACTGCAGGAAGCTACTACGCCACGATCACTCGTACCGCCAATCAAAACCGGTTTCCCTTTTAGTTTGGGATGGTCGAGGCAAGAAACGGAAACGAAAAACGAATCCAGATCCATATGTACTATTGAACGACGCATTTTTTGAGTGTGAGTGCGAGAGAGTGCGGAGAGTGAGTGAGCAGTGAGTGTGAGTGTGAGTGTGAGTGTGAGTGTATGGACAACACACGCTTTGGTAGCTCCGGTGTGGCTCAAGGAATTCGACAACCAAAACCACACCGGCTAAAGCATTTCTGCAAAGCAACCAAGTCATTAAACAAACCAGCAGATAGATTGCGAAACAATCATCTTGCATGATTCCAATATAATCTATATATTTGCAGTGTGCAAGAGGAAATATCTAAAACATGCGGAGTTTGCTCAGGTGCAATCAGATAAAATATTCACTACCGGGACAGAGCCCCGGTAGGCGCTCAGATAAAATATGTCAACCACTATGATATTTAACAACAACATCAAAATTCTGCGACAAAGAAAAAACCGGACACAGGATATTGTCGCAGGTGAATTAAATGTTAGCCGCTCGACGGTGAACAGCTATGAAAACGGCAGTATAAAAAATCCGACGCTGGATGCACTGATGATGTTTTCAAAGTATTATAAAGTGTCAATCGATACAATGGTAAAAGTCGACCTTACCAAACTTTCGGAATTCCAGTTGTCGGAACTCGAAAGAGGTAATGATGTATTCGTTACCGGTTCGCGACTACGTGTATTAGCAACAACTGTCGATAGTCATAATAGAGAAAATATCGAAGTAGTCCCGATCAAAGCGAAGGCCGGATATAAAAACGGTTTTGCTGATCCGGACTTTATCAAAAAACTGCCGACGTTTCAGTTGCCAATTCTTTTCAATGACAGGAAATACAGAATGTTCCAGATCAGCGGTGATTCAATGTTGCCGATTCCGGATAAGTCATATGTAATTGCTGAATATCTGGAAAACTGGTACGACATCAAAGACGATGAAGCTTACGTTCTATTGACACAGGAAGAAGGAATTGTTTTTAAGATCGTTCAAAATCATTTGCGCAAAAAAAGATCGCTGACATTAAAATCGCTGAACACCACTTACAATCCGTACGAGCTTAATGTTAGTGAGATCCGCGAAGTGTGGAAATTCTGCAATTACATGAGTACGGAAATTCCGGATAGTAATTTTGCGAAAGAAGATCTGATCGAGAAGCTTTCTAAATTGGAGATGGAGGTTAAGTCGATTAAGAACGTTATTCAGAATTAATAATTAATAATTTCAGTTTATAAACTGACCGAACGAAATTCAATTCAGAATATTGACTTCATCAAATAATTTATTCTAATTAATTTTTTCAGGAAATCCAATCAAATAAGAAACACTCAGACCAAAACGACTCTTTACATATCCAGAACGCCAGACATAGGAAGTGTCATTAGTTTCATTTGCAAATACCAGTAATTCACTTGGTCCATATAGCCGGAGAATTGAAACTACACCATCCCACATCGTACAAAGAGGAATCAAAGGAATCAGATAAGTAAAAAGAATACGGGAGAAACGAAAAGGCCTGAAGAAGGGCGTAAAAATAAAAAACAAGATTGGATGAATGAATACTGCTCCAAGAATCATCCAGATGCTTTTGTTGCCGCCGTCAAAAATACAGATTCCGGATCGGGAATCTACTGCATTCTTTAAGACAGATTTTGCAAAGTCAGGATCGAAATGATGAAAACCTGAAAAGATCGTTCGCACACCTTTAAGTTCAGAAGGAACATCTGATGCATCAACGGATTTTTCGGAATATAAAATTCTGCCGCTGCTTTTTCTTTCGAGAAAACGATAGGCTTCAAGATTCGGGAATTTATCTGTAACAACTACTATGATATCGTTCGACTGCTCCCTGAGGTCATTATATACCTGCTCAATTGCACCACCACCACCTGAGCACATATCGATCAGAGTAGTTGAATTCGTCTTCGACAATACTTCTAAGATGAGCGGTGAGACTGGCTTATAGAAATTTAATGCTGTCAGCAAATACCTCAAATAATCTGTCATCCCGGAACGAATCACATCCGGAAACCATTTCTGGTCTTCAAACTCAAAAAGTAATTTTCTTGCCGACAACTGCAGATCCTATTTAATTTCTTTCAACAATTCAATCTTAGCGGCTTTCATTTTATCCAATTCATCTTTGCTTACTTCCGGAAAAACCGGATTCATCTCACGTAATTTTTCAAGTATGATCTTCCCAATTAAACTTCGGGCAGATTCCTTTTCGTCAGCCGGAATAATATACCATGGCGATTTTTCTGAACTTGTTGAACTCAATGCGCTTTCATAAGCTTTCTGGTATTCATCCCAATGTCCGCGTTCAACAATATCACCTGAAGAATATTTCCAATGTCGTTCTCTGTCATCGATACGATCAATCAATCTCTGGGCTTGTTCCTTTTTTGAGATGTGCAAAAAGAATTTCAATATTCCGGTTCCATTTTGATTCAGATTCTTTTCGAAAGCACTGATCTGCTTGTATCGCTTCTCCCAGAATTTTTCGGTGATATCAGAGACTTTTTGAATACCTGGCAGCCGCTCAGCTAAAACTATTTCAGGGTGAACCTTTGCTATAAGTACATTCTCATAATGCGAACGATTAAAAATTGTAATTTGTCCATGCTCGGGTAACTTTAATACATGCCGCCATAAATAATCGTGTTCAAGTTCATGGGTCGTAGGATGCTTGAAACTATGAACAGCTACTCCCTGCGGATTTATACCGTTCATGATATGCTTGATCGCACCATCTTTTCCGGAAGCATCCATGCCCTGGAAAATGATCAACAATGACTGGCGATCTTCTGCAAATAGTTTGTACTGCAAATCAGAAATTGCTTCGATGTCTTTGCTTAATTCTTCTTTTCCATCCTTCTTTTTCTTTTTATCAGAGTCCGTTGAAGTAGAAAATTTTGACAACTTGAGTTTACCTGAAGTTCCGACGCGATATTTTTTTAAATCCATGATTAGTTTCTTTACAAGTTTATTTCCCGCAGATTTGCGCAAATTTGCGCAGAAAAATCGCAGAATTTAAAGGTACGGATTTTAAAATTGACATTAATGAAAGATCACGACAACATCAATGATGCTTCTCCAGCGAACGCACCGCAAAAAAAACAGAAAAAAGTGTCAGTACCGCTCCCATTAAAAACGGCGCACCGGGGAAGTATACGGGTGCATCAGCTGCCGTGAAATATGAAAATAAATTTGTCATCAATAGCGGTCCGACAATGGAGGTTACGCTTATCAGACTTGTTAATGCTCCCTGCAATTCGCCTTGTTGATTTGCCGGAACTTGTCCTGACATTACACCTTGCAATGCAGGCCCACAAATTCCGCCAAGTGAAAAAGGAATAACGAAAGCAAACATCATCCAGCTTTTTGTTGCAAAGGCAAAACAAACAAAGCCGATAACATAGAGCGTCAATCCAATGTAAATGGATTTCTTCTGTCCAAGTTTGGGAATTACAATCCGGATCAATCCGCCTTGAACAATTGCAATCATCAATCCTACAAAGCCTAATGAATAGCCAACCATTTTTTCATTCCACTTGAATTTTTCCATCGTGTAGAATGTCCAGGTACTTTGTGTAGCATGGCTTGCAATATATATGAAAACCAGACTTACAACTAAACTGAGAATTACCGGATAGTGAGATAATCGTTTCAAGGAACCTACAGGATTTGCGCGCTTCCATTCAAACTTTCTCCGATGCTCTTTATCCAGCGATTCAGGCAAAATAAAATATCCATAGAGTGTATTTAATAATGCAAGACCGGCTGCTGCGAAAAACGGAATACGCGCACCATAATGTCCAAGTAATCCGCCAAGCACCGGACCGATAATAAAACCAAGTCCGAATGCAGCTCCTATCAATCCGAAATTCTGAGAACGTTTCTCCGGTGTACTGATATCGGCAATGTATGCCGTTGCTGTAGTAAAACTTGCACCTGTAACTCCTGAAATCAGTCGGCCGATAAATAGCCAGATTATTGTTGGCGCAAATCCCATTAATAAATAATCAATCCCAAAACCAAATAACGAAATCAAAAGTACCGGACGTCTTCCATACTTATCGCTCAGTGCTCCGATAATTGGCGAAAACAAAAACTGCATTGTTGCATATGCAAACATCAACCACCCTGCATAAGTTGATGCCATACTCAGATCGCCACCAATCATTTCCTCGATCAACTTCGGTAATACAGGAATGATGATGCCGAGACCGATGACGTCGATCAGCATGGTGATGAAGATGAAAGGGAGAGCAGACTTGGGTTGTTTCAATTTATAGTATTTCTATAATGAAGTGGAATGAAGTGGACTGAAGTGGAATGAAGTGAAGTGAAGTGAAGTGGAATGAAGTGGAATGAAGTGGAATGAAGTGGAATGAAGTGAAGTTAAA
>ERZ795044.4011-NODE-4011-length-12219-cov-4.000904_pt1 | contig 12219 bp, 10 predicted proteins | sample MGYA00375128_ERZ795044 | MGnify/ENA primary metagenome ERZ795044 (study PRJEB30173, sample SAMN05720213) | anaerobic digester metagenome | isolation source: active sludge of municipal wastewater-treating anaerobic digesters | place: USA | collected 2014-12-22 ... | reverse complement strand
CCATACCATCGTCGGTATCCGCCAGCGGCATAACTTCCGCTTTCTGCTGCGCGGCAATTTCCTCAATTTCTTCGTCCTTCAACCTCAGAACGTTTTTCTGGATCCATTCTTTGGAGTAGTATTTTCCTACCAAAGGATCTGCTTGAAGCGCAGTTTGGATTCTGGTGTTTAGGATCTCATTTTCCTTGAGCTCGGCAAAGTAGTTGTCATGAGAGTAGATTATCCTAATCTTCTCTTTGATCGACTCCCAATCCTCATCTGAGATGATTCCCTTAGCAACCAGCTGCACGCGCAACGGATCCAACAAGGTTCCATTGAACCTGGATCTGATCTTGCCGATAAATTTGTTGAACTTGATCTCATCTCGAGATACCGTATCGCTCTTTCCGATGCTGAAGCCCGTGTCCGGCTTAGTCCTGGAGATGGGAACGTTCAACGAGTGGTACAATTTGTTGAGGAAATAATCCAAATCATCCAATTGACCCAATCCCTGCCCACCCGGGAGGGTTGTAATTTCTGTACCCTTGCCGCCATCTCGTCTGGGCATCCAAAAGTCTTCCATCATCGAGAGGTGGCGCTTTGAATCAACCACGTCTCCAGTAATAGCATCATATGATAGTTTGTTCTTAAACTTGTTCATCATGGTGCTGACATACTGCTCTGCCTTACCTTTAGGCAGGTTACCAACGTCGATGTAAAAAACTCTGCGCTCTGGCGCGCGGGTGTATCTATAAATAACAACCGACTCTTCTAGCATTTTGAGTTGGTTTGCGGGTTTGATTGCTTTATGGAGGTGACCCAAGATCATCCCGTTAGCAGAATCTACAATGCCAGAGTGACAATACACAATGGAATCTTTGCCCAGTTTGACGCCGCTGGTTCTACCATCAACAATTCCCTTGTCGTTGTAGAGGTAGTATTCGTCGATGCTTTTGACGACCTCTACTCCACCGGGCGCCATCTCTTTTTTGATGTTCTTGATCTTCTTGATTTTGCGAGGATCGATGTATCGCAGTTCCTGGATCCCATCCTTGATCTTGCTCTCATCTAAGATGATCTGGTAAAAGATCTTGCCGTCGATATACCAATTCTTGAAGATTTCATACCCAACGGTATTGAAATCATATTTGTTGAGGACTTCGTTGAAGGCATCGTTAATCTTCTTCTTGAGACCTTCCGACACCTTCAACTCATCCAAATTTAACGTTACTGGAGACTCGTCTCCATCCATTACAATTGCTTCGTTAACGATGTCTTCAATTGCCTCAGCAACTTCAGGAAATCTAGATAGCTCTCTATACCTACGAATGAGGTCAATTTCATTTTTGATCAGTCCGTCTGGATCTACTGCTAGAATGTAGGATTCCCCGGATACTCCTCCAACGTTGGAGGAGACGACTATAGATCCGTCGTCAGTGGATGGCGAGACAACCGACTTGGTTGAGTCTTCCTCTTTCTCTTTCTTCTTACCTATCGTGAATCCGAAAATGCTAGTGGCCATATTATACGTGAGTTGAATTCAAAGAAATTGGGGGCGAACCCCCAATTTTGCGGGGACTAGATCAGAATACCAGCACGCCTTCGGACGTTGGGCTACGCCAGAAGTTGTATTGGAATGTCACCGGGAAGGTTTCGATTTGGTTGTTTGTTTCCCAATCCAATTGAATTTGTCCAATGTTCAATGGCCATGCATCAAAAAACACGTACTCTTTGACTACGTTGTCATTTCGATCCAGCTGAAGAACAGACATGTCCACTTGGTACATCCCTGGATTGATAGCACCGTTTGTGCTCTCGGCGTTTTGGATTGTGTCAACCCAAGCCTCTAGAGCGTTTCGCACGATGAAGTCGTTATCGTTGTAGATTTCGATTGTCCATGGCTCAAATTCTCTTTCCCCAGCAAAGTGCACAGGGCGGCCTCGATACGAGACGGGGATGTCGCTAACGTTTGATGCAGGAAGCGACGCGCTCTTTGCCAAGAACTGTAGCTTTTGTCCGGCGATCGAACCGTTAGGGATAATGCTTGGCAGCGTAATCATGCACTGGAACTGGTTTGCACGAGCTCCGCCGCTGATCATTTGTGCTTTGAAGGCTGAAATATCGGTCATTATTTAGATCTTTCTAAGTGTTTAGGTTATTTATGCGGTAAAAGATGGGGAAGATCCCCATCAATTTACCCAGCAATTTCTGTAAAGTCCGCACCAGAACGAGTTGCGATGAAGTTCAATGTAATGAAATTGATTGACCTTGCAGGCTTCAAGTAAATGTCGGCAACAAAACGATTGTTGTCGATGACTTCGCCTGTGTTGTTGGTCTCGTCGCAAACAACCTTGAAATCATAAAGACCGCGGCGTCCCTTGACATCACGCAAGTATGGCTCAACCATATTGCGGAACTGAGCACGTGTGAATCCGTCGTTGAATTCGAACAGTTGATATTTTGCTGCTGTAGCAATTGCCTTTTCCAACACGATGAACAAACGACGAACGTTGATTCGGTCGAATGCGCTTGGCTTGGAGAGCAACGTCTTGTCGCCGTAAAGAACCACACCTTGTCCTGGGAATGCCACGACTGCGTTTACTCCATTCTTGTAGAGATTGTCTCTGTCGGTTTTGCGCGGGCTATATGCCAACTTAACAACGTTCTTGATTTGTCCGCGGTTGAGACCGGCTGGAGACCACCACGGATCGTTTGTTTCGTCGGTTCTAGCGCACAGACCAGCAACGTCGCCGTTCAACGGAACCCAACGGTAGGCGTCGTTATAACGGTCGTATTGATACTTGTATCCGGTATCCAAAACTGCGTAGGAGCTGGAAGGCAACTCATTACGGAACGCAATGATATCTTCAGCTTGGTCGCTTGTCGTTCCGGCGATAACTTCTCCATCCTTGTTAGGAGAGACGAATGCCAGGCAGTCCTTGCGAACCTCTGCGACGTTTTGAATAACGTAGTTTGCTACGGTTGCGCTTGCTTTACCCACAGCGATCAAGTTAACGTCCCACTGTTCATCATTACCAAACAGTGCAAATGCCGTCATCTTTTGACCGTCAGTTGATGCAAAGTCGTCGATACCACCGGAGAGAACTCGGGTGATTGGCGATGCGCCGATCGAAGCGTATGCCTGAGAGTCGGCTGCTGTACCCCAGTTGGTACCTGTCGATGGGTGATCCATCCACCAGATGTACTTGGAGTTTGCGTTGATTACGTTCTTGTAGTAGGAAGTGCTTCCATCCGCCTTCTTAGCGTCGGATGCTTTTGACACAAAGCCAAATGCCTCGAGCACAGAACCCGCAACTCCTGACCACTTTCCGCTATTGTCAACAACAACCAAGTGCAACTCATCGTTCGATGCGCCGTTGGAAACTGCCCAATCGGACGATCCAGGAGCGCCTTCAAATTGGTCTTTGTATGCCCATGTAGCGTAGGTCGTTGAGTCTGCGATAGAGACCGTCAAGCTATTTCCAAGAGATCCTGGGTACTTGGCAGCAAATTCACCAACAACACCCTCACCCGCGTCATAGTTTGCTTCGTAGTTGTCGAGGTTCAGAATCTTCACGCCGCCGTCAACCACAGTAGCAGTAATTGCTGCGCTTGTGCCTGGGCTTACGTTTGTGTCTGTGATCGTTACCAACGGAGGAGAAACTGCGGAATATCCGGTTCCTGGGTTGGTCAAAGTGACCGACTCAATAACACCCGTTTGCATTGTTACGGTAATGGTTGCTGCTGTACCATCCCCCACCACAGTTGCTGTAGGTGCTGTCGTGTAACCTTTACCCGGGTTTGTCAGCGTCAATGTTGCAACCGCGCCTACAGCGACTGTTGCCGTTGCCGTTGCCGTCACGCCCCAAGGTTCTGTTGGTGCGCTAAAAACGACCGTTGCCGAGGTGTATCCCGTACCACCTTCATCAACTGCGATAGAACCGACCTTGTTGGTCAATCGTACCGTTGCAGTTGCTTGGATTCCGCCGACTGTATCCGGCGCATCAATTGCTGCTGTGGTTGTTCCGGCGTGATATCCAGAACCGCCAGAACCGAGCGTCAATGCAGAGACAGTTCCCGTCAACGTTGACACAGCGTTTCTTTGATTTGTGGTCTCAGGACGAACAACCAACAAATTGCTGGAATAAGCCAAGAAGTTTGCTGCGGTGAACCAGCTTGCTGCATTGAGAGAATTTGGGCGCGAAAAACGCTGAACTAGAGTGTTTTCTGAGTCAATAGTGGTTACATCCATGACTGGGCCCCAAGCTGCGTCGACAATCGTCGCGCCGACCGATACGGCAACCGCTGGAACCACATTAGTCAGATCTTTTTCTACGACTACGACTGATGGGGAGAGTTGAATTGGCATTGTATTTTACCTTTAAAGTTTACGAGTATCAAAATTTGCTGAGGTTCAGCGCTGAAAGTGTTCAAACGGATACCTAATGATATTTATGCTATTAGAAAGTTTGCCGTGTGTCCTTTTTTAGAAGTGAAGAATTTCTTCTACCACCTCTGTTCCGTCTGAAAAGAAGCCAATTGGTATCATTTCATCTTCTGCTTTTTGCTGTTTTAGCTGCAAGATCCGTGCTTTTGCCGAATCGCTAGTCAGATTTTCCATTGCTTCCTGGGTTGTGAGGTAAGCAAAGAGGACCATACACATGACAAGGTCATCATTTCCGTTTTCCGCAGCATACGAAGGACCCTTGACTGTGAAGTTTGAGAGCTCATAGAGGATGTCGTAATCGCGAACCAAAAGCTGATCCGTCTCGACCAACACCTTCAACGCGGAGCAACCCATGGATTTTGTGCGTTTGGTTGTCTTCAGACCCGGAGTTCTTCCGCCAAAGGAGGAAATAACACCATCTGTAGACATGATCGTTTCCTCATACTCCAGATCATAGTGCAGTGCCATAGCAACTGCTTCTCCCATGTCATTGGTCTCAACAAGAACGGCAGCCTTGTTGTATTTTTGCGCCATGCTGTGGATCAATCCCGGGAAGATCATTGGACTCACTGTGTTGTCTGCATATATAGCAACCGGCTTATATGGTAGACTGCTGACGTCGATCACCACAAACGCAGAATAATCGTTGCCCGTTCCTCTTCCTGTATCTACCGATATCACGTAGGAATGTCCGGGTTCCGGGTGATCGTAGAATCGCGTGGTGGATGTAGTCGCCAAAGGTCTTTCTACAACGATGCTCTTGAGCTTAGTTCCTGAGATGAGCGTATTGGATCCACCCAGGAATTCGCATTCCATCTCCTGCGAGAACTTGACTTCGCCAAGAGCGGAAAGCATCTTGACCCTCCATGCCTCATCTCGAGTAGGAATATCGCTCCAGATTGCTCGGATAAGTTTGAATCCATTGGTGCCAGCCTTTGCCTCCATGACCTTCTTGTAAAAGTGGTTCATGCCGTTTGGTGTTGAGACGATGGCGATCTTAGAGCTCGCTCCAGATGAAATCGTAGGATACACAGACGTGAAGAACTCATCTGCAATTGTATTTTGAACGAACGCAAACTCATCCAGGAATAGGAAGTTGATAACGTATCCGCGGGCCGCGCTGGAAGTTGTCGATGAGGCGATGATTCTGGAGTTGTTCTCTAGAAGGAAGCTTCCTTTGTTCCATTCCGCAACACCATGTTGCACCCAAGACGGAAGAAGTTCATATGCGAACTGGATCCTGCTTAAGATTTCTCGAGCAGTTGCTGCCTTGTTTGCCAGAATAGCACACGTCTTATGATCATGGAAAATGATGTACCAACAGAAGAATGCTGCCACAACGGTGGTCTTGCCCATCTGACGGGCAACCACTGCAATTGTGGAGCTCTCATCTTTAAGGGACTTGACGATTTCTTTCTGGAAATCCCATAGCTTGATCAGCTGAACACCGTGGTCCACGGTTACAATTTGGAAATACTTCTCGATGAAGTACAGCGGGTCTTCTTTACATTTCACCCATTCCTTGATCTGCCACTCTTCCCATTGGATAGCTACACCAACGCCCTTGAGTCTGGGGTTTCCGTTGTATGATTTTATCATGGGCCGACTATCTCATTTGCTGGAATATTTGTCCACTCATCCAACGTGACATTTCCCGTAGAGAGATCGCCATCGGAATTGTGTTGCATTCCCTGTTCTGGAAGATGTGTTTCGGTATGGAGGATTACTCCGTTTCCGTGCACTTGTCCAAAGAGCGTAACCTTAGCAATGAAATTGAATGTGTGGGTGACCAAACGCCGAGTATTGAAATCTCCTTCGTAGTCATCTTGCACCGTAACACCCTGCAGTCCGATTGGGACGTCAACTTTCACATGCATGGATGGAATGGCATCCACCGTCAAAGTGTATTCTGGAACAAACAGAGGGAGAATCTGCTCCAGGATAGCCAGGCTGTCCTCGGTTCCTTTTGTGAGGAGGTAGAGGCTGATATCCAAATTATAGGGAACTGGGGTGTAGGTGAACTTCAACCCATCCGTGTTTTTGCACTGGATTTTGTTATTCCTGTTGGTCATTCGCTGAGCATCATATTGATACCCGTTGATCTCAAATGCCAAACGTGGTAGGGTGATGTAGACGTTTCCTGTTAGCTCGGGATCCTCATCTATTCTCCGAATAAATTTCTCTTTTGGACCGTACGCAATAGGAACCTTCACTACCTCTATTTCCGCTCCAGATGTATCTCGACGAATCACCTGCAGGTTTGAAAACAAAGCACCAAAGCCTATAATCGTCTTCTTAATAATTTCGGAATAATGTGCAACTTCAAACATGATTTATAGATTTCCGAATGGGTTATTCTCGTTAAAGAAAAACTCATCTTTCTTCGATTTGAATTTCTTATTATCTCCGTAGGATTGCGGAATATCTGTATTTACAGAACCGATATATCCGGTTCCAGATCCTAGATAACCACCAGATCCCATATATCCGGCAGAGCCGAGATAACCAGCAGAACCGTCATACCCACGTAGGCTCAGTGCATTAAATGCGTCAATTGCTGCAACTCCAGTTTCCATAGTTTCGCTGGCATATCTAAACAATTCAACAGTTAATCTAAAGACATATAATTGTCCTAGCTGATAGAATGGATTTTGATGTTGGACAAACATAATCTCAAATAATCCGCCGCTGAGAGGAAAATATAACAAATCTCCTTCCGCGGGGCGTTGTGGGAGAATAGATTCTCCAAATCTCCCAACTGCTGCTTCCCATGAGCGTCTTGCCACAGATAATGTGGCTTGCTGCTCCATGGTTAATCCGAATTTGGATATAAATGCCCCTTGCCCCTCAAAACCATTGGTGGTCTCCATATACATCGGGATTGGGTATGCATTTTTGAATTTACTCAGACGATCTTCCCCAAGAATCTCATCCTTTGCGACAAACGTTCTGGGTATATAATAAAAATCCGCACTGTGAATCTCCAGAGCCTCTGTTATTAGAGATTCATAGAGAATATTCTCGTTATTATAAACCTCGTTGAATAATCTTAATCCGGACATAATTATCCCATAAACCAATTAAGGGGAGCCAGATTAACCATTATTTCTTGTTCAATCTTGGAAATATCTTCTTGAGCATTATTATACATTGTGACAGAATCTACTGTAACTCCTCCAGGAAGTTGGACATTCTGATACTTTGAGAGATTCTGCGCCCACTGGAATTTAGTTAATGCGATTGCATATTCTTTAAACAGTCGGTCGTTCCACATTTTCGGAGACGTTGCTGGATCTAGAGCCGCATATGCCTCCACAACAATCCATGAATCCAATGGAACTTTTGTTATCCAGTTTAAGTGGAGATGCAATTTCCCATTTAGACGATTAAATTCAAATTGTCTCTCGGCATTGAGTCTATTCTGCAGAAGAGCAATATGCTCCATTACCTGCTCATAATATATTACAGAAGTGGACGTCAAATCTCGCATATCATTCATGCGAAGTTGATATTCCAAATCGAATATGTTTGGTTGCCCGTTGGTTGAATTACTTGGCGTAAACACATGATTAATCGACCAAATATGATCTGGAATAGTAATATATCTATTGTCTATATCTTCCTGTGTGACTTTGTGTTTGAGATACTCTCGCTCCAAACCATCCCAATAGTAATCCTTGAAAAAAGAAATAGCCTCACTAATTCTATCGTCAAGCTGTTCCCCGCTGACATTGACCGTGAGTAAAGGCGCCCCAAGTGCTCTCAGGACATATTCCTTAAATTCGGTTTCGTTAGTTACTGCCATGCAATTACCTTATTTCTTTTATTCTCTGGAGATCCATTTTTGATTTTCTTCGTTCCAACCATATAACTTTCCGTCATTTGGTTTTGGGATTGGAGGAACCCAAAGGCAAGATTCTTCATCCAGCGTCCATGATGGATATTTTTTAGGCGGAATGAACGCATCTCTGATTGGATCATATGTAAATCCCTCACCGGCGTAGTTCTTTCTTAAAGGTGTTCCATTTGGATGTTTTCCGCCGAATGTATTGTATGACGTCTGGATCCAGAGGGAAGGATCTCCAAGAGCCCCAGAATCTATATAGTCCTGTTCTACAACTAAGACATTAACAACTTTTCCGTTTTCTACTTTAGCAAAGTGTGACATGGTAGAGTATTATCCAGTAAGAGTGGCGGTGGTGAAGAACTTGTGGTAAGTGTAACCGCCGGATTCTACAGTAGTAAATCCTGTTGTTGTTCTTCGGGTACCAGCATACCGGACAATCAGCGCACCGCCGCCGCCATTGGTTTTTGCCGCGCCGCCTTCGGCAGCATGATCCCAACGCGACCCGCCGCCTCCGCCTCCAGTACCACCCGTTCCTGGTGTGGGGTCGACGTTATACGACCCACCAGAACCACCTACTCCGGGGGTTCCGCTTTGACCACCCAAATCTCCGGAATTCTGAGCCGCACCGCCGCCGCCGGCAACAAAGTTCCCAACTGCGCCGCCCCACGGCCCATATCCCCAGCCACCAACACCGCCGTTGGTGGCGTTGCCGGCAGTTCCACCTGCGCCATAGCCACCGCCCCCGCCGCCCGCGCCAGATCCGCCCGATCCGCCAGCGTTTCCGGCAGAACCCGTACCGCCAGAATTTGTCCCGCGGCCTCCGCCACCGCCGGATCCTCCGGCCCCGCCTGCTTCCCCTAGACCGCCATTAACATAGCCGTTTCCGCCTCCACCTCCACCCAAAAAAACTTCAACTCCACCAAATACAGTATTCCACCCGCTACCACCATCGCCGGTGCCGCCTCCGCCAATTGTTATGGACCAAGTTGCATCTATAGAAAGATTTATGCCAGTGGAATAATAAACACCTTGTCCGGCCCCTCCGCCGCCACCCATATCCCAACCACCAGCGCCGCCGCCGCCGCAAGCAAATACCTCTACTGGATAGGTATTGCTTTGGTTACGGAACTGTGAGAAGGAGATTGAGTCTGTTGAATTCAATCTTCTTGCGAGTTTTCTCGTTTTAGTGTTGGAGGCGTTGGCTACATTTCCGCCGCCCAAAGATATAGCACCCGTGAGCCCAAGTTCTGTTCTAATTGCGGATGCTGAGATTGTGCCCGACCCCAATGCCATTATTCTCTCCTCTTAAGAAGATCCAATTCAACCTTAAGTTCCTTGATGGATTCAACGATTAGTGGGATCAACTTAGCATAGTTGACTGTCAAGTATTTATTATCTACGGGAGCAGGAACAACAACTTCTGGAAGAATCTTCTGCACGTCCTGCGCGGAAAGACCAACTTCGCGGAATTTAGTGTATCCCAATGCCACAGCGGTGTCGTTTGCTTCATAATAGAAGCCCTGCAAGGATGCAATTTTATCTAGCGCATTCTCGAGATTTCCCAAGCGAGTCTTGAGACGATCGTCAGAATAGTATGCGGTGATATCTCCAACTGCTCGAATTTCTCCATTGGAGGTAATGATGCCGGATCCGCTGGTGCTAATGTTGGAGCTAGTTGTAATTGAGCCCGCACCGGAGATTCCTCCACTGTTGGTGATAGCACCCGTGAATGTTGATGATCCGGCGATAGACAATCCACCAGTTCCGCTTGTGCTGATAGTTCCCGTCGAACTGATTGTTCCACTGTTGGAAATACCGGTGCTACTTAAGGTTCCGATGAAAGTACTGGATCCAGCGATATAAAGTGTACCGCTTCCACTGGTGCTAATGTTGCCACTGGTGCTAATGTTGCCGTTTGATGTAATAGTTCCGGAAACTGTTATACCACCATTAGTGGTGATTCTTCCTGTGAAGGTGGAAGTTCCGGCAATAGAAAGGGTACCAGAGCCGGTAGTGCTTATACTGCCACTTGAGGTAACCGAGCCAACACCCGATAATCCAATTGGGTTTGCGAAACCACCGTTGCCGGTAATTAAACCGCCGACGTTTAGAACACTAAAGGAACTTGTGCCCCCTGCCGCAAGACCACCATCGGCCGCGATAGTGATATTGGGGTTATATTTTGGGGCTTGAGTGGACCCGCTAGAAACACCAACAATATACAAAGATGTCGCACTTGATGTTGTTGTAATGCTATTGCTTGGTCCCGCGGGTCCCGTAGACCCCGTAGAACCGGTCGGTCCTTGAATACCTTGAATACCCTGAGTTCCTGCGGTTCCTTGAATACCTTGAATACCCTGAGTTCCTGCGGTTCCTTGAATACCTTGAGATCCGGTGAACCCTCTCAACCCCTGAAATGTCAACCATGCCGTGGCGCTAGTGGCAGTGAAGTTATATTGAGATCCGGGAGCCAATGTAATTAATGTATTTGCTGCCTGTGCGTCAATCGTACACCCAGAACTTGGGTAGATAGATAGATTATAAACTCCCTTATTGAGAACCACCACCGTACGGCCTTGGGTTGGAACGGGAAGAGTTACTGCCGAGGGGTTTCCTGATGTAGAGGTTATGACATTGTAATCTTTAGTTAACGCCCCAGAACCTTGAGTGCCGGAGGCTGTGCTAATGTTGGGATTGTTAGATGCTCTAATGCTTACGGGTGATATGTTTCCGAGATCGTCAATAATCTCGACGCCACCTACGGTATATGATGATGCCATTTTAATTCATTCCTTGTGACAATTCTAGTTTTCTGATTCTGGCATCCAACTCCTGAATCGCTGGGATTAAGAAACCAATAAGACCGGAATAGTTCACTGTTTTAACTCCCTCTGCGTTCGTTTCCACCAGGAAGGATAAGACGGTCTCTAATTCTTGAGCGATAACACCTGAAGACTTTTGGTGGTTGTCTTTCCATTCAAACTCAACTCCACGGAGTCTGTTGATGATGTTGGTTGCATTGTAAACGCTTGTGATGTTTTCTTTTGCGTTGGCATCGGACAGTGAGTTGAAGATTGTTGCTGCCAGGGTTCCGGTTGATGGAGTAAACTGCAACCTAGTTGATGATGCCTTCAACCCAGAAACCGCCCCGGAGGATGCTGTAGAATACGTTAGATAATGAGCAGATGCAGTTGCAGTATCATCTGTTAGATTGATGTCCGCGGCGTCAATGGTTGGATTTTTAGTTGCCTTGGCGTAACTATCAATTCTCCATCCGTTGAACGCACCGCCGGCACCGTTAGTCTTGGGGACAACAATACAACTATCTCCAGCGGCTACCGTGATATTGGCTCCTCCAGGAATAATAAGCGTTGTAGCGTGATGTGCGATTGTGAGAGCCTGCTCAAATCTTAGGAAGATGGGACCTCGGTAATTTGTGCCGAATGAGGTGATTCCTGTGTTTCCAGTGACTCGAATAAGTCTACTACTCTGCGATCCAATATCCGTTTGCGATGCTGCTACAATATCTACCTCTGTCGGCAGAGTGAAGTTTCCCAAAGGATGTCCTGAGAATGTTGGGCTTGAGGCAAAGACCAATGCTCCGGATCCGGTTTCATCTGTAATTGCGGCTGCAAGCTCTGCAGATGTTCCGGATAGAGTGTTTGTGGTTAAGCTGATAGATTTTGAGGTCAGAACCTGAGTATCCGATGTTCCTACAATGTCCCCGGATGGTGCTACTTTTGATGTGCTCCACCCAGTACCCGTAGATACTGGAAGTCCAGATCCCGGATATACCATGGAGCTAACGGAGAGATCTCTAGTACCCATAATGGATGCGCTGTTGATGGTCTTGATGTTTGTTCCGGAGACCAACGGGGACTGTACCAAGATATCTGTGGATCCCAGCAATGACGCGCCATTAATTGTCTTGATGTTGTTTGCGGAC
>ERZ795044.4010-NODE-4010-length-12221-cov-3.946737_pt1 | contig 12221 bp, 10 predicted proteins | sample MGYA00375128_ERZ795044 | MGnify/ENA primary metagenome ERZ795044 (study PRJEB30173, sample SAMN05720213) | anaerobic digester metagenome | isolation source: active sludge of municipal wastewater-treating anaerobic digesters | place: USA | collected 2014-12-22 ... | reverse complement strand
AAATTTTATCATCAGCAGGATTTCAAATGAAAATTCAAAATCTTATTTCAGGTAGAAAAGATCTATCAACATTTATCAAGTTCTGCATAGTTGGTGGTCTTGGAACCATTACAAACCTTGTTATCTTTTATTTTCTTGCAGATCTTTTAAATCTTCAGGCTCTTGTGGCTTCTACCATCTGCTTTTTGGTGGCAGCCAGTCAGAACTATTTTTTAAACGGTATCTTCAGCTTTAAAGAAAAGTTTTCAGGGTATTCTTTCAAGCAGTATTTCAAGTTTATTCTTGTCTCACTGCTTGGACTTGTCATAAATCTTTTAACACTCTCACTACTTTTAAAGTTTTATAATTTTAAGTATAAAATATTTCCACAGGCTATTGGAATTCTATTTGGAACAATAATTAATTTTATAGGTTCTAAGATTTTTGTTTTTATAAAAAAGGAATTGAAAAGTGAAGATTCTTCTGATTAAAATCTCCTCTATGGGTGATATTATTGACTCAACAGCTATCATACGAAGTATGCACGAACTTTTTCCTGACGCTCAAATAGATATGATCATTGATCCAGCCTACCTTAAGCTTGTGTCAAATCTTAAAATTGTTAACAATTTTTTTTTCTTTGATGAATCCACTTACAAGAGCTTGCTGAATTTCAAAAAGAACAAATTTTTCGTTTTTGCAAATTTTTTCAAGGTCTTAAAAAAGATTCACTTTGAAATCAAAAAAGTTCGAATGACCTATTATGATTATGTTTTTGACCTTCAAGGTATCGAAAAATCGCTTTTATTTTATTTTTTATCAAGGGGTAAACAAAAAAACTGTAAGTGGAGTCTTCCCTACAAGTCCATATATGAAAATAAACATTCCCACGCAGTTTATGCCCTGTATGCAACGGTAAGAAAGTGTGATCAGTTTAAATCCATCCCTTTTTCATTCCCCTTTTATCAACCAGAGGTTAGCACTGAAGAACTACTGGACCTAAACTCAAAGGCAAACTACGATTTTAGCGCAATAAATAAAAATGATTGTATAAATGAAAATTTAAATAAATCTAACAATAATAAGGGTCCAGGTGAAAACCTAAAAAAAACTTCAGATAATATTCGTTATATAGTAGATAACATTCGCTATATAGTTATATCACCTTTTACACGATGGGAAACTAAAAATTACCCAATTCTTTACTACCTTATTATTGCTGTATTGCTTGCAAATGAAGGCTATAAAGTCTTTTTAACTGGATCAAAAGGGGAATCCATAAAGTTTCGTGAACAAATTGATGTAATAAAAAATTATGTTTTTAACGACTTTATTCTATACGACAGATTTTATGCACTTGAGATATTAGAAAACATTGATAAACTGCAAAGTAAAAACAACATACAAGATATAGGCAAGCAAAAAGAAACAGACAAGCAGCAAGATATAGACAAACAAAAAGAAACAAATAAAACCTGTAATTCAAACAAATTGGAAGAAATATTAGAGAATTTTAATAAATTGCAGGATAAAAAAAAGATAATAGATCTAATAGGCATGATTTCTATAGATCAGTTAGGATACCTTATATCAAAATCAGCACTTTTTATAGGTGGTGATTCGCTTGCCTCACATCTTGCTTCAGCCTGTAATACTGCTAATATAGTAATATTTGGTCCGACCTCACCACTTAGAGTGGGACCATTAAATACTCAAAATTCTATAATTGTAAGGAATACAACAATCGATTGCCTTGAATGCTATCAAAGAAAGTGCAAACTGAAAGGAATTGAAAATAAAAAATGTATGAATAGTCTTTCTCCATACAAAATATTTGATCTTGCTTTGCTATTACTAAAAAAACAGAAAATTCAAATCCAGCATATGAATGAAAATAAAAATAATTAAAGGTATTCTGAACAATTGAAAATAGAAATAAGTGTATATATGCTGAACAATTGAAAATAGAAATAAGTGCATATATGATAAACAATTGAAAATAGAAATAATTATAAGTTTGATAAATGAATGAAAACAAAAATAATAAAAGGTATGATGAAAAATTGTAAAAGGAATTTGAATGATCTGCATAATTCTTGCCGGTGGCAGTGGAACAAGACTTTTCCCTTTGAGTAGAAAAAACTATCCCAAACAATTTATCCCTTTTTTCAACGATAGATCTCTTTTTGAAATGACTATAAATAGATTTGATAAAAATGATGAGATATTTATAGTGGCAAATCAAAGCAGCTTATCCTATTTTAACCAGATGAAATCTGTGATAAATCGTCCTATTACATTAATTCTTGAGCCAGAAGCCAGGAATACATCTGTTGCAATAATTTATTCTCTGCTAATCATAGAAAACTTAAAATCAGGAGTAAGTGACCAAAATTCAGGTGTAAATAATAAAGTCACTGATGAAATTAATATAGATAAATTAGCAAAAGATATTTCAGCTGGTGAAGATCCGAACAAGGGTAGATCGAATAGAGATATGTATTTTCGTGATGAACTAAATACAAATAAGATAATAGGAGTTTTTCCAGCTGATCATCTTATAGAAGATATGTGTGGCTTTAGAAGTACCATAGCACTTGCCAGTAATTTTACGAGAGAATCGATCTGCTTGATAGGTATAGAACCCACAAGAGCTGAAACAGGTTATGGATATATAGAGTATAAAGATAATGATGTTTTAAGTTTTAAGGAAAAACCTTCATTTCAGCTGGCAAACAGCTATTTACAAAGAGGTGGATTTTTGTGGAACGCAGGAATGTTTCTTTTTAATAACAATATCTTCTGGAAAAGCTTATCTAAAAACAATCCTCAAATATTTAAACTGGCAATTAATCTAAAAGAAGAGGTATTTAAACAGAAGTCAGATTTTACAACTACGAAGAATGAAGCAAATAATAATATAAGCATTATAAACGATCTACTTTCGAGCCTTAATGTGGCTTCACAGCAGAAAGCCAATAATAATATAAACATTATAAGACCATCAAAAAATATAAGTTCAATATATAATCAATTTCCCAATATTTCAATAGATTTTGCACTTATCGAAAAAACAGACAATCTAAAGGTAGTAAAAGCAAAGTTTGACTGGGATGATCTTGGTAACCTTCAATCTGTTGCAGAGAAAGTAAATCGATCTATCTGTCTGGATTGGGGAAAATACATTTTTACTCAAGATGAAATAGCAAAGAGAAAAAATTTTGAAAATGAAAATATCTTTATTTACAATAATAATTTTTCTCAAAATACTGACAGTTTTCAACAGACTCCTTTAAAATCAAATGATGACAAAGTAAAGACGCTGTCCAATTCTTTAACAAAAGGAATATGTTCTTTTAAGTCTTTAGAATTGGAGTCTAACGAAGTAAATAAGCATGAAGATGATGTTAAAAGTGGAAATCTTGTCTTTGGTCTACCTGATAAAAAATATGCTTTTATAGATATAAAAGATCTTATACTATTTGACACAAAAGATGTTCTGCTTTTGATGAAAAAAAGAGAGAAAGATTCATCGTCCCAAAATATACAAAATATACCAGATAAAAAAAACCCTTATAAAAATCAAAGAGAACAGAATATGAAAGAACAGATTTCATCAAATCAAATAGCTTCTTTTCAAGATAAACAAGATGAAAAAAATCAAGATAAAAAACTTGAACCTATTATTGCATTTTTTGATCATATTAAAAAAACTCAGCCAGAAATTACAGAATCTCATAAAATAGTTTCAAGACCATGGGGATTTTATGATCAACTTTTTGAAAAGAAAAATGAATTTCAAATAAAGATTATAAGTATAAATGCCGGAGAATCTTTATCTTTGCAATACCACAATTTTCGAAATGAAGAGTGGATAATATTAAGTGGTTCAGGTAAAATAAGGATAGAAGATAAGATATTTAGGGCAAAAATTTCAGATCATTTTTCAATAAAGAAAAAGGAAAAACATCAAGTAATTGCGGAAGATGATGGCATTACTATTTTAGAAGTCCAATTCGGTGAGAATCTTGATGAAAAAGATATAGTAAGACTTGAAGATAAATATGGAAGATCTTGATTAAATTAACTTTTTCAAAATAAATTTATCTTTTTATACTTCATTCTTCAAATGTGTAAGCATATCGAAAATAAAGATTTAATAATAAAATAAATATTGATGTTGTTATTACTTTTGTATTTTTCATAACCTAAAAATTCATCAAAATCAGTTTTTATTAATAACTCATATACCATTTTCCTGATTCCTAAAAATATCACTTTCAATAAATTTGTTTTAGTTATATCTTCTTCATTTAACTCTTGATTTTCTAAATAATTGCTCAATAATTTTTCTAAGTTTGTTTTTTTACCTCCAGGTGTATTTCCTGGTTTTATTTTTATACATCGGGAGGTATTGTTTTTTTATTTACACACAATTATAGATATCATATCTTTATTGGAGAATAATATGAAAAAAAAGGCATCCTGTTTATTGATTATCATTATGATCTTTTTTTCGTTACTATCTTTTAGTGATGAAAGTTGTCCAGAGGAAAGCACTTTTGCATTTCACGGGGAAGAATTTTTTTGCATAAACAAGGCTGAAGATTTTAAAAATTCTGATATCAAAGGTGCAGATTTTAAAATACCTTCTGAAAATAGTGGTGTCCAATATCGTTACACAAGAATGAAAAATGAAAAGATTCATTCGCATTATAAACATTATGATAGTTATAGATCTTATTATAAAATTTTATATTATTATGAATATACTTTCAACAATATCGAAACTTTCGCAATTTATTCAAAATCGCATGATGGACATGAAGTATGTTTGGATTTGTATGGTAAGGAAACACTAAACTGGCTTTTTCATTGTGTAAAACATTTTGATACTAAAACTAAAAAATTTTTATTTTATCAATTAACTGAGTATAATTATCCTGAAAATAAAATGTACAATTATATGATTAATCCTGGAAATTCAAACAAAAGAAAGCTTGAAGTTTGTCAGATTCCAGGATGCACAGATCTTAGGAAAAATATTTATAGCTTTAATTTTGATTATTCTACAATTGATAAATTTGCCTTTTTCAAGAATATCTACAGTTACATAAAAAATAATGGAAATATGTTTGTCCGAATACCTGGGGTAGATGAATATTATAAAATTAAGCTTGTCGAACGTGAAATTCAAAGTGTCGTAATAAATAATAAACCAATTGAAACTATTTACTATCTTTTTCATGTTGATTTTCCATTTTCTTCAGTCCTGATAGACAATAAGCGTAACTATTTTGAGCTATATCTTTCAAATGATAATCTTAAAAAAATTATAAAGTCTAATTTAGTATTTGACATTAATAATGATCTATATCAATATAATATACAATATTCAGGACTTGCTGATGAAAACAATAAATTACACAATATTTTTCAGTGATGTTAATAGTGAAGCCATGCAATATCCATTCTCAGGATCTATATGCATTGATTGTTTTTGTTCGTTTTAAGATTTTAGATTTAATTCTAATTCTAACTCATCTTTTTTCGCCATTTACCAAAAAAGTGTGGGTAAATTTGATAAAAATATACAACAACCACAACTCGAAAGTACAACAGTAATTAGATTCATTTTTTTGATGCCAGAATAATTTTATAAGATTTAACTTATCGATGCAAGATAAGCACTCCTATTTGCTGAGAATTTTCGCAATAATCAGATGGGTAGAAACCCTTATCAAATAAGTATTGATAGTATTTATTAACATTATTCGCCTCATTAGCAACCCAATCTATTCCCCAATAAAAATCTTTCTCTGGTTTTTGGCCCTTGATTTTAATAGATAAGATAACATAGTAATCCAGATAAAAGGAAAATCCTATAGGAAAAAATCCTTTTGCCACAAGATTATTAATATCACTACTAACTACTTGTTCTTCCTTTTTTGACCAATGTGAAATTATAAAGGACTCCAGTTGATAATTTTCTTCAGGCAAAATTGCAAATATAAATATATCATCTCCAAAATAGGATAGAGATATTGGTATATATCCACCTGCAAGTTTGGCTGGTATCTGTTTATTGATACCATCCTCGGTGTCTTGAACTGTGAATATTTTAAAATCTTTTATTTTAAAATATATTGGAAAAGAAATTTTATTTAGAATAGATTTATTTAACCAGATCATGGAAAAGTCAAGTCCATCAAATTCTAGACCACCAGGATACCAACCATTTTTTATTCTGCTATTTATTGCCTTCTCTGTTTTGTTATTATCATAAGGGTCATAATAGTCTTTAACCCACAATTTTTCTATAGAAAAGCTTTGAAATGAAAATATAAATATAAATATAAATATAATTAAAATAACTATTCTGAATCTGTAAGCAAATTTGGTACTGAATTTCATAATCTATCCTTATGTATAAATTTATGTCATTTCGGAAATAGGGTATACAACTATCGAAAGTTCAAAGTATAACAGTCTCAAGTCAAAAGTTCAAATTCCAGAAATAAACTTGACTATACAACAATCTAAAGTCTAAAGTCCAAAGTCAGAACCTCCGGAAAATTACATTTATACAAAATACATGCAAGGCACTTAAACTGCCTTGAAAAGATCTGAATGACTCTTGTTATCATTTATTTTTCGGATTTTTAATGAACTAGTTAAGTTTATAAGAAAGAAAATGATAACTTTGGATAATAAATTTATTTGCATAAAACGATAATCAAAATAAATGATTGAATACTTTTATACAATAACCAAAATTCATGGTCAAAAGTCTAAAGTCCAGGAATAAACCTGACTATATTATGGTACGAAAGTACAACAGTCGAAAGTCTAAAGTTTAATGTTAAAAATCTAAGACAGGAAATAAATAAAAGAAAAAACGAGAAGAAAAAAAATTAAAAAGAGAAAAAAACAAATACGGATACTAAGCCATCGACTGGTTTGTATAGCTTAGCCATAAAAAAAGCGAAAAACAATAAACAGCAATTTTTAAAGTACACAGAATATAAAGGATAATGAGGAATAAAATGAAAAAAAGAGTTAAAATAATCTTAGTATTTTTACTTATTCTTGCTATATTAGTTGCTATTTTTATATTTTTAAAACCTTTTATAATATTAGATGCTGGAGAAGCAGGAGTTGTGTTCAACAAAATAAATGGTATGCAAAAGAGAATCTTAAATCCTGGATTTAACTATGTTATCCCTTTTCTTGAAAAAGTATATATATACAAAACTCAGGTTCAGTCATATACCGCTGAGGGAGATGAGATCCAGAAAAATGTGAATCAAGAAAAGTCGATAGAATCATATACGGTAGATGGCCAAAAGATTAAAATTGATATTTCGATAATTTATCGAATTGATAAAGATAACTTATGGAAATTACACTCTGAGGTAGGACCTAATTTTCTGGAAAAGATAATTGTTCCTTTTCTTCGTACAGAGGTTAGAAATGTAATTTCACAGTACTCAGCAGTCAACATATATTCTTCATCTGTTGAGAGCAGCGAGGGAAGAACAGAAATACAGGAAAAAATAAAAGAAAAATTGAAAGAATCATTATCAAAATATTATATAATCACTGAGGATATTTTACTACGTAAAATTTCATTTAGTGAAAATTTTATTGAAGCAATGGAAAAGAAACAGATTGAAGTTCAAAAGGCTGAAGCGCTTTTAATATCTACTGAAGCTCAAAAAAAGGCAACTATAATAAATGCTCAAGCCGAAAGTGAGGCTATGAAAATAGTTGGAGAAACAATAACTTTGTACCCTGAACTTATAAACTATCTTTATGTACAAAAGTTATCTCCAAATGTTCAAACTATCGTAACAAGTCAGCCAACTATACTAAACTTACCAAATTACCCTAAATAATTTTGTAAACTTCTTAAAAAATTGTTTCAATATGAAAAGGTTCTTCTTTTTTTTCTTTGTAAGGTTCTTAAATGTTTAGTTAATTACGATATTATTTAATTTTGTTTTTATCATTTTATCATCATCTAACAGTTTGATAGTAAAAAAAGCTGTATCATTTTCAGTTTGAATAATTTTTGATCTCTTTAGATTTTTAATTTTGTTATATTGATCCATTTCAAGGTACAAACAATCTTTTCCGTTGAGAATATTTAATCTTTTCCAGAAAGACCAGAAAAAAGTAAGCCCATATGTTTCAAACAATCTTATAAAATAAAATATTAACTCTGAAACTAAATCATTAAAAATAGTATTATCAAAAGAAATATTTGTAAAATCTTTAATCGATGCTGTTTTTTGATCTACAGTACCAGAATTAGCAGGATTCACGTTGAGATTTATCCCGTAACCAACTATTAAGGTTTTATCGATATGTTCGATCAAAATACCGCAACACTTTTTTTTCTTAATAAGTATATCATTAGCCCATTTTATTGTTATGTGATCGTTTTGTAAAGATATCCCATTATTTTTTTCAACTTTTTTAATAATATCATCTAAACTCATTTTTTTTGATCCAGGTTTTATTTCAAATTCATTTAGTTCATCTAAAATGCTATTGGCTATTTTGTATATTTGACCGGAATTTTCGTTATCATTTTGTTTTTCTTGATCCAGTGTTTGATCTGTTTTTTGATTCAACTTTTGCTTTATTTTTTCATTATTAAAAAATATGTCATTTAATATTATTGAAGAAATAAAAAGATAAATTGCTAATCCAACTATCTGGGACAAAAACTGAGGATACTCAAAATTCTCTTTTGCTTTATATATTAAAGTTGAGTAAATGTTACCTTTTGGAGAGCACCATATTCTGCCAAATTGACCTTTCCCGGATAGTTGAGTATCAGCAGTTATGACTGTACCAGAAGGTAGTAGTTGATGATGTTCTTTTGCATATATATTAGTGGAATCAAGTTCATTGAAGTGAATAATCCTGATGTGTTTCTTTCTCATCTTGATTTTAGTTCAACTCTTTATAATAAGGTTAAATTCATATAAAAAAGTAAAAAATTTAACTACTTTTTTTCTTAAAACTTTTATCGAACTCCTTTTTTTCTTTTTCTAGAGCTTCACTTAACTTTTTTTTTAACTTATTTTCTTCAAAAAGACCAAATGCCCTTTTAGACCAGATATTAAGGATCTCAAGTTCTGTCAAATTAAAACTGCATTCTATGTGAGAAGTATGATTATCTGATTTTATTTTTATTTTATCGAGTATCGATTGCTCTTCTCCTATTGTAAAATCACCATCCCCAAAATGGCCAGCTGTTTCCTGATCAAACCACTTTTTTATAAGTTTTGCCTCTATCTCTGTAAAAGTTACTTTAATCATAAATACACCTCGCAAAAAAATACTTAAAAATATTATTATCCATTTTATTAATGTAAGCTATTAAGTTATTAAAAGTTAAATAATTTGAGTATTCTCTTTTATATATATTTCTATAAATTAAATAAGCAAACAAAAAAGTTTATAGTAATATTTTCTAATAAAATGATCATTAATATTTTAAATAAAAAATCATAAATTTGCAAATAAATTATATATCCTTATTTAAATAAAAGTTCTGTAAAAATGCCAGTTTATTAATATTAAAATGAATCATTTTGTAAAGTATATCTTTTTATTTTTACATCAACTTGAAAAATTGAGTAATATTCCAATTTTTTAAAAGATTTATACTTTCTTTTCTTTTCTGATTTATTATTGCTTAAACTCATCACTTATTATTTAAAAAGCGACTGGATACTTTTCAATTTGACAAATATAAAATTATGTTTATTCTGACAACGATATCATTTTATTTATTTGATTGGTTAATTATCTAAGAACAAATTTATATAGGAGGTTATATGGGAGATTCACTTGCTAAGAAAATATTGAAATCCCATCTTGTTGAAGGATCGCTTAACAAAGGTGAAGAAATAGCAATCAAGATCGATCAAACTTTGACTCAGGATGCTACCGGGACTATGGCTTACCTTCAATTTGAATCTATTGGTATCGATAAAGTTAGAACTGAACTATCTGTTTCTTATGTTGATCATAATACCTTACAGACAGATTTTATGAATGCCGATGATCATAAATACCTGATGTCAGTTGCAAAAAAATATGGCATATATTTCTCAAGGCCTGGCAATGGTATTTGTCACCAGGTTCATCTTGAACGATTCGCAAAACCTGGCAAAACACTTCTTGGTTCAGATTCTCACACTCCTACCGCTGGTGGTATAGGGATGATTGCAATAGGTGCTGGTGGTCTGGATGTTGCAGTTGCTATGGCAGGTGGAGCATTCTATCTTGATATGCCTTCTATTGTTAAAGTTAATCTTACCGGTAAGTTACAACCTTTTGTTTCAGCTAAAGATATTATCCTTGAACTTTTACGACGATTAACTGTAAAAGGTGGAGTCAATAAAATATTTGAATTTACAGGTCCAGGAGTTTTAACCCTTTCAGTACCTGAAAGAGCTACTATTACAAATATGGGAGCTGAACTTGGAGCGACCTGTTCAATATTTCCCTCTGATGAAGTTACAAAGATGTTTTTAAAGGCTCAGGGTAGAGAAAAAGATTTCATAGAGCTAAAGGCTGATGATAATGCTACCTATGATGAACAAATAGAGATAAATTTATCTGAACTTGAACCAATGGTTGCAAAACCTCATATGCCTGATCAAGTTGTTAAGATTAGTGAGATAGAAGGTTTACAGGTTGATCAAGTTGCTATAGGTTCTTGTACAAATTCATCTTTAAAAGATATCTTAACTGTTGCATCCATAGTTGATGGTGAGACTGTGGCTCAAAATGTTGAAGCAGCTCTGGCTCCTGGTTCCAAAAATGTTATTTTAGATGCAATAAAACTTGGTGCCATAGAAAAGATTGTAAACTCTGGGTTTCGTTTGATGGAGTCAGCTTGTGGTCCTTGCATTGGCATGGGATTTGCTCCAAATTCAAAAGGTAGATCTGTAAGAACTTTTAATAGAAATTTTAAAGGAAGATCAGGAACTGATGATGCAGAAGTTTATCTGGTTTCTCCTGAAGTACCTGCCGCTACTGCAATTACTGGAACAATTACTGATCCTAGAAAATTAAATAAAAAAATCACTTTTTCAATGCCATCTTCTTTCAACTCTTCTACAAACCTTATTATCAATCCTCTTCCTGATTCACAAAGAGCGAATGTAGAGATTGAAAGAGGTCCAAATATAAAACCATGTCCTGCGAATACACCTCTTTCTGATTCTATCACAGGGACTGTTTTATTAAAAGTTCAAGATAATATTACAACGGATCATATTATGCCTGCTGGTGCGAAAATACTTCCTCTTAGATCCAATGTTCCGGAGATCTCCAAATATGTTTTTGAAAAAGTTGATCCGCAGTTTCACGATAGAGCACTTGAAAAGAAGGGTGGTTTTATTGTTGGTGGAGAAAACTATGGACAGGGCTCATCTAGAGAACACGCAGCATTGGCACCCATGTATCTGGGTATTAAAGCCGTACTCGTTAAATCTTTTGCAAGAATTCATAAGGCAAATCTTATAAATTTTGGTATAATTCCACTAGTTTTTATTAATCCTTCAGATTATGATAGAATAGATAGAGATGATATCCTTGAGATGCCAGCAATAAAAAAAGAACTTGATAGTGGCACTATAACAGTTATAAATAAGACAAAAAATTATGAAATGAAAGTTAAGGTTGACACATCCGGGAGATTTATCGATATATTAAAAGCTGGTGGTCTTTTAAATTTTGTAAGATAATTTTTGCTCTCCTTAAATAAGGTATTGATATTACACAAAAAGATTATTTGTACCCTTTTTGTTATTTTGCAAAGCTTGAACACACAAACACGCAAAGAGCGAAATAGTATCTACTCGTTTTAATGTTCAAGTCATAGCAAACATATGTAGCCAAATAGTAATTTATGTAATAAAATTTACAGGTCTTCCGATAAATTTTACATTTTTCTTTCACATTTAGGGCGCTCCTGAAATAAGGTATAAATTTAAAAAAACTATCTAACAAATAGATGCAGGAGCGCGCAAACTGCCTTGGAAAGGCCTGAAGGCCTTAAAAAGGCGTAGAAGACACAAAAGTGCAAAAAAGAAAACAAGAAAGGCTCTTCGTAACTAAATATGGGTAAATTTGAGAAAAATATTGGCTCTTCTACCTTGGTAAATGTAGAAAGATATGAGTATTAACCTTATAAAACAGCGAAGAGCGAGAAG
>ERZ795044.4008-NODE-4008-length-12223-cov-3.750904_pt1 | contig 12223 bp, 10 predicted proteins | sample MGYA00375128_ERZ795044 | MGnify/ENA primary metagenome ERZ795044 (study PRJEB30173, sample SAMN05720213) | anaerobic digester metagenome | isolation source: active sludge of municipal wastewater-treating anaerobic digesters | place: USA | collected 2014-12-22 ... | reverse complement strand
CCACCTGGCCAGCACATCCTGGTCATACACGTTGCTTGGGGGCAAAGTGGCTGAATCAATCCAGAAGTAATGTCCGCCGGTCAGGCACGCAACCTGCTGCTGACCGGGATCGACATCACGGTAACCCATGCTGGACATCTGTATGAAACTGACATGAACCGGAATCTGGTCCGACGGAAGCGGATCCCCATTTTTATCGGTTGTGTCCGCGATGACCAGTTCAAGAAAATCGTCCAGGCCGATCCCGGAACACTCATCCTGAATCCCGGTTTCAAACTTCCGGGTGGATGTCCTGAAGTACCGAATCACGGGGGCAAAATCGGCGGACGACCGTGCGCACGTATCCGGACCGTCCGTAATGACAAGAAGGTGCTTGACCGGGGTATCCTGCGAATGCTTCAAGTAGCTGTAAACATCCTGAACCGCTGCCCAAAGGGGCGCCCTGCCTTTCGCGCTGCTTTGAAGTTGGGAAATTGCCGGTGAATTCAACAATAACTGACGATTTACCCCAAAATTCTCGGCACGGGCAAGCTCCTCGTTCCAGTAATCCTGGTCGGTAAGAATCCTTGCCCCGTCAAAGGCCACATCCTCGCCGAAGATGAAAACGCCGGCGGGATCGTTCGGATCAAGAAGCCCGAAAAGCCTCTGAACCATGGTGGCCCGGAACGCCGGATAGTCGCTGCCCCGCGCGGCAAATCCGTCGGAAGAAATCCACGACGGCACACCATCGAACCTTTTAAGGTTGGGTTCGTATTCAAAACCGGTCAAGGGCTCGACGAACCCGTTCATTGAACCGGACTGATCGACAAGGATCGCGACCGACCGAAGCGAACGATCCGGGTCGCGCAGCGTGCCGTCCGCGCTGTTCGACAGGAAATCGAGCCTGTCCGCCCGCAGCACCTGGTTCATCGGATGAAGACAGTCGGAAGTGAACCTGGCCGCGGGGTGCGGGGAAAGACACATCGGCTTCAGGAAGATGTCCTCGGGCAGGATTGCCCGCTTTTCAGCGGATTCGGGCTCGATGTCACCGGGGGCGGCAACCTCGACAATGGTGCCGTCAGCAACGCTTACAAAATCACCCGGAAATACGCCATCGAGGAACGCGCCGTCATTCACGGCATCCCTTCGAAAATTTGCTATTCCCGACAGGGCAAACGAAACCTGCACTGCGTTTACCGGCCGATCTTCGCGGTATAAACACTGCCTGAAAACGTTCCCGTCCGCATCCATATGTGCCGGGACGACGGAAACGATATTCATGCCGGTTATCCTGAACGAATCCACCGCGGACGATTCGCAACCACTGACAAACAAAGGTAATCCCAGAAGAAACAGGAGTGATCCGAAACGTTTCGCAGCCATTGAATTTGTCCCCCGACCGACCGGCGAAATCGACAATCAACCACCACGCCGGATTCCCCGGCAAACGGCGGCCCAGAATCACTCCACCGAATCGCGGCATTAGGGATTTTTATACCCTCCCGCGAATCAAACCGCAAGAAAGCCACGGAAACGTCGTTCGTTATTGACATAAACAAGCATATGTGGGAAAAGACCGTGTCGGTAAGTAATGTTGTTTTTCGCGAGGTGGTTATGAGGTATTCAAGCATTCTGGGTACTTTCGGGCTTTGCTTGGTTCTTGCAGGGTGTGCCGGCGAATATCGGATGATGATCAAGAGGACGGCCCCGACAAAGCCGGTGGTTCACCAGGTTTCGGGATTGTCACGGGTACCCGCGAAGGTTCTTCTTCTGACCAGCGACGAGACCAAGCGTGCGGAACCCCAGGTTCAGCAGCAGCCGCAGTACCAGCCGGACTACTACGCCCAGGGCGCCCAGCAGCCGGCATTCAACATTTTCCAGCTCTGGGGAATGGCCAGGCGTGGCCCGGCCCTTCCGGAAGCCAGTGCGCTTCTGGACAAGGATTCGGCCGCAAATAACGCGCTCGTCAGTGCTGTCGAGCATTCCCTGATGGCAAAGGGCTTCCTTCTTGTCGATAAGGGCGTGGTTTCCAGAATCGAACAGTATCTGGGCGCCAACAACCACAATACCCGCGAAAGCTGGAACACCCTTGAAAAGGCACTTCTTCTTGGCAAGGAAACCGGCGCCGACGCCATCGTCCAGGTTCGTACAATGAAGGTTTTCAAGGAAACCAAGATTTATGCGCTGAGAAACGGCGAAAACGTTTTCAATCCCGTTCCCGACAAGTACGGTTACAACCTGATGTGGTCCGGCCAGGGTTCGATCCTGCCGCGCGAATGGTGGTCGGTCATGGTCGAAATCCGGATGATCAACATCCAGGGCGAGGTGATCTGGGCCGGATTCAAGGAAGTCAAGCTGACCGACGTCCTGCCGGAAGACTGGAAGGCGATTCTGCTGCCGCAGTTCGGCGGATACGCGATGGTAACCGAGGCAAACATTCCTTACGAAACGTACGCGAACGACGAAGCCCTTATCAGGAACAAGCTGACCGACGCCCTTTTTGAAATGCTTAACATGATTCCTTCGCCGACCAACTGATTTCGGTGGATTGGAGACTTTATGATGAAACGTTTTGCGACGATTCTGGCTCTTTCGATCCTTTGTCTTACCGCGCTGGCAGCGCTTGGGGGATGCCAGGAACAGCAGGTTCGCCGTTATCCGTTCTGCCTGTCCGATGGGGACTGCAACAAGGGTCAGATCTGTGTCAGCCAGCTTTGCACCAGCCCCACGAGAACCCAATAAAGTTCATTTGCGCTTGGGAACAGTTACCTGCCCGTGCTATTGGGCTGGAACGACGACCCTGAAACCAACATCAATGAAGAACCGATCCGGGTTCTCGGCATCACGTGCCGCCGATCGGGTGGCGGCCTGAAAGGACAGCCAGCCGGCGCCGCGAACCGATCGCAGGCTGCCCCTTTTGGGACCGACGTATCCCGGCGCTGTCGAGCCCGGTTCATAGCGCGCGGAATACCAGTCGCGAACCCATTCCCGCAGGTTTCCATCCAGGTCACACGGCCGGCCGGTCGGGGAATCGGCGCGAAGTGAACAGACCAGGGCCGGGCCGTTCTGACCACAGCCCGGGGTGACGCCACGGATGATCGCGCCGGGACACTGCGGCGCGACGGTGGCGCTGGCCCAGGCAAAGCCGCCGGAGCCACCACGCGCAACGAACTCCCATTCCGACTCGGCTGGAAGCCGGCCACCCGCCCAGGCCGCGAACTGCTCGGCCTGTGCCCAGGTAACACAATTCACGGGCATCCCGGCCTTGCGATTCACCCATGTGCATCCCTTTTCGACCCCGGGCTCGGAACAGCGGCCGGCCTGGACGCAACGGGAGTACTGCTCAACAGTGACTTCGGTTCGGGTTACAAAGAAAGGCGGCAGGGTCACGTCATGAACCGGGCGTTCGTCGGCCTGTCCGTCGGGATCGCCCATGCGGAATGTGCCGCCCGGGACATAAACCCAGGAATGGCCGGCCGGATCCGATGGGGCCGAAGGCTGCTTTCCCGACCTGGAGGGGCGGACGGCCGTTCCGTCATCCCGGGGGCCTCCGGCCTGGTTGGGGTTAACAACGACTGGCGGTGCGTTGCCAGCCACGGCGGCAGGCTGGGAAGCGATCTGGGAAACCGGCTGCGGCGCGTCGCCGCGCAGGGTTGCCGCAACGGAAATGACCGCGGCCTTCAGCCCCTTGACCGAACAGTCGAAATCGACCGTAGATGCGTCGATCGTCAGCTCGGTTCGAAAATCGTACATGGTCACGCTTAATGAACATTCATCGGAAACCTTCAGGATCTTGGATACAACCCCGACATCGGCATGGATTGCCGCGCCAAGTTCGATACGGCACAGATCGTCAAAGCAATCGTCCCAGGACGTAACCTTCTGTTCCGAAAGCCGTTTACGGATGTCGGACTCGGCCATGATGGAAAAGCGGCCGCCTCGCGCAAGGTTCACCGAAAGGATTTCACGAACGGCAGACAGTTCCGGCGACGAAAGGGTCATCCCGACCGTCGAGATGGGAAAAACAAGCAAGGGGACGATGCGCTCGCCGCCCGAATCGTGATTTGCGTAACCGCCGGCCTGCATCGCGATGACGGCCAGCGGCTTCCCGTATGCCGGGCCACCCGCAAGCAGCAGGCAGCACAGCACGACCGTGCCGGAAATCATCAGACTAACGAACCGGGACTGATTGTTGCTGGTCTTCATCCACGCGATGTTAATAGACACCAAGCCGGAAATAAAGGGTCACGCCACCACCGGCAATTGGAGGATCCTCTCGGGAACCGCTGTACCAGGAATCACGATCTTCAGTAAACGCCCTGATATAAACCGGGAAGTCAATCCCGAACCCGAGACTGGCATGGCGGTAGAACTTAACTATCTGAATATGCGGCGCGATTTCAACTCCGTAGATTGCACACGAATCATCTTCATCCTCGGCATTCCAATACCAGAATGCGAATCCAAATTTTCCACCAATCCGAATCGCCGTGGATGACCCGAAGAATTTCTGGTATCCAGCGCGACCACCGATACCGGCGCCGCCAAGAAACGGGAAGATGCCGGCATCAATTATGGTGTAGTACCAGTTCTTCCGGCTGATTGTGAACAGGTGCATGTCGATTTTGCCGAATGACAGAGAATCTTTGATGTAACCACCACCAAGGTTCAAACCCCACCATTCGACCATGTGGGAATAGTCCTTGCCGACCATGCGTCCCGGACCAGTCCGGGAAAACTTCGCCATGCCTGCATCGTCCCAGCCGGAATTCCAGTCCCTTCCCGACTCCGCGTATTGGGCGAAAGCGGATGGCGCGGCAAGAAGAACCGCCGCAAGCGCGATTACTGATGCTTTATGATGAAGTGACATGATTTAACCCTCGATGACATCTAATCCGATTGCCGTGAAGTCTATTACGAACCGGAACCTTTGCCAACCGAATTCTGGCAATTTTTATCAAGCGTGGCTTCAAGCCAGAAGAAAGCCAATCCATCGGAACAACGGTTCAATCGAACCATCGCTTTAGGGGGATGCATCAGGATGACGGGATCATGCTTCCGGCGAGAAATCAGGTCAGTCTTCGTCGCCGAGGGCGATTGGCGCGGTCGTCTGGTTGCCGTTTTCGTCGATCGCCACAAGCTGGGCAAGACGGCCCCTGGCGGCGGCCAGTTTTGCATTGGCATCGCGGTACGCGCTCATGCCGTCTTCGTAAAGCTTAAGGGATTGCTCGAGATCAAGGTCGTCCTGTTCCAGCTTCTGAAGGATGTCGTCAATCTGGCCAAGCAACTGTTCAAAGGTCTTTTCGGTTGTTTCCATTCGGTCACCAATTCCATCAGACGCAGTAATTATCGTTCACCGCGGGCGGGCGTGCCACTTTACAACACGTGATATTTTCTGTACCTTGACGCGGCAGGTCGCGGACGGACGGATTCGATCCGCCGTGCGGAACCTGCCGCGACACGAAGCGGGACGCGCGGACACAATCCGCCACACAGGAATAACGCAATCGATACGACTGAATTGAACGAACCGACAATCGACACGACAGAAATGACTTTCGAGACCATGGGATTGCCGCCCTGGCTGCTTGACGGGGTTCGCGCCATGGGTTTCGAACGCCCGATGGAGGTTCAGGCCCGCTGCTTCGGCCCCGCCATGGACGGACGCGACCTGGTGGTGCAGTCACGAACCGGTTCCGGCAAAACCGCGGCTTTCACCCTGCCCCTTCTGGCGCAGGTGAAGCCAACCGGGATCCCGACCGTTCTGGCCCTTGGCCCGACAAGGGAACTTGCCCTTCAAGTGCATGGAGTGATCGAGCAGCTCGGCAAGCCGGGCGGTCTTCGCAGCGCCTGCACTTACGGCGGAACCGGCTTCACGGCCCAGCTTGAGGCGCTTCATGACGGCGTCGATATTGTGGTCGGCACGCCTGGCCGCATACTGGATCATGCCAGGCGGGGAACCCTGAAGCTTTCGGGAATCACCAGGGTCGTGCTTGACGAGGCCGACGAAATGCTTTCGGCCGGCTTTTACGAGGACGTCCGTGCCATCCTGCGAATGATCCGGAAGATCGAGCAGATGTTCCTGTTCTCCGCGACCATCGAGCCCGGAATCGAAAACCTGATTTCCGACATGATGGTTGATCCGGTTCACGTCAACCTTTCCGGTGACCGGGTCGATGTCGATCGGATTGAAAACGTCGCGTACCTGATCGAGGAAGAAGGCCCCCGCATACGCTCGCTGGTTTCCGTGCTTGAATCGGAAGACCCCGGCGCGGCAATCATTTTCTGCAATACCAGAAAAACCACCGAGTCGGTCACTGCATACCTTAGGCGACGGGGATACGACGCCGCCATCCTGAACAGCGACCTGCCGCAGAAACAGCGAGAGGCCGTCATCCAGAGGATGCGGGACGGCCGACAGAACCTTCTGGTCGCGACCGACATCGCCGCGCGCGGCATCGACATCTCTTTTCTGCCGTGCGTGATTCATTTCGATCTTCCCGACGATACGCAGCAGTACATTCACCGGACGGGGCGCACCGGGCGCGTCGATCGACGGGGACGTGCCGTCTCGCTTCTTTCGGCCCGGAATCTGCACAACCTCAAACGCATTGAATACAGGTACGGAATCAAGCTGGAACGGGCACAGCTTCCAAGCCGCGAGGAGACACTTAAGATGCTTGCGCTTCGAAGGATTCGCGAACTCAAGGAAAAGGCCGACTGCCAGCCCGTCATTCCCGACGAGTTCCAGGCTATCGCAAAGGAAATCATTACGGATCCGGATGCCGAAACGCTTGTCGCGATGCTTGTTGACCAGTACCTTTCGGCCGGAACGACGGCCGGCGGAAGCGTTTCCAGCGACCGCGGCTATGACGACCCGACCAGGACGGAATCCGGCGATGGCGCGTCCCCCGGCGGTCACGGCGAACGCCCCCGGCCACCTCGCAAGGATGGCGGTTCGCGTCGTGGATCGGGCGGACGCCCAGGACGCAGATAGCCCGCAAGGGGATGTCCCGACCGTGGCACCCTGCCATATCGATGTCAGAGGTTGACACCAATTTGTCCATGTTATTGATTAATTGAATGTATTCCGTTGCTGGCCCGCATCGCGATATGTATCATTGCCCGCTGGCTTCCGGCCCCTTCTTTCGATGGATGAAAAGATGAAAACGAGAGTGAAAATCACACTGACTGCCGCGACGATTCTTCTTGCGACTTCCGCCGGCGCTTTGGCACTCGAACCAAATGGACGCTTCGATTCGAACGTTTCTGGACGGCCCGCTGCCATCAAGGCCATCGAATCGACTTTCGGCCAGGGCGCCGGCATCGTTTTCGACGATCACCTGCGCATTCGGATCACCGGCTTGGCCCGCTCGGGCAAGTTCAGGGCACCGGCATTGGCCGACAAGGCGCCGATGCGCCAGGCTCCGGACATTCATCGGGCTGCCGCTGATGTGTTTTCGGCAATACGGCCCATACTGTGGGGCGACCGCACGATATCGCCACTTGAAACAAGAGTTGAATCATCGAGGTTCGGACACCAGGCATTCATGACTATCACACTGGACGGCGCCCCGGTCATCGACCAGGTCATCCGGATCCAGGCCGATCAAGACGGGGTTGTCCAGTCGGTAAGCTCGACCCTTCCGGCGACGTTTGATGGGCTGACGGTCATCCGTGATTCTGAAAAGGTCACCATGGCTGCTGCCATGAAGGCCATCTGCGACCATGCGGCGGCAAGGTATGACGGACTTATCTGCCCGAAACAGGTTCAGCGCGTCTGGTTCAGGGACGGCATGACCCTGGTTCCGGGCGGAAGAATGCTGTTGCGTTCCGCCGACATGGGAAGTCTGCTCGAGGCGATTGTCGATCTGCGAACCGGTGAAATTGTGCGCTTCGCCGAACTGGCCAGGAGGTGACCCGATGAGAAAAGCGATATTTGGATTGACGATTGCGGTCACACTTTCGGTCGGATGTGGAAGCGACTGGATTGCCGGTTACGATTTGATTGATGACGCCGTCGTGGCCGACATCGCATCGGATCTGGTTCCCGGCGATTCGACCGGCGACCCCGGGGTCGATGCAAATCGCGGCGACGTTGTCGAGGACGCCGCTGACAACGGGGATGTTGCCGTCGATGCGGTCGGTGAGACCGTTTCGCCCGTCGATTCAACCGAAGTCCTGGCCGAGGATGCGGTACAGACCGACCTGAACGTTCCCTTCATGGAAGAGCGTGCCGGGTGGGCCTGGAATTCTTCGCCGCTTGACGGGGAGCCGACCCAGGTCGTTTACCGGCACCTTGAATCCCGCCAGGGAAAACTGACGGGAAAATTCGCCGATGTCTGGAACTGCCTTCGCGAGGACGGCGGGCCGATCGAGCAGATGTATTGGGACGGCATTGTCTATGATATCCAGCTTTGCCATTACAAGCAGACAGTGGTGCCCGGCCCGGATGGAACCTACCTGCATGTGCTGCCCCCGGAAAGCGCCAGGGACGGGAACGATCCGTTCGCGGAAGGCCACACTTACTACTGCGTGAACCGCGTCCACGATTTCTTCACTGATCAGTTCGGCCATACAGACAACGACCGCAGCCTGCAGTGCGTGGTCAACATGGGTTTCCAGGTTCTTGGCAGTCCGGGATGGATGCCGCTTGATAACGCCGCTTTCCTGCCGGACGCTTCATACGGATTTATGGGTTTCAACATGGGCGACGGTGAACTGCTGGCGTTCGGCCAGGGACGCCGACTCGACTTTTCCAGCGACTCGTCGGTCGTTTTTCACGAATACACTCACTTCCTTGTCGGGCGCGACAGGCTGTCGCTTAACACTGGAGACAAGTACGGCTTCTCGGGGGATCCGCCCGGAATGAACGAAGGTTTCGCGGACTATTTCGCCAGCACCATCCTGGACTACCCGGTTCTTGGCGAGTACAGCCTTGGCGACGATTCACGCGACCTGTCCGAGTTCAAGCGCTGCCCGGATCATTACGTCGGCGAATCACACTACGATGGGCGAATCTGGTCATCCACGCTCTGGGACATCCGCACGAAGCTTGGCATCACACTTGCCGACGAACTCGCTTACAGGACGCTGATCGCGACCGAGATGACTTCGACATTCAAGACAGCTTCAGAAAGTCTGCTTGAAATCGCCGGCGAGATAAGCCCCGAAAATGTCGATGCGATCCGGGCAATCCTTGAAGAACACAACGTGCTTGATTGCTCCCGCGTCCTTGAGTACGGCACGGATCTCGCTGAAAAGGGATACTACCTGCCCGGCAAGATGGACAGTTACGCGTACGAATTCCAGACAAGCGTGGCATCGCCATTCCAGTACCGGATCGAGGTTCCCGAAGGATCAAACGGATTCCTGGTTTACTTCCTGGCCGAGGATATGTACGGGTACGACGAGGCGCCGGAAGTCAAACTGATGGTTAAGCGAGGCGAGGATCCGATCAACTGGAGCTACCGTGACCGCCCGGTTCCCGACGCCGACAAGTCGTTCGAGGCGACCCGCCTGAATTCCAAGGACGTGATGTTTACTGTTGCGGGAAGCTGCGTTACACCGGGCGTTTACCACGTCCAACTTCTTAACAAGGCATCCTATTCAATCGTTTCCCGTGTGAACACAGTGTCGTTCCCGGCCGATTTCTCGGAGCTGACCTGGGATACCTGCCAACCGGCGGATGAAGGTATCGTTGAACAGGGCGCGGACGTGATCGAGTCAGACATCGTTGACGATACAATATAATTGTTAAGAATCAACAACATACGCGTTCCGATTTCGCAGGCTGGCGACATTTCCAGTGCCGCCGCGAACGCCATTGGCGTGAACGAAGCGGCAATTTGCGAATTGAGGTTCGTTCGAAAGTCGGTCGATGCGCGTCATCGCCAGCGCCCGGTGCTTGTGGTGTCTGTTGATGTGGAACTTGGGCCGGCCAATTCCATGCGGATTGACACGCTGTCTCTTGCACCAGGGATTTCTGTCGAACCCGTCGAATCAGTCCGGTACGACCTGCCACAACCTGGCGGCGCCCCGCTTCCTTCGCGTCCGGTCGTCATCGGCACCGGCCCGGCCGGCTTGTTCTGCGCTCTTACCCTTGCGCGGGCAGGGTACGCTCCGATAGTCCTTGATCGCGGTGATTCGGTTGCCGAACGCACCGCCTGCGTCGGGCGCTTCTGGGGCGGCGGCCAGCTTGATTGCGATTCAAACGTCCAGTTCGGGGAAGGCGGCGCAGGCACGTTTTCCGACGGTAAGCTGACAACCCGCATCCGCGATCCCAGGTGCGCCGAAGTCCTTCGACAGTTCGTTGCGGCCGGGGCACCCCCGGAAATCGAGTGGGAGCACCTTCCACACATCGGGACGGATCGACTTCGGGTGGTCATCCCGGCAATGACAGCCATGATTCGGACGCTTGGCGGCGAAGTTCACTTCAGGTGCCGCGTCGATTCCATCGTGTTCGGCAGAAGCAAAGAAGTCACCGGCGTTAAATGCGCCGATGGGCGTTCGTTTGGCACCTGCGCGGTCGTCCTGGCAACCGGACACAGCGCCCGCGACACATTTGAGATGCTTGCGCGGCAAGGGGTCGAAATGACACCGAAGCCGTTTGCCGTCGGCCTGCGGATCGAGCATTCCCAGAAAATGATCGACGCGGCCCAGTACGGCGATTTCGCCGGGCACCCCGCCCTGCCGCCGGCTGTTTACAAGCTTGCCGAAAGGATTGACGATCGCCGGTCCGCATGGTCCTTCTGCATGTGTCCGGGTGGTTCAATCATCAACGCCGCGTCGGAAGCCGACGGCGTGGTGACAAACGGCATGTCCAACCTTGCACGTGACGGACGCACGGCAAACAGCGCGATCGTCGTCAATGTCGGTCACGATGACTTTGCAGATCACGGCCCGCTGGGCGGGGTCGAGTTCCAGCGATCCATCGAGCGCGCCGCGTTCGCCATGGTTCGGGCGGGGCGTCTTCCTTCGGGTTACGGACGTTCGACCCCAGTCACGATTCGCGATGGCATGCCGGCTACGACAGTCGGCAACCTGCTTGGGCTCTCGCCACCCGCCACGGCCTCCGGCGGACATGGCCGCGGCCCGGCACGCTCGGGGTCTGCCGGCGGCAGGGATGCGGCCCCGTACCTTCCCGCGTTCGTCACGGACACTATCGCCCGGGCGCTTCCGATAATGGGTCGGAAAATTCGTGGATTCGACAACCCTGGCACGGTCCTGGTCGGCCCCGAAACACGCACATCTTCGCCATTGCGGATCCCCCGGGGGCCCGACTTCCAGGCCGTCCGCAATCCCGGTCTTTATCCATGCGGGGAAGGCGCCGGTTACGCCGGCGGCATCGTCTCGGCGGCCGTTGACGGAATCCACGTCGCGGAAGCCATCATCACCCGCTTCAAACCCGGCTACTGAGATTTTTTCCCCAAAATCAAAGCAGATCTGACTCATGGAGTGGTCGGCAGGCATATTCCCAGGCCCGAACCAGTCCTGGCCATCCGGTTATGAAGTACCGTTCAAGCTGAAGACGGTCGACTTAATCCGCATCGCGGCAGCAACGAAAGCCCAGCGCGGTCGCTTCTCGATCGAGGACGGTCAGGTACCATGATCTGCTGGAGGCGCGCAGGGGCTTGTGGGGATTGATATATGACCCGCCCCGGATGACATGGCTGCTGCCGGTGGCCGGGCCCTGGGGATTACTGGCGGGCGATACGTCGTAGTATCCTTCCGCATACCAGTCAGAAACCCACTCGTTCACATTGCCCGCCATGTCGCAGGCGCCGTACGGGCTATCTCCAATGGGCGACTTGCCGCAGACGTCCCAGGTATCGTCCGTTCCGCATCCGTCATCCGACAAATCCCAATCGTGCATTACGGCATAGTCGCATGTCGCTTCGGTATCGCCCCATGGATATATGGCCGCATCGACCCCCCGGGCGGCCTTTTCCCACTCGGCTTCGGTGCACAGACGCTTTGAACGCCAGGAACAGTACTGAACGGCCTGATCCCAGGTGACACATGTTACTGGGCTGTCGGCCTTACCCTGTCGATTCCAACTGCACTCGCTCCAAGTCGTCGCGGGCTTCGTGCACTTGGCTGCCGTCACGCATTCGCCATACTTGGAAACGGTGACTTCCGACCTGTCGATGTAAAAGGCCGAAAGATTCACTTCATGAATCGGATATTCATCGCTATCACAGTACCAGTCGTTTTCGCTGCACCCCATCCAGAATTTTCCCGC
>ERZ795044.4007-NODE-4007-length-12223-cov-4.651545_pt1 | contig 12223 bp, 14 predicted proteins | sample MGYA00375128_ERZ795044 | MGnify/ENA primary metagenome ERZ795044 (study PRJEB30173, sample SAMN05720213) | anaerobic digester metagenome | isolation source: active sludge of municipal wastewater-treating anaerobic digesters | place: USA | collected 2014-12-22 ... | reverse complement strand
CAGCCCTAACGCTACGCCGTGCCCCGACCCGAGCAGCATTACCATGCGGCAAAAAGCTTTATCAGGCTTTCTTGTGTGTGCTTGCGTAATCGATCGCGTTTTGCACGGTCGTGATTTTTTCCGCATCTTCGTCAGGAATTTCAATTCCGAACTCGTCTTCCAGCGCCATCACCAATTCGACGGTGTCCAGAGAATCAGCACCCAGATCGGCCACGAAGGCTTTTTCATTGGTAACTTGGGACTCTTCCACACCGAGCTGTTCGGCAATAATTTTTTTGACGCGGACTTCGATATCACTCATGGCTTCCCTCTAAGGGTTGTAAAAGAATCCGTAATTTTACCCGTGCTTAGAGCCGCAACTCTAACCAGGTCGCCGAACGGACAATCGGCGCAATTTCAATGGTCTACATGTACATGCCACCGTTGACATGCAACTCCTGCCCTGTCACATAGCTTGCATCAGGAGACGCCAAGTATGCAACAGCATGGGCAATGTCAGCGGGTTTGCCCAAGTGACCCAACGGGATTTGGCCCAAAAGCGCCTTCTGCTGTTCATCAGACAAGCCAGCAGTCATGTCAGTTTCAATGAATCCGGGTGCAATGCAATTGACGGTGATGTTACGCGACCCCAGCTCACGCGCCAAAGCGCGCGTCATACCGGCCACACCGGCTTTGGCCGCTGCGTAGTTCGCTTGACCCGGATTGCCAGATGCACCCACCACAGAAGTGATGTTGATGATGCGGCCGTAACGTTGCTTCATCATGGTGCGCATCACGGCGCGGCTCATTCGGAATACTCCTTTCAAATTGGCTTCGATGACGGCATCCCACTCGTCATCCTTCATGCGCATAGCCAGGTTATCGCGGGTGATGCCTGCGTTGTTGACCAGCACCTGCAGAGCGCCATATTCCTTGACCAAGGCGTCTATCAACGCTTCGCCCGCGCCGGCATGGGTGACGTCTAATACGCGGCCGGCGCAGCCATCGAACCCAGCCAATGCAGTCTGGATATTGGCCGCCCCTGTCTCGCTCGTCGCAGTTCCTACGACCTTCAGGCCCTTTTGAGCCAGCTCAAGCGCAATGGCGGCGCCTATTCCGCGGGAAGCCCCAGTCACCAGGGCAATCTGCCCTTCAAATTTCACTTCGTTCATGCCAATGCACCTTTGACGTCTTGTAGCGTAGTGGGATCAAACAGCGCCAACCCCGACATTTCAGGGTCAATACGCTTAACCATGCCTGCCAGCACTTTGCCTGGGCCACACTCCACCAGCGTAGTCAAACCGCGTGCCTTGATGGCCCGCACGCACTCTACCCAACGCACCGGGCCAAAGGCCTGACGGTACAAGGCATCGCGAATGCGGTTGGCATCGGTTTCCACGTTCACATCAATATTGTTGACCAGGGCAATCTGTGGAGTGGCAATCTCAAGCGAGAGCAGTCGTTCCTTGAGCTTCTCCGCAGCGGGCTTCATCAAGCGGGAATGAAACGGCGCAGAAACCGGTAGCGGCAAAGCGCGCTTGGCACCATTGGCTTTGAGTACTTCGCAGGCTTTCTCAACGGCAGCCTTGCTGCCAGCAATCACGGTCTGTGCAGGGTCATTGAAGTTGACCGCTTCCACGGTTTCCGCAGAGTCAGTACCAAACGACTGGGTTACCTCCTGACAGCCCATAGTCACTTTCGCCGCCTCCATGCCCAAAATGGCGGCCATGGCACCCACTCCCACTGGCACGGCTTCCTGCATAGCCTGCGCGCGCAGGCGCACCAGTGGCGCGGCTTGTTGCAAGGTAAGCGCCCCAGCTGCCACGAGGGCGGAATACTCCCCCAGCGAATGACCTGCCACCGCATTGGGGGCAATACCCATCTCCGCCATCCAGACCCTATAGGCCGCAACACCTGCGACCAGCATCGCGGGCTGCGTGTTAGTGGTCAAACCCAACGCTTCCTTGGGTCCTTCGTGGATCAACCGTGCGACATCCTCGCCCAGCGCATCCGACGCTTCCTGCAACGTCTGGACAACCACAGGATGGTCTCCCCAGGCGTCGAGCATACCTACCGACTGAGATCCTTGGCCGGGAAATACAAAAGCAAACGATTTCATAAATATATATACGATTTAAGCCTCTAGCCCTCGTCGAAAGGTCATGAGACGCTATAAAACTAGGAGCAACGCACCCCAGGTGAAGCCACCTCCAACGCCCTCAAGCATCAGGGTTTCACCCTTCTTGACCTGACCGCTGCGCACTGCCGCATCCAATGCAAGGGGAATCGATGCAGCTGATGTGTTTCCATGCTGATCGACAGTCACCACCACTTTGTCCATCGACATCTTGAGCTTGCGGGCCGTACTTTGCATGATGCGGATATTGGCCTGGTGCGGAACCAACCAGTCAATATCGGACTCTGTTAAGTGGGCCTTGGCCAGCGTTGCCCGCGCGGCACTTTCCAGCAATCCCACGGCCAACTTGAATACCGCCTGGCCATCCATCTTGAGCAAAGGGTCACCCAAAATGCCGCCGCCTGAAACATGCCCGGGGACGCACAAAATACCCACATGCTTGCCATCGGCGTGGAGGTCGCTGGCCAGAATGCCAGGGGTTTCGGATGCCTCTAAAACCACGGCCCCCGCGCCATCCCCAAACAGAACGCACGTAGTACGGTCCTTGAAATCCAAAATTCTGGAAAACACTTCGGCTCCCACCACCAACGCACATCGGGCAGCGCCGGTCTGGATCATGGAGTCGGCCACCGCCAGCGCGTAAACAAAACCGCTGCAAACGGCCTGCACGTCAAACGCCGCACAGCCGTTGGCGCCCAACTTGTTCTGCAAAATGCAGGCGGTGGAAGGAAACACCATATCCGGTGTCGATGTGGCAACAATAATGAGATCAACGTCCGCCGCAACCCGACCGGCCGCAGCCAACGCATTCCTGGCAGCTTCGAGCCCAAGGTCACTGCTGAATACACCATCATCTGCGAAGTGCCGTGCACGAATTCCGGTGCGTTCAACGATCCATTCATCGGACGTATCCACCCCTTGGCCCGCCAGTTGTGCGACCAAATCGGCGTTGGTGAGCCTGCGCGCAGGCAAATAGCTGCCAGTACCTGTAATTCGCGAATATCGTTTCATGCTGGGTTTGCCAACTCTTGTACCGGCTATTGCACGCCTTCAGTTGCCGCCAGAAGCGGTGCAGCGTGCGCAATCCGAACCTGTACACGGTCAAGCAGGTTGTTTCGGGCTGCATCATACGCCCGGTTCAGCGCGAAGCCAAAACCCATCACGTCTGCCGATCCGTGGCTCTTGAAAACCAACCCCCGCAATCCCAGCAACGCCGCACCGTTGTATCGGCGGTGATCAACTCTATTTTTAAGAGCTGTTAACACCGAATACGCAGCAATTGCAGCAATTTTGGTGAATACATTGCGTGAAAACTCTGCTTTCAAAAAGCCACCAATCATGGCTGCAAGGCCTTCGCTCGTCTTCAGTGCAACATTTCCGACAAAGCCATCACAGACCACCAGATCCACTGTGCCCTTGAAGATATCGTTTCCTTCGACATTTCCAAAGAAATTCAAATCACCGGCTTTAGCGGCAGAACGCAACAATTCACCCGCTTTTTTGATGGTTTCGTTCCCTTTGATGATTTCTTCACCAATATTGAGTAGCCCGACTGTCGGCAATTCCTTGCTTTGAAGCACGGAGACCAGCGCCGCGCCCATGACAGCGAATTGAAGCAAATGCTCGGCCGTGCAATCGACATTGGCGCCTAGGTCCAGCACCGTGGTTGCACCGCCCGTAGCGTTGGGAATCTGACCCGCAATGGCGGGGCGCTCGATGCCATCAATGGTCTTGAGAATGTACCGTGAGATGGCCATCAATGCAGCCGTATTGCCAGCGGAAACCGCGGCTTGCGCCTTGCCTTCTTTCACCTGCTGGATAGCAACTCGCATGGATGAGTCCTTTTTCCTGCGCAACGCGATTTCCAGCGGATCGTCCATGGTCACAACCTCGCTGGCGACGACGACAAGGGCCCTCGGATGTGAAAAGCCGGTAAAAGCCGACTGCAACCCCACCAAAATCAGACTTGCATCCGCGTGTTGCTCAAGAAAATGCTTGCAGGCAGGCAGAGTGACTTGGGGACCGTGATCGCCCCCCATGCAGTCGACAGCAATTGTGATCATGGGGTCGGCACCCGAAAGGAAAAGAACATCAGACAATGGCCTACGGCCAAAAACGACAAAAGCCCGACGCTACAGAAACTGCAGCTTCGGGCTTTGTGTGAAAAACCTGTATCAGGCTTCAGATTTGGTCTTCAACACCTTGCGACCACGGTAGAAACCGGTGGGGCTGATGTGGTGACGCAGGTGCGTCTCACCCGTGGTGGACTCGACAGCAATGCCAGGAACGACCAAAGCATTGTGCGAACGGTGCATACCGCGCTTGGAAGGTGATTTTTTATTTTGTTGGACGGCCATGATCCGCTCCTGGGCAAGAGTGTTGCGCCATTGCTCCAGGCAAAATGCAACACAAGGGGTTAGTAAACAGCGCGACAAATTCTGGCGCGAAGCCTTAAATTATAGCCTATCGCGTCAGTCAGTGCTAGTGCCTGTTTTTGAGCTGTTCCAAAACCGCAAACGGATTGGGCTTTTCGGTCATATCTTCGTCAAATTCTGGGTCAGCTACCTGCAACTTGGGAGCCACGGGGCATTCTTCATGTTTCGGCACGACAGGCAACGCCATGATGAGCTCGTCTTCCACCAATTCCAGCAGATTGAAGTCTCTGCTGAGCACCAACACATCCTCCTCGCAGGCCTCGTCCTGCGCTTCGGCGATCTCTTCGCTGGCTACGAAGCGGAACTCTCGCTCAAACTCAACGGGCACCGCAACAGGCGCCAGGCAGCGTTGGCACACCAATGGCAATGCCACACGCGCACTCAGCGTGAGCCAAACCTCTTCGGCCGCAACGCCGTCTGCACGCAAACTGCCCTGGGCGCAAAATTGAACCACGGTCGATTCAATCGCGCCTTGTGCCTCGCCTGCCAGTCGTTCCAGGCTGATCAATTTCTCGACCCCTTCAAACGTGCCCTGCGCGTGTGCAAACGCAGCGATATTCAAATGCCGTGCTTCATAGTCGTGTTTCATTCGCGCAGTGTAAGAGAATCAGCCCATGCCCGAATCAATCAACCGAAAACTCATTCTGGGGTCCACTTCTGCCTACCGGCGAGAACTACTGGAGCGTCTGAAGGTACCCTTCAGTGTCGAGTCGCCCCAAGTCGATGAGACCCCGTTTTCCGGCGAAGCGCCGGTCGATTTGGCAATTCGATTGGCACTGGCCAAGGCGAATGCGGTCGCGCAGCGCTTTCCGGACTGTGTGGTCATTGGCTCGGACCAAGTGGCCGACCTGGGTGGTTTGGCGCTGGGAAAGCCCGAAACCCATGACCGTGCGGTGCTGCAGTTGCGCCAAATGCGTGCGAACACTGTCATTTTTCAGACAGCCGTCGCGGTGGTCTGCCTGCAGTCTGGCTTTTGCCAACAGTCATTGGCGCCCGTCAAGGTTCGGTTCCGGGATTTAAGCGATGACGAAATTGAAACCTACCTGCGCATCGAACAACCTTATGACTGCGCAGGCAGTGCCAAGAGCGAGGGGCTGGGAATTGTCCTACTGGACGCCATAGAAAGTGATGATCCCACCGCATTGGTGGGCCTGCCGCTGATTCGCACCTCCCGCATGCTGCGCGCTGCTGGCATACAACTGTTGGCAAAACTCCCGTCCACCTTATGAGCACCCCAGCCCCAACAATGCCCCATTTCGGCACCTTGTTCCTGGTTCCAGCACCTCTGGATTTTGGGTGCGACTCTCAGCCAACTTTGAATCAGACCATGCCCGACGGTACGCTGCAAGTGGCGGCCCGTCTGCAGCATTGGGTCTGTGAAACCGCGAAGTCAACACGTGCTTACCTCAAACGCATTCATGAAACACACACCCTATGCGTGCCCCTACAGGCAATGACCTTGCAGGAGTTACCCCACGAGGTCCACAAAAAAGGCGACCATCTGGGGCAATTCGATGCCCGTCCGCTACTAAAGGCCGCTTTGCAGGGCCAAGACATCGGCCTGGTCAGCGAGGCAGGAATGCCCGCCATCGCTGACCCAGGCTCATCGGTGGTACGGGCCGCACACGATTTGGGTTTACAGGTGGTGCCATTGGTCGGACCAGTTTCTCTATTACTAGCCCTTGCGGCCAGCGGGCTCAATGGACAGAGTTTTGCGTTTTCCGGCTATCTACCCAGTACGCCGCCGGAGCGGGCCCAGCGCATCCGCGAACTGGAATCGATCGCCCTGAAGACCGGTCAAACCCAACTGTTCATCGAAACGCCCTACCGCAATGTCGCCATGCTGCAAGCGCTCCTGAAGACGCTTCAGCACAACACCCGACTGGCCACCGCAAGCGGACTGACCATGGCCCAAGCGCAATGCCACAGCGACGTCGTAAAGCAATGGAAGAACAAACTGTGGACGCTGGAGAATAACCAGCCCACAGTCTTCGCGATCGGGCGCTAGGCCAAGCGCTCCGCGTGCAATCTCAGTGCAGCGCGGGCAAGGCCCGTAGCGCGCGCACACCGCCTTCGCCAATGGAAGCGCCAAATCGCTTAACCAACCGCTCTGCCACGTTGTCCTTTCGCGTGTAGTCAATCAGGTCTTCAGCTTTGACGATTTCCCTGGCAACAAAGTCCAGATTGCCCAACTGATCAGCCAGTCCCATGTCAATAGCTTGCTGGCCGGTCCAGAACAGCCCGCTAAAGGTCTCCGGCGTTTCCTTCAGACGTTTGCCACGACCAGCCTTCACCACGCTGATGAACTGCTGATGAATCTGGTCCAGCATGGCCTGTGCAAATTCTCGCTGTTTGTCCGTCTGTGGACTAAACGGGTCCAGGAAGCCTTTGTTCTCACCGGCTGTCATCAGGCGCCGCTCCACGCCCAATTTATCCATCAGCCCGGTAAAGCCAAATCCATCCATCAACACACCGATGCTGCCCACCACGCTGGCCTTGTCAACAAAAATCTTGTCCGCGCCAGCCGCAATGTAGTACGCAGCCGAAGCGCACGTTTCCTCCACCACGGCATACACAGGTTTGTTGTGCAGGGTCTTGAGGCGATGGATTTCGTCGTTGATGATGCCAGCCTGCACGGGGCTTCCACCCGGAGAGTTGATCAGCAACACCACGGCTTGGGCACCCTTGTCTTCAAATGCACCTCGCATGGCAGACACAATCAATTCTGCACTGGCCTCGGAGCCAGACGCAATCTCTCCCTGGATCTTGACCAAAGCAGTGTGAGGGGTTGAGGTATCTGCCACCGACCCGCCCCGGTCCATACCAACCCAAACCAGGGCAACCAAGAATGCCAGCCAAGCCAGGCGTATGCCATTGCGCCAGCGTCGTGCCTGGCGCTGCTCGGTGATGGTGGCCATCGCCAGGGCTTCCAGAGTCGATCGCTCCCAGCCTGATTCGCCAGGCAAACTCTTGCGCGCACTGCCTGCTTCATCTTTTATAGCATCTTGCGCATATTCTGCGCGGACTGGAGCCGAATTGTTGTCGAATCCTTGATTGCCGGGAAACTGGGGGTCAGTCATTTCAGAACTCAATAGGTTGCAGGTTGTCAGCAGTATGCCAGTGCACGACGCCGTTGCGCTCGGTTAGCGCGATCTTTATCAGACCACCGCGACAGGGGCCGCCCCGGCATTCGCCGGTTTCGGGTCGATAGATGGCGCCATGCGTGGCACACATCAAAAAACGGCCGGTGCTATCGAAAAATCGGTTGGGCTGGTAGTCCATTTCCATCGGAACATGGGCGCACTGGTTCAGGTAGGCATACACCTGTCCGTCAAAGCGAATGGCAAAACCGCGCGCGGTGCGACCGCAGTACACGACATCGAAGGGGCAGGCGTCGCCTCCGTCCTTCAAATCCGAGGACGGGCAAAGGGGCATGGCGCGGGATGGATCAGGCATGTTTCACCAACCAGGTGTGCAGGTCTGCCACCGAATGGGCCACAAAACGTGGACTCAACGTTGCAAAGGTCTCTGGTTCGTGTGCCCCATAACTCACGCCCACACTCGGGCAACCTGCATTGAGCGCCATTTGCAGGTCATGCGTGGTGTCACCCACCATCAGTACACGCTCCGGCGCCACACCAAATTCCTGCATCAGCTCCTGCAGCATCAGGGGGTGCGGTTTCCCGGCGGTCTCATCGGCCGTGCGCGACCCGTCAAACAGTCCCTGTAACTCTGCTGCCCGCAAGGCTTCGTCCAGCCCGCGGCGGCTCTTGCCGGTAGCCACGGTCAGAACATGGTTGCTCGCTTTGAGATCGGCCAGCATGGCCAGCACACCTTCGAACAGACTGATATCGTTCTGGTGCGCAACGTAGTGGTGCTTGTATCGCGCACCCAATTCAGGGTATTTCTCAACCGGAACATCAGGCGCCGCATGCGCCAGTGCCTGCATCAGTCCCAGGCCGATGACGTAAGCAGCGTCCTTCTCACTGGGCATGCGTCCGCCCACATCCACGACCGCCATTTGGATGCAGCGGGTGATGATGGCCGTGGAATCGAACAGGGTGCCATCCCAATCAAAGGCAATCAGGTCAAATTGACGGATGGGTCTTGGCGGTTGGTGCGGGGACATGCTGGATCCGATCGACATTCAAATTCAGTGCGCCGGCGGCAACACGTGAGCTGCAAACTGCGCGAGTTCTTCAGGCAGTTCTGCCTGCAAAGAAAGGGGTGCGCCCGTTGCCGGATGGCGGCATTGCAATCGCCAGGCATGCAGAAACATGCGCTTGAGCGCAACGCCTTGCGCCGTGCGCGCAAGTGCCTTGTTATATTCAAAATCGCCGTACTTGTCGTCACCGAGTATGGGCATGCCCTCACTTGCCAGGTGCACGCGAATCTGGTGCGTGCGACCCGTCTTGATGGTCACTTCCAACAGCGAAAACGCGCGTTTAACGCCCTTTGCATCCTGAGACACTGGGCTCAGCGCGCGCACTTTGACCAAGGTCAAGGATGGCATGCCGTCCGGGTCATCCTTGGTAACCACCTTTACACGCCGCTCGCCATCGGGTAACAGGTACTTATGCAAGGGCTTGTCCAGCACCTTTTTGTTGGCAGGCCACTGACCGGAAACTAGCGCCAAGTAGGTCTTGCCCGTTTCGCGCTCCCGAAATTGATCCTGCAGATTTTTCAGTGCACTGCGTTTCTTCGCCACCAGCAGGATGCCACTGGTTTCGCGATCGAGCCGGTGAACCAATTCGAGAAATGGCACTTTTGGACGGGCCATGCGCAACTGCTCGATGACACCAAAACTGACGCCCGACCCACCATGTACCGCCACACCCGCCGGTTTGTTGATGGCAAGCAGATGCTCGTCCTCAAACAAAACGACGAAATCGCGGGCCGGCGCATGGCCGCCAACCTGCACGGCAGCCAGTTGCGCCATGGCCTGGGCCTTTTCAGCAGCCCGCTCGGACACCCGCACGGGTGGCAGGCGAACCACATCCCCCGCGTTCAAACGCGTCTCGGCGGAAGCCCGCCCCTTGTTAATCCGCACTTCACCGCTACGAATGATGCGATAGACATGTGTCTTGGGAACCCCCTTGAGCTGGCGCATCAGGTAGTTGTCCAGACGTTGTCCAGCCTCGTCAGAGTCAATGGTGAGCGATTTGACTTGGGGCTGAACGGAAGGCGACGGGGCAGCCGGATTGCCCCCTATAATGTGTTTCACTAGCGATGCGCTGTAAGTGGTTGATTTGTCTGGAGTTTAGTCCACACACCATACACAGGCGCGCTGGAAGGTCGATGCCGCCGGGTTTTCCTGCAGATAAATCACATGCCAAAGCCTGTGATGGTCTTCAGACAGCACGGTCAAGCTGACAAATCGAAATACTGATACGGAATACCCACAGTTTGCAGACTCTTCGTCTGTAAACGGAATGAAACGAGATGTTTGTGCTGTTGTGTCTGATGAACCTGTGCCTACGGAGCGTATTCGCCCCGTTTTTTGGCCTAAATCAGCCTCTAGCCCCCGTCAAACGGGCGCAGTCCGCTATGCAATTGATAGCATTTGCGCAAACACATCCCCTCGTCCCCATCCACGCGCCTACGCTTCGACACCTCGTTTGAGTCGAAGTTCTCCGGCAATTCCACCTCAATTCGGTTCGTTGGTCCAGGCGTCAATTGCCCATACAGGGCATGTAAAACTGATGAAGGACGCAATCCATGAAACGGATGCTTATCAACGCTACGCAGGCTGAAGAACGCCGCCTGGCCATTGTCGACGGACAAAAACTCCTCGACTACGAAATCGAAATCGAAGGGCGCGAACAGCGCAAAGGCAACATCTACAAGGCCGTCGTCACCCGCGTCGAGCCCAGCCTGGAAGCCTGCTTCGTGGACTACGGAGAAGACCGCCACGGGTTCCTGCCGTTCAAGGAAATCTCCCGGATGTACTTCAAGGAAGGCGTCTCTGCTTCCCAGGCGCGCATCCAGGATGCCATCCGCGAAGGCCAGGAACTGCTGGTTCAGGTCGAAAAAGAAGAGCGTGGTAACAAGGGAGCAGCCCTGACCACCTTCGTCTCACTGGCTGGCCGCTATGTGGTGTTGATGCCCAACAACCCGCGCGGCGGTGGTGTCAGCCGTCGCATCGAGGGTGACGACCGCGCTGAACTCAAAGAAAACATGGACCAGTTGGAATACCCCAACGGCATGTCCATCATCGCGCGCACCGCCGGCATCGGCCGCAGCGCACCCGAGTTGCAGTGGGACCTGAACTACCTGCTCAAGCTGTGGACCGCCATTGACGGCGCTGCCAAAGGCGGCAAGGGTGCCTACCTGATCTATCAGGAATCGTCCCTGGTGATCCGCGCCATCCGCGATTATTTCAACCACGACATCGGCGACATCCTGATCGACACAGACGACGTGTACGAGCAGGCCCAGCAGTTCATGGCCCACGTGATGCCCGAGCACGCAGCACGCGTCAAGCGCTACCGTGACGACGCGCCGCTGTTCAGCCGCTTCCAGATCGAACACCAGATCGAGTCCGCCTACGCCCGCACGGTGCAGTTGCCATCCGGCGGCGCCATCGTGATTGACCACACCGAAGCCCTGGTGTCTGTGGACGTGAACTCGGCCCGCGCCATCAAAGGCGGCGACATCGAAGAGACGGCGACCCGCACCAACCTGGAAGCCGCCGACGAAGTAGCCCGCCAGATGCGCCTGCGCGACTTGGGCGGCCTGATCGTCATCGACTTCATCGACATGGAAGAGTCGCGCAACCGCCGCGAAGTGGAAAACCGCCTGCGCGACGCGTTGCGCCAGGACCGCGCCCGTGTGCAGTTCGGCACCATCAGCAAATTCGGTCTGATGGAGATGAGCCGCCAGCGCCTGCGCCCGGCGCTATCTGAAGGTGCGTCCATCCCATGCCCGCGTTGCGGTGGCTCCGGCCACATCCGTGACACCGAAAGCTCGGCGCTGCAGATTTTGCGGATCATCCAGGAAGAGTCTTTGAAGGACAGCACCGCCTCGGTACTGTGCCAGGTGCCGGTCGATGTCGCGTCTTTCCTGCTCAACGAGAAACGCTCCGAGATCGCCAAGATCGAACTCAAGCAGCGCATCAACGTGCTGTTGGTGCCCAACAAAACGCTGGAGACACCCAACTACCGTCTGGAGCGCCTCAAACACGACGACCCGCGTCTGGACAACATCGAAGCCAGCTACAAGATGGCTGACGAGATTGAAGACCCCACCGGTGTAACCCGCCGCTCGCAAGAGCCTACCAACAAGCAAACACCCATCATCAAGGGTGTGCTGCCGGATGCACCGGCACCGCAGGCCGCGCCACGGCCTGTAGCCCCTGTGCAGCCACCACTGGTGCAACCTGCGCCACACCATGCTGCGTCAGCAGCCCATGCCAAACCAGCAATTCCCGCTGAGAAAGGCTTCTTTGGCTGGATCAAGAGCCTGTTCGCGGGCGACGCCCCAGCGCCGGCCGCACCGGTTCAACCACCTGCGACTCCCAAACAGCCGGAAGGTCGTGAAGGCCGCAGCCGCGATGGCAACCGTGCCGGTAGTAAGCCCGGTGAGGGTCGCTCGGAAGGCCGTGGCGACAGCCGCGCCCCGCGAGGTGAAGGCCGTGGACGTGGGCGCGGTGGACGCGGTGGCAATGGTGGAG
>ERZ795044.4005-NODE-4005-length-12224-cov-9.819131_pt1 | contig 12224 bp, 7 predicted proteins | sample MGYA00375128_ERZ795044 | MGnify/ENA primary metagenome ERZ795044 (study PRJEB30173, sample SAMN05720213) | anaerobic digester metagenome | isolation source: active sludge of municipal wastewater-treating anaerobic digesters | place: USA | collected 2014-12-22 ... | reverse complement strand
TGTGTGTAAATGTTTTTTTCATGGTGGTGGATTTTGTGTGTTTATCGAGAGTGAAATTAGGATTTTTTTTGTAGTTGCGGAATTTTTAAAAGTGACTGCATCAAAGCTTAAAAGTATTTCCCGCAGAATTGCGCAGAATACGCAGAAAATCCGCAGAGATTCCTGCGGAATAAGTTTTCTTTACAAGATTAAAATCAAAAAAAATCTGCGGTTTTTCTGCGTATTCTGCGCAATTCTGCGGGAAAATATTACAACCTATTTATCCACTCCAAATGTTATTTCAAAAACTCCCTTTGAAATAATAATTCGAATCTCGAATTACAAATCTCGGTTAACGAATTACTCAAAAACCTGCTCCAACACCTTATGCGATTTCACTCCAAAAAATCCTGCTACATGCAGACGATAATATTCCAGGATATTTTCCAGCAGAATTTTTTTGTCTTCCGAATTAATATTCAGATTTCCTGAAAGGTCGGCAGATTGAAAGATAAGGTTTGAAAAATGAGTCGCAGATTTCTCATTTAAATAATATGGATGCAAAGGAATTTCAGACTGAAATTTTCCATCGATCAGGTTAAAGCATGTCTGGTCTGCATTGTAATTTTGAATAGGATAAAATCCAAGATAGCGTGTCAATCGAATGAGAAAGAGTAAGTGAAAATCTTTTGAAACAGGTTGCTGAACATCGAAAAGTTGAATGGTGTTGAATAAAAATTCGAACAGCAGCTGATTCTCTTCTTCTTCCTTAATTGCTTTGCATAAAACTTCATTCAGAAATAATGTGATCGTGCTTTTAATAACATCAAAAGGAATATCGCGCAATGGCGGCATCGGACGAATTTCCGAAATGCGTTGCAAGCCATGGCGTTCTTTATGATAGACAACAAGTTCAACAAGAGTCAAAGGTTGAAACCAGCCAACATTTAATTTTGCATTTTTTTTTCTGACACCGTTTACAATATAAGATTGAATCCCGAAGAGTTCAGTATAAATTTTTACGATCAGACTCGTTTCGCGATATTCTGTATATGAAAAAACTATCCCCCGGGTCTTGTGAAGCATTATCTTGAAAACATCATTTTAGTTGTACAGGTCTGAGAGCCGTCTTCATTGGAAACATATACAATGTAGACTCCCGTCTGTGCGCGTTCACCTCTGTAATTCTTGCCATTCCACACAGCCAGACCGCCATTCGCTTTTGTATGATATACAATATTTCCTGCAACATCAGTAATTTTTACATCAGCATTATTTACCAGTCCTTTAATTGCGATTGGTCCTGAATAATCGTGTTGAACAGGATTAGGAAAAACCTGATATCCGCTACAGGCGTCGCCACCTTGCGTAGCATCACTTTGATAACTGATCAAACCTTTTTCTGTTGCAATAAAAACTTCTCCTGAAACATCATTGATAGCTATCTCTGTAACATTGTTAGAAGGAAGCGGTGAATTTTCGGTATTGAAATTCTGTAATTGCTTTGTTCCGTCAGCTGACATCAGAAACACTCCACCATTGGCAGTACCAAACCATTTTCTGTTAGCAGCATCAATTGCAATTACATTTACATATTCAGTTTCCAGAAGATACTGCGCATATCCATCCTGTTCAATGATCACTTTTTGTGCATCGTAATTAGTTCCGTCAAATACACTTCCCGGATTGTATACCACCGCTACTCCTTGATTGGTTCCGATCCAGATAGCACCGTCTTTGTCTTTTGCTAATGAGCGCACAAACAGATCCGGTAAGGCTCCATTATTTTTGAGGTTTGTATATTGTTTCAGTTGTAGTCCGTTATCATTAGTCAGGTTGCCTTCTTTCATTACAAATAATCCGGCACCATTACTCGCACCTTTGTGTCCGATAAACCATTTTTGTCCGTAATCATCAACCACTGGTTTAAAGCAAACAATATCTATCAAACTCGGATCAGGCAGCTGATATGTATGCCATCCGCCATCACTTGCACGTTTAACAGTAACGGCACGAATTGTATAACCTGTAACTGCCCATAGATTTCCTTCAGGATCGTAAGTTAATCCGCCAACACGGATATCATTTGAATCGGAAACAGTAACGTGTGACAGAGAACTGTTAAGTGTATTGTAAATCTGCACTCCTTTGTCATTCTGATATTCAAGAATTCCAACACCATAACTTGCAATGAAAACATGTTCCGGATCGTTAGGATCAATTGCAACGGCGCTCACTGCAGGTGAAGAAATTTGACAGGCTTTATTATAAAGAGAATCCGTTAAGCGATTAAATGTTTTCCAGTTTCCATCTTTAAAACGATAGATACCATTCTGTATATTAAAAAATGGTTTGTCGCCATCAACTGAACCTGAAGCGACCCACAATCTGTTATGCAAAGCCTGCATGCTATAAGCTGATTCCGCTCCCGGGCCATTCGGTATGATCATATGGTAAGAGTTGTCGGTATATTTTCCATACAATCCGTTGTTCTGATCAGCTACCCAAAAATTCCCATCTACATCTTCAAAACCTCTCCGTAGATTCAGGCTAACACCACTGGAAGCATTGACCTCATTGAGCCATGTTCCGGATTCATCATAAGTTGCAAGACGATAATTATTGCGATAAACTATTTTTCCATTGTGATCATCAACGTAAGCACCTTTAGAGTCTTCATTGATAAAATAGTTCCAGTTGGTACCATCATAAATAAAAACAGAATCTTTTTCAGTAACAAGATTAGTTTTAACTACCACAAATTTATTGCCGACAACAGCAGCTGATGTGTAATTGCCATTAGGCTCAACAAGTGAAAGATCTTTTGTCCATGCATTATAATTAAAAATCGAAGGGTCATTAAAGTTCGCTTTGTAAATTCCGGTTTCAGTAGTTGCAATGATGTCTGTGCCGTTGTATGCAACATCGGTTACATTGATGTTGCTGCTATTTGGACCAATGAAATAAGTGTCTTTCACTTCTTGTTTATTCAGATCAATAATAACGATCCCAAATTCACAACCCAGATAAGCACGGCCATCTATAAAAGTAATGCTGTTAATTTTTTTTCCGCCTACAATACTTTTTTGTTTTATATCGGGCAAGTTAATGATGGTCTTGTCAGGAAGAATGATGTCAATATTTGAATTCAGATAAGTGATCAAAAGAATTTTTGTGGTCTGATCAAATCGGATATTCGAGATCTCATTATCGGAAAGTCCGTTCAGTGTTGTAAAATAATCAAACTCTCCATTCGATTTATTGTAGCTGAACATTCCGAATTGCGTAGCACAATAAATACGACCCTGATAATCTTCAGCAACCTGTACTCCTTTGTTATAAGGAATGTGCATCCGCCAGTTTCCAATAGAAATTGGATCGATCTGAGCATTGACTGAAATAAAAAGCAAAAAAGCTGCTAATGTGAAGAGGAGATTTTTTTTCATAGGTTGAGAAGAGTATCTGAAAACGGCAGATTAGGGAGATTATTGTGGTTTCTGCCAAAAATCAGAGAATCAAAGTTAGGGAAATTTTCTGCGGAAACCCATTCAGTTTCCTTGCTCCAATGGTTTTTAAACTGGTTGAAACCAACTTCAATCCCGAAGGGATCTCTGCGGATTTTCTGCGTATTCTGCGCAAGTCTGCGGGAAATAATTTTAGCGTATTTATCTCCCGCAGACTTGCGCAGAATACGCAGAAAATCCGCAGAATTTGGGGACCTTTAACTTAGTTTCATAACCGCCGCTTCAAAAACCTCTGTTACTTCAATCTGCTTCATACAAATATTATTTCCATGACAAGGCGGTTTAATGTGATCATGTACACACGGACTACACTCAACTTTTTTATAAACGGCACAAACAGAAGGATGATTCCCAAATTGAACCGGTGAAGCCGGACCAAACAAAGCGATTGTCGGTCGGTGTGCTGCAAACGATAAATGCATTGGCCCGGTATCGTTTGTGATCATCAATTTTGTTCTGCTGATCAGGGCAGCCAATTCCTCAATACTTAATTTTCCTGCAGTATTCAAAATACTGCTTTCGAATTTTGAATTAACTCCTTCTAAAACCTCTCTTACATATTTTGCTTCCCCTGTTGAGCCAATAAGAATTGGTTGGCAATCAGGATATCGTTCTATAATTTTTTCAACCAGAGAAGAATATTTCTCTTTTGGCCAACGCCTTTCGATCCTGAGGTCAGAAGCATTTGGATTAATAATGATGTAATTTTCCTGAAGTGAAAGTTTTTGTTTTAGCTTCTGAAAATCACTTTCAGTTGTTGTAAAATTATAAAGTTCAGAGATGACAGGCACATCAATAATTGAACTGCACATTTGTAGATAAGATTCCGAGACAGGCCGATCAATGTGCAATTCAGACGTGACGCTATAAATATTGTTTTGCCCTTTTGCATCTTTCGTCAATCCGAATTTTAATAGCGCTCCGCTTAAGATCGTAAAGATCTTACTAAAATGAGAATGAGTTTCCAGGTCAATGAAGACATCTGCTTTTATTTTAAAAAGTAATTTGATGCTTGAAAGAGAAGAAATGATGGTAGAAAAAAATGATTTGTCATTGATGATTATTAATTCATCAATAACAGAGATCTGTTCAAGGAATTTTTTATTCGATAAAGTTGAGAGATAAACAACTCTAACTTCCGGAAATTGTTTTTTTAAAGTCATCAGAAGTGGCGTAGACTGGATGATACTACCCATTCCAAGAAATTTGCATACAATAATTTTTTCCGGAGATTTTGCAGACTTCTTTCCCGTTGGTCTTAAAAGTTTATCCAGACTATTTAGAAGAAAAACGATAAATCCACCTGCAAATTTATCTATGATAATTTTGGTAGATGTTTTCATGGATGATTAACTGCTTTCATTTTCAAAAGCAGATACCGGTTTTCTTTGTAGATAGTATCGAATTCTGATTTGTTGATCATTAAAAAATCCTGCAGACTTTGATTAAAAGCACCCGAACGTTCGTCAGGATAAAGTACATAATCACAACTTAATGCCCGGAGATTTGCAAGATTTTCCTGTTCGTTTTTGTGCTGAATTAAAAAAGTAGATCTTCTTTCAGAATACAGATTTATTGCGCGGGCTCTTGAAAACAGGACAATTGCATCAGCAGGGGTTTCGTCTCGGATAAAATTCAACATCGCTCTTGCATCATTTGCATATGGACCATCAGCAGGTGGCAAAGAGTTGAGAACTTTATAGGATAAGATAATTGAAACAGAAAAGATGATTGTCAAAATTGAAAAAGACCTGTCTTTTGAAGACAAAAGATGATAGAACGTTTGAAATCCTTTGACAAAATAAATTAAGATAAACGGAAGGACCGGATAAATAAACCTGAGACCGGACGATGAATATGGGTAAAGAACGACCAACAGCAGGTAGCAGATAAAGAACCATTCAGCAACTTCTTTCTCCTTAAACTTTTTGTAAAATCCGGTTATTGTCAGGATTAGAAAAAGAATAGTGATAATGACTGAAGTAAATGTTGGAATAAATGCTGCAGCAATTTTTTCAAAGAAGCCGACAAAATTTGAAGGGACCCTCATCCGATTCGCTTCAAATTGACCAGCATAAAACTGGACGAAATTCCGGATGTCAATGTCAAATAAAATGCAGTTTAAGATTATGAAAACTGCAATTGCCAGAGATGAAAAAACGCCAAAATTCAGCAGCCTTTTTTGAATCGGAATCTCCTTTTGCATAAATAAAATCCATCCAAAAACAGCCGGTAATATGACCAGTCCCGACACCCGAAATGACATCAGAAAACCACTTAAAATTCCGGCAAATAAAAAGGCTCTTTTGTCTTTGGATCCAAGTGATAAAACAATCAGAAGTAATATCAGAGTAAACGGAAATTCTGAGAGAATCTCCATTTTAAGGATTTGTGAAATGATATTATAAGCATAAAATATGGCTATCAATAAACTCAATTTAATATCAAATGACCTTTTTAGATAATCAAAAAGAAGCACTGCCGATAAAATGAGAATTAGTGTTTGGAGATAAAGGTAAGGCGGAATGAAGAGTTTAAAAGTTGAATATACCGGTGCTAAAAGAGCAGGAAATCCAACCGGATAAGCGATAATCGCATACGGTAATTGGCCTTCAGCAAATACAAGATCAGAGTTTGTTTGCGGACGGTTTTCAATCAGGTTTTTTGACTGCAAAAGATACTGCGCATAGTCATCGCCCCAGTCATGGGAATTACTGATGCCAATCCAAAAAAGTGGCAGTAGCAAGAGAACAAGTAGGAGCCTGAATTTCATAAAATCTGATGGAAAGATAGGGTAAAAAAATGTTTTCATATTGGCTTAAATGTGTACTTGAAGTATACAAAACAGGGTTAGCAAATGACTAAAAACGTACATTTGCAAGGCAAATAAAAAGCGATGAAAGAATCAGTTTTAGTAATAGGTGCAAAAGGGCAGATCGGTTCAGAGTTGGTGGAAGAACTTCGAAGGATCTATGGCGATTCAAATGTGATCGCTACAGATATCAAAATGCCTTCGGAAGGTTTTCTGGATAGTGGTCCTTTTTATCAGCTCGATGTTCTGGACTTTGTGAAAGTTTCGGAGATCATCCGCAAGCACAATGTAAAACAGGTTTATCTGCTTGCAGCATTGCTGAGTGCTACAGCTGAACAAAAAGTGAAGTCAGCGTGGCGACTGAATATGGAAGGTTTGTTAGGAACACTTGAACTTGCCCGCGAAGAAAAATTCAAATTGTTCTGGCCAAGTTCAATTGCTGTCTTTGGTCCCAATACACCAAGAGTCAATACACCACAGTTTACGGTGACTGAGCCATCTACAGTTTACGGAATCAGTAAACTCGCCGGCGAACGTTGGTGTGAATATTATTTCCAGAAATTCAATGTTGATGTTCGTTCAATCCGTTATCCGGGCTTGATCGGTTATAAATCGGAGCCGGGCGGTGGAACTACAGATTACGCAGTACATATTTTTCATGAAGCTATCAAGAATAAAACGTATGAATGTTTCTTGTCAGAGAATACTGAACTCCCGATGATGTACATGCATGATGCATTGCGCGCAACGATTGGATTAATGGATGCGCCGGCAGAGCAGGTAAAGATCCGTTCTTCTTATAATGTGAGTGCGATCAGTTTTACTCCGAAACAACTTGCCGCTGAGATCAGAAAACATATTCCTGATTTTACCATTACCTATAAGCCTGATGTCAGACAACAATACGCTGACTCATGGCCGAAAAGTATTGATGATGCAGAAGCAAGAAAAGACTGGAACTGGAAACCTGAATTCGATCTTTCATCAATGACAGAGGATATGCTTCAGCATATTCAGGCGATGGTGCAGCATCATTGATGTTTGTTAATTGTTACAGGTTTCAGGTTATAGGTTTCAGGTTGCAACTTGCAACCTGAAACCTATAACAGTAACCAAAATAAATAACCGATTCGTAATTCGAACAGTTAGTTTAAACCCACTTATGTCACTTAAAATATACAACACCCTTACCCGCGAAAAAGAAACTTTTGAAACCATCATTCCTGATTATGTCGGAATGTATGTTTGCGGACCTACTGTTTATAGTGATGTTCATCTTGGAAATTGCCGGACGTTTATTTCTTTCGACATCATTTATCGTTACCTGAAGTATTTAGGTTATAAAGTTCGTTATGTGCGGAACATTACTGACGCGGGACATTTAGAAGGTGACAGAGATGAGGGCGATGATAAGTTTGCGAAGAAAGCAAGACTGGAACAAGTGGAGCCGATGGAGATCGTACAGAAATATACTGTGGGCTTCCATCAGGTGATGGATCTGTTTAATAACATGCCGCCATCAATAGAGCCTACAGCAACCGGACATATTCTTGAGCAGATCGAAATGACTAAGCAGATCATAGCAAATGGTTATGCTTATGAAGTAAATGGAACGATCTATTTTGATGTAGAAAAATACAACAAAGAGAAACCGTACGGCATTCTTACGAATCGCAAACTCGAAGACCTGTTAGAAGGAACACGTGATCTGGATGGTCAGGATGAAAAACGTGGTCGACTTGATTTCGCATTGTGGATAAAAGCAAAGCCGGAACATCTGATGCAATGGCCGAGTCCATGGGGAAGTGGTTTTCCCGGTTGGCATATTGAATGTTCTGCAATGAGTGAAAAATATTTAGGCAAACAATTCGATATTCATGGTGGTGGAATGGACCTTGCTGCTACTCATCATACGAATGAAATTGCACAAAGCGAAGCATGCTACCATACAAGTCCGGCGAAATACTGGATGCATACCAATATGCTTACTGTAAATGGTACGCGAATGAGTAAATCTTTGGGAAATGGTTTTTTGCCAGGAGAATTATTTACCGGTGACCATCCTCTTTTGGAAAAAGCTTATTCTCCGATGACAGTCCGCTTCTTTATGTTGCAAACACATTACCGAAGCACTTTGGATTTTAGTAATGAAGCATTGCAGGCATCAGAAAAAGGTTTGAAAAGATTGTGGGATGCCTATGAAGCGCTGAAAAATTTCAGTGCTACGAATGCTGCCGCTTCAGACGCAGAACTTGAAACGAAAGTGCTGAAACTTATAAATGGTTTCGACGAAAGCATGAACGATGATTTCAATACAGCGAAAGTTGTAGCGAATATGTTTGAACTGGTTCCTGTTATCAATTCGATCAAAGAAGGAATTATAAATATAAATGTTATTACCGGCAAGACTGTTGAATTACTTCAGTCAAAATTCAAATCATATCTTGAGGATGTATTCGGATTGAAAGTTGAATCTGTTACTTCAGACGGTAAACTTCCGGGAGTAATTCAATTGCTGATCGACATCCGCAAAGAAGCCAAAGCCAAAAAAGATTTCGCCACCAGCGATAAGATCCGCAATCAATTACTTGAGCTGAATATTCAGTTGAAGGATGAGAAGAATGGTGAAGTATCGTGGTCAGTAAGTTAATTTAATATTATCGCAAAAATTAACATAGAGTACACAGAGGAAAAAGGGAGAAAAAGGAGCTCTCTTTTTTCTCCCTTTTTTTCACTGTGTACTCTGTGTTAAAAAAAACTCAGAGCCGAACACTTTCCAATGAAACTACTTCCAATAGCAATAATTATTTCCTTCCTGTTTTCCTGCAATACAAAAACAGAAAAACCAGTTGAAACTCCGGTCACAAATAATACTCCACAGGTAATTGTCCCGGAATTTATTGCCGACTCTGCTTATGCATTCGTTAAAGCCCAATGCGATTTCGGTCCGCGCGTACCGAATTCAAAAGGCCACATCGCCTGCGGTGATTATCTGATTGAAAAGATGGAATCCTGGGCCGATACAGTCATCGTCCAGAAAGGAATTGTAAATGCCTACGACGGTACCAAACTGAATTTCAGAAATATCATTTCATCATTCAATCCGCAAGCGAAGAATCGCGTTTTATTATTTGCGCACTGGGATACTCGTCCATGGGCAGACAAAGATGAAAAAGATATAGACAAACCTATTTTGGGAGCCGATGACGGTGCAAGTGGAGTAGGAGTGCTTATGGAGATTGCGCGTCAGTTGAACTTGAATAAAGTTGAAATCGGAATCGACATCATTTTTTTTGATGCAGAAGATTATGGTAAAGAAGGCGGTGGAAGTGAAGCAGAAGACAGCTATGCATTGGGCACTCAATACTGGGCAAAGAATTTACATGTTCCCGGATATACAGCTAACTACGGAATTTTGTTAGATATGGTCGGAGCAAAGAATGCGCAATTTAGATTTGAAGGTTTGTCTTATGAACGTGCAAGTGGTGTTGTACAGAACGTATGGAAGACAGCCGAGTCACTTGGTTACAGCAATTATTTCCTGCATCAGGATGGCGGTTGGGTAACTGATGATCATGTGTATGTAAACAACATCGGCATCCCTGCAATCGATATCATCAACAGCGATCTTTCAAGTCGCAATGGCTTTGCAAAACACTGGCATACGCATGCAGATAATATGGATGTGATCGATACGAATACATTGAGGGCTGTGGGGCAGACGTTGATGAGTGTAATTTTTAAGGAGAAGGTTTCTTCGTGATTTTTTTTAAGCATAGAGGGCACAAAGAAAAAAAGGGAGAAAACAGAGATTTATCGCAACTCTTTTTTCTCCCTTTTTTTCTTTGTGTTCTCTATGGTTATTTTTTTTTCTCCGTTTTTAATTTTTTTTAAGTGTTTGTCTTCGTGATTATATTAAACTCAATATCACTTAAAGTCATCACAAGTGCACTAATGGAACTAATCTTTCAAAGTCACATGTGTGTTCTTGTGACGACTTTAAGTGAACTTGTGTTTAATATTTTAATGTTGCACTATTATTTTTCTATCGGTCCGAATTTTATCGCTAAGTATTCTTAAAAAATAAATTCCATCTGAAAGTTCAGCGCAACTGATTTTCATTCTTCCATTTGCAATATTTTTTTCAGAATATCTTTCAATAATTTTTCCGGTAATGTCGCACATGAAAATTTCTGACTTCGCATAAAGCCCATCTAAAATGATTTCATTATTGGCCGGATTAGGAAAAACTTGTAGTTTATTATTATTTACCTCACCTGTACTTGTATGAATATAATTGAATTCACCGGTATCGGATAGACAGCCGAAGAAGTCATGCGTGACAACAGTATAGATTCCGTCGTTAATGGGGAGTAGGCTTTGATTGGTATCGTTAATCAGCATTGTCCCATTGTAATACCATTGATAATCTCTTGCGTACGATGAAACAAGTAGCGGAGCTTGATATGAAATCACAGGAATATCCGGTGTAAATGGATAAACGTAAAATGTAATTGAAGTACTATTCCCAATAGAATCACTTACTGTTACATTATATGCTATTGAATCTTCCGGAATAGTAATTTCCGGATTACTTAATGTATCTGAACTCAAGCCAGTAGCTGGATACCATTGAAAATGATATGGTCCACATCCACCTGAAACTAAGGGTACAGTATTAACTGTATTTCCTGGACATAAATGCCCGGCATATTGCATAGGATCTAAATATGATAAACCAATTTGATTGAAGTCGGAATAATATATTTCGTCATGAATTATATAAGTGCCAATATTTGAACTAATATTTCCAGAATATCCTGTCAGTCTGTATAAACTGTCATAACTAAAGCTAGATCCGGAGGATGATGGCATTGAACATGCCCCATGATAATGTGTTCCAGTTAGAATACCATGGTTGTCGTAAAAGTAGGAGTCATTACTTATGCATCCATAGTCATCTGAAACATCAGATTTTATAAGTTGAGTATAATTGTAATACTTATATTGTTGGTGGCTGTTTTGATAAAGTCCCGGGTGTTCCTGAAAAATGATATTGTCGGATGTGTCAATTATTGAAATTAGCGTATCATAATACCATGTGCCAAATTCCGAGTCGTAAGTAGCACTTGCCCAGGTTATTTCAACACCAAGTTCATTATTGATTGGTTGAATTTGATAATTGCAGGCAATACTATCAAACCAAATACTATTATATTGATTCCAAAATTGGATATAAAGTGAGTCACGTTCTCCGGAAATTGAATGCGTGATCAGATACTTTTGTTGATTTATCCAGGTTCCCATAGAATCATTTTGAAATAATAACTCCGTGGCTATTCCATTTGCTATGGCATATGTTCTTCGCTGTACATTTTCAAGACCTGAACCTTTGTCAATTTGTTTTAAATAGCCTGATAAATTATTATTAATATCATAATTCCAAGCCTCGCTAAATTTTGGAATCCAATTAACTCCGTTCCAGAGATATTCAATTCTAGTTAAAGGTTTGTCGATTACTGGCTGATAGATATATTCGGTTTTTTTAAAATTAGTAAACCCGGATCCAGTTCCCTGCATTCTAACAAAAACTAAGGTGTCCATGTTATGATTTCTTTCCAGATAAAAACGGATAAAAGTTTGTGTTGTACACGTAGCCGGACCGATATTTCCCATTTGGTCAATTGTAGAAATACATTGTGTTTGAATTCCTGTATTGATATCAAATGAATCAGTAACAATTCTTGTTAGAAGATCATAAGCATCATCATACCTGGTTGTTATTACTACCGAATCGCCGGTGCAATTTTGAGCAAATAGTTCATGAATATGAAAAGTAAAGAATACGGAAAAGAGTAAAATATATTTTTTCATGCGGTTAGATTTTGAATAAAGATATAAAAAGTATT
>ERZ795044.4002-NODE-4002-length-12227-cov-6.497371_pt1 | contig 12227 bp, 13 predicted proteins | sample MGYA00375128_ERZ795044 | MGnify/ENA primary metagenome ERZ795044 (study PRJEB30173, sample SAMN05720213) | anaerobic digester metagenome | isolation source: active sludge of municipal wastewater-treating anaerobic digesters | place: USA | collected 2014-12-22 ... | reverse complement strand
AATTTTTTAATAATAATTTTTTTTTATTTTATTCATATCTTAGTGCATTTACTGGATCCATTTTTGATGCTCGAAGGGCTGGGAAGTATCCTGCAAGCATTCCTATTATCATTGAAAATAATAATGCTCCTATTGTTATTTCTAAACTAATTTCTGCACTTATTGCAAATCCACTTAGTTCTGCTATTAGTGCAATTATTATTGCAAGAGTATATCCTACAATTACTCCAATTATTCCTCCAACAGATCCAATGAATGCTGATTCTAGTAAAAATATTGATAAAATTATTTTATCACTTGCCCCTAGTGCTTTCATTATCCCTATTTCTCTTGTTCGTTCAAGAACTGAAGTAACCATTGAGTTTGTTATTCCTACTCCTCCAACAAGAATTGCTATTCCTCCAACCCCTGTTAAAAATATGGTAATTAGTCCAAGTATTGTTTGTACTTGTTCTAGGATTTGTTCAGCACTTGATACAGTAACTACTCCTTCCCCATACTTGTCTTCAAAGTATTCCTTAATATCACTTGCAGCTAAATTTACTGACTCAACGCTAATTGTTTTCACAAAAATAATTCCTGCCCTGGGGTTTGGGACAATTCTTTTGAATGCATCAAGGGACATGAAAACGTTTGAGCTTCCATTAAATCCTCCACCAAATGATTGGTTTTGTGGAGCAAGAACTCCAATCACTCTATACTCTTCTCCGTTAAGTTTTACTAGTTTTTTTATTTCAATTTTTTTTTCAAAAAAATCATTAGCGATTTTGTTTCCAATAATTATTGAGCCGGATTCATTTGCATTAATAAATCTCCCTTCTGCAACATTAAATGATCCTGTGTTTTGAAAAATATCAGCATTTTTTGAATCAATTGCACTCACTTGTACATTTATTTTTTGTTTATTAAATTCAAGTATTGCGCTTGTTGAATAAATTGGAGCAACTTGGGTTACTCCTGGAACATTTTCCATAAAACTAATATCGGCAGGAGTTACTCTTGTGTTTCTAACAAAACTACTTCCCCCAGGGATAACAAAAATAGTGTTTGATCCTAGTTCTGCGAGTTGAGTTTCTACAGATGCGCTAAGTCCATTACCCACAGACATTAAACTAACAATAGCGCTTATTCCAATAATTACCCCAAGGAGAGTAAGGAGGGTTCTTATTTTTGCTCGCCCAAGGTTTCGTAAAGAGTTTTCTATTAAATCAAAAAGTAATAAAGACATAAAAATAACTTCACAGTTTTTTTGATTAAAAAATAACTTTTTTTTATTTTTTTAATTATTTTATTTTTTTTATTAATATTTTTATAATTTTTATTAATTAAAATATTATTTTTTTTATTAATATTTTTATAATTTTTATTTTTTAATATTTTTATAATTTTTATTTTTTAATATTTTTATAATTTTTATTAATTAAAATATTATTTTTTTTATTTTAATTTTTTTATTTTTTAATATTTTTTTTATTTTAAAAATTTACATTATTGAACATACTTTTCTGTCAGATTCTACTTTTCCATCTTTTATGTAAATGTGTTTTTGTGCTTGTTTTCCAATATTTTTATCGTGTGTTACTAAAACTATTGTTCTTTTTTCGTCTTTGTGGAGTTTTCTAATAATATCCATTACTATTTCTCCAGATTTTGTGTCAAGGTTTCCTGTTGGTTCATCAGCAACAATTAGTGGGGGATTCATTGCAAGGGCTCTTGCGATTGCTACTCTTTGTTTTTGTCCGCCTGAAAGTTCTCCGGGTTTATGTCCCATTCTTTCTTTAAGTCCAACTTTTTCAAGAAGTGATTTTGCTCGTGCTTCTCTTTCAATTCTTGGTACTCCATTAATCCACATTGGCGTCATAACGTTTTCAAGAGCTGTGAGTCTTGGAAGTAAGTGGAAAGTTTGAAAAACAAAACCAATAGTATTTCCTCTAAAAGAAGCAAGTTGACTATTAGTCATTTTTGTAGTATTCACTCCTTCAATAAAAACATTTCCTAGTGTCGGTCTTGACATAGTACTTAGTACATCAAGTAAAGTAGTTTTTCCTGAACCGCTAGGACCCATTATTGAGGTATACTCATTTCTACAAATAAGAACATCAACTTTATCAAGGGCAACAACTTTCTCTTCGCCCATTCCATAAATTTTTGAAACCTTATCAAGTCTTAAAACTTCGCTGCTTTTAGCCATAATTATCTAAAAAATTAGAGTAAATTTAGTTTTAAATCTATTCCTATTTGAAAAAATAGGTTTTTATATAATAGTTTCTAATTCACAGTAAGAATTACTTGTACTTGTTGCAAGTTCATTAGCATTAATTGGTTGTAATAATTTGCTTGTTTCTTCTTTATTTATTTTGTTTAATTCAGTTTCTAATTTATTAGAACATTCATCACAAGTTCCTTTTCTATAAACATTTGCTGTCCCCATTACTCTATTGTCACAAAGGCATTGGTGGTAACTTTGTAGGGCTTGGTTTACTTTTTCATTTCTTGTAAAATAATCTAAATGATATTGTCTTTGGTATGCAGTTAATTCTGGGTAATAGTTAGAGTTAGTTAAGTTATTTTTTATTTCGTTTTCACATTTTTTGTCCTCTTCAATAGCATTTATTTCTCCTCTGCAAAGTGCACAAAAACAATTTTCTAGTGCATGTCTAGTTTCATGTTTTATTGTACATTGTTCTAGTGCAGCACTAATGTTATCTCTTCTTATTGGGTTATCAAAAGAGCTTTGATCTATTGTAGTTTCATAATCTTTAGTATTATTGTTTCCAAAATATTTGTTACATGTTTCAATTCTTAAAACTATTTCACATGGTCCAATACAAACAGCCCTAGTGTTCTTTGCATCAGGAAATTTACAATTGTAGGAATTATTTGTTAAACAACTTACTTTTATTTCATTACAATTTCTTTTGACTTTGCAGGAGTCTTCATTCCAACCAATTCCTTTCTTTATTGATTCTTCATCAAAATTTTGATTTTTACTGGTTGGTGTTGGGCAACCATTATTAATAGTGCATGGGCAACATTGAGTTAATAAAATTACATCCCCATTTTCACAACATTGTTCTGTTGATAAATTATATATTTTTTTTTCTTTACAACAAGATTGAGTATTAAGATCAAATATTTTTCCATCACAACATCCTTGAGTAAAAACATTATAACATTCTCCACCACAGCATTTTTTATTTTTATCACAATCTTTATCATATACACAATTTTTTCCATCTTTTGGGTTTATTTTTCCAACACAATCGCTTGTGCAAAGATATGATGAATTAATACTTGACTCTTGTTCTGAGCAAATCCCATCTCCACAAATTGGTGATTGGGTGCAACCATTTAATACTAATAAAATTAGAATAATTGTCCCAAATAAGAGCACTTTTTTATTTATCATGAAATATATTTTGTTTGAGTAATATATAAAGGTTAACTTTTACATTTTTTTGAATTATTAATTAGTTGTTTATTTTGTTTCATTAATTAGGTCTTCGATTATTTTTCTAAACTCTGCTTCTTCTAAAGCAAGTCTTGCTTTATTTTGTTCAGGAGTTACATTTCCAACAGGTTCATATCCATTACCAATTCTATAATACTTGCACCCAAAAACAAATGCAGGAATACTTCCATTAGGGCTGAATTGTTTAAAGATTGTATTTTCTTGTTCAGAAATTCCACTAGTTCCTGGAGTTAATATATCATCATTTGTATCAAATTCATAGTGGTAAGCGACAATTTTTCCTTGATTTACATATTCTTTTACTACAGTGTTATAAGTTTCATTAATCCATTTACAATGAGGACACCAAGTAGTTGAATAAAGTCTAATTACTGGTTTTCCATCAATTGTACAAGTAGAATTTTCTACTTCTTTAAAAGTTACAAAATTAGTTATGTTATTAGTATCATTTTGGTTATTATTCGAGTTATCAGTACAACCAAAAAGTAACAAAAAAGCAAGAATTGCTATTACAAAAATTATTTTTTTCATATATTATTCCTCATGATAAGTATTTATTAATCTTAATATTTTGTTAGTTTTTTTAATTTTTATTATAATTTTTTTAATGTTTTAATCTTTTTTATAGTTTATTATAATGTTAAAGGATATGCAATGTTATGATCTGTCACAATACCCGTCCTTATCTTTATCAATAAATAAAGAGCATTCTCCAAAGCAATTACTGGTTTTTCCTTTTGGACAAGTTCCTTCTAGGGAGTTAGATTCAGTAACTAAAGTTGTTGGTTCTTCACTTTGTGTAATTGTAGTACTTTGAGTGTCTTTAATATCTGACTCACTTGTGCATCCAAAAATGAATAAAATTATTAGGATTAATCCTATTAAAAGAAAATTTTGTTTTAGCATTTCTCTTTTTTTTGAAATAATTTTTTTGTCATGCATACTAACCAATTCCAGTGCAAAATTAAGTGTACTATTACAAGAATAGTAAACAATACTCCACTCCAATCATGAACAAAACTCATCATTGGTATATTTGTTATTTTGTGTAATTGTAAAAAATTTAATAGGGGTAATTTTAGTATTCCGCTAATCATTACAATTAATCCTGAAATTAATAATCCAACATCAATAAAATAATTTATCCAAACTTTCTCCATATGATTAATTAGGTTAGTTTTGTTTTTAAATTTAGATTTAGTGTGAATTATTGATTTATTATTTCTCTACTCTTTTTTTGAAAATTATTTATGAAAGGTGAACTAATCACCTTTCAAAATAAAAAAATAGTTTTTTCTATTTATTTCTTTCCTGAAATTTTTTTCTTTTTAACATATGCCCAAAGTTTTTTTGTCATTTCACTTGGAGCTATGTCTTCTTTACCGAAAACGCTTTCCATTGTGTCTTCGCATCCCTTAAATGAGATACAATACCCACCGAATGCTTTCTTTTTTGGCTTTGCGCCGAATAATCCAACCATTTTAATTCCCTCCGAATTATTTAATGTGTTGTATATCTCAAACTCTATTCTGTATTTAAATATAGTGCTAAAATTAGTCAATTTTACCTATAAAAACTAGAAATTTACCTCTAGAAAAAATAATTTTTTTTACTAATTTTTTTAATAATCTTTTAAAAAAGTTTGTGTGATGTGGTTAGGATTATTGAAATTATTTTAAATTAGTAAAATATTTTGAATTAATTAATTATTTTAATCAAAAAGGTATTCTATTTCTTGGTTTGCTAAGTTGTTCCATTCTTTAATTATCTCTAACATTTTTTCTTTAATTATTTTTTTGTTTTTGATGCAATAAAAAAAAACATATCCTCCGCTGTCAAGATTTTTTTGTTTTTTTTCAATAATGTTTTTTTCAAGAAGTCTTTTCATTGATTTTTGGATTGTTGTTCTATCGAGTTCAAGTTTTTTTCCAAGATCATTAGCAGTGAGACAAGCTTTGCTTTTTAATAAGAAAGAAAATATTTTGTGTTCTGTTCTATTAAGTCCAAAAGTACATTTTATTAATTCAGATCCGTCAATTCTTTTACATCCAAAGTCCATTTTTTCCCCTTCTTTGATATTAAATAATAGTAAATTAAGTTTAAAAATGACTTTTTTTATTTTATTTGTTTAATTTTAAAGAAAATCAATTTTTTATATGGATTTATTTTTTTTTTAAGAAAGTTAATTTTTACAATTTAAGGGTTTTTAATTGCTCTAGAATGATTCAGTATAAAATGTAGTCACAAAACTAATGTTTCCCTCAAGACTTGTTGGGAGTAATTCCTCTATACGTAAAGCATTGATTTTTCGTGTAACTTTCATATATATCTATTATTGCTGTGTTTTTTATAAAACATCTTTGCCTCATTATGTAATAAAATGTACATTATTGTGGTTTTTTAGTGTTTTATTAAAGTATTTTGATTAATTTTTTTTTTGATTAAGTTATTTTTTGAGGTGTTTTTAGTTATTGATAATTTAGTTTTTTAAATTAGTTTTTTTTGTCTTAATATTTCAAGAGTTATTGCTGGTGCAATTGTTGTTATTGTATAAAAACGAGTGTTATTTTTCATTGGAATTTGTACTATTTCTTCCATCTTTGTTATTTTTTCTTTTGAAAGTCCTGAACTTTCTGTTCCAAAAATAATTGCGTGTTTCAATTTTCTGAAATCTTTTTTATAAAAATTTTCACCAAAATTGGGGGATGTCCCATAAATAGTGTATTTATTTTTTTTAAGTTTTTCAATACATTTAAAAAAATCCATTTCATTTTTTACTTTTTTTTCAATTTCTTTTTCGCTAATATTTGGTATCCATGAGTTTAATATTTTTAGTACTTTGTAATGATTTTTTGGTAAAGAGTTTCCTGTTAGAATAACTTTTGTGTTAGTTGCTAAAGATAAGTGAATAATATTAGCCATATCTCTTGGATCTTTTAAACAATCAAAAACTAGAATTAATTTGTCCAAAAAAACCACTAACTTTAGAATTAATTTTTAAATTGATTATTTTTTGTAATTTATTTAACATAAAATACTAAATATACTTGTATTGGTAAAATTGCAAGCACTATTAATAAAATATTTAATGTTTTTAGTAAAGGTTCAGCAAATATTGCGCCTAATATAATGTATATTAATAATATTAGTGAGATGTAAATAAATCCTTTAAATATTTCTTTTTTGAATGAGTAAATTGCTGCAAGAATTATGGAAATTACTGATAATGTAAAAAATGCACTTTCTATAAAAAGATAATCTTCAATTGTAATATTAATGAATGCAGTGGATAGAATTCCTAAAAATATTAAATAACAAATCCCAATTATTATTAACATTATTTTTGGTAAAATTCCTATTTCTTCAACTTTTTCTGGTTCTTCTTCAAATTTTCTATTTTCTTGAATTACTCTTTTTTCAGTAGTGATTTCTTTTTTTTCTATTAGCACTTCTCTTGCAGTAATTATCGGTTGCCCTACTTTTCTTTCTTCTTTTTCAACAAAATCTTCTCTTTTTGGTTCATCTATTTTTTCAGGAGAAATTAAACTTTTTAACCAAGGAATACTCCACTTTAAGGGTTTTTTCTTTGGTTCTCTAAAATCACTTGCTTTTGGTTTTGAGATGTATTCTCTATCTTCCCAACCAAAAACAGTTCGTGGTTGAACAAACTTTTTTTTGGCATTTTTATTAGTTGGTTTTTTTTGTTTGTACACTCCTTTTTTCTTTTCTTTCTTAACAAAATCAGTTTTTTTTGGTTTTGAGATTTTTGATTTTTTTTCCCAAGCAAATTTTTTGGTTTTCTTTTTAATTGTCATCTTAAACCATTGTCCTTATTTTTTTTATTTGAGTATAATACTTTCATTAATATTGTCTTTTTGGTTGTTTAAATACTTTTCTTAGTGTATCTCTTTGGACTTATTATTCAGTCACTTTTGCACTAAATGGGTTTTGTTCATCAAGTACTTCTCTTTCTTGGTTATTTTCTTCTCCTTGTTCTTCCTTTTCTTCTCTATCAATTGGAGATCGGGCTTCAACTTGACTCAATCTGTATTTTAATTCTTCAAGACAAGATTTGCAAATCTCTCTTCCCCCAATAGTGAATCCTTTTGTTCCACCGTCCCCATTTTCTTCTCCAACATAATCATCACATAAAAAACAATTACCCACTTTTTTCACCTCAAATTTTAATATTTATTTTAGTAATTATTATAATTTTGTATTGTTACATTTTTTTGTTGTTTTAATTTTATTCTACTTGTTCAGTTATTATTAATTTTTGTCCAGGAGTTTTTTTCTCAGTTTTCTTATAATCCCCTTCTGAAATAAATACCCCAATAGTTGTTACAATGTTTGTTAAGAAAATTACTATAAATGCTATTGCAGTTATTTCATTTAGTAATATTTGTTCAAGTCCTAAGTTCATGCTAATTGGTAATGATACAAGTACTGCAGCTGCAAGACCTCTAGCCATCATTGTTGAAATAATTTTTTTATCAGGAACAAGAGTTGGTTTTAGTTTTGCAATAATTACTGCTCCAACTTTTCTTCCAACAAATATTGCAACAATAATTAATATTGATGCCCCAATAACTGGCAAGGTAAGGTATTCAAATTTGAATAATATTCCTAAATACACGAAGAATAGTGTTCTTACAAGAAATGATATTTCTCTTTGAAAGTTTTTTATTGTTCCATCAACACTTCTTGTAGTTAATTTTAGCATTGAAGTTATTTCTTCACTATTTCCTAGAACTAGTCCAAAAGTTAGTGCAGCAATTGCTCCGTTTCCTTTAAAAGTTGCAACAATTGAGTACAAAAACATTAAAGCAGCAAGAGTCATTAGATACTCATAGGGTTTTCCTTGTAAGTAACTTAGTACTTTTAACCAAATTAAACCAAAAATTCCTCCAACAACCGCAGCAATAGAAAAAGCAGCTAAAATTGATGAAGTGACACTTGTTAAATCAATTGTTTGTAAAATAATTAACTCTCCAACAGCAACAGCAATAATAACACACAAAGCATCAGTTAAAGCCGATTCAAGGCTTAGAATAGTTTTTGTTTCTTCATGAGCAGAGGTATTATTTACTAGCGGAATAATAACTGCAGAACTAGTTCCACCTAATATTGCTCCAAGCATTATTGAGGTTAACAAATCAAAATGTAAAAAACCTAAACTACTTATCCCAAAAATTATTCCTGTGCAAAAAACAACTGATAAAGTGAATACAATTAAAGTAAAAATAAAAGACCCGCTAATTGCTTTTATCATTTTGAAAAAATTAAGATGAAGTCCACCTTCAAACAAAATCATCATTAATGCAAAAGTTGCAAAAAATGGTAAAATACTTTCAAAAAAAGTTACTCCTTGTGCATCAACAATACCCGCAATTGGACCAATAATAAGTCCAATAATTAAGAGTAAAATAATTTCAGGAATTTTTGTTTTATTAAAAAAAATCATTCCAAAATAACCAATAAAAATAATGAATCCTATAGCAAGAAAAGTAATTTCCATCGGTCCCAAATTTAAACACCCTAATTTCTTTTTAATAAAATAAGAATTTTAGTATTAAAAAACCTTCTTGTTGAAAATTTTTTTAAAATTGTTGAATTTAGTTATTAATAAATTGATTATTTTTTATTCTTTTTTCTCTATTTTTAAGAATATTTTTGATTAATTTTTCTATTTCAAAAATTATTGTAACACTACTTGCAACTATCCCTACTTTTATCCAATCATTTATTGATAAAGGAGTTGTTTGTAAAACTAAATTCATAAATGGATCATAAAATACTATTACTTGTATTATTCCAAACACTATTGTTGCTGCCCAAAGGTATTTGTTGTTAAAAATATTTTTTATTAAAGAAATGGTGTTTGATTTTGCGTTAAATGCTGAAAAGAATTGGAAGAACACGATTGTTGCAAAAGCCATTGATCTTGCGTGTGTTAAGTTTGTTGAGTTTAGTTCAGTGTAGAATACATATAGTGTTCCAACTGCAATAATTATTGCGGTTAGTACAATGAATTCTACCATATCCTGTGTTAAAAGTGGTTCTTTTGGGTTTCTTGCTGGTTGTTGCATTATGTTTTTTTCTTTTGGCTCCATTGCAAGTGTTATAACAAACACTCCATCAGTAACTAAATTTACAAAAAGTATTTGGATTGGAATTAGTGCTATTGGGAGTGGGGTTTGTAGAATAAAACCTGATAGTAATATTATTGCTAAAAATAGTACTTCACTTGCGTTAGTTCCTAGCAAGTAGTTTATTACTTTTTTTATGTTACTAAATACCCCTCTTCCTTCTTCTATTGCACTAATTATTGAAGCAAAATTATCATCAGTTAGTATCATGTCACTTGATTCTTTTGTTACTTCGGTTCCTGCTATTCCCATAGCTATTCCAACATCAGCTTTTTTTAGTGCAAGCGCATCATTAATTCCGTCTCCTGTCATTGCGATAATATTTCCTTTCTTTTTTAGTGCAGCAATAATTCTTGTTTTATGAATTGAAGAGGTTCTTGCATATACACTAACCTTATCCACAATTTTTTCTAATTCCTTTTCAGTTAATTCATCAAGTGTTTCTCCATTTATTACAATATCATTGTTTTTTATTATTCCTAGTTGTTCTGCAATGCTTTTTGCAGTGAGTTCGTGATCTCCTGTTATCATTATTACTCTAATTCCTGCTTCTTTTGCTTCTTTAATCGCTTTTTTTGCTTCTTCTCTTGGTGGATCAATCATTCCAACAAGTCCTACAAAAATTAGTTCTTTTAATTCATTTTCTGAAATACTTTTTGTTTCTTTATAAGCCATTCCAAGAACTCTTAGTGCACTATTAGTCATTTTTTTGTTAGCGTCAAGAATTAGTTGTTTTTGTTTTTTATCAATTTTTTTTACTTTCCCATTTACTAAAATATGAGTACACATTTTTAGTATTTTTTCAGGAGCTCCTTTCACATTTGCAATTATTTTGTTTTTGTTTTTATTAAAAGTACTCATGTATTTTTTTTCTGAATCAAATTGTATTTCTCCAATCCTAATATTTTCTTCATCCATTTTTTCTTTTGTAATATTTATTTTTTCTCCAAGAATTAAAAGTGCAGCTTCTGTTGGATCTCCAATTATTTTCACTTCATTATTTTTTTTATCAAGAGAGGAATCATTACAAAGAACACTAATTTCTGCTAATTTTTTTATATTTTTATCTTCTTGTAATTCATCATCATAACCAATTTTTCCTTCAATTGAGTAACCCTCTCCACTAACTTCAATGAATTCATTGTTAGTGTACACTTGTTTTATTGTCATCTCATTTTTTGTTAAAGTTCCTGTCTTATCAGTGCATACACAAGTAACACTTCCTAGTGTTTCTACCGCAGTTAATTTTCTTATGATTGATTTTTTGTTAGCCATTTTTGTGACACCAAGAGCAAGTACCACAGTAATAACAATTGGGAGTCCTTCTGGAATGAATGAAACAGCTTGTGCTATCCCAAGTCTTACACTTTCTTCAAAACCAATTCCAGCAACAAAATAACCTAAAATTATCACTAAAACAAAACCAATTAGTACTACCACACTTAGATCTTTCATGAATGTATTTAGTTTTTTTATTAATGGAGTTTCTTCTTCTATCTCTTTTTCAAGTAAATTAGCAATGTTTCCTATTTCTGTTTTCATTCCAGTTTTTACTACAACACACTTTGCTCTTCCTTTTGTTACAATAGTGTCTTTAAACACTAAATTTGTTTTGTCCCCTATTTGTGTTTTTTCTTTTAATTCCCCTACTTGTTTTTTTGCAGGAACACTTTCTCCAGTAAGCATTGATTCGTCAATATTTAGTGAGAATGATTCAATAATTCTAGCATCAGCTGGAACTCTATCCCCTACTTCTAGCAAAATAATGTCTCCAGGCACTAAGTTTTTTGCATAAATTTTTTCTTGCTTTCCATCTCTAATAACTCTAGCACTAGTTGCTGACATTTTTTTTAATGCTTCAATTGCTCTTTCAGCTTTGTACTCTTCAAAAGTTCCAACAATCGCATTAACAATTAGTACAAAAATAATTACACCAGCATCAAGCATTTCGTTCATGAAAATTGATAAAATCGCTGCCAAAATTAGTGCAACAACAAGTAAACTTTTGAATTGATTTAAAAAAATTTCAAGAACACTAGTTGTTTTTCCTTTCTTAACCTCGTTTTCTCCAAACTCTTTAAGTCTCTTCTCTGCTTCGCCTTTACTCAAACCAACAACTTCATTAGATTTAACTTCACGAAGAACATCCTTAATTGGTAAAGAATGAAATAAAATATTTTGATTCATTAAAAAAATAAAGAAATTTAGTTATTAAATAACTATTGTGTGAAAAAATTAGATTAATTTTTTATTGAGGTAATGGTGATTGTGTATTATTTCTTAAATAAGGATAAGTTGTTCCATTTGTAATATTCCAAATTGTTGAAAAATCCCATCCTGAAAAGTTTGTTGATTGTTTCATTTGAGAAGTAGTAAGTCCAGTTCCGTTTGTATATTCCCCACTGAATTTAGTTGAATCATAATATGAATTTGTTATACTTGCATCGCCATATTCATCTGGTATAATTGACCAATTATCAGTCCCAGTTATGTTTGTTGATGAATAAGAATTTTTTATTAATGGAATTTCATTGTCATAAAATCCAACTAATCCTCCGCTTGTTGCATTACAATTAATTGAATTAGAAATATAATAAGAGTTGTTT
>ERZ795044.4001-NODE-4001-length-12228-cov-4.084778_pt1 | contig 12228 bp, 11 predicted proteins | sample MGYA00375128_ERZ795044 | MGnify/ENA primary metagenome ERZ795044 (study PRJEB30173, sample SAMN05720213) | anaerobic digester metagenome | isolation source: active sludge of municipal wastewater-treating anaerobic digesters | place: USA | collected 2014-12-22 ... | reverse complement strand
TTTGAAGGCGTGCTGACAACGGCCGAAATCGGCTCGACAGTCTCATACGTCCGGATGATTTCCGGCCAACAGCAGCCCAATGCAGCATCGGCGCGCGGTGCTGTACTCTTTGCTGCAAACTGCAGCCAATGCCATGGCCCCGAAGGCAAAGGCGGGCGGCAGTTCGGTGCACCCAACCTGACTGACGGAATCTGGCTTTACGGCGAGGATCGGGCGGCGATCACACAGACCGTAATGAAAAGCAGGTTTGGCGTCATGCCACGCTGGAACAATCGGCTCGATCCGGTGACGATCAAGATGCTCGCGGCCTATGTCCATTCGCTGGGCGGTGGCGAGGCGGCGCCCAATCCCGCGCCAGCGGCGGCGTCAAATGTCAAACCTTGAAGGCCTGATCGATCCCGGAAGTCCGCTCTACGAAAAGCGCAAGGGAGTTTACCCCAAGGCTGTAGACGGGTTTTTCCGGCGCCTCAAATGGGCGGCGATGGCCGTGACCCTGACGATTTACTATGTGACGCCCTGGCTGCGCTGGGATCGGGGACCCTATGCGCCCGATCAGGCCGTCCTGATCGACCTTGCCAATCGCCGATTTTACATGTTCGCAATCGAGATCTGGCCACATGAGTTCTACTATGTGGCCGGGCTGCTGGTCATGGCGGGGATCGGCCTGTTTCTTGTGACCTCTGCAGTCGGGCGCGCCTGGTGTGGCTATGCCTGCCCGCAGACGGTCTGGACAGACCTGTTTCAGCATGTCGAGCGCGCCATCGACGGTGATCGAAATGCCCAGGTGCGGCTTGCCAACGCGCCCTGGAGTTTTGAAAAGATCGTCAAGCGGGTTTCAAAGCATGCTGTCTGGATTGTCATCGGCGTGCTGACCGGCGGCGCCTGGATCTTCTATTTCGCCGATGCCCCGAGCCTGATGCGCAGTTTCCTGAAGGGCGATGCTCCGCTTGTCGCCTATAGCACCGTCGCGATATTGACCGCGACGACCTATATTTTTGGCGGGCTGATGCGCGAGCAGGTCTGTATCTATATGTGTCCCTGGCCGCGTATCCAGACGGCAATGCTCGATGAAAAGTCGCTCATCGTTACATACAAGGACTGGCGCGGCGAACCCCGAACGCACGGAGTCAAGAAGGCCGCCGACCAAGGCATCAAGACCGGGGATTGCATCGATTGCACCCAATGTGTGCAGGTTTGTCCGACCGGCATCGATATTCGCGAAGGGCCGCAGATCGGTTGCATCACATGTGCCCTGTGCATCGATGCCTGTGACAAGGTGATGGCTCAGATCGGGCAACCGCGCGGGCTTATCGACTATTGCACGCTTGACGATGCGGCGATCGAAAAGGCCGGTGGCACATCGAAGCCCGTCCTCAAGACGCTGTTCCGCCCCCGCACGCTCGCCTATCTGTCGATCTGGAGCGCGATCGGTCTGGCAATGCTGTTTTCGCTCGGCGCCAGAACCCGGCTTGACCTGAGCGTGCAGCAGGATCGCAACCCGATCTTTGTCCAATTGTCCGACGGAGCGATCCGCAACAACTACACAGTCAAGATCCGCAACATGGAGGCACGGCCTCGCAAAGTCATGCTGAGGGTGTCTGGTCTTGAGGACGCAAGAATGTGGACGCAGGACGGCGGACGGGCCACTGCCTCGCATGAAGTTGAAGTCAGTGTCGAACCCGACAGCGTCATGAAGGTAAGACTGTTCGTCGCCGCGCCACGCAATGGACCGGAACGTCAACCGTTCGAGATTTCGGCGCAGGCCGCAGGCACGAACGAAAAGGGCGACAGCGACACAACACAGTTCGAGCGGCCTGAACATGAGGAAGATGAAGAATGACCAAGCCTTTCACCGGCTGGCACATGACCGCAATCCTGGTGGGCTTCTTCAGCACCGTCATCGCCGTGAATGTCTATATGGCCCACGCCGCCATTTCGACCTTCGGCGGGACAGTCGTCGATAATTCATATGTGGCCAGTCAGGAATTCAATGGCTGGCTGGCAGCGGCGAAAAAACAACAACAGCTCGGATGGAAGACCGGCGTTTCGATTGACAGTGAACGGCACGTGCACATTGCAGCTTCCTCGGCTGGCATTCCCGTCGAAGGGCTGGCTGGTTCCGGGCAGGCGAGCCATCCGCTCGGCGCAAAGCCGCCGATCAAGCTCTCATTTTCCGTGACGGCTGATGGCTCGCTCAAATCCGTTCAAGCGCTGCCAGGCGGCCGATGGCTGGTCCATGCCGTGCTCCGCCGCGGCGATGAAACCGTCAAGCTGGCAAAAGACCTGCAATGAACGCGCTGGCTTCGCCTGTTGCAGGGGACACGCTTCCCGAGACATTGTTTTCGGTGCCCGGGATGCGTTGCGCGGGTTGCATTGCAAAGCTGGAAGACGGCCTTCCCAGGACGCCCGGCATTGTCTCGGCGCGAGTCAATTTCACCGCCAAGCGCGTAACCTTGACGCACCTGCCAGAGCTGCAAATGCCAGCATTGCAGCAGGCGATTTCCGCCCTTGGCTTCGAAGCACAGCCGCTGGGGTCGGCGCTTCCTGCTGAAGATGGACGCAGCGGCGGTTTGCTCAGGGCGGTGGCCGTTGCCGGTTTTGCCGCGATGAATATCATGTTGCTATCGGTTTCGGTCTGGTCAGGTGCGGAAGGCGCAACGCGTGACCTGTTTCATTGGCTTTCTGCTGGCATCGCTCTGCCGGCCATTGCCTTTGCGGGACGGCCCTTCTTCAAGTCGGCGTGGAATGCCCTGCGGCATGGCCGCACCAACATGGATGTCCCGATATCGATCGGCGTGATCCTGGCGAGCGCCTTGAGCCTGTTCGAAACGATTGTTCACGGCCCGCACGCCTATTTTGACGGCGCGGTCATGCTGCTCTTCTTCCTGCTGACGGGGCGTTGGCTGGACAGCGTCATGCGGGACCGCGCCCGTGACGGCGTCACAGCGCTCCTCAAGCACGCTCCCGCGGGCGCACTTGTGATCGACACCGACGGGCGGTCGTCCTGGCTCGACGTGTCCGCACTCGAACCTGGCATGACAATGCTTGTGGCGGCCGGCGAGCGGCTTGCCGCAGATGGTGAAGTGGCTGATGGACAATCGCGCATTGACCTGGCCCTGCTCACAGGGGAAAGCAAGCCCGTTGCCGTAGCAACGGGTGACCGTGTCCACGCTGGAACACTCAACCTTGACGCGCCCGTCAGGATCAAGGTGCTGGCAACCGGAGAAGATACGGTCATTGCCGATATCGCGCGCCTGATGGATCAGGCGGCCCAATCCCGATCCCGCTATGTCCGCATCGCAGATCGTGCCGCACGGCTTTATGCGCCTGCCGTCCACACACTGGCAGCTGCGAGCTTCATCGGCTGGATGATTGCAGGTGCGGGCTGGCACCAGTCACTGCTTATTGCGGTCGCCGTACTGATCATAACCTGTCCGTGCGCGCTTGGCCTGGCCGTGCCTGCTGCCCAGATCGTCGCTGCGGGCGCGTTGATGCGAAGCGGCATCCTGGTCAAGGATGGTTCGGCTCTCGAGCGGCTGGCCGAGGCTGATCGCGTCCTGTTCGACAAGACAGGAACCTTGACCCTCGGGCGTCCGGAGCCTGTTGACCTGTCCGCCCTGCGGCCCGAGCAAAAGTCCGTTGCGCTTGCTCTTGCAAGGTCCAGCCGCCATCCGTTGAGCGAAGCCCTACGCCGGGCGCTCGAGCGGGAAGGCGTCGCGCCAAGCTATCTGACCGATATCCGCGAGGTTGCAGGCACTGGCGTGTCGGCAAACTTTGGTTTGAAACATGTCGCATTGCGCCGACCGGACGGTGTTGTTCCTGAAGACTGCCTGGCGACTACGCTCGCCATTGATGGCGAAGTGTCGGCAACAATCCTGTTCAGTGACCAGATCAGGCCCGCCGCTCACGAAACGGTTGGCAAGCTCGCCGAACTCGGGCTGCCAGCAACCATAATTTCGGGGGACCGGGCCGCTGCCGTGGCGCCCGTTGCACGTGCGCTTGGCCTGACAGCGCAAACGGGAATGCTTCCGCAAGACAAGCTCGATACAATTGCCAGGCTGAAGGCCCGCGGCGAAAAGGTCCTGATGGTCGGCGATGGTTTGAATGACGGTCCGGCACTTGCCGCCGGGCATGTCTCGATGGCCCCGGGATCCGCCAGTGACGCCGGGCAGATTGCAGCAGATGCCATATTTCTTGGCGATAGCCTGGCCCCAGTTGCGACTGCTATCCGGGCGGCCCGGGCAACCCAAAAGGTGGTTCGCCAGAATTTTGCGATGGCAATTGGCTACAACGTTGTTGCCGTGCCGCTTGCGATCATGGGACTGGCCACGCCGCTCATTGCAGCACTGGCCATGTCCGGTTCTTCGCTGATTGTTGTCGCCAATGCCCTGCGACTAAGGAGCGCAGCGACGTGAGCGGGATCGCTGTTCTGATCCCCATTGCCTTGCTGCTGGGCCTTGGCGGGCTTTTCGCCTTCTTCTGGTCGTTGCATAGCGGGCAGTATGAAGACCTCGATGGGGCATCGCTCCGTATCCTGATCGATGATGACCGACCGCAGGAAGACGAGTGCTGAACAAAAAAACGGGGCAAGTCCAATGGACCTGCCCCGCCAGGTTGAGGAGCTCTGAATTGTCTAGAGGCGGAAGCCGACACCGACCCCGACTACGATCGGGTTGAGGTTGACCTTCACGCGCTGGACGCCAATCGCCGTGGTCGACAGGCGCGCCGTCGTCCGGATATCGATATATTTGACGTCGAAGTTGAGGAACATGTTCTTGTTCAGGTCGAAATCGATCCCGGCCTGCGCTGCCCAGCCGAAGCTGCTCTTCATCTTGACCTTCGTCGCGCCGACAGCCGTTTCAAGCGCTGCCGAAGGCTTTTCGGAATAGAAGAGTGTGTAGTTGATGCCTGCGCCGACATAGGGGCGGATCTTGGCAGCAGGAGCAAAGTGATATTGTGCAGTCAGCGTCGGCGGAAGAACCCAGGTCGAAGCCAGACGCCCGATTGAGCCGGTCGTGCCGCTCGTCCCTGTGGCACGATGCTTGGTGGTGGCAGCGATCAGTTCAAACCCGATATTATCCGACGCCATGTAGGTGAAGTCTACCTCTGGCGCAGCACTGTTGTTGATCTTCACCTTTTCGGTCGGGAACGTCGGGTTGATCCCGCCCGACGACTCATTCGGTGCGACCATGATGCCGCGCACCCGGATGAGTGTGTCTCCTGCCGCCGCACTGGCCGGAGCGGCAAAGCCGCAAGCCAGTACCAAGCCTGCGAAATATGGTTTGAAGTTTGTCATATGATCTCCCTGTAGTTCTGACGTTGAAATGGATCTGCTCAATGTCCGAGCAGAAGTGGAATGCGTGACGTGCGCAAAAGATCGCGGGTCACTCCGCCGAGAAGCGTCTCGCGAAATCGAGATCGGCCATAAGCACCGATGACAAGACAGCCGGCACCGCGCTTCGATGCGAAATCTTCGAGCACGCCCGAGGCACTCTTGGCGTCCATCGCGAGTGCGTGAAGATCGGATGCCACACCGTGGCGCGAAAGGTAGGTGTTTGCCGATGTCTGGGGAAAATCTTCCCCATTTTCTCCAATCGAGACAATATGGACTGAAGATGCTGCGCGAAGGAGCGGTAAGGCGTTGCGGAGGGCGTTGGCCGCTTCAGGCGAAGCATTCCATCCAATCACCGCCGGTCGCCCTGCGTCGAATGACCCGACCCCAGCTGGAACCATTAACACCGCGCAGGCCGCATGGACCGCAACTTCATCGACGATCGGCAGCGGCTGGGACTCAGCATCGCCAGCTCCCGGATACTGGCCAATAACGACGAGATCGTTCAGCGCAGAGGCACTGACCAATGTTTGAACGACGGGTCCGTCAGTCGCGATCCAGTCCCAGCGGACATCGTCCTGCGCCAAGCGAGCCCCGATCCGCTTGCGAACGTCGTCTTCGCGTTCGCGGACGCTTTCAAGGACTGCGGCTTGGGTATAGACGCCCCCCAGCGGCTCGAAGGAAACATAGGCATTGTAAGGTGTCACCTGAAGGCAGGTCAGATGAGCGTCGAACGTCCGGCAAATGTCGAGCGCGACTTGCAGCCGGTCATCCAGCGCATCGTCGTCATAAACATGCAAAAGTACCGACTTCATCTGCCCAACTCCTCTTTGGGATGATGAGCAGAGTAGCTTCCGGGAAAATTCGCGCCTTGATCCGTCGCAACAAGTTCCTTGATACGGATCAAGGTTGGCCGGGCAGCCTGAATCTATTCCGGGGCCATGTGGAGATACTATCCAGAATTGCTCGAACGGCCCGTGCCGCGCTACACAAGCTATCCGACCGCGGTGGAATTCAATGATCGGGTCGGTGCCGCCGATATGGTCGAAGCACTACAAACCGTCGAGCTGGACACTTCAATCTCGATCTATGTCCACATCCCCTACTGCCAGTCGATCTGCTGGTATTGTGGTTGCAATACCGGGGCCGCCAACCGCACGCACCGACTTTCCGCCTATCTGGAAGCGCTTGAAAGCGAAATCGCGCGGGTTGGAAGCCTATTGCACGGCAGGGGGAAGGTCAGGCATATTGCCTTTGGCGGTGGTAGTCCGAATTCAATCGCGCCGGTCGACTTTGTCCGTCTGGTTGATCGGCTGGTTCTTGCGCTCAATTGTGAAAGCGCGGACATGGCCGTCGAAATCGACCCGCGCATCTTTTCAGACAATTGGGCCATGGCTTTGGCGTCTTGCGGCGTGACGCGCGTCAGCCTTGGTGTGCAGAGCTTTTCCGAAGCGACCCAGCAGGCGATCGGGCGGATTCAACCCCGGCACATGATCGAAGCCTGCATGACTTCAGTGCAGCGCTACGGGATCGGGAACATCAATTTCGACTTGATGTACGGCCTGCCCGGCCAGACCCTCGCGGATCTGGAAGACACTTTGAAGCAAGCGATCGAGCTGGCGCCAAGCAGGATTGCATTGTTCGGCTATGCCCATTTGCCCGACCTTGTGCCCCGGCAGCGCAGGATCGACGCAAACGCGCTGCCCGGATCGGAACTGCGGTTCGAAATGGCGGCGCTTGGACATGCCTTGCTGGCGAAAGCCGGCTATCAGCCGATTGGGTTCGACCATTTCGCTCTGGCCAGCGACGGGTTGGCCAAAGCCAACGCGAAGGGTAAGCTCTATCGCAATTTTCAAGGGTTCACAGATGATGACAGTCCGGTTCTGCTCGGCTTTGGCGCCAGCGCAATCAGCAGTTTTCCGCACGTCATGATCCAGAACGAGAAGAATCCCGGAAAATATCGCGAATGCATCGCCAGCGGGACTCTGGCTTCCACGCGCGGGGTCAGGCGCAGTGACGATGATCGGAGTCGTTCTGCCATAATCGAACACATCTTGTGCCAACGCGAAGCGCGCGACATCCCGGAAGAAATCGTCGCCAGCGCGCGCACAAAGCTAGGTCCGCTCGAAGCCTTGGGATTGATTGAATGGGACGAACGCGACTTGCGCTTGAGCCGGGGCGCGCTCCCTTACGCACGGATCGTTGCAGCCGCGTTTGATGCCTATCGCCAGCCGGGCTCCAGCCAGTTCAGCAATGCGATCTAGGCTTTCATTGTTCGCGCCGGGCGCCTGGCTGGCATTGGCAGGGTTCGGCATGCTCGATCCCGTCGGGCAGGCTTTGGCTATGCCCAACATAATCAGCATCTGCTCGGGTGTCGGCCCCCGGCTGATCCAATTGCCAGCGCCTGGTAACGACCGGAAGCGTGAAGATTGCGCCAAGGGTTGCCATGCGCTGTGCCAAAGGAAGCGTGCCGGCGAACAGACTTCGAGCGAAGCCGAGGACTGATAGTTTCCGAAACTCAGGCACTGAGCATCATTGCCCAATGCGCCCCTTTGTGTAGAGAAGGGCAATGCGAAGTCGCAAAGCGCATCCCGTGTCCCCTTCCAAGCCGGAAAGCTTTGCCGAAGTAGCGGCTGGCGAAGAACTCTTGCGCTCGATCCTCGCAACGGTGCCGGATGCGATGATCATCATCGATACGAGCGGCGTCATTACCTATTTCAGCGCAGCGGCAGAGCAGATGTTCGGCTATGGCAGCGAAGAGGTGCTTGGTCAGAACATCCGTCTGTTAATGCCGGAACCGGACCGCGAGCATCATGACGACTACATGCGCCGCTACCTTGAAACCGGGCAAGCACGGATTATCGGGATCGGGCGCTTCACGGTCGCCCGGCGTCGCAACGGCGAGGTTTTTCCCATCCAGCTCTCGATCGGGGAAGCAGGCACAGGCGACGGGCGGGTGTTTTCCGGTTTCGTCCGTGACCTGACCGAACGCGAAGAGGCCCGGGTCCATCTCGAGGAACTGCAAAACGAGATCGCCCATGTTTCGAGGGTCAGCGCAATGGGCACAATGGCATCATCGCTTGCCCATGAACTCAATCAGCCGTTGACGGCCATTGCCAACTATGTGGAGGGTGCTCGGGACTTGCTCGACAATCCGACCCCGGACATTCTCGAAACGGTTCGTGAAGTTCTTGACGATGCGGCACGCGAGTCCGTGCGCGCGGGGCAAATCGTGCGAGGACTGCGAGATTTTATCGGGAGGGGGACGGCCGAGCGGCGCGCAGAAAGCCTGCCTCGCCTGATCAACCAGGCCAATGCGCTGGCCCTGATCGGAGCGCGCGAAATGGGGATTGATGTCGATCTTGCGCTCGATCCCCAGGCTGAAACTGTTTTTGTCGCCGGGGTCCAGGTTCAGCAAGTCCTGGTCAACCTGATCCGCAATGCCGCCGAGGCCATGGAATCGTCGGACAGGCGCCGCCTTTCGATCCGGACACAGCGCCTTTCAAAGGAGTTTGTTCAGGTGAGCGTGACAGATAGCGGGCAAGGATTTGCCCCCGAAAGCCTGGATCGCCTGTTCGAGCCCTTTTTCAGTACCAAGGGCGAAGGCATGGGATTGGGGCTGTCAATTTGCCGGACAATTGTCGAATCGCTTGGTGGTTCGATCTGGGCAGAGCAAGCGGCAGGCGGCATGACGTTCAATTTCACATTGTTGAGTGCGGATACGGAGGACAGCGATGACGGACCGGCGTCAGATTTATCTGGTTGATGACGATGATGCCGTCCGGAGATCGGCGGGTTTCATGCTCAAGACCTCCGGGTTCGCTGTTGAGCCATTTGCGTCGGGCGTCGAATTCCTGAAGGGGGTTGAGGCGCTCGCGCCCGGCTGCATACTGCTGGATGTCCGGATGCCGGGAATGGACGGCCTTGAAGTGCAGCGTGCTCTGGGAGAGCGCGGCATTACGTTCCCGGTGATCGTCCTCACGGGCCATGGCGACGTCAATGTCGCCGTGGCAGCGATGAAGGCTGGCGCTCTTGATTTTATCGAGAAGCCTTTCGAAAAGGCTGTCCTTCTGGCAGCGCTCGAAGAAGGCTTTTCACAGATAGAGCGGTCCGACCGGGGCAAGGCGCGCGCGGCCGAGGCTGTGCTGCGTCTTAATGTGCTGACTGCACGCGAACATGACGTTCTTGAAGGACTGGTTCGCGGCTTTCCCAACAAGACAATCGCCTATGACCTCGGGATCAGTGCGCGGACGGTCGAAATTCACCGGGCCAATCTCATGACCAAGCTCAACGTTCGCAGCCTTTCCGAGGCCCTTCGGATTGCCTTCGCAGCTGGACTGGGAGACACGCCCGGATGAGAAGTGACTAGGCGTTCACCGGTTGGGCAAGCGGCACAGTGAAAGCAAAACTCGAACCGCCCTCCTTTCGCGGCTCTGCCCAAATTCGACCGCCCTGCGCTTCGACAAGGGTTCGGCAAATCGAAAGGCCCAAACCCATCCCGCTCCGTTTGGTAGAGCGGAAGGGTTCGAAAAGATTATCGGCCATCTCGGCAGACAGGCCGGGACCGGTGTCAGAAATCGTCAATTGAATCATGTCGCCCGCAGTTGGCCGTGACCGGATTTCGATGCGTTTGAGTGGAGCATCTTCCATCGCGTCGAGTGCATTGCGGACAAGGTTGAAGAGAATCTGCTGAACATTAACGCCGTCAACATTGACCGCGTCTGCGCGCGGATCGAGTGCGACGCACATTTCAATTTCATGCTCGCCCGAGCCAAGCAGGGCCAGCGCGGTTGCTTCGCGGACCAGCTTTTTGAGACTTTCGGCCCGCCGGCTCACCTCTCCGCGCGCAATGAATTCACGCAGGCGACTGACGATCTTCGCGGCCCTCAATGCCTGTTCGGCCGCGCTCGATACCGCATCGCGCAAATCTTCCGGATCGGCATCTTTCGTATCGACCAGTTCCTGGGCTGCCTCCATATAGTTGGTGATGGCGGCAAGCGGCTGGTTCAATTCGTGCGCGAGCGCCGTCGTCAGCGATCCAACCGCGCTGACCCGCGCGACCCGCGCAAGTTCGTTCTGAAGTTCGTGCATCCGTCTTTCGACAGACTGTCGTTCGGTCATGTCGCGAATGAAGCCAGTAAAGACACGACCTTCCGGAGTCTTGGCTTCGCCAACGGACAATTCGATTGGAAAGGTTGAGCCATCCCTGCGCCTCGCGGTCATGACGCGACTGGTGCCGAGGATGTGTTTCTGTCCGGTTTGCCGATAGCGCTCGATATAGCCGTCATGGCGCTCGCGATCGGGCGAGGGCATCAGAAGGCTCACACTTTCACCAACGACTTCCGCCTGACTGAACCCGAACATCCGCTCCGCTGCAGTACTGAAGGACAGGATTCGGCCGCGATCATCGATCACAACCATGGCGTCGGGAACGGTTGCAAGGATCGAACGAAGGTGACCCTCGTTGAAACTGTCCTTCACAAATGCGTTCATAACTTTCCGATCCAAGGGCCTTTCGGCCTGAGACTGCATTGGCTTTGCCAGCGCCATGTGCGCGGACGGCGGGCCTGAACCCTAATTTGCGGCGCGCGAGGCTGCTATCCGTATCAACCCTTATTGGAGGGTTGGGCGCATTCGAACATGGTAGCGCCATGGATTGGTCAGTTATCCGTCTTGAGCTCGCCAGAACCCCCGAGTTTCCGGAGGGGTCTGCGTCGCGGGCCTATCTCTTGAGGCTGCCGCTTGACGCGGACGGCATGGTCAATGTCGAGGCGTTCAATGAGAAGCCGGAACTTGCGACCGTGCGGCGTTACTGGCCGAACGAGCGGGACAAGGAAGGCTATGTGATTCGCAAGCGAAATGGCTGGGCCTTTTCCTATGCGCTTGGGGATGAAGACGACGAGACAGTTTTCCATCTCGAGACTCACCCGATCCGGCTCGGCGAATTCGTCACCATCACTGAAACTGACGGACAGAAGCTCCCTTTCCGCGTCGTTCGCTGCGAATAGGGTCCGCCGATTCAGCCTTGCGCGAGGCGAGCGCCCATCATTTGATGAAGCAGGTTGATCGCCTTCAACGGGCGGACCATGACCTTGAATCGCGTGATCCGGCCTTCCTTGTTCCACCAGATCATGTCGATGCCGTTGATCTTGATGCCGTCGATCTGGTTTTCGAATTCCAGGATTGCGGAGTGATCACCATGCCATTCGCCGACATAAGTGAAGCCTGGTCCGCCAAGAACCTTTGCAGCAGCCATGAGATATTTGAAGGTAATCTCCTTGCCGCGCTGCGGCGTGTGAACGACGGGCGATTCGAAGACGACATCATCGTCCAGCATGTCTGAAAGTGCCTGGGGATCGCCGCTTTCCATATAGGCATGCCAGCGTTCTAGGGCGTTGCTCATGTGAAGGCCTCCATGTTGCTTGTGCTTGTTCCAGGAACGCTGGGGTCAGCCGTTTGACCTGCTCGCTGCAAAGGTGCGGTGCGCGAACAGAAGACTGACGACAAAGAATGCTTCGACGGCCATCGGGACAAATGCGCCGGGCGTGACGCCGTCGACAATCAGGCTGACGGTGCGGCCCGTTATTGCAATTGCAAACAACAGGATGGGCGCAATGAGGAAGCCTGCATTCTGGCGCCAGGCAGCGGCAGCGGCCAGGATCCCGCCAGTCAGGAAAAAGGCGCACATGTCGGCACGCAACACTGCCATTCCGGGAATGCCGTTTGGTGAAAGGAAGAAATTGGCACCCGACTTGATCGGATCGATAAGAAAGCCAAGACCTAGGACAATGCCGAACAGTGCAGCCAATGCCGCAAGGATGCGTGCGATCAAGATCATCTCCCTTTCCCCCATCTGGCCTTTCCCGCGCCTTTGCGAGGCCTTTCGCAAGCGATAG
>ERZ795044.4000-NODE-4000-length-12228-cov-5.275939_pt1 | contig 12228 bp, 9 predicted proteins | sample MGYA00375128_ERZ795044 | MGnify/ENA primary metagenome ERZ795044 (study PRJEB30173, sample SAMN05720213) | anaerobic digester metagenome | isolation source: active sludge of municipal wastewater-treating anaerobic digesters | place: USA | collected 2014-12-22 ... | reverse complement strand
AGTGTTGTTTCCGGCAATAAGAGAATGTTAGCACATCATTTAAATGAACTGATCCGGTTGCAGCAGGAAAACAAAGTTGCGCTTCTATACGAAGCATCGGCATGTGGAAGTATTCCCATCATTCGCAATTTGGAAGAATATTATGATAACGATTTGCTAAAATCCATCACCGGAATTCTGAACGGATCCACCAATTACATTCTCACCAAAATGTTTTCCGAAAAATTAGCGTATGACGAAGCATTAAAAAAAGCTCAGGAATTGGGTTTTGCAGAAAGCAATCCTATTTTTGATGTCGAAGGTTTTGATGCATTGTATAAACTGGTCATTCTGGCTGTTCACTCTATCGGTGCATATGTTTACCCTGATAAAATCTTTCATTTCGGCATTTCACAAATATCAACTGCTGATATTTCCTATGCCTTAGAAAAAAGGAAGAAAATAAAACTGGTGGGACAAATTCATAAATTGAATGATAAAAGCTTTACCCTGTTTGTCATTCCAAAACTGGTTTCATCAAATGAATACATTTATAGCGTAGAAAATGAATATAATGGTGTTGTAATAGAAGGTGAATGCTATGATAAACAATTTATGTTCGGTAAAGGAGCCGGCTCCTATCCGACCGGTTCCGCCGTTCTCTCCGACATCACAGCCAGAGCTCATGATTACCGTTACGAATATAAGAAAATCAAGTATTTTCCGCCGCTTCAATATACAACGGAAGTAAAAATCGAAATTTACCTAAGATATAAAGAGCTTATTGATTTCAGTCACTTTGAATTTGACACTATCAGCGAAAAATATTCTTCTAAAGAAGCCCATTATGTTGTAGGATACATTCGTTTGTCGGAGTTATTGAAAATTCAGAATATTCTCCCTAAATTAGATGTCTTTATTGCATATACCGGACAGTATCAAATTTAATATGTAAATAATGAAAAAAATCGAAAATGCTATAAAAAACCGCATTCTTGTTCTGGACGGTGCAATGGGAACCATGATCCAGCAATATAAGCTGACGGAAGAAGATTTCAGAGGTCAGGATTTTACTCACCACCCGATCAATCTGAAAGGCTGCAACGATATTCTAAATATCACCCACCCTGAAATCATTTCAGAAATTCACCTCAAATATTTGCAGGCAGGAGCTGATATTATTGAAACCAATACTTTTAACAGCAATGCTATTTCCCTGGCAGAATACAAACTCGAGGAATATGCCTATCAGTTAAACTTTGAAGCAGCCAAAATAGCTCGTCATGCTATTGAAGCATTTCAAAAAGAGCATAAAACAGAAAAATTTATTGCTGGTTCTATTGGTCCTACCAGTAAAACAGCCTCATTGCCAACGGATGTCAATAAACCCGGAGAGCGTTCCACTAACTGGGACATGCTTTTCAATGCTTATAAAAGTCAGATTGAAGGCCTGATTGACGGAGGAGTGGATGCATTACTGATTGAAACCATTTTCGATACGTTAAACGCAAAAGCAGCTCTTGCTGCTGCTGAAAAAGTAATGCAGGAAAAGCAAATCCGTATTCCATTGATGATTTCAGGAACCATAGCAGATGCATCCGGAAGAATATTATCTGGTCAAACACTGGAAGCATTCATTACCTCACTCACCCACGCCCCATTACTCAGCATCGGATTAAATTGCTCGTATGGTGCAGACCAGTTAAAACCTTTTGTGCAACGTTTGAGCAAAAACGCATCTATTGCCGTAAGCGTTTATCCCAATGCCGGATTGCCCGACGAAATGGGACATTATCATGAAGACCCGAAACACACAGGCTTACTTATCAGGCAATGGGCTGAACAGGGTTTGGTTAATATTGTCGGTGGTTGCTGTGGAACTACTCCAGAACATATCAGAGAAATAGCGTTGGCAGTAAAAAATATAAAACCAAGATCGTTTACAGAAAAAGATCATACAACACGCCTTTCAGGGTTGGAAGTTCTGGAAATCAAAAAAGAAAATAATTTCATCAATATTGGCGAAAGAACAAATGTTGCCGGTTCGAAAAAGTTTGCACGGCTTATCCGCGAAAAGAAATACGAAGAAGCATTGTCCATTGCCCGCGATCAGGTTGAAAACGGAGCGCAGATTTTGGATATCAGTATGGACGATTCGCTTTTGGATGCCAAAGCAGAAATGCAAACATTTTTGAAATATCTCACAGCAGATCCTGACATTGCCAAAGTTCCCGTTATGATTGATTCTTCCAAGCTGGAAGTCATCGAAGCCGGGCTTCAATGCGTTCAGGGAAAAGCCATTGTAAACTCCATCAGTCTGAAAGAAGGCGAAAAAGCTTTTATTCATGCAGCTCAAACCATTCGTCACTATGGTGCGGCAATGGTTGTCATGGCTTTTGATGAGCAGGGACAAGCAACTGATTACAAACGAAAAATAGAAATCTGCCAGCGAGCCTATCAGATTCTGACAAAAATCGGCATACTGCCACAGGACATTATTTTCGACGTAAATATTCTCAGTATTGCTACCGGAATGGACGAACATAACCATTACGCTGTTGAATTCCTCAAAGCAGTGAAATGGATAAAAGAAAATCTTCCCTATGTCAAGACATCGGGTGGAATAAGCAACCTTTCCTTTTCATTTCGCGGGAATGATACCATTCGCGAAGCAATGCATTCGGTTTTTCTTTATCACGCCATTCAGGCGGGCTTGGATATGGGCATTGTCAATGCCGGCAAGCTTCCTGTATATGAAGACATTCCACAAGAATTTCGAAAACTGATTGAAGATGTCATTCTGAATCGCAGGAAAGACGCAGCTAAACGCCTGATTGCTTATGCCGAGCAATTGCATGACAATTCAGAAGAACAACAAAAGAAACAAGCCGAATGGAGAAGTTTTCCGCTTGAAGAACGACTTAGTTTTTCGCTGGTAAAAGGAATAGGTGATTTTCTGAACAAAGATATCAGCGAATGCAAGCAAGAATTTAAAGACGGGCTCAGCGTAATCGAAGGCCCACTGATGAACGGAATGAAAAAAGTCGGCGATATGTTTGGCGAAGGGAAAATGTTTTTGCCCCAGGTTGTAAAATCCGCACGCGTCATGAAACAGGCAGTTTCATTGCTTCAACCTTGGATTGAAGATACCAAAGGAAGGCAACATTTCGCCGGGAAAATTGTACTGGCAACAGTCAAGGGCGATGTTCACGATATTGGCAAAAACATTGTCTGCGTAGTGCTTTCGTGCAACAATTACGAAGTTATTGATTTGGGAGTGATGACTCCGACTGAGCAAATCATTGAAACAGCTGTCAGACAAAAAGCAGATGCTATTGGCCTGAGCGGACTTATCACTCCATCTTTGGAAGAAATGATTTTCGTTGCTTCAGAACTGGAACGAAGAGGTCTGGATATTCCGTTGCTTATTGGCGGAGCCACTACCAGCGAACTTCATACGGCGTTGAAAATTGCTTCGGTCTATCACGCTCCCGTGGTACATGTTCGCGATGCATCGCAGGTGGCACATGTGCTGTCAAATCTGCTCAACCCCAAAACCAAACAGGAATTTGCAGATAATATCAATAAAAAGTATATAAAGCTCTCCCATCAATATCTTCAAAAACATCAACCTCTGACTTCTTTTGCTGAAGCACAGAACAAGAAGTTTCCGTTGAATCTTTCGCTTGTTCCCAAAACTCCCGATTTCTTAGGCGTATGGCATCTTACACAGACGAATTTAAGTCCGTTGCTGCCAAATATTGATTATACATTCTTTTTCAAGGAATGGGGTTTTAAAGGGCTTTATCCTCAGCTACTCAACGATCCTGTTCATGGCAAAGAAGCACAAAAACTGTTTGAGGATGCACAATCCATGCTGAAGCAAATGACGGAAGAGAAGTGGGTAATGGGGAAAATGTCGTTTGGATTGTTTGAAGCTTATTCACAAAATGAGGATGTCATCATCAGACATAACGATAAAGAAGTTGCGCTTTGTTTCTTGCGAAGTCAGACGAGCGAAAAAGAATATTTCCCGAGCCTTGCAGATTTTGTAGCGCCTAAAAATGCATCTGTCAAAGACCATATGGGACTTTTTGTCGTAGCCATTGAGGAAAGCGAAAAACAAATCAGCAAAACTTTTGAAGATAATGGTGACGAATACAGCCTCCTGTTGTTTAAAGTTCTCAGCAACAGGCTTGCAGAATCCATGGCAGAATGCCTGCATCAGTGGATAAGAACAAAATGGTGGAATTACGCCAGTGAGGAACACTTAAGCGATAAGGATTTGCTAAGCCAAAAGTATCAGGGCATTCGTCCCGCACCTGGTTATCCTTCATGTCCCGAACACAGCGAGAAAAGAAAAATATTCGACATCTTGCAGGCTGAGAAAAATCTGGGCATTCATTTGACCGAAAATTATATGATTCAGCCTTTGCCTTCGGTGTGCGGATATTACTTTGCTCATCCCGATGCTCATTATTTTGATGTCGGTAAAATTGGTGATGATCAGGCTGAAGATTATGCAAACCGAAAAAACATCAGCTTTGAAGAAGCAAAAAAACTATTATCTAAAAGCTAAAAAATGATTTAAGAATTTAGAAGTTTGATTTATAAATATCTAAATAAAATTAATTTCACCTTTTCACTTTATAAACTTTAAACTGAATGAAATGAACGTAGCCGAATTATTAAGACAGACCAAAGAAACCTTGTTCTCATTTGAACTTTTGCCGCCACTAAAAGGCGATACCATACAAGCCATCTACGATACCATTGACCCGCTGATGGAATTTAAGCCTTCGTATATTAATGTAACTTATCACAAAGAGGAAGTAGTATATAAGCAACGAACGGATGGTTTACTGGAAAAGAGAAGTGTACGCAAACGCCCCGGAACTGTCGGAATTACAGCAGCTATCATGCATAAGTACGGCATTGAAGTAGTTCCACACCTTATTTGCGGTGGATTCAGCAGGGAAGAAACCGAGAATGCTCTCATTGACCTGCACTTTCTCGGCATACAAAATCTCTTAGTCCTTCGTGGCGACCCTGACAAAAACCAGCGACTCTTCATTCCCGAAACTGACGGACACGAACATGCCATTGGTCTGCTGAAACAAGTTATTGATATGAATAATGGCATTTACTTAGACGTAGAAAACAACAATAACGCCCGGACTCATTTTGTGGTAGGCGTTGCCGGTTATCCCGAAAAACATCCCGAAGCTCCAAATATAGAAAATGACTTGCATTATCTAAAAGCTAAAGTGGATGCGGGAGCTACTTATATTGTAACGCAGCTTTTTTACGACAACCGTTATTTCTTCGATTTTGTCAAACGATGCAGAGAGATTGGCATTCAGGTTCCCATTATTCCGGGATTGAAGCCTGTGAGCATAAAAAACCACTTAAACATCATTCCAAAGACTTTTGGAGTTGATATCCCCGAAGACCTGAGCCGTGAAATACAGAAATGTAAAAACAACGATGAAGTTCGGCAACTGGGCATTGAATGGACATCGGCGCAAGCCCGTGAGTTAAAAGCTGCACACGTGCCCAGTATTCATTTTTACACGATGGGGAAATCAGATAATATTAAGGAAATTGTAAAAAGAGTGTATTAACCATAGTTCGAAATAACGACCATTTTTTCTTCAACTTTTTAGAAAAAATTAGCAAGAAAGCGTCTATTTTGCGAATTACTTTGCCAAAATTCATGGGCATAAAAAGAATGTTACAAACTTTAGCTTTTTATAATTAGTGATTATTTCATTTTATTTATTTTTTTAATCTTAATGGCTTATGAAAAAAAAAAAAAATAATTTAAAACAACTTTAATAATCAGGTTCAAATTATCAGATTCCACTTTCAGAATGCACATACCACCTGGTAACGATGAAACATCAACTCCTGTCTGATTACTATTTAAATCACTCTAAAACATGCAATTATTCTACAAATACAAGTAAATTTTAGATAAAAGTATAATAATCTCGTTTAAAAGAATCATTTATTGAAGCACTTTGGCTCTGATTTTTTCAACATCCACTTTTTTAATGTAAGCCGGTATGTTCATAAATATTTTATGAAATCCGTATCCTCCATTTTTTAACTCATCCAAGGCTTGGTCTTTTGTCCAATTTTGATATGCTATACGATACATGGCAACGATTAAACCTGTTCTGTCGCTACCATGTTTGCAATGAATTAATATGGGTTTCGGAGCTTTTTCCATTATTTTTAAAGCATTGATGACATCTTTGTCTTTTATATGTTGTGCTTTCATATGAACGGTATAGAGTTCGAGCGGTGATTTGCCGATAAATACGCTATCATGATGCTTATTTCTTAAATTAAGCATGCTTTTTATTCCCAATTGTTTTAAAGTTAGTATATCAAAACTATCCGGCTGTTCACTTCGGTATATACTGTCATTGACTTTATAAAGATTAATAAAAGCGTTGATATCTAACTTTTTCGCCCAGTTAATAGGACGCGTTTCCTGACCATAAAGAATATGAGCAGAAAAGCATAAAAAAAGAATAAGTACCTTATAAATTTTACACATATAGTTTTAATTAGCCAGTAAAACAGCAACAATCACTGCTATTCCATACAATAAACCGGCATAACTGTTTATCGTTGCAAAGGCCATGTTTACTGTTTCCTGATTATGATTTTTTCGGACGACTACATGTTCCCAAATCAACATCAATGAAAAAATAACCGCACCCATCCAATAAGCAAAATGCCACTTAAAAATGAACCCCGTAACAATTGTTCCGGTTATTGCCAGTAAATGCAGCAAAAATGCAATGTTCAATGCATTTTTCACTCCCACAAGCGAAGGAATGGAATTCAACCCCTGCTCCTGATCAAATTCAGCATCCTGCGTGGAATAAATCACATCGAAACCGCTTACCCAAAAAATTACAATCAATGAAAAAGGAATCGGAATCCACGAAAACGAAGCCGAAAATACCATAAAAGCACCCAACGGTGCCAATGCCAATGCCACTCCCAACCAAACGTGAGCTAAAAAAGTAAAACGCTTGGCATAGCTGTAACCTAAAATCACCAATAAGGCAACCGGCGATAAATAAAATACCAATGAGTTTATAAAATATGTTGTAGCAATAAAAAACACAGCATTTAAAACTGTAAAAAACAATACCTGTGCAGGTTTATAAACACCCTTTGGAATTTCCCTGTTTTTAGTACGCGGATTGAGCGAATCAATTTTTGCATCGGCATAGCGATTGAAACTCATGGCTGCACTGCGGGCAAAAAACATGCACAAAACAACAAACCCGAACAACTCCCACGGTACTTGCTCAAAATGACCGTTTTTATAACCCAAAACTGCACCTATCAATGCAAAAGGCATCGCAAAAATGGTGTGCGAAAACTTAATAAGCGAAAAATATGCTGAAATTTTTTGCGACATTAACTGCGTAAAAGTTTTTGGTAAATATCCCAATTTTTTTCATCAAAAACGACGAAATAGAGTTTTTCGAGAAACGATTCTTTTTCAAGCCATTCTCTGCATATATGAACAGCAATTATTCCTGCCCTATCTTTCGGAAACATATAAACTCCGGTACTAATATTTGGGAAAGCCAACGATTTAATGTTGTTCATTTTCGCTAACTGCAACGATTTCGAATAACACGAAGCCAGTAATTTATCTTCGTTGTACCGTCCACCACTCCAAACCGGACCTACTGTATGAATAACATATTTTGCAGGTAACTTATAACCTTTAGTAATCTTGGCATCACCTGTAGCACAACCGTTCAATAAACGGCACTCCTCAAGAAGTTCTTTCCCTGCAGCTCTATGAATGGCACCATCTACCCCACCTCCACCAAGCAAGGATGTATTTGCCGCATTGACAATAGCATCCACATCCAACGTTGTAATATCCGCTTTTATCAGTATAACTTCTGTATTTCCAAATTTAGTATGCAACATATCTCCATGGTTTTAAAGCCCATTCTTTAGCATAAGCAACGCCTATTCTGGGAGTTGTTTTATATTTCAGTTCAATATTACTTTCTTCCAGCCACAATCCTGTTTCGGGCAACAATAATTTTGTATTCAACGATTTATCAATATGGTAAAACTTCGTAAGCCTTCCCGGTCCTGAAACCTCCTGCGTTCCCCTTATCAATATGGCCTGAGGATGGTCTTTTTCTCCGGTAACAATATTGAGCATATAATACATTCCATAAATCAAATAAATGTAAATATGTCCGCCTTCCCTGTACATCACCTCTGTTCTGGGGGTTCTTCCTTTACTTGCGTGGCAGGCGAGGTCTTCTTCGCCCATATAGGCTTCCACTTCGTTAATGATTGAACGAAAAATATTTCCTTCATACTCACGCACCAGGTATTTTCCTATGAGCTTCGGAGCCAGTTCCAGTGCATCAGATTTAAAAAAATCGGGACTTAGTATTCTATTTTGTCTTCTTTGTCCTGCCATTTTTTAAATGCTGCTAATGCTTCTTCTCTCATCATTTGAATAAATGGCGTATGACGTTCTTGCATCGGACGCTGAATTTCTTCGTAAATAAATGCATCGTCAAAGTCAATGGCACGAGCATCATTTTTGGTATTGGCATAGTAAACCTTGTCAAGGTGTGCCCAGTAAATTGCGCCAAGACACATCGGGCAAGGTTCACACGATGTATAAATTTCGCATCCAGACAAATCGAACGTTCCCAGTTCTTTCGCTGCCAAACGAATAGCATTCACTTCGGCATGGGCAGTAGGGTCGTTTGTTTTTGTTACACTGTTAGCCGCTTTGGCTATAATTTTTCCGTCTTTTACAATTACAGCACCAAATGGACCGCCACCGGTATCGATATTATCTATTGATAATCGAATGGCTTCGCTCATGAATTCATTGTGTTGATCGCACATAGTTCGTCTTTTACAGTTTAATATACAAATATACAAAACTTGACATTAAATATAAAGCGTTTTTTTGAATTTTATTAATTAACTTTTTTAGTCGTTAAATAATTGAAAAACATCATGCGTCTAAAAAACGCAATGTAAATTTAACTATATTTGCCCCAAATATATTACATCAATATGAAATCACCTCTTTTAAAAAACAGCATGAACTTCGGAGCTATGAACGGGGCTTCTATAATGATTGTTTCGTTACTTATTTATATAATAGGAATTCAACAAAACTTATTCATTTCATTTATCATATACGGATTAAACATCTTTTTTATCGTGTACGGAACCAAGCACCTTCGCGATCAGTTTCAAAACGGTCAAATTTCATATGGCAAAGCATTGGGTTCGGGAACATTAATAAGCCTTTTTATGTCCATATTAGTTGCTTTTTTCATATTCTTGTTTTTTAAATTCATTGCAACCGACGAATTAGAAAAAATATTTGCCCAAACTGAGGAACAATTATACAACCAAGGCATGAGCGAAGATCAAATTGAAATGGCCATGCAAATGACTCGAAAAATGACAACTCCGTTAACGATGGCCATTGGAACCATTTTTTCTTATACTTTTATGGGATTTATATTTTCGCTAATTACTTCCTCATTTATTAAGAAAAACGGAGAGTCGTATCAACAAATAATGAACGAAATAGAAAAAGAAAAAGAATCAGAAAATAAAGAATCGAATGAATAGTCCTGAAATTGATATATCAGTTGTTATTCCATTATACAACGAAGAAGAATCGCTGGTAGAACTTACCGAATGGATTCGCAACGTGATGGAAAAACATAAATTCTCGTATGAGATTTTACTTATTGACGATGGTAGCACAGACCAATCGTGGGAAGTAATAGAATCGCTTAAAGAAAAATACAACGAAGTTCATGGCATAAAATTTTTCAGAAATTACGGCAAGGCAGCTGCATTGCATACAGGTTTTTCAAAGACAAAAGGAAGAGTTGTAATAACAATGGATGCCGACTTACAAGACAGTCCCGACGAAATACCTGAGCTTTACCGTATGATTGTTGAAGATAAATACGATTTGGTATCAGGTTGGAAAAAGGTAAGACACGATCCGCTTTTCAGTAAAAGAATTCCAAGTAAACTTTATAATTGGACTGTAAAAAAAATAAGCGGCATTAAACTCCACGACATGAATTGTGGATTAAAAGCATATCGTTACCAGGTTATTAAAAGCGTCGAAGTATATGGTGATATGCACCGCTATATTCCTGTTTTAGCAAAATGGGCAGGATTTAAAAAAATTGGCGAAAAAGTAGTCCAGCATCGCGAACGCAAATACGGAAAAAGTAAATTCGGTTTAGAACGATTTGTACGCGGTCCACTCGATTTGATGTCTGTTACATTTATAACACGTTTTGGACGTCGCCCCATGCATTTTTTTGGCGTTTGGGGAACCATTATGTTTATTTTAGGCGGTGGAGTTTCTATTTATTTACTCGCCGAAAAAGTTTACAAATCGTGGAATAATATACCAACACGAAACGTAACCGACAAACCTCTGTTTTATTTGGCTTTGCTTGCCATTATTCTTGGTGTTCAATTATTTTTATCAGGCTTTTTAGGCGAACTTATTTCACGCAATTCAAGCGATAGAAATAAATACCAAGTAGAAAAAGAAATTTAATTTAAGCTTCTGTTTTTCTTACACTTACATTTTTTCTGTAACGAACTGACAAATATTTTCGTATAAATATATTTTTTCTTGTAACTTTAACGGCATAAAAACGTCTTAATTTAAATTAATAACTAAAACACATATTTTATGATTCGTTTAATTAATTTATTGTGGCTGTTGCCATTATTTACATTAATTCGACCAGCAATTGGTCAGGAAAAAATGCCTATCGACCCCAACATAAAAATGGGAAAACTCGATAATGGTCTGGTTTATTACATTCGAAAAAATGCAAAACCCGAAAAACGTGTAGAACTTCGCTTAGCAGTGAATGCAGGTTCCATTCTCGAAACAGATGACCAACAAGGTCTTGCTCACTTTTGCGAGCATATGTGCTTTAATGGCACAAAAAATTTCCCCCATGCCGAATTAGTAAATACCATAGAACGTATGGGTATTAAGTTTGGTGCCGATTTAAATGCATACACCAGCTTTGACGAAACAGTATATATGCTTAAAGTACCTACCGACCAAACCGATTTGATTGACAAAGGCTTCCAAATACTCGAAGACTGGGCACACCAAGTTACACTCGACGGAAAAGAAATTGACAAAGAACGTGGTGTAATTTTAGAAGAATGGCGTTTAGGCCTAGGTGCAGACGATAGAATGAGAAAAAAATCCTTCCCTGTTATTTTCAAAGATTCAAAATATGCAGAACGTATTCCTATTGGCAAACCCGAAATTTTAAAAACTTTCAAACACGAAACCCTTCGTCAGTTCTATAAAGACTGGTATCGTCCAAACCTACAAGCAGTGATCGTTGTGGGCGACATAGATGTAGATCAAATGGAACAAAAAATTAAACAACATTTTAGCGGTATTCAAAATCCGGTAAACGAACGCAAACGCGAAATTTTCGATTTACCCGACAATAAAGAACCACTTGTTAGCATCGAAACCGATGAAGAAGCTACCAGCAATACCGTAATGTTTTTCTACAAACACCCCAAAAAATACATCGAAACCATCGAAGATTTTAAATTCCAACTCATGCAAGATTTATTCACCGGCATGATTAACAATCGTTTAGAAGAAATCGGCCAAAAACCCGATTGCCCTTATATTTATGCCGGAACTCAATACGGAGAATTTTTAGCACGTACCAAAGATTCGTATCTGGGTTATGCCGTTTCTAAAGAAAACCAGATTGAAAAATCACTTGAAACCGTTATGACGGAAAATCAACGCGTTAAACAATTTGGTTTTACAGCAACCGAATTTGAACGTCAAAAAACAGAGTTGTTAAAACGCTACGAAAAACAAGCAAAAGAATTTGACAAAATGGAATCGGGCAATTTAGCCATGGAATACGTATATCATTTCCTTGCTAAAAATCCTATTCCCGGTGCTGTTAAAGAATTTGAATTTGCCAAACAATTCCTTCCTGAAATTAAACTAGAAGAAGTAAATGCATTGTCGAAACAATGGATTACCGACAACAATTTAGTGGTAATGATTACTGCACCCAAAAAAGATGGCATTAAAGTTCCAACCAAAGACGATGTATTAAAAATTATAGACAAAGTAAAATCATTACAACTTACCGCATACGAAGATAAGCAAACCGA
>ERZ795044.3999-NODE-3999-length-12229-cov-4.361180_pt1 | contig 12229 bp, 8 predicted proteins | sample MGYA00375128_ERZ795044 | MGnify/ENA primary metagenome ERZ795044 (study PRJEB30173, sample SAMN05720213) | anaerobic digester metagenome | isolation source: active sludge of municipal wastewater-treating anaerobic digesters | place: USA | collected 2014-12-22 ... | reverse complement strand
TGCGTACCAGCGGGCAAAGGGGGAATACTTTGTCATTATACACGATGATGACATCATGAAACCGGATATGGTGGGAAGGCAAGTCGGGATTCTGGATGATGACCCCGATGTTGTCATGGTTTCCGTTAATATGGATATTATAGACGAAAACAATACCGTTGTTCAAAAAAACTTTTACGAGCTCGATAAGGATATTGTATACAAAAAACATGATTTTGTAAAAGACTATTGCCGTGGGGTAAATATAATCGCGACTCCAACCGTTATGTTTAGAAGAAGTTTCATGATTGAAAACAAACTTGCCCCAATTGAAGGTGTTGGGCCAGCATCGGATACTTATCTATGGTTTCAGGTTAATGCTTATGAAAAGAATATATACATTATCCATGATTCCTTGTATCTTTATCGCATTCACGATATGCAGGATAGTAGTATCAATATAGTTCCAATGCATTTGCAATTATACCCTCATTTAAAGAAATATTTGATGGAGAATAATTTATGCAATTATTTGCCAAACTTGACTGCGCATTTTTCGAACATCATTGAAGGCAATTTAAAACTTCAGAAAATAAAAAGATCTATATCTCTACTGGGATTTGTTGGTGTTGTTATCTCAATGAGGAGAAAAAAACTTATTAGCTTGTTTGATGGAAGTAAAATCGTATTATATGCTTTTGTAGAAAAGCATTTCCCGGTAATTCTGTTCGGATGGAAAAGATTGTCAAAAAAATGATGATTAAACGAGTATAAATAACAAGGCATTTGCATGTGTTTATCGGCGGTTCGAATAAATGAATGAGAACATTTTCAAAAGAGGGGATTTTTTTAGAATATGCAAAAAACACTCGTATGCCTTCGATTATAGATATGCAAAAAATAATGCCGATTGGAATATAGTAAAAGCACTATATGACAATTTCCAACTTTCAAATGAAATAAAAATACCAAAAATTATCCATCAGATATGGCTCGGCGGGAAATTGCCAGAACCCTATATGGCGTTAACGAAAAGCTGGAAACGGTATAATCCAGATTGGGAATACGTGCTGTGGACTGATGATACAATAAAAAATATCGATTTTATTAATGCTGAAGCAATAAGTAAAACAAACAACCCTGGGATGAAGTCGGATATAATACGATATGAAATACTGAACAAATATGGCGGGTTGTATGTAGATACAGATTTTGAATGCATAAAGCCTTTTGAGGAATTGAACAAGCTCTCGTTTTATGCAGGATTGGTTTTTAATAAAAATGTTGAAGTTGCAATTGGCCTTATTGGTTCGGTTCCTGGACATGGGATAATTAGTGATTGCATAAATAATATCAAATATACCGGGGAAAAAGACTGGGTGGATATTTTTAATACAACGGGGAGTTGGTTTTTTACAAAACACTTTATTAACAATGTGAACGTTCAAACTCGTGATATTGTCGCTTTCCCATCAGTATATTTTTATCCACTACCCAACACGAAAAGATCATTGGATCTAACAGGTTTTGGTGTTAACCATAAAAGTAAAATTAAAAAACACCTTACAGATTTCTCATATGCAATACATTGGTGTCATGTCTCGTGGAAGTTTTGGTGAACGGCATTTATCGTTGAAATGATTTCAGCTACAGAAAGCCTATAGAAACTCCAGCGGATAACCGTTAACAATTCGATGTATCGTGGAGATGAAAAAGTGTATATACTATCTATTCATAATGGACATGATAGTTCAGTCGCTTTAGTAAAAGATGGCTGTATTGTCTCTGCTGTTCAGGAGGAGCGATTCACCAGAGTAAAGAATGATTCTTCATTTCCGGTGAAATCTATTAAGTATACATTGGAGAATGCCGGGATTACTTCCCTGGATATTGATGAAGTAGTAATAGCGTTTCGATATATGCCAATGGATTTTTTTAAGTTTTTCAGATTGGGGCACGATAATCAGATATTTAGAAAAATATTGCAACATGAAGCAAGGGATGAAAAAATTTATAGAAAAATGTTTAATTTACTTCGAGGTGATTATACATATAAAAAGAATCGTGCATTATATAATGCTCAGGTGATATCTGTTCCAGTATATTTTGATACTTTTGAGTTGAGAGATGATTGTAACATTGTACTTGAAGGACATCACGTTTTACATGCAGCCTCGACATTTTTTACATCTGGCTTTAATGAAAGTGAAACATTGATAGTGACCGCAGATGGCAAGGGCTGGGATACTACAATTGCGGTGTGGCAAGTTAAAAATAATATCATATGTCCAATTATTAAATATGGAATTGATGCATCAATTGGACATTTTTATTCTAATGCAACTGAGGCATTGGGATGGATTCACGGAATGGACGAGTGGAAGCTTATGGGTCTTGCCCCATATGGTACTGCTCGGGAAGAAATAATTCATGAATTAATGAAATATGCGCCCGAATTTAATAGGAATCTTTTAGTAAAACCTCAAAATTATGGGAATTTCTATTCCTTTAATGATCATGGGACAATTCATTTCCATAATGAGCAGGTTCATGAAATAACAAAGGTACTGCAAAAAACGTCGCGGGAGGATTTCGCGGCATCAGTGCAAAAAATTGCAGAAACTGAAATGATGCAATTGATATCGTACTGGGGGAATCATTTTAAAAAGAAGTATTTGTGTTGTTCGGGCGGTTTTTTTATGAATGTCAAGGTAAATCAAATACTACATGAAGCAGATTTATTTGATGATGTGTGGATTTACTCGGAGGCCGGTGATTCTGGGTTGGCTGTTGGCGGTGCATTAAAAAATTACTATAGCAAATATCCAAATGAGAAACCCCAAAGAATTCGTTCTGTTTACTGGGGGCCTGAATTCGACAATGAGGCAATTAAAACAATACTGATCGATAGAGGTATAGAGTGCAATTATTTTGAGAATATTGAGAAAAAAACCGCCGATTTACTACAGAAAAACTATGTTGTGGGATGGTTTCAGGGGAGGATGGAGGCTGGTGCGCGCGCGTTGGGGAATCGGTCGATTCTTATGAGTCCAATAGTTAAAGAAAACAAGGATTTAATTAATAGAAAAATAAAATACAGGGAGCATTTCCGCCCATTTGCTCCATCAATCCTTTATGAAAAAGCGAGTGAGTATATTGAAAATTGTCGGGATGAGTTTTTCATGATGAGTTCTTTCCGTGCAGTAGAAAAAAATAAAAATATGATTCCCGCTGTAGTTCATGTGGATAACACATTGCGAGCACATCTGGTTAAGGAAGACCATAACAGAAGATATTACCAATTATTAAAAGAATTTGGATTGAGTACTGGAGTATATGTATTGTTAAACACATCAATGAACGTAAAAGGAGAGCCAATTGTATGTAGCCCAAGAGAGGCAATCAAGTGTTTCTATGATACTGGAATGGATGCGCTCGTAATGGGTAACTACATTATAACGAAGATGGGTGTAAAGTGAGCTTCGAAGTATTGCGCATGGTGGAGTTATGATAATTTCTCGAAGAATATTTGAAAATATATTCAAAGGACTAAGAGTGTCTAACGAGTGCGAGGATCAAATTAAAATATTGAAAGAGCTCTTGATACTTGATACAACCATGCCTGTAGATGAAACTGTATTGAATTGTATTATATTTTCTTGCGATCGGGCTATGCAATTACATGCATTACTCTCCAGTTATTACGAAAAGGTGTCGGATCCAGTTCCAGTTTATATTATATATAGGTCTTCCAGCAATCGGCACGAAAGATCGTATAATGAATTATTTAAGGATTTTTCAGAAAGGAATATAATTCCTGTAAAACAAGGATCCGCGAAAACATTTAAAGATATTTTACTAAGCGTATTAAGTCAAATACAATATGGACGTGTTTTTTTTCTTGTTGATGATGTTGTTTTTATAGAAAATGTAACATTAAAAGAATTTATGAAATATGACTCAAGATATTATATACCATCATTAAGATTGGGTAAAAACATTACTTATGCATATACAACAAACAGTTATCAAGAAATTCCTGAATGTGAAAACGTAAAACTGAGTGAAGTAAGCGTATTTTGTTGGCGATGGTGTACGGGAACATGCGATTGGGGGTATCCTTTATCCTTGGATGGTAATCTTTATTCGGTACATGAAATATTAGCGCTAACAAAAGCGATAGATTTTAATTCTCCCAACACATATGAATCTCACTTGCAAGGCTATAAATGGTTATTTGATCATCGTTACGGTATTTGCTTCAAAAAATCAGTTATTGTAAATATACCGCTTAATAGAGTTCAGAGTGATTTTAACAATACTCATGGGGAAATACATCAGGATTATTTATTGTCAAAGTGGGAAGACGGTGTTCGTATAGATTATAGAAAGCTTTACGGATTCAATAATATCGGAGTACACCAGGAAATTCCAATTCATTTCATTTAAAAAAGTCAGCTTCTGAGAATATTGTGCAAAACATCAAGAAAAACAATCCTCTGGTGTCTGTAGTAATCCCAGTGTACAATGCTGTTGATTTCATTGAAGAATCGATACAAAGCATATTGTGTCAAACGCTGGAAGATTATGAAATATTGGTTATATGTAATAATTCAAATGATGGAAGCCGCGAAAAAATAAATACAATTTCAGATAAAAGAATCAGGGTTGTTGATAACAATGAAAATGTGGGGATTCCGCGGTCGCGAAATATCGGGATTGTGGAAGCGAGGGGTAAGTATATCGCATGGTTAGATGCAGATGATATTAGTAATCCGAAAAGAATCGAAAAACAGGTGGAATTGTTTGAACGAGACAATGAATTAGGATTATGTGGAAGCTATGTAAAAGCTTTTACTGAATCGTTCAATACTATTTGGAAGTATCCTGTAAAACACGAAGAGATAAAAGCACTAATGTTTTTCAATAATCCATTTGCGACTTCATCGGTGATGATTCGGAGACGAATATTACTAGAGTTTCAATTGTTTTTTAATGATAATTTCATTGTTGCAGAAGATTATGATCTATGGGAAAGAATGTCTCATTATTGCAAAATGAGCAATATTCCAGAAGTTCTTGCATGTTATCGTATTCATGCTAGTCAGGTATCATCGGGATCAACGATGAAATCGATCCAGGAGGGGCTTGTTGCCGAGATAAGGAGGCGTCAGATTTCAAGATTGGGAATTAAACCAAACAATGACGAACTAAGGTCACATTCTTTTCTGGCGGAACAATACAATTTGTCGATGGATGATGATAGTATGCACGGTGTAATTAACTGGACAAAAGAATTAAAAAACATCAATATAAATATGAAGATCTATCCCACAAAAGAATTTTTGGATCTTCTTTCCGTGCGGATCAGTAGAATTCTGCGCAATAACATAGCTTCGTTAAAATGTTTGATTTCTGTGATAAAATGCGACGCCATATTATATAGGCATAAAATACCCTTATTGGCGAATTGTATGTATCATATGCTCTATATGAAAATTATCAAAAATATATCATGCAAAAATACATGAATGAAACACGAAGACTTCTGGAAATGCATAGCGATTCGGTTGAGAATCGTACTATTGCAATGAGTGGAGCATGTTTCATAACGATAGTATTTTATTAAAGATTCACCTGGGCGTGAAAAACGATGAGACAGGCTAAAGCTACTATTGGGAAATGTATAAAAGTGTTGATGCGGGATATGAGTGTTAGAAATATTCTGAAAACCGCCGCATTGGTTTTGTTTAGAGTTATGTTGATCGTTATTGCTTTACCGCTTAATGCTATATTGCTTTTGGTGAATAATAATAAGAATAAAATATTATTGATCCCTGAATTTGGGAAGTTTGGAGGAACGAAAACATATTTCCTTCAACTGCTGGAATACTATTCGAAATTACATTATGAAGTAGTGATTCTTCTCCAGCAGGATCAAATGGATGATGATATAATTGACGCTATTGCGTTATATGATTATTGTGTGGTACCATCACCAAATTATAATAAAAAAAATGTTATTCGGAATCTGGTGCGTCTTTGGCGAGTTATTTATAGTGTAAGGCCAGAAGTTGTAGTCTCGTCTATAGGGAATTTCGGAAATTTTCTAGAGTTGATTTATATTTGGAAAAAAATGATATATATAATGCATGTGTATCCAGAGGCAAAAACATGCAGGTGGAAGGCAAGAGCAGTTATTGATGTTGCCAGAATATTTATTAATAATAAAAAAATTCTAGTTACAGTTTCGGATTATGCAAAGAGGAAGATAGCGGAATGCTGGCATGGAGGGAATAAAAATATTCAAGTTCAAGTAGTGGGAAATACTGTGCGTAGTGACAAATTCCCAAATACAGCTACCGCGATCGGTAAAAGAAAATCATATTGTGTTCTTACGGTTGGTCATGTGTCATGGACAAAGAATTCAGAAGGATGGATTACTGTTGCTGAAGAAGTCGTGAAAAAGATGAAAGATTGTATTGTGAAATTTATTTGGCTTGGTGATGGTCCTGAATATACAAAGTGCAAGAAACTAGTTTCTGAGAGGAAATTGAAACACGTATATTTTTTCGGTTTTAAGAGCAATACAAGCGATTATTATAGGAATGCCGATGTTTATTTTCAGCCGAGCAACATGGAAAGTCAAGGAATTGCCGTATTGGAAGCCATGATGTATGGAATCCCCTGTGTTGTGTCGAACATTGGCGGATTGCCGGAATCGGTTATTGATGGCGAGAACGGTTATGTTGTTGATGTCGCGGACTCGAGAAAAATGGCAGATAGAATTATTTCATTGTTGAAAAATGATGAAAAGAGAAGGCGTTATGGAAAAAATGGACAGGAAAAATTCATAGCTTTGCATGCATATGATAGATGGTGCGAAAAAATGAACGAACTTCATGATAGATTGTTCGGTTGAGATATCATGAAAAAAATCCTCATCACCGGTTTCTCGGGATTTGTCTCGCACTATTTCCTGGAGCACCTGAGCAGTAGTAAGGAAAGCGTTTCCATCCTCGGGCTGGATCTTTTTCATCCGCAATTCCCGATTGATCATTACAAGGACATCGAATGCCGCTTCGAGGCGATAAACCTTCTGCATAAAGAGAAGGTCGACAACCTGATCTTTCAATTTCAGCCGCAGTACATTCTTCATCTTGCCTCCTATAGCAGCGTTGCGTTCAGCTGGAGGAACCCGATTGAAAGTTTCCGGAACAATACGAATATTTTCCTCAATCTCGTGGATACCGTCAGGGAACTCGGAATTGAGTGTCGTTTGCTTTCAATCGGATCTTCTGAGGAATACGGCAATGTGTCGGAAAAATCCATTCCCATAACCGAGGAGCTGGAAACAAGGCCGGTGAGCCCGTATGCGGTGGCGCGAGTCTCGCAGGAAATGCTCTCGCGCGTGTATGTGGACGGCTATGGCATGGACATCGTGATGACCAGATCGTTTAACCATATCGGGCCGCAGCAGAAAGAGCTCTTTGTTGTGCCAAGTTTCGTGAAGCAGATGGTGGAAATGAAAAAACGCGGACTCACAAGAGGAGTCCTGCATACTGGCGATGTTTCCATAGTGAGGGATTTTCTCGATGTGCGAGATGTGGTTTCGGCATATTCGGCGCTACTGCTGCATGGGAAACGAGGTGAAATATATAATGTTTGCAGCGGGATAGGACGGTCCCTGCGTCAGGTGGTTGACTTGATTGCGGATAAGCTAAGTCTGGAAATTGAAATCCGGGAGGACCCGAAAATGATTCGACCAAATGACAATAATATTGTTGTCGGGTCAAATGAAAAGATCAAGAAGGAAACCGGTTGGATGAACGACATACCCTTCGAAAAAAGTATTGATGACATTATCGCCCACTGGGATACTATCGAATAAGCCATATCGGGGGAGAGAATAAGTGAAGCTATCCATCATAATACCCGTCTTCAACGAGAAGAACACCTTCCTCGCAATCCTCGACATCGTAAAAAAAGCCCCGCTCCCGAAGGAGATCAAGGAGCGCGAGATCGTCATCGTTGACGACTGCTCGACCGACGGTACCCGCGACATCCTCGCGGGGATCAAGGATAAGAACGTAAAGATTTTCTACCACGAGAAAAACGCCGGCAAGGGCGCCGCGCTTCAAACGGGCTTCCGTCAGGCGACAGGCGACGTGGTCCTCATCCAGGATGCGGACATGGAGTACGATCCCAATGAGTATCCCAAACTGCTCAAGCCGATCGTTGATGGGAAGGCGGACGTGGTGTACGGGTCGCGCTTCATGGGCGGCGAGCCGCACCGAGTGCTGTACTTCTGGCATATGCTGGGCAATAAGATGCTCACGCTGCTTTCCAACATGTTCTCCGATCTTAACCTCACCGACATGGAGACATGCTACAAGGTCATCAAGAAGAGCGTGCTCGATCAGTTCGAACTGGAGGAGAAGCGCTTCGGGATAGAGCCTGAGATGACGGCGAAGATCGGCGAGCTGTCGCGAACGAAGGGCGTGCGCGTCTTCGAGGTGGGTATCTCGTATTATGGGCGAACGTACGAAGAGGGCAAGAAGATCGGACTCAAGGACGCCTTCCGGGCTCTCTGGTGCATCTTCAAGTACAACACCTCGCGGTTCGCGCACCTGGTGAAGTACGCCATCAACGGCATATTCGTGGCGCTGTCGCAGTATGCGTCCATCATCGCGCTGGTGGAATCCTTCGGGATGCGTTCCATGCTGCAGCAGAATATCGCGCATGCGATCAGCATCGAGATCTCCATCATCGTGGGGTTCGTTCTGCACTCCTTTCTCGGCTGGCGATACCGGTTCACGTCCGTTGGGCAGCTCATGCTGAAGGTGTTCCAGTTTCACTTCATCACCGGGATCTCGGTGGCGATGCGGTTGGTGCTGTTTTACTCGCTCTCGGCTACGGGCATGGACTACAAGCTGAACACGATCATCGGGATTGTCGTGGCCATCGTCTGGAATTTCCTCGGGTACGATCGCATCGTGTTCAAGGAAAAGTATAAAGAGATACATCCCGGCAAATGATCGCCGTATTCGTTCTTGCGCTGTATGTCGCCTGGACCATGGCCCTTCTGGGTTATGGCGGAGCAATTCTTCTCGCACTCAAGATTCCGGACGCCGATGATTCGGCAACGCCTTCCAGCACTGTGCGCATCGCGATAATCGGCAGCGCTGGTTTTTGCGTGATTACGCTCATGGGCGCCGCAGTAAACTTTTTTATCCCGTTAAACGCCGCCGTGTCCGCCGTCATGCTTGGTGTCGGGATGCTGCTGTGCGTATTATTACGAAAACGAGTTTTTTATGGTCACACGCGATCGGATTGGATCGTGCTGATGTCTGTTCTTGTTTTCTGCGCGGCGTATCCGTTCATGCGGTGTCTGAACTTCGACACCGATCTCTATCATATTCAAACGATTAAATGGATTGCCGACGGCCCCGTCCAATTGGGGCTTGCGAATCTTCACGGGCGCTTCGGGTTCAATTCCCTGTGGTTTATCGCCGCGGCGCTCCTGGAGCCAGCGCGCGTGGTGACGAAAAACCCGTTTTTCATCATCAACGCGATTCTGCTCTTCTTGTACGGTTCCGCGGTCTTCCTATCATTGAAGAACAGCCTTTTCAGTAAGCCGTCGCTGTCCGATTCGTTTCTGGTCGCAACCGGCATCCCGTGGCTCATCAAGCTCGATCTGGATTTCGCATCGCCCACTCCCGACATCCCGGTCATGTTGCTAAGCTTTCTCGCGGTGTATCTGCTGATCGCGTATTTCGAAAACGAGAACGAAGACCCCAGCATCCTCCTCCTGGCGCTTTTGTTTTCCGCATTTATTGTCACTCTGAAACTGTCGGGAGCGGCGCTCCTGGCGTGCGCTGGCCTTGTGGCGGCCTGGATGCTTTTTCGCCGATACCGGCACACCGGCGAGAACCCGTTTACCAGGCGCGACAGCATGGGGGTGATGATACTGGCCTCCCTGTTGATCGTCCTCTGGGCGATAAAGGGCGTGATGATTTCCGGCTGCATCGGTTATCCTGCTACGATCCTTCATTTCGGCAATCTGCCGTGGTCGGTCCCGATCGAGACGGCCATATCGGAGGCCGCGTGGGTGAAGAGCTGGGCGCGCTTGCCCGGTGTTCCCGCGGACGAGGTGCTTGCGAGCTGGAACTGGCTTGTTCCATGGATGAAAAAAAACATCAAGGGCGAGATGCTTCTTGTGGCCATCATCATCGCCGGAATGCTGTCGGTGCTCATTGGGGCCGCAGTGAAAAAGATACGCGCATTTGACCGCTCATTCGTGGTTCCATTTGTGATAACGTGCATTGGCGTTGTATTCTGGTTCGCGAGCGCTCCCGAGCCGCGTTTCGGGTACGGCTATCTGTATGCGTTCGCCCTGCTTTTGGTGTGTCACGGAATCCGGGGCACTGGCCTTGTGGGCCTGCTTATGTCGGGCATCGAACGCATGGGCCTCATGCGAATCGGCATTGTGTTGATGGCGTCTCTTGCCATCATGGGCGGTGCGGCGGTGTACGGCATCTCCTTCGATAACGATACCGTCGCGCGATTTGGCGCGCTGTTTGGAAAGCATACGATAAACTTTGATGCGTGGATCCCGCGGCTGCGCGTGTACGGCGTCGCGTCGTCGCTTGCGGGTGCGCTTACGATTGCCGTCGTGGCGATGCTGCGTCGCCTTCGCGGCGAGGACTTTCGCTCACGGTTCGTGATGGCAGCGATCGTTGCAAGCCTCGCGACTTTGTTCGCCAACACGCTGTTCGTGAACTTTCGCGACATCATCGACATGGACAAATACGCCGAGTATCGGTACAGTCACAAAACGACCGACGATGGCGTGAACATCTACACGATGATCGGGAAAACCGCGAGCGGCGACGCGCCGCTCCCATCATCCCCCTACTTTAATCCGAAACTGAAAGTGAAGTTCTCCCATTCGGGCCGCCCGGTGATGTTCTGGTTGCCCCGTGAAAAAGCCACGTCCCGCACGCAATAGGGTTGACGAAACCGTCCCATGCCGTGACGCTTGATGAATTACGGCAGGGGAGGGGTTTGCCATGGAACTCGATGAGTTGCGGGAACTCCTGAAGAAGTCAACGTTCTTGGATACGACCATACCCGGCATGGAGGTGGCGACGTATTTTCGCCACTGGGACCGGGTGACCTTCCTGGCCCGCGAGCGGGGCGGGCGTCCGCGCCCAACATTCATCCCCCACAAGTCGCAAAAGTTCCTCGATGAGCAATTTTGCCTTGCCGCCGGTCTCATGGAGATGGGCGTGGGGCCGGGAGACCGCATCGCGGTGTTCTCGCCGAACTCGCTGCGCACGGCCGTCGAAATCTTCGCGCTTCTTTCGCTGGGGGCGGTGGTCGTTCCCGTCTACCCGAACCTTACCGAGGACGCAACGGACCTGCTGCTCCGCCATTCCGGCACGCGCTGGATCATCGCGGGCGGCGCGCCGCAGCTTCAGCGCGCCCGGAACATCCTCGATCGCGTCAAGACCCCGTTGCGAAAAATTATCGTGAGCTACGACTTCGCCTCCGAAGGGGATACGATCGTCGCGTACGACGATATCGTGCGGATGGGCCGGCGGTCCAATCTCATCCCGAAGGTCGTGGAGCGCATCGGCGCCATCAAACCCGATGATAGTGCGGTGCTGCTCTATACCCCCGGCACGAGCGGCGTCCCCAAGGGCGTGCCGCTTTCACACGCGAACTTTCTCGCGCAGCGCTCGCTTTCCGAATTTCTGAACATGGACCCGCGGGAGGTGAAACTCGCGCATCTTCCCTTCAGCCATGTGTTCGGCCTGTCGGCCGACCTCTTCTCGTCCGCCTACTTCGGGACGGTGACGGCGATCTGCGCGAGCTTCCAGACCGAGGACATTCTTCGCGACATCGCCGAGGTGAAGCCCACCGTGATGAGCTCGGTCCCGCGCATGTATGAAAAAATCTATTCGCATGTGATGCATACGATCGGGCAATTCGGGAAGATCCGGCGCCGGCTGTTCCGCGCGGGGATCAGGATCGGGCGCAATCATTATGAACGAGCGTGCGCGGGGCGCCGCGTATCGCCGCTGTTGTCCGTCGCGAACCTTGTCGCCGGATACGTGCACTGGCGGGTCCGCGGCATGCTCTCCATGGGGCGGATCAAGATGCTCTTCTCCGGCGGCGCGCCGCTCCAGCTCGAGGTCGCGCTCTTCTTCGGCGGGATCGGGCTGCCGATTCTCGAGGGCTACGG
>ERZ795044.3996-NODE-3996-length-12235-cov-5.159770_pt1 | contig 12235 bp, 6 predicted proteins | sample MGYA00375128_ERZ795044 | MGnify/ENA primary metagenome ERZ795044 (study PRJEB30173, sample SAMN05720213) | anaerobic digester metagenome | isolation source: active sludge of municipal wastewater-treating anaerobic digesters | place: USA | collected 2014-12-22 ... | reverse complement strand
CTTTTTTTGGCAAATAACTCTCTCAACTGGTACAATATCGGGTTTAACATGTGGGGTACCAATGTAGGCCCATCTTCTTTACTGGCTTTTGCCAGTATTGGTTATGCTACCGGCATTGTTGCCGGTAATTTCGAATGGTATGCTTTTTTATTCCTGTTACTACTGGCGATGGTGTTTGCGCCAAAGTATATCGCTTCAAAAGTGTCTACCATGCCGGAGTACATGGGCAAACGCTATGGCAACAGCACACAGAATATATTAGCCTGGTATGCACTTGTAAAAATCTTAGTCAGTTGGTTATCGCTCGGTTTGTTCAGTGGCGGTGTTTTGGTGCGCCAGATATTGGGCATACCCATGTGGCAAAGCGTGACCGTACTGGTGATCTTTGCCGGGATCTTTACGTTTGCCGGGGGCTTAAAAGCCATTGCAAAAGTGAATGTGTTCCAGATGATCTTACTCATCATTGTTTCACTCACTTTATCTTACCTGGGCTTGCAAAAGATCGGAGGTATCGATGCTTTGATAACAAAAACACCCGGCCATTTCTGGAACCTCGTAAAACCGGCAAACGACAGCAGCTATCCATGGCCCGCAATGTTATTGGGTTACCCGGTGGCCGCTGTAGCATTTTTTTGCACCGATCAGTCGATGGTACAAAGTGTGTTGGGTGCAAAAAACCTGGAGCAGGGGCAATTGGGTGTGAATTTCATCGGCTGGTTAAAAGTATTGGCTTTGCCACTGTTTATTTTACCCGGCATTCTTTGTTATGTATTGTATCCCGAACTCGGTAAAGATTCTGACCTGGCTTACATGACCATGGTAACCAATTTATTTCCCAGTGGCATGAATGGTTTGGTCATTTGTGTATTGATCGCTGTATTGGTTGGTACCATCGGCTCTTCGCTCAATGCTCTCAGCACGGTGTTTACCAATGATATCTATGTAAAGAAAATAAATCCTGCAGCAACGGTTAACCAACAGGTCAAAGTTGGCCGCATCACCATCGCAGTAGGTTGTTTGTTCGCCATACTGATGGCGGTAGCCATTGATAATATCAAAGGACAAAACCTGTTTAATATCTTCCAGGCGGTACTTGGTTTTTTGGCACCATCTTTAGCGGTGGTGTTCCTGTTAAGTGTTTTTTGGAAACGCACTACAAAAAAAGCAGTCAATGGAATTCTATCCTGGGGTTCCGCATTCAGCCTGCTGGTTGGTGTTCTGTACCTCTGGGTATTTCCTGCAGATGAGTATAAAGCCTGGCCGCATTTTATGTTACTGTCATTTTACATTTTCGCCGTTTTGTTTGCAACGGCAGTCCTTATTTCAATCACAGACAGGAACCCGCAAACAAATTTTGTTAGCGAAACAAACGTACCCAAAACCAGCAAACGGGTAAAAATATTATTTGGCTTATTAGGCATAGTTATACTTGCTTTATACATCATTTTTAACGGACATTAATTTATGAAGAAAATTATTTTTGAACCCAGCTGCTGTAATGCTATGGATCTTCTGTGGCGTCGCACTCTTGTACATTTTGTTCGTTTTTCATCTTTTTCTAAAGCGAAGAAGATCCTTTTGAGTTTATCTGTCTTTGTACTTATATGCCAGTCGGTAAGTGCGCAACAACCCAAAAGACAAAGAGGGGGAGGACATGGTCCGCAGGATACCTGGATATGGTATCCCGGCGACTATGAGATATGGCTGAGCAACCAGATGCAGAACCGGCGTACAGACAGGGGCACTTTCTTCCCTGTATTCTGGAAAGTGGATAGTCATTACCCTTTAATAGATTTTCATAAAGAGTTTTATCTGCTGAAACCCGAGGAAGTGGATATTTATGCGGAAGGAACGTATAATGTGAAAATAGACGGACAGCCGCTTGAAGGGATGCCAAAAAAGATCACGGTTCCTTCCGGTAAACATAAAATAAATATTAAAGTGTTTAACCAGGCGGTGGTGCCGGCTATTTATGTATCGGGCGAAACCATTTTTTCTGATGCCAGCTGGCTGGTAACATTTGAAGACAAGGAGTGGATCGATGAAACAGGAAAAACATCCGACATCTCTGCCACCAAATGGCTGAATGCCGGAAGCTGGAATTTTAATGAACCAACAAAATTGCCCTCACAATTTAAATTGCCTGTAACCCCTCAAAGTGCCGTAAACGTTACCAAAAATGGCCGGGCCCAACTGGTGGATTTCGGGAAAGAGACCTTTGGGTTCATTAAGCTTCATGGTATAAAGGGCAAGGGCAATATCACTTTATATTATGGCGAAAGCAAAGAAGAGGCATTGAGCGAAAAAGGGGCTGTAACGCTCGACAGGCTTTCTTTCCAAAACAGTGCAAAGAAGGACTCTGTTATGCCTCTGTCAAAAGCGTTCCGGTATGTAAATGTGCTTGCAGATGAGACCATCCAGGTTGATTCGGTATCTATGCTATTTGAATATGCCGCCAGGCGGGAAAACAATTTTTTTAAATGTTCCGATGAAGAGATCAATAAGATATACGATGTAGCTAAGTATACCTTCAGGTTGAATGCAAGAGAATTTTTTATTGACGGCATTAAAAGAGACCGCTGGGTCTGGAGTGGGGATGCTTATCAAAGCTATCTTATGAATTATTATCTGGACTTTGATAATGAGACCGTAAAAAGAACCCTGCTGGCTTTACGTGGCAAAGACCCTGTGACAGGCCATATCAACACCATTATGGATTATACCTTTTACTGGTTCCTCGGTATTTATGATTATTACCTCTACACAGGTGATAAAACATTCATCACTCAGTTCTATCCACGCATGCAAAGCCTGATGGAGTATTGCCTGGGCAGAAGGAATAAGGATGGGTTAATGGAAGGGTTGCCCGGCGACTGGATATTCATCGACTGGGCCGATAAGCTGAGCAAAAAAGGTGAAGTGAGTTTTGAACAGTTGTTATTATGCCGCAGCCTGGAAACAATGGCTTTATGTGCCGGTATTGCGAAGGATAGTGCCGGGGAAGTAAAATACAGGCAGGTATCGGCTGATCTGAAAAAGAAATTATTTGAAATTTACTGGAACGATAGTAAGCAGGCCCTGGTGCACAGCCGTGTTGACGGAAAGCAAACAGAGAATGTAACACGTTATGCAAACATGTTTTCCATCTTTTTTGATTACTTTAATGAGACGCAGAAACAGGCAGTTAAAAAGTCTGTGTTGCTAAATGATAATATTCAGAAGATCACCACGCCTTACATGCGTTTTTACGAACTGGAAGCTTTATGTGCCATGGGCGAACAGGATTATGTATTGAAGGAAATGAAAGATTATTGGGGTGGTATGCTCAAACTCGGCGCCACATCGTTTTGGGAAGAATATAACCCATCTAAAAAGGGTGCCGAGCATCTTGCCATGTACGGAAGAGAATTTGGCAAGAGTCTTTGTCATGCATGGGGTGCCAGTCCTGTTTACCTCTTGGGCAAATATTATATGGGTATAAAGCCAACATCGCCCGGCTATGCCACATACCTGGTTGAACCAAATCTTGGAGGGCTGGAGTGGATGGAAGGCCGTGTGTCAACACCCGGTGGTGACATTGGAATAAGGTATGGCACAAACGAACTGATGGTTACCAGTGCAGTGGGAATTGGTACATTGCGTTTTAAAAGCAGTACGGTTCCGGTATGTGAAAGCACAACGGTCGAAAGCAAAGGAGATAATGTATATGAGCTTACCATGCAGCCCTATAAAACGTATAAAGTAAAGTACCAGGCTCTTAAATAAATAACAAAGAAATATCGCTTTTAAAATACGGTTACAAAGAGATTATGAAATTGAAAAAAATTACATTATTTATTTTAAGTGTTTCGGTGGCACAAACCGCATTGCCGCAAAACGGTTTGGTAAATACCAATGCCAGCCCGCATGCAAAGCTCACCAGTGTGGGTATGAGCGAGGTGCAGTGGACAAATGGTTTTTGGGCCGAACGCTTTGCCGTATGCCGCGATGCCATGGTGCCGCAGCTTTGGAAAATTTATACCAGCGATACGATCTGCTATTCCTATAAGAATTTTAAAGTGGCAGCCGGAATTGATACAGGACGTTTCCGTGGGCCATCCTTTCACGACGGTGATTTTTATAAAACCCTGGAAGCGGTGGCAGCGATGTATGCCGCCACAAAGGATAAAAAACTGGATGCAATGATGGATGACGCCATTGCGGTGATCGGTAAAGCGCAAAAGGCAGACGGGTATATTTACACAAAGAATATCATTGAGCAAAAAAAGAGTGGGCAGGAGAAGATGTTCGACGACAAACTGAGTTTTGAAGCATACAATTTCGGCCACCTGATGACGGCGGCCTGCGTGCATCACCGGGCCACCGGTAAAACAAACCTGCTGGCAATTGCAAAGAAAGCGGCTGATTTTTTGATCGGCTTTTATAATACGGCTTCGGCGGAACAAGCCAGGAATGCCATTTGTCCTTCGCATTATATGGGGCTGATAGAATTATACCGCAGTACAAAAGAAAACAAATACTTAACGCTGGTAAATAAACTGATCGATATAAGAGGAACAGTGGAAGGAACAGATGATAACAGCGACCGGGAGCCGTTCAGGAATATGGATAAGATCGTAGGTCATGCAGTACGGGCAAATTACCTGATGGCCGGGGTTGCCGATGTATATGCCGAAACCGGGGATACCACTTTACTAACCACATTAAATAAGTTGTGGGATAATGTGATCAATACCAAAATGTATGTTACCGGCGGCTGTGGTGCATTATACGATGGCGTAAGTGTGGACGGAACAAGTTATAAATCCGATACGGTGCAGAAGGTACACCAGAGTTATGGCCGTGATTTTCAATTGCCCAACTTCAGCGCACACAATGAAACCTGTGCCAATATTGGTAATGTATTGTGGAACTGGCGCATGTTCTTGCTGACAGGGGAATCAAAATATGCGGATATTGTTGAGCTGGCATTATACAACAGCGTACTGAGCGGCATAAGCATGGATGGTACGAAATTCTTTTATACCAATCCGCTGGCTGCATCAAAAGACTATCCCTATCATTTACGCTGGGAGGGCGGCAGGGTAGGGTATATCAGTAAATCCAACTGCTGTCCGCCCAATACCGTACGCACCATTGCAGAAGTGAGTGATTATATGTACAGCATCGGCGAAAAAGGATTGTATATAAATATGTATGGCGGAAATGTATTGAACACAGAATTGCATGATGGTACCAGGTTGAAGTTGGAACAGATCACCAACTATCCCTGGGATGGAAAGATTGTGATAATAATTAAGGAAGCCACAACAAACCCGGTAGATATTTTTTTACGGATACCGGGCTGGTGTAAAAGCTATAGTTTGAAGATCAATAATAATTTTCCTAAGGTGAGAGATATGGAAAATGGCTATGTAATCGCCGGAAGAAAATGGAATGCTGGCGATAAGATAGAACTGGTTTTGAATATGCCGGCAACTCTGCTCGAATCAAACCCGTTGGTTGAAGAAACTAAGAACCAGGTAACGGTAAAAAGAGGACCCGTTGTGTACTGCCTGGAATCGGCCGATCTGCCAAACGCCAATATATTTGATGTGGTCATTCCTGCCAATATAGAATTCCGGGCCCAGCCAATGAAAATAGACGGCGGCAATGTGATGTCATTAACAGGCGAAGCAAAAATGCTGCAGCCTGCCAGCTGGAAGAATACGCTTTATAAAGAAGTAAATACAAATTATAAACCGGTAAAAATAAAACTGATCCCATACTATGCCTGGGCAAACAGGGGAAAAACGGATATGACCGTTTGGATGCCGGTAATGAGAACGCCGTAGGATGATGTATGAATTAAATTATAAACTAAAAACAAACGGGCTCTAAAGCCCCTCTCCGTTGGAGAGGGGTTGGGGTGAGGTCAAATGGAAAGAATAACAGCAACATATTTCATTGAAACGCCTTTTGCTCCCGAAGCGGCGGCAGAAGTGCTGGCAGGAGAACAATCATCCGGCACATTCGTGGCCGTACCGGGCGAAACAGCCGAATTAAAAGAGCGGTTTGCCGCAAGGGTGGAATCTGTAGAGCACCTGGAAACAGTTACTGAGCCTGCCATTCCCGGCGCAACCAGTACGAATGGGAAATACCACCGGGCCCTTGTAAAAGTTTCATGGAGTATCGAAAACTTCGGGTACAACCTGCCTGTACTGGTCTCAACCGTGCAGGGAAATTTATACGAGATCAAACAATTCACGGGGCTAAAACTGATGGACATCGAACTGCCTGCATCGTTTGGCGATCATTATAAAGGCCCGGCATTTGGTATTGAAGGATGCAGAAGGTTAACAGGTGTAAATGACAGGCCATTGATCGGTACTATCATAAAACCAAGCATTGGATTATCCGTTCAACCAACAGCGGCCATTGTAAAAACACTGGCAGAAGCCGGTATTGATTTTATAAAAGATGATGAACTGTTGTCGGCATCAGCCAACTCTGATTTTAACGACCGGGTTAATGCCGTGATGAAAGTAATTAATGCGCATGCTGATAAAACCGGTAAGAAAGTAATGTTCGCCTTTAACCTCAGCGGCGAAATTGATGAAATGCTGCGGCGCTACGAAAAGATCATGAGCAACGGCGGCACTTGCGCCATGATCAGCATCAACAGTGTGGGCTTGTCTGCAACAAAGAAGATCTGTGATCAGAATCAACTGGCTGTTCACGGCCACCGCAATGGCTGGGGTATGTTAACCAGGCATCCTTTGCTGGGCATTGATTTCAGGGCGTATCAAAAAATATGGCGGTTAGCAGGTGTTGATCAATTGCATGTGAATGGCATTCAAAATAAATTCTGGGAAACAGATGACAGTGTGGTGAGTTCGATAGAAGCCTGTCTTGCACCAATGTATCATCATAAAACCGTACTGCCCGTTGTTTCATCCGGCCAGTGGGGCGGCCAGGCTTTTGAAACCTATCGTCGTACAAAAACAGTCGACCTGCTGTACATGGCCGGTGGCGGCATCATGGCGCACCCGATGGGAGCAGCGGCTGGTGTAACAGCCTTGCAGCAGGCATGGAAAGCTGCGGTGGATGGAATGAGTTTGGAAGATGCAGCAAAGCAATATCCCGAGTTTAAAAAATCAGTTGAGAAGTTTGGCAGGAAATAAAAAAATATTATTGGCTTTTTACGGAGATGATTTTACCGGCAGCACCGATGCACTGGAATTTATTTGCAGAGCCGGTGCAAAAGCAATGTTGTTCATTGAACCACCAACTACTGAGCAATTAAAACAGTATCCTCACCTGGATGCTTATGGGGTAGCCGGTAAAACCCGTTCCTTACCGGCTGCAGAAATGGAAAATATATTGTTGCCAGCATTTGAAAAGATAAAAGAAACAGGAGCCAGGCATGTGCATTACAAGGTTTGCTCTACGTTCGATTCATCTGCAACTATTGGCAGCATTGGCAAAGCGATCGATTGCGGGGCAACAGTATTTAAAAATAAAACGATCCCGGTACTGGGCGGCATGCCGGCATTGGGCCGCTACTGCGTATTTGGAAACCTGTTTGCAAAAATGGGCACCGGCGGCGAAGGAAAAGTTTATCGTTTAGACAGGCATCCTTCCATGAGCAAGCATCCGGTAACACCCGCCAATGAAAGTGATCTGCGATTACATCTTGGCAGGCAAACCAATAAGAAGATCGGGTTGATAGATATCATGGAATTGAAAAAGCCGGTTGATGAGATCAGCAGCGCTGATGAAGCAGTAGTAATAGATGCATTGAATGAAGTCCATTTAGTAAGGGCAGCGGCATGGATGGAAATGCAGGCTGATAAAAACGGGGTATTATTTTCTGTTGGCGGTTCATCGGTTGAAATGGCATTAGGAACATACTGGAATCATAAGCAGGTTTTAATGCCGGCTACGGCATGGGAACATGCCGGGAAAGCAAACCCTTTACTGGTAGTTTCAGGAAGCTGCTCGCCGGTTACCGCAATGCAGATAGCTTATGCAAAAGCGATCGGTTTTGAAGAAGTGATCATGGATGCTGTGCAGATCTGCAATGATGAAACAACCGGTGAAGTTGTAATGAGTAAGGTAAATGAATTATTGAATCACCAAAAAAATGTGATTGTTCATACAGGAAAAAAACAAACAGCGAATTTACCTTCTGAGAAATTAGGAACGGCCTTGGGGCGTATTGCAAAAGCTGCTGCAGAAAATGCATTGGTGAAACGTATTGTAATTGCGGGAGGCGATACCAGCAGCTATGCCGCCCGTGCAATGGATATTGAAGCAGTAGAGATGACTGCGCCGGTGGTTATGGGAGCGCCATTGTGTAAAGTGATTTCAAAAAATGAAAGTATGAACGGATTGGGAGTGAATTTTAAAGGCGGGCAGGTTGGGAGTGAAAATTATTTTGAGTTGTTGTTGAATGGCGGGGTTGAACCACTAAGTCACGAAAACACAAAGATTCACTAAGGCTTTATGGTCTCAATAAGCGCTTTGATAAAACTTCAGTAAAGGTATATGGTACAAGTCCCGAATGAATTCGGGATGCCGATTTAACATCGGCAAGTGTATGACGCCAATGAAGCTGATAGTAGTAATAAAGCCGGAAAAAAAATAGAAACAAAAAAATATGTCAAATAATAAAGTACAAGATCCTCCTTTAGTTGTCAAGGGCAAAACGTTAGGACTCATTCATACATCAGCCACGCTGGTTCCGGTATTTGCAGAACTGTGCAGCAGGTATTTGCCCAACGTAAAAGTGTTCAATATTGTAGATGACAGCCTGATAAAAAACACCATTGCCTGCGGCGGGTTAACCCCATCCACATCAAAACGTGTAGTGAACTATGCAGCATCTGCAGAAGAAGCCGGCGCTGATTTTATTTTATACACCTGTTCGTCAATAGGCCCGGCAGTGGAGGCTGCTGCTGCATTGACAGGTGTTCCGGTATTACGGGTAGATCAACCGATGGCAGATAAAGCAGTACAAACCGGGAAGCGAATCGGCGTGATCGCTACCTTATCAACAACCCTTGAGCCAACAAGCGACCTGGTAAGACGAAGAGCCATTGTTGCGGGGAAAGAAATTGAACTGAAGGCTGTTTTGTGCGAAGGAGCTTTTGATGCACTCATGAGCGGTGATGCTGCTACGCACGATAAAAGAGTAGGCGATGCATTAAAGCAACTGGTTAACGAAGTGGATGTAATTGTGTTGGCCCAGGCATCCATGGGCAGGGTGGTGGACGCATTGGATGAAGCGGATAAAAAGATTCCGATCCTGGCAAGCCCGGCAATTGCGATTGAATATGTAAAAACTTTGCTCACAGATGCCCAGGATTAACACAGATGTATTTATCTGTGCAAATCTGAGAAATCAGTGAGAGATAATATGAAGAAATATTTTTTATACGTAGCCGCATTATTTGCCATTGTAGTAATAATTGCTGTTGTTATGCAGCAATCATTAGTATACAAACCTTTTGCATTAGTCGCTGCAATCAGCCTGGCCATAGGATTAGCCGCAGTGCCTTCACTAAAAGGTTATCAATACACCGCCTGGATCATCAGTGCAGTGGCAGCCGGTATGCTTTTCCCCGAAGCATTTAAAAGCTGGGGCGGCGTAAATCTCAGGGACAAAACTTTAATACTCGTCATCATTCAGTTGGTTATGTTTGGTATGGGTACACACATGAGCTTAAAGGATTTCAGCGGACTGGCATCAACAGGTAAAGGCGTTTTAGTGGGACTCTTCTGCCATTTCTCCATCATGCCGCTGATGGGATTACTGCTCATCAATGTATTTAGTTTTGAACCCGAGATAGCTGCGGGCATCATTTTGATAGGCAGTTGCAGCAGCGGGCTGGCCAGTAATGTAATGGTATACCTGGCCAGGGCAAACCTGGTGCTGAGCGTGATCGTAACGGCCATGGCAACATTGGCGGCACCTTTGCTAACGCCACTATTAATGAAAACATTTGCGGGCACATTAATAAAAATAAATTTTGTTGACATGATGCTGGAGATCGTTAAGATCGTATTGGTACCGATCGGTGCAGCGCTGCTCCATGATTTTTTAAAAAGAGCAACAGCCCGGCAGAAAAGGAAAGTATATGTGCTTGCCATACTATCAGCCGCATGGATAATTGCCGTAATGGTGTTGCAAAGAAATATCACCGAACCATCGCTGTTACAGTCGGTTAATTTATCCGGCTTTTTTGCCGGAGCCGTCATTGCAGGGCTCTTGTACAATGTGTTGCACAAAAAGTTTCCATCGCTTGATAAGATCATGCCGCTGATCTCTATGTTCGGTATCATCTATTTTACAACCGTTACCACGGCCGCCGGAAGAGATAACCTGATGAAAGTGGGTATCTTGTTGTTCATTGCATCGGTGATCCATAATGCGGCAGGATATCTTTTTGGCTACTGGCTAAGCCGTTTGTTTGGTATGGATGTAAATTCAAGCCGCACCATTGCATTTGAAGTGGGATTGCAGAATGGCGGCATGGCCAGCGGCATTGCAGGCAGCATGGGCAAACTGGGTACAGTGGGCCTGGCTGCGGCTGTATTTAGTCCGTGGATGAATATCAGCGGCAGTATATTAGCAAATTACTGGAGAAGAAAACCTGTGAAGGATGAAAAAAAATAATTTTATGGTACGGGCATTTGTACTACAATCATCATCGTTGCGTCGCATGGAACATCCCGATCATTTCGGGACTCTTGTACGTCCGGTTCGTTATTCGTCAAGCAGCGTCACTAAGCTTTGTGCAACTTTGTGCCTTTGTGTCTTTGTGGTTCAATCCCATGCTCAATTGGTAGATAAAACCCCGGCAGCGATTCCCAATGCTCCATCAATCTACAATACCGAGCCTTACGAAGATCCAGCTATCAGCGGCATTAACCGGGATGCTTCAAGAGTAACAACTTATTCTTATGCAACAGTGAATGAAGCTTTAAAAAACGACAGGGAGAAAAGCGGCAGGTATCTTTCTCTGAACGGCGACTGGGATTTTTCCTTTGCATTAAAACCCGGTGATGAACCCAAAGATTTTTATAAAAATAAAGTGAGTGGGTGGAAAAAAATACCCGTGCCTTCCAATTGGGAGATGCAGGGTTACGACAAACCTATTTATAAAAGTGCTGTATATCCCTTCCGCCCGGTTAATCCGCCTTATGTGCCCAAAGATTATAACGGGGTAGGCTGTTATCAACGTTCATTCAGCATTCCTGCAGACTGGAAGAATAAAAATATTACACTCCACTTTGGAGGAGTCAGTTCAGCATACAAATTATGGATAAATGGAAAATTTGCAGGTTATGCCGAAGATAGTTTTCTGCCCAGTGAATTTAATATCACACCATACTTACAGGATGGCGAAAATATTATTTCCGTTTGGGTGATCCGCTGGAGCGATGGTAGTTTCCTGGAAGACCAGGACCAGTGGCGATTAAGCGGTATTCACCGGGAAGTGTATTTAATGGCCGAACCCACATTGCGTATTGCCGACTTCTTTTATCAAACAAAATTAGATAAGGGATACAAAGATGCTACGCTAAGCATTCGCCCACGAATAGAAAATCTCACCGGCAAAGAAGTACCCGGTTATAAACTTAAAGTGCAATTATACGATGCCGCTGATAAGCCGGTTTTGGAAAAACCATTGGAAAGATCAGTTGACCAGGTCATCAATGAAATTCATCCCCGGCTCGACCAGGTGAAATTTGGTTTGCTGGAAACAGCGGTAAGCGATCCAAAGAAATGGAGTGCCGAAGAACCCTATTTGTATAAGCTGTTGTTGAGTTTAGAAGACAGTGTTGGAAATATCCTCGAGGTAAAAACATGCAGGCTCGGCTTTCGGTCCATTGAATTTCGAAAAAGCGACAGCAAATTACTCATCAATGGCAAGCTCACTTATTTGTATGGTGTTAATCGTCCCGATCATCATCCTGTCAGGGGCAAGGCATTATCAAGAGCGGATATTCTGCAGGATGTAACTACCATCAAACAATTTAATTTTAATTGTATCCGGCTCAGTCATTATCCAAGCGATCCCTACCTGCTTGATCTTTGCGATGAATTTGGTATCATGGTCATTGATGAAGCCAACCTGGAAACACACGGGTTGGGAGGGAAATTAAGTCATGATGCAAAATGGACAGGTGCTTATCTGGAACGCATCAGCCGCATGGCATTGCGGGATAAAAACCATCCTTCTATCAT